>Ga0081539_10000538_pt1 | contig 78469 bp, 65 predicted proteins | sample TabmetS4T2R2_FD_71023 | JGI IMG/M metagenome (GOLD analysis project Ga0081539, IMG submission 71023) | Tabebuia heterophylla rhizosphere microbial communities from the University of Puerto Rico - S4T2R2 | ecosystem: Host-associated > Plants > Roots > Rhizosphere ...
GGGGGCGTCCTGTCCGCCGTCCCGCACTTCCCGCCCGCCCCGCCACAGCAGACCGGTCCGCGCGCGGGCTGGCTGTGGGTGGGCCGTCTGATGGCCGAGAAGGGCCTGCCCGAGGTGCTGGCCCACTGGCCGGCCGGTGAACCGCTCCTCGTTGTCGGCGACGGCCCCGACCGCGATCGGTGCGAGCAGCTGGCGCCGCCCGGTGTCCGCTTCGCGGGGCGCCTGCCGCACGACCGCGTCCTGAAGGCGATGGGCGCCACACTCGGTCTGATCGTGACCAGCCGGGCGATGGAGACCTTCGGGCTCACCCACGCCGAGGCCTTGTCCCGCGGAACCCCCGTGCTGGCCCTTCACGGGTCGGCGGTGGCGGACGCCGTCGCGCACCATGCGACCGGAGCCGTCTTCCGCTCGGCCGCCGACCTCTGCCGGGCAGTCGGTGCCGGCACGTGGCCCGCGCGCCTGAACACCCACTGTCGCGCCGTCTACGAGCGTCATTTCAGCGAAGCCGGCTGGCTCAAGGCCATCGAAGCCGTCTACGAACAGGTGCAAGTCACGGGGAGGGCCGCCTGCCATGTCTAGTGGTCTGCTGACCGGCCCGGCACCGGTCACGGCGAGTACACCCCGTCGGGTCTCGTTCGTGCAGTCATGGATCCCGCAGTATCGGATCGCCTTCTTCGAGCGCGCGGCGACCAGGCTCGCCGAGCAGGGCGTGCGGCTGGACGTGCTCTACGGGACGCCGTCCCCGTCGATGAAGGAACGCAATGACTCGCGCGACCTGTCCTGGGGACACCGGCTGCCGACCCGCAGGGTGCCGCTGGGCCGGGACACGTTCGTCGAGCTTCGGCGGAGTCCTCGATCGGTGGTCACGTCCGACCTGGTGATCGTCGACCAGGCCATCCGCAACCCCGGGACCTACGCCCATCTGATGCGCGCCCGGCTGGGCGGCCCCCGACTCGCGTTGTGGGGACACGGCCGGACCTACACCAAGCCGCACTCCCGCCCCGCCACGATGCTGAAGGAGTGGCTCACCGGGCGGGCCGACTGGTTCTTCGCCTATACCCCGGGCGGCGCGGCGCACATCCGCGACCGGGGCTTTCCGGCCGAGCGGATCACGATCGTGCAGAACAGCGCCGACATGAGCGGGCTGACGACTGCGCGAGCCGCGCTGGACCAGGCCCAGGTCGAGGCCTTCATGGCCGAGCACCGGTTGCAGCCCGGTCGCACCGCGCTGTTCATCGGCGGGCTGGACGCGTGCAAGCGGCTGGACCTTCTCATCGCGGCGGGACGCCGGATCCGTGAGCTGGTGCCCGGTTTCACGCTCATCGTCATCGGGGACGGCGCGCAGCGCTGGCTCGTCCAATCGGTCGCCGAGGAGGGGTGGCTGACCTACCTCGGCCCGCGGTTCGACGGCGACAAGGCCCTGGCCGCAGCGGCGAGCTCGCTGATGCTGATGCCAGGACGGGTGGGTCTGAGCATCGTCGACTCCTTCGCCTTGCAGCTGCCGATGTTCAGCGTGCAGTGGCCGTACCACGCGCCGGAATTCGAATACCTCAGCAGCGGCGACAACGGAATCGTGACGGCCGACGACGTCCACGCGTACGCCGATGCCGTGGCCGCGCACCTGGTGGACGGGCAAGCACTGAGCAGGCTGGTGGCAGGATGCCGGCGCAGCGCGCAGACATACACGCTGTCGGCCATGGTGGACAACTTCTGCGCAGGCGTCCTGGCGGCGCTGGCTTGAACCGGGTCAGCGAGTGCGCGACGCCTTCGCGGTCGCCACGAACGTCTCGACGTCCATGCTGCGGATGATCTCGCCGATCTCCGCCAGCGGCAGCTCCTCGGCCGCCGTGAAGTTGAGGCAGCCCTTGCCCATCCGCAGCTTCCGTCCGGACCGCTGCAGGAGTTCCATCGTGTCCGGCCGGAGGTACACCGGCACGAGGTGGAGACTGATGTAGCTCTTGCGGTTCGCCAGGCCGCAGAGCATCATCGGCTGCTTGTTGTACGTGTCCGGGTAGATGTCGAGTGGCACCTGCCAGCACACCATGCCCCAATTCATGGTCTCCTCGTATCCGGGCGGCAGGTGCTCGCGCACCAGACGAAGCACGGCGTCGAACGCCGGGCGCCGGTTCGAAGGAATCTCCGCCACGTAACTCTCGACGCCAGTCCCGTTCGTCCGCTCACTCATCGGCATGTCCCCTCTGCTGGCCCGGCTCGGCAGGACATGTCTACTCCACCAGGGCGACACTCCCTAGAGCCGGCCGGCGAGCCGGGAAGAAGACCTCGAACGCGCCGAAGAACCGCGCGACCATGCGCGGCGGCAGCGGATGCCAGTCGGGATCGCCGCGGTAATGCGTCATCTGGGTGGCGTAGGCGTCCAGCGCCTCCCGCTTCCGATCCAGGTGACCGCCGGACGTCGATACGCGGACGGCGCGGCCGAGCAGGTGCGGGGCTGCCGCCGCGACGCGGTGCGCCACCGACCCGGAGCCGGGCCAGCGCGACCACAGCCAAACCGGGTACTCCAATAGTTCGCCGCTCGCGGCGCGCCTGGACCGGGCAATGCGAACGGCACGCGCGACGGCCGCGTGATCCGGATGCGGCTCGGCCAGCATGGGCGACAGGACGATGTCGGCCGGGACGTCGTCGAACACCGACTCCAACGCCCGCGCCATCGCTGGAACCGATTCGGGCAGGGCACCGTCCGGGAAGTCGAGGAACCGCAGGTGGACGCCGCCACCGAGCCGGGCGACCGCGGCACGCGCCTCGCTGCGGCGGATCGCGGCCAGTTCCGAGGCAGAGACGATGGAACTCTCGTGCGAGCGGCTGCCGTCACTGACCACCACGACCGTCACGGGTGACCCGGCAGTGGCCGCCCGCGCGATGGTGGCACCGCAGCCGAGCGTCTCGTCGTCCGGATGCGGCGCAACCACGACCAGCGGGCGCCGGGTGACGGCGTACGTGGCGTCCGCGGCACAAGCGGCGATCGCCTTGCGGGCCACGCCGAGGCCGGCGTCCAGAGCGGTGCTCAAGGGCAAGCTCAGGGGCAAGGTCAGCGGCACGACGCCATCCCCTTCTCGGTCCGATCCGGATCGCCGGTGTCGGCCAACCGCCGGAGCGTGGCGACCAGTCGTGTGGTCTGCCTCCGGACGTCGAACTCGCTCACCGTTCGGGCCCGCCCCGCCCGCGCCCGGCGTTCCCACAGGTCGTGGTCGCGTGTCAGCCGATCCAGCGCGAACGCCAGCCAGCCCACGTCGCCGGGCGGGCCGAGCAGCCCGCCGGCGCCGACCGCCTCGGGCAGGCCGCCGGTCGCGAACGCCACGACCGGCACGGCGCGCGCCTGCGCCTCCAGGGCCACCATGGACAGTCCCTCGCCGGCTCCGGATGCCACCGCGACACTCGGCGCGCACAACACTCGGGCGCGGCGCATCAGGGCCAGCACCTGCTCGTGCGGAAGCGCACCCGCGAACTGAACCTGCTCGCCCAGTCCGAGCTTGCGCGCCATCGCTTCGAGGGCCGGGCGCTCCTCGCCGTCTCCGACGATCGTTGCACGCACCGGACGCGCACTCCGCAACCGCGCTGTGCCCCATCGTGCCAGGGCCTCGAGCAGGTGATGAGCGCCCTTGTTGCGAGCGAGCCGGCCGACAAACAGGATCTCGTGCCGGTCGCGACGTTGCGCGAGCTCGTGGTCGACATCCAGGTCGGGCACATGCACGCCGATGTAGTGCACCAGGATCTTGCCGGGCGGCACGCCGCGGTCGGCCAGCGCCGCCCCGACGTGCTGAGACACCGCGAGGAACAGGTCGGCGCCCGCGATCAGCTCCGGCCAGCGTCCGGCGAGCCGCCGCTCCCCCCAATGGCCGTGCCGGGCCTCCTCGTCGCGGACGAGGACGTCGCTGCCGTGGCAGACGACGGCGAGGGGTATCCCGAGCCGGCGAGCGGCGGGCAGCACGCGATAGCCGTCCTGGGCGAAATGTGCCAGGACGACCTCGGCCCCGAAATCCTGCAGCCGCCGTTCGAGCACGCCGCTGCGCCGCAATACTTTCAGGGAGGCCATCGCGGCCGTCCGGCCGGGGGTCGTCCGTGCGGCATCGGCCACGACCCAGGACGGCGTGGCGAGCGGGGGGCCGCCTGCGACCCGGGTGCCGCCGACGACAAGGGTTGCGTCTCGCGGGAGGCAGTCGGTCTGCGCCGCGACGAACGTCTGGGTCAGCGGAAGCACGTGATCGCGGTAGACGGCGATCCGCGGTGTCCGGTCAGGCACGCCGTGCCCCCTGCTGGCGCGCCCCAGATGGCCGCGGCTGCGGGCGGTCCCGGGCGGCCAGCCACATGCCCTGGACGGACCACACCGCGTGCCGCAGGGCCGCCGGACGCCGGTAGACCACGGCCTTCAGTGCATGGATCATGACCTGGCCCGCGCAGGACCACCAGAAGGCGAGCCGCGACTCCCCGCACACCGAGGCCGCCACCCGGCGCCGGCGGTGCACGATCTCGGTCCGGATCCGGCGCGCCTGGGACCATCGCTGCGCCGGTGACTCGTAGTGCGCGATCCGCGCCGCCGGTTCGATCATCAGACGGCCGCCGCGCGCGATGCGGGTGGACCACTCCACGTCCTCCCCGAGCGCGTACCCCTGGAGTGACTCGTCGCACGGCTCCCGGAGCACGACCTCACGGCGGTAGGACATCGAGCAGCCGCTCAGCCACTGCACCGGCGCACGCCGAGTCGCGCCGAACACCAGGACGTTGCATCCGGAGCGCAGCACGCAGCCCTCGGGGCCGTCGAGCAGAAACAGGCGGGCCAGCAGCCCGGGACGGCGGGGCGGCAGGGTGGTGATCTGGCCGCATACGCCGAGGAGGTCCGACCCCTCGGACTCGAAGCACTGCACGATCCGGCGGAAGTAGCCGGGTTCCGGCACGGCGTCGTCGTCGATGAAGTGGACGATGTCCGCGCCGGACGCCCTGATCCCGACGTTGCGCTGCAGCGGCAGGCCCGGTTCGCTCACCGTGTAGCGCAACCGGCCCGACCAGTCGCGCCGGTTCTGGTGTGCCGCTACGACGTCACGGGAGCGGCTGTCTGTGCTGGAATCCACCACGTGCACGGCCATCGGGCCGCCGCCGTCATCCAGCAGCGCCAGCAATGCCTGCAGACACCGAGCCAGATCGTCCGGCCGGTTTCTCGTGCAGATGATGAGCTCGTCGGTGAGCGTTACGTCAGCCGGCATGGGCGCTCCCGATGACGTCCGCGTCCGGCGTCACGTGCCGGTACACCGCGGGAAGCCGCTCCGGTGGGCAGTCCGCGACGATGCGCCCCCCGTCGACGACGAGCACCCGGTCCACCCGGTGCAGCGTCGCCAACCGGTGCGTCACGAAGATCACCAGCTTCCCCGGGTCACGACGCAGAACGTTGTCGAGCACCTCGGCCTCCGTCACCGGATCCAAGGCGCTGGTCGCCTCGTCAAGAATGAGGACGGTCGGACGCCGGAACAGCGCACGAGCGATGGACAGGCGTTGTCGCTGGCCCCCGGACAGTGCCGCGCCCCGCGTTCCGACCACCGTGTCGATTCCGTCGGGCAGGCGGCGCACGAAGTCCGCGAGTCCGGCATCGGCGAGCGCCGTCATGGCGTCCTCCCGGCGTTGCACCGGATTCCCGTCGCCGGACGTGAGCCACTGCACGTTGTGCAGCAGGGAGTCATGCACCACCGGCGGATCCTGCGGGACGAGTGCGATGTCCCGTTGCCAGGCATCGACGTCGAACGCGGCCAGGGGTCTGCCGTCCAGCAGCACGTCACCGGCATCGGGTTGGAGCAGGCCGGTGACGACGTCGAGGAGCGTGGACTTGCCGCCACCGGAACTGCCGACCACGGCGACCACCTCACCCCGGGTGAACCGGACCGACAGGCCGGACAATGCCGCATGGTGTCTGCCGGGGAAAGCCAGGGTGACGCCGCGCAGTTCCAAGGTCCGCCAGTGGTGCGGAGGCGGGACGTCGCCACCGGCCTCCCCCGACCGCATACCCTCGGCTCGCTCCCGCCACCGCTTCACCCACACGACCTGCGCCCGCGCGGTGAGGAAGTGGCCCTGTGCCACCTGCAACCGGGGAATGACGCGGTAGAACACGGCGAGGAAGACCAAAGCCTGAGCCAGCCCTTCGGGATGACGAACGGCCTCGAGCAGTACGCCGGCGAGGAAGAGTGCCCCGAGCAACTCCACGAACGCCCGGGTCCCGGTCGGGACGAGGACGTCCTTGAGGCGCAGTCGCCGCAGCGCCTCCAGACCGGACCCCAGCTCGGCCGCCCACCGATCGCGGGAGCCCGACGAGCGCAGGAACTTGAGGTTCCCCAGCAACTGCGTCGCCTCCTCGCTGACCGCTTCGTTGCGGTGCGCCAGCGCCGCCTGGATCTGGTGCGAGCGCCGACCGGACCGCTGGTAGACGGCGAACGTGACGACGGCGAAGCCGACGGCGAGCAACGACATCACCGGACCGAGCACGCCAGCTGTCACGGCCAGCGCCACGGCGACCACCAGGGCGGTGAGCCCGTTCAGCACGGCCGACACGCCGTTTGCCAGCTGCGTTGCCTCCGACATGAGCGCGCTCACCAGGTCGCCCTGGCGCAGTCGGCCGGACAGCCGCCAGTCCAGCGCCAGCACCGACCGCAGCAGCCCAGCACGCAGATCGCGGTCGAGCAGCCCGTTCAGCCGAGCGATCAGGGTCTCGGTGACGGCGCGCAGCAGGACAGCCAGGGCGGTCAGGACGAAGAACCCGACGACCAGCAGGACACCCACCCGGTGCCCACCGCCCGCGCCGGCACTTGTCGGGCCGGCATTCGCTAAGCCGGTCTGCAGCAGCGGCACCAGCGCGGCGAGCCCCAGCGCCTCGGCGCATCCGGCAGCGCACCCGGTGACGACCACCAGCACCGCCGCCCGGCGCCTACCGCGCAGGACCGCCCAGTAGCCGCGGAAGCCCTCGGTCCGCGCCATGCCGCCCGCCTTGTCGCCCGCCATGGTCACACGCCGACCGGAACTCGTTGCGGCGCGGACAGATCCACCACGATCGGAGTCGCGGGCAGGGGCGCGGGGCCAGGTGCGCCGTCCCCGCCGCGCCGTCCCATCGTGGCGAGCACGAGGAGCAGCGTGAATCCGATCTCGAATGCCGGCGTGTAGATCCGAATGGGATTCTCGAAGACGAAGGTCGCGATCATTCCGGCGAACATCGCCGTCCCGGCGAACGACCCCGTGCGCTGCACCAGGACGAGCGTGCCGGTGATCGCCGCTACCAGGAGGAGCAAGCCGACGAACCCGCCGTCCGCCCAGGTGTGGAGGAACTGGTTGTGCGCGTACATCGCCTGGTACTCCCCGACGGCCAGGGGGAGCGGAAAGCCGCCCGACCCGGTGAGCGGCGAGGACTGCGCGATGGAGTACGCCAGCCGCCAGGTTCCGACCCGGCCGTCGAAGACACCGTCGTTCACCTGTCGCAGCGCCAGGGGAACGACGACGGTGCAGACCAGCGCAGCCACGACCAGCCCGGCGTAGGCGAGTCGACGGCGGCGCAGCAACCCGCCCGCCACACCCACGACCACCAGCACCAGCGCCCCGCGGGAGTGGGTCAGCAGCATCGCCGGGAGACACAGCCCGATCAGCGCAAGCTTCACCCGCGCGCGTAGGTGCGTCTGGGCGAGAATCAGCAGGACGGCGATCCCGAGTACCTCGCCGGTGATGTTCGGCTGGGGGAACGGGCCCGCGAGCCGACGTCCGCTGGAGAAACCACCGGTCCACGCATCGGTGAACGACCAGGCGGTCGACAGGACCATCGAGAGGTAGGTCAACGCCGCGGCAACGGCAATCATGGCCGCCAGCAGTCGCAGCGTGAGCTCCTCGGGCACGTCGCGGGCGCACAGCAGGCAGACGAGCAGAGCCAGGGCCGTGGTCAGGTATCCGATGACTTCCGGCGCCGCGACATGTCCCGGTTGGACAAGCGTGTTGAGCGTCGTCCAACCGAGCCAGACACACCAGAGGGCCACTGCCAGGCGATAGGGGTGATCGCGTGACGGCCGAAAACCGCTGCGGCGAGTGCCAACGGCGAGAAGGGCGAGCCAGATCAACGCGGCCATCGCGAGAAGGAGGGTGAGTTGACTGAGATGCGGCGCCAGCCTGCCGAGGATTCCACCGACCACTGGCACCGTGGTGAACGGGCTGGGCCCGCTCATCCGAAGTTCCAGGGCACCGGTGGTGAACTGCCCGCCGAGAATCGCCAGGACGATCGCCATCGCGACGAGGGAGCGGCCGCCTCTCGTCCGGTAGGTCTCCCGGACCGTCGCGATCAGCCGGCGGAACGGCCGGCAGGTCGCCACGGCCATGACGGGTCCGGCAGCCGCCGCCAGCGGGGCAGCCGTGACCAGCATCCTGACGATCACCGCGGACGAGCCTCAGGGGATGTGCCGACAATCGCTGACATTTCCCGGAATCCCCCTCGAACGGTCTGGTCTGGCCGTGCGAACTCTCGGCTCGTCTGTCGGCACGCGCCGGGCGTTCATTGAGCCGTTCGGGCGACGTCGATGCGGCACCTCGCGGCCGACACACCAGACGAGCTCGCGGATCGATGCGGTCCGGCTCGGGACAATGACGGATGGCGGAGGAACCAGATGCGGGGGGGCCTGTGAGGGCAGCACAGGACGAGACGGCGGGCCTGTCGGCCGGAATGGCACGGCATTCCCGCGGCGACCCGGCGTCCGGCCTGCAGACGTTGCCCGCGCTGCTGCGCCACAGGTTCACTTACGGGCCGTTGTCACGATGGGCGTCGCTGCCGATGCGGATCCGATCGGTCGCCGGCCACAACGCCCGCACCCTGCGCACCTCGGCCCGCTGGCTGGTCTCTTCACGTGAATACACGAACTACACGCACGATCTCGAGCCGCTCAACGTCGAGCATCTGGCGTGGTTCGTCGCCGACGTGACCGGCATCGACGTCGCGGCCGCGCGGGGCTACATGCGGGAGCTCAGCGAGGACGACGACCTGGCGCGGCACATCGCCCGGGTGAATGCGCACCACCCCCGGGGTGCGACGGCCGACTCGGCCCGATATGGCAAGCGGCTGGGCTGGTATGCGATCACGCGGGCGATCAGGCCCACGCATGTCGTGGAGTGCGGGACGGACCGCGGCCTGGGCTCGGTGGTCTTCGCCGCGGCACTCCTGCGCAACGGCACGGGCACGCTGACGACGATCGACATCAATCCCATGGCGGGCTACTTGATCCGCGGCCGCTATGCGGACGTCACCCGCCTGTTGATCGGCGATTCGCTGGAGCAGGTCCGCGCCGTCACCGACCCGGTGGATCTGTTCCTGCACGACAGCGCGCGTACCGGGGCGCACGAGCGCGCGGAGTTGGCCGCGATGGAGCCGCACCTGACGCCGTCCGCCGTGGTGCTGAGCAACAGCGCCGACATCTCGCCGGAACTGCCGCACTGGGCGGAGCGAACGGGACGCCGCTTCACGTTTTTCGCCGAACGTCCGGTGGGGCACTGGCATCGCGGATGCGGCATCGGCGCGGCCCTTCCGCCGGGAATGCGGGCTGCCGGGTAACGGGGTCAGACCAGGACCGCGGTCCTGTCCCGTTCCAGCCACCCGTCGATGCTCAGCAGCCGGTCCGACGGCGACGGAGCACCGAACCACGGCGCCGGTTTCACCACGACGGCATTCCGCCGCTGCAGGGCGGTCGCCACGAAACCGGCCCACCAGGACAGCGAGCTGTTGGCCATGACGAGCCCGGCGCAGCCCGCCAGGTCGGCCAGCGTCTCCCAGGCGCTGCGGCCGGCGATGATCTCCGCCGGGAGCGGCAGATGTGGGAGGTACTCACGGGCCGCGACCTGCGGGGTGTCGGTGATGACGACCAGCCGGGAGTAGTCGTGCCGCCTCGTCAGCTCTTCGACGGCCGTGCGGTAGTAGCTCACGCCGGTGACGCCGTGGTGGGCCCGCGTCGCGGCGTTGGCGTGGTAGTCCCCCAGCCGGATGTGCAGCCCGAGCGCGCCGTGCGTGGACGACAACGGCGCGATCCCGGCCAGGACCGGAAGGATCCGGGCGGCCAGGTCGTCGCGGACCGCCAACGGGTAGGCCGCGCGCTGGAAGTACCCCTCCAGGCACCGGGTCCCCGACCCCGCTGCGGCCAGGACGTCGTCCTCCGCCGCGGACTGCCGTCGCAGGAACGGGTTTCGCGTCGAGTAGGCGACCCGCGCGGCAGGCGCCGGAAGGCGCACGTGCTCGCCATCGCGCAGGATCGCGGCAACCTCGAGATCTCGGGGGGTGTCACTCCCCGAGTCACCGGCATACCAGGAGGTCTCGTAGCGCACACGACGGCCGTGCACCCGCGCCACGTAGCAGCCGGCGGCCACCTGGAACAGCTGGTTTCCCAGACCTCCCATCAAGCGGACAATCATCGGGTTCTCTCCCGTGGCCGCAGGACCCGGCGTCCGCGGCCCACGGCCGAACGCACCCGGCGCATCCGCCGCGAGGCACTTCTCGTGCCGCGCAGCGCATCGTGGTCCTTGTCCAGTGCCACGATCGCGGCGTCTGGATCGTTCTCGTACTCCGGCACGCAATACCGGCGCGGCAGTATCAGGGACGGCGGGAACAGGTGGCAGTACTTGTTCCAGAGACTTTCGTCGTGCCACACCGGCACGATGCCGTTCGCCAGATCGGTCAGCGCCCACTGCGTAATGGTCCGGCAGGCGTCGACGTAGGCTGCGGTCCGCCCACCCTGGACGCCGCCGGCGACGTAGCGTTCGCCCGCACCGCGCGGGATGTAGGCGACGGATTCCTCACGCCGCTCGTACGGGAGTTTGTCCGCGGGGACGCCGTCGTATCCGGGATGGATCACCGCGATGGTACCGGCTGCCGCCCGCACGTCGACGTCGTCCTGGAAGCGCATGTCGACGTCGCTGTAGAGCAGGACGTCGGTGTCGCCGAGCATATCGGCATACGCCGAGAACGCCCGATAGCGCAGCAACGTCGGGTAGGGCCAGGGCAGGTGACCCCATGGCAGCCACGTCACGGTCCGGCCCAAGTCCGGGCGCGGGTCCGCGTCGGAGAAGACATAGACGCGCGTCAGTCCGGCCACGTGCCGCTGCGCGCCCGCCACCACGGAGGGCAGGAAGTCGCGGTAGCGGCCCGTGGCCACCAGCAGCAGGCCGACCGTCCCGGGCTCAGCAGCCCCACCGGTGTCGGCCGGCTGTCCGCCAAGCCCATCTGTTGTACCGGACACGTGCCACCCACCATGCGTAGTCGACAGTTAAGAGCGTTGCGAGCCGGGCGGCCGTGGCCACCGAGGGCCCCTCCGCCCTGGCAGCCACTCGACGCCGAACCCACCGGTCCGGACGCCACGCCTCGCCTCGGACGCGCAGGGTGCCGATCTCCCCGCGGGTCCGGTGCAGGAACGCGCTCGCGCCGGTCCGCCGGAACAGCTCGACATCGATCGCCAGCCGGTCCATCGGATCCTCGGCATCCAGCCGCGATTCCTCAAGCGCGAGCAGCATGGCGATCGGCGGGTGCCCGGCTCGGCCGCCGATGCCGGACAGGCCCGCGGCGGCGTACCGCCGCGCCGTGCGCGCGCCATCCCCCGGCGTGGCCTGGGTGACCTGGCCTCCGTGCACGGTATAGAGGAGCAGTCGCCTGTTCAGGTTCGCGAACCTCGCCCGATCTGCCAGGCGCAACCATAGATCGAGATCCTCCGCGCCGGGCAGGTCCGCGGCGTACCCGCCCACCTCCAGGACGAGTGAGCGTCGCATCATGGTGGCCGGATGAATCAGACCGGTCTCACCGCAGACGAGTCGCTCGACGATCCGGTGGTGGCTGGTCGGTACGTCGATCGGGTGCAGCGCCTCGCCGCACACCGTGACCGCGAGGGCCTGCGTACCGACCACGTCCACGGCAGGATTGCGGTGCAGGTACGTCAGTTGCCGGCGCAGCCGGTCCGGATGTGCGACGTCATCACCGTCCATGCGGGCGATCCATTCGGCGCGTGCGGCATGAATTCCCGTATTCAGCGCGTCCACCAACCCGCGGCCGTCATTCGGCAGGATCCGCACATCCCGGTGCGCCCGCCACCAGGATCGGTGCCCAGCTCGCGCCCCGTCGGAGTCGTCCACGACGAGGATCTCCGAGCCGGGCAACGACTGAGCGATGACGGAACCGACGGCGCGGTCCAGCAGGCGGTCCCACCGGCGCGTGGGCAGAACCACGGAAACGGCGGGAGGTGTCGTGGATGACATCGACCCGGCTATCCCGCCTCGGGCCGGCTGAAGCGGCGCAGGGTACGCGTCTCCGGTCGATTCAGGGCCCGCCGGGCTGCTGACCATCCGGCGTAGTCGTCGAGAACGCGCCTGCGCATCTCGTACCCGCTGATCGTGTTGCGCGACAGGGAGTCTGGGGAGTCCGCCGAGTAGTACACCAGCGGCTCGTCGAGAATCGAGACGCCGCCGACGGTCGCGACGCGCAGCCACGCGGCATAGTCATCGGCCACGCGCAGCCGGTCCGAGGCCGGGAAGCCCCCGACGCTCGTCAAGGTCCTCGTGTCGCACACGACGGAGCTCGTGATGAGCCAGTTGGTACGCAACAGGTCCTCCAGGCGAGGACGGGCCGGGACCACGTCGTGATAGGGCTCCTGCACCGCCCCGGCGCGCACGCAGACCGCGTTGCTGCCCACCATGACCGTGCCGGGGTCGGACAGCGCCGCCAGCTGGCTGCGGAGCTTTCCGGCGGCCCACCAGTCGTCGTCGTCGAGGAATGCCACCACCGGCGTCGTGGTCAGCGCCAGCCCGAGATTGCGCAGCGGCGACGGCCTGCCGATCTTCGAAACGTGGACGACCCGATGCGGGTCGCCCAGACCTGCCAGCAGCTCCTGCTCGGCGAGGTCTGTCGGCGTGCCGTCGATGATGATCATCAGCCGCGCATCGACGCCGTCCTGCGCCAGCACGCTGGCCACGGCACGCGTCAGGCCACGACCGGCGGCCGGAGTCGGAATGATGACCGTGACGCCAACGGAGTCCAACCCGGCTGTCTTGCCGCTCAAGTCCACCCCCTCGACGCCATGGTCCGGGTCATCGCTGCTGCACCGGCTCGTGCAGGATGCTTCGGCAGGGACGTGCTGAGGATTGAGCCGAACGGGCTAGTAGCCCGATGCGGCTCGCCGGAGCGGGCGAAGGCAATCCGCCGAAGGGCTAATGCCGCTCGTGGCTGGGCCCGATACCCCGGGCATGAAGAAACTACCCACGCTCGCGATCGGTACGGCGACGGCCACCGCGCTTCTCCTGGGCGGCCTCGCACCACTTCAGGCCGTTGCGTACCCTCCGGGCACGAGCATGACAGTCACCGCATCACGGGTGTCGGCGGGCAAGAGCTACGCCAGGTTCGCCGTCATCGCCCGCAAGGTGAAGCCGGGCTGCCAGGTCAGGCTGGCGACCCCCGGCCACTCCAAGGTCGTGCGGGCCAACGCGCACGGTGCCGCGGCTGCCGTCCTGGCGGTCAACGGACCGGCGCACAGCTACCGGGTCACCGCGGACACGGTGGGCTGCGCCACCACCGAGCACGCAGCGCAGACCGTCGAGGTCAGCTCCTGGACGCTGCTCGGTCCCAAGAAGGTGAAGCGGAACAAGAACTTCGCCGTGTCGGTGAGGTACTGGAAGCCGAACACCTCGATCACCATCAAGGCCAAGCGAGGTGACCAGGTGGTCACTCGGGTGGTCCGGACCAACAGCAAGGGACGCGCCACCGTCACGTTCAAGCTGTGGAAGCGCGGCACGTGGGTCATCATCGCCACGCAGCGCGGTCATGGTGCGAGCTACCAGGTGCGGGTCTCCTGACCGGCACCTTTCGTGCAGCACGAGCGAGGCTGAGGTAGTCGGATCGATGGGGTGGCGTGGCGACGGCGCCACGCCACCCGCATCGATGCCCGAGTCGCCTCATGCACCGACCGCCTGCGGTCCCCCTCAGGCGACCGGCCCGCGCACCACGAGCGCGTATGGCTGCGGACCCTGGGGCACATTCGAGCCGATGACGTCGACCGTCCAGTCACCGGTGACCGGCTGCCCGATGGTGACCACCTCGACGTTGTTGGTCGTGTCGAACGCCGCCGGCGCACCTTCCGCCTGATTGCCCACGGACACGGTGCCGTCCGGTGCCGTGACGACGAGGTTCAGGTTGTTCACCAGGCTTGCTCCGGGGTAATCGCTGTACGCCAGGACGATGCGCAAGGCAGCATCGGACCCGGTGACGGTCACGGTGCTCCGGTGACTCTCACCCGTCCCCAGGCGGCGATTCTGCTGCAGCAGCATGCGCACATCCGCACCGGGATTCGCGATCGCGGCGAGATTGACCCGGCCGTAACCCTGGTGCGGGTCGACCACAGTGCCAGCGGGGGCCGTTCCGGGAAGCCGGTCGGCGCCCGCGATGAGGACGGCCTTCAGGAGTGCGGCGGAAGGCCGCTTCACTCCTCGATCGCGCCGCACATACTGCCGGACGGCGGTCACCGCGCCGGCCGTCAGCGGCGTCGCCATGCTGGTGCCGCCCATATAGAAGTACTTGCCCGACGGCGGGAACGGCCGCCAGCCCGTCGAGGTGGGGCTCAGCATCGTCGACTTCGTGGACAGGATCCACGTTCCGGGCGCGACGACGTCTGGCTTCATCCGCCCGTCGGCGGTCGGGCCGCGGCTGGAGAAGGCGACGACCTCATCCGGGTTGTCGGCCATCGGCGCGCCCTTGTACGGCATCGCGGGATAATCGCGCGGCCACCAGTCGCCGTACGCCTCGCTGTCGAAAGCGTGTCGCAGGTTCTCGCTCGCGCCGACCGTGATGCAGTTCTTGGCTGTCGCCGGTGACGTCACCGACCCGAGGTTGATCTCACCGTCGCCGTCGGCGTCCGTGCCGTCGTTTCCGGCCGCGACAACGATGCACATGGCGGGATGCGCCCAGACGAATTCGTCCAGCTGGCGGCTCTGGCTGTCGTAGGCGCCGGGCTCGCCACCGCCCCAGGAGTTCGAGTGCACCCGCGCACCCTTGGCGTACGCGTCGGCGAACAGGGTGGAGATGTCGGCCGGAATGCCGGCCAGCAGGTAGCGACCGTAGCGCTGCAGGTGCCGCGGATCCTTCCACTCCAACGCCTGCTCGACCGCCTGGAAAACCAGCCGCGCCTGGTGCGCGATCCCACGGATCGGCGACTGCCCCGCCAGTTGCGCGCTCGCCGCGCCGTCCCCCAGCGCGGAGCCCGCGACGTGTGTGCCGTGGCCGGAGTCGAGGTCCGCCGCACCGTCGTCGCCGCCGGGATTGCGAATGTACGCCGCGAAATCCGCCGTGATCGGATAACTGGTGACCGACTTCACCCGGCCCGCGAAGTCGGGGTGCACCGGGTCGGTGGTGCCGACGTCGATGCCGGTGTCGCAGATGGCCAGGATCTCGCCCTCACCGTCCAGGTCAGCGACCGGGCCGAAGGCGCCCGCGCCGGCGTGCATGAGGCCGACGGCGACGTCGTTGCTGATCCGGTTCAGGGCCTTGCGGCGCACCATGCGCACGCCGTGGACCTGGGCGAGCGCATCGAACTGACGCCGCTGCGCGGCCGCCGTGCCGGACGGCTGCTCCACCACGAGGACTGTGCCCTCGGATTGATCGGCCGCGATGCGCAACCCGAGCTTGCGGATCGCCGGGCGCGCCTTACGCGCCTCGCGCGGCGTGAAGAACTCGACTACCAGGGTCTCCGGCAGCAACCGGGTCCGCGGCAGCGGCCGGGCATCGGGCTCGAGCACCTCGATCCGGGCCTTCGGCGGAAGGTGTCCCGCCCACCGCACGTCGGGCAGCGCGGCGATCCGCTTGATGGCGTCGTCGCGGGCCCGGACCACGACGGTGAAGCCGGCGTAGTTGTCCACGATCTCGCCACCGGCTCGGCGCACTGCCTCGAGCCACTCCGGCTTCACCGGCCCGACGAACTGGACGAGGTAGTGATGCGGGCCGGGCGTCAGCCGCCGGGCCCCCTTGTACGCCGGGTGCGAGGTTGTCGTGCCCCGAGCGGTGATGCGTGGCGTATCGGAGTCGATGGTGGTCTGCAGCTCGCCGCCGAGCGGGATCGTGTACTGGTCGGAGATGTCCTCGACCAGGTAACGGCCTGCAATCTCCGACGCCTCCGCGGAAGGGACAGCGAGCACCACGAACGCGGGATACCGCGCCACAACCCGGTACTGCGCCGCCAGCTCGTCCTGTTGCCCGTCCGATACGAAAACCTTGAGCATCCGGTCCATCTGACGCACTCCGATCTGCGTGTTTCCGCTTCCCGTATGAGGCGGCCGGAACCACAACAGATACTAGGGGTGCTTGCGACTTCAGGTGACCGAAGTGTCCGGATCGGATCGGAGCTTCAACGCTTCCTCGAGAACGACGAGCCGGACCAGACTGTTGACCATCTGCTCCTTGACGAGTCCGTCGGCATAGGTCTTGGCGGCGGCCTCCCACTGCTCCAGCGGGAGTCGGGCGATACGCCGCGCCGCGTCATCCGAGCTCGTGCGGACCGCGATCCGCAGATCGGCCAGCTGGGTAAGCATCATGTGGGCCAGGATCTTCAACGTTCCGCCGGGCGCCGATCCGACGATGGACGTCGCGCCGTCCCGGCGTAGCGGCGCGGGCAGCGCCGCGACCTGATCGGCCATGCCCATGACGTCACTGCTGGCTGGTCCCGCCACCACGCGTCCTCCTCCGGCGACTCGGTGCTCTGCCCGAGGCGCACCTGGCGAGCACATCGGCGTTTCTCCGGCAGATCTTTAGCGCGCCCACGGGACGTTTCCCCGTGGGCCCTCTGGTCGGCTGGACATTCGCGGGCATACTGGCTGCCATCGAGCCGGGGGGACGGGTGCGCATCGCGAGCTTCAACGTCGAGAACCTGTTCAACCGCGCCAAGGCCTTGGATCCGGCGAACTGGCCGGCGGGGCGAGCCGCGCTCGAGGCGCATGCCCGGCTGAACGATCTCTTCGAGGAACCGCACTACACCCCCGCGATCTCGGCGGAGATCATTCGCCTCCTCGATCGGCTGGGATTGACCGCGGGTGACAGTGGGAAGCTCGCACGCCTGAGGCAGAACCGGGGCAGGCTGCTCAAGCGTCCCCGAACCGGCGGTGTCGAGATCGTCGCGTCGGGGCGCTCGGACTGGATCGGCTGGGTGGAGCTGACCACGGACCGGATCGACGAGCTCGGCGTCCTCAACACCGCGCGGGTGATCGATGACGTCGGCGCCGACGTCGTCGGCGTCATCGAGGCCGAGAGCAGGACAGCACTCAAGCGCTTCACCGACGCGGGGCTGTTGAACGGCGCCGATCCCCGGTATCCGCACGTGATGGTGGTGGACGGCAACGATGATCGCGGCATCAACGTCGGGATCCTCACGACAGCGGCGTTCCCGCTGCTGGAACTGCGTAGCCACGTGGATGACACCGACGCGCAGGGCCGGATCTTCAGCCGGGACTGCCCGGAATTCCATCTGGCGACCCCGACCGGCCCGCTGGTCGTCCTCGTGACGCATCTGAAGAGCAAAGGCTATGGCGGGAAGTACGCCTCCGATGCCATCCGCCATCGCCAGGCGACGCGGGTCGCGCAGATCTACGCGCGGCTGCGCGAAGAGGGACGGGAATGGGTGGCCGTGCTCGGCGACCTCAACGACACCCCGGGCAGCCAACCGCTGGCTCCCCTGCTCGCCGGAACCGATCTCACCGACGTCAGCCGGCATCCGGCGTTCGACGACGCAGGACGTCCAGGGACGTACTCGAATTGCACCCTGCGTAACAAGATCGACTACGTGCTCCTGTCACCCGCGCTCTTCGCCCGCACGACCGGAGGCGCCATCATGCGGCGGGGTGTGTGGGGTGGGCGCAACGGGCGGCTGTGGCCGGTGTACGACACGATGCGGGCCCGGGTCCACGAGGCGTCGGACCACGCGGCCATCTTTGCCGATGTCGATCTCGGGGGTGTCAGGTAACTGCCGGCCGTAGCGAGACGGCCCGGCACTTTGTACCGATCTGGACTCACCCAGCCGGGTGGATGTCCTCATCGCCTCTTGCCGCCGCCGGCGGATTCTGCCGATGAAGCAGCGTGTTCGCCGGTGCCGTCCAGTCCGGGAGCCCGATATTCGCTTGCTGGCTCGTGGGAATGGGCCTGCTCACCCTGGGAGCGCTGTACGCGCCCCGGCCGCACGCCTGCCCGTCTGCCGCCTGGACATGGCTGCGCCGGGTGGTCATCGTGACCACTCTGCTGTCCCTACCTGCCTCGCTTGTCGTCCGCGCGGTGGAGTCCTCGACCCAGGACGTCGTCGGCATTGCCGGCGGCTCGGTGCTGCTCACTGCTCTCGTCCTCGCCCGGTTGTTGTCAACCGACAGGGGGAGCCGACCCGAGGGTACGAAGGCGGTATTGCTCCGCTCGGTCGTGTCGCTGTGTGCGGCCTTCCTGGTCCTGGCCTTGTTGCCGTTGGCCGGGCTGACCACGTTGGCAATCAACCAGGCGGACGAAACCGTGGACAAGGAGGTTCAGCAGCGTCTGGACACGAGCGCCGACGTCACGGCCGCGTTCGTCGACGATCACATGGCAGGAATGGTGAACCTTGTCGGCGTCTATGCCGAGCGCAGTTCCCTCGTCCAAGCCCTGGCCGGGCAACGTCCCGATCTGCGCGACTTGCAGCAGCACGTCGAGACATTGAACGGGCGTGGCGAGGACTTTGTCGGCGCCTGGGTGACCGACTCCCACGGCACGTTGCTGGCCTTCAGCCCTGCGCAGCCGGACCTGATCGGCAAGAACTTCGCCTATCGGGACTACTTTCGCGGCGCCATGCAGACGCGCAAGCCCTACGTGTCACAGGCGTTCGTCGGCAAGGTTCCCGGCAACCCCCTCGTGGTCGCGATCGCCGCACCCGTGCTCGATCACGGTCGGGTGGTGGGTGTCATCGCGCTGGGGTACCGCCTGCAGTCCCTGCGCCAGTTCACCACCCACATGGCCCGTGTGCAGCACGTCGAACTCACTGTCACCGACCAAAGTGGCGCGCTGCTCACAGAGAATTCAGGAGATCGCCGCCACGCCCTGTCCGTGGCGCACAAGAAGCGCATCGCCGCCGCGCTCTCCGGGGGCAGCGGCTCGGCGCGTGGCCGTGAGTACGGCGTCGACATGCTCACCTACTATCGGCCGGTTCCCGGCGTGGGATGGGCGGTTCTGGCCGAGATCCCCACCGATCAGGCGTACGCCGGCGCCTATCGCTTCACCGCCCGCATCCTGGCCCTGGCCCTCCTGCTCGCTCAGATCCTGCTGGCCGGCCTGGTTCTCGCGATCCGAGCAGAACAACGCCGTCTCATCGCCAAATCCGAACTCGCCACGGCGCGGGATCAAGCGCTGACGGCGTCCCGGCTCAAGTCTGCCTTCGTCGCCAACATGAGCCACGAGATCCGCACGCCGATGAACGGCGTCATCGGCCTGACAGCGCTGCTCGGCGAGACCGATCTCGATGCACGCCAGCGCGATTACGTGACCACCTTGCAGAACTCTGCCGACGCATTGCTCCAAGTCATCAACGACATCCTGGACTTTTCGAAGATGGAGGCGGGCAAGCTGGCCATCCATCCGGAGGACTTCGACCTGCGAATCGTGGCCGAGGACGCGGTGTCACTCGTCGCGCCGACGGCCCACGGGAAGGGCCTGGAACTGGCTGTGGCGGTCCATCCGCCGAACCCACCTATGCTGCACGGCGATGCGCATCGGATCCGTCAAGTCCTGCTGAACCTGGTGTCCAACGCGGTGAAGTTCACCGCCGACGGCGAGGTCGTCGTCGAGGTCACGGTCGGCGAGCCGGATCCGGAGACCGGTCGGCACTCGGTCCGGTTCACGGTGACCGACACCGGCATCGGCATCCCACTGGACCGTCAGGACAGCCTGTTCGAGGCCTTCACTCAGGCCGACGAGTCCACGACGAGGCGGTACGGCGGCACCGGGCTGGGCCTGACGATCAGCCGGCAGCTGGTCGAGCTCATGGGCGGCACGATCGGTTTGGAGAGCCTGCCCGGACACGGCAGCACCTTCCATTTCACCGTGCCGTTGCCCGCCGCGTCGGCGGGGAGCAACGGCATCTACGACGCGTCCGGCCCGCCCGCCGCCGACCTCACCGGCGTTCGCGTGCTCATCGTGGATGACAACCCGACCAACCGGCGGGTGCTCGTGGATCTGCTGGCAACGTCGCAGGTTCGTGCGTCGTCGGTCCCCGACGGCCCGGCTGCCCTGCGCGAGCTGCGCCACGCCGCGGCCGCGGGCGAGCCGTACGATGTCGCGTTGCTGGACCATGACATGCCCGAGATGACCGGCCCTGAGCTGGCCGCCGCCATCGCGGGCGAGCGATCCCTCGAAGCGACTCATCGAGTCTTGCTGACGTCGATGGATCATGCGAAGGAGATCGCCGCCGCCCGCCAGGCCGGGATCGACGTCTACCTCACCAAGCCGATTCGCGCCGCCGCACTACGTGCCGCCCTCGCGCGGTTGCTGGGCAGGACCACGAGCGATCCGGCTTCCACACCACACCGGGCATCCGCTGCCCAACTCTCGAACGCGCAATCTACGGTGGCGGAGGCTCCCGCACGGGTCCTCGTGGCGGAGGACAATCCGGTCAACCGCCAAGTCATCAGCGCGATGCTGACCCGGCTGGGAATCCGGTTCGACATGGCCGCCGACGGCCAGGAGGCGCTCCTGCTCGTGCGCGCCAACGACTACGACGCGGTCCTGATGGACATGCAGATGCCCGGCATGGACGGCCTGGAGGCCACCCGCCGGCTGCGGAGTCTTCCGCCGCCCAAGGACGCGATCCCGGTTATCGCGCTCACCGCGTCGGCACTCGCCTCGGACGAACAGGCCTGCCGGGCGGCCGGCATGGATGGTTTCCTCCCCAAGCCCGTCCGGATGGACCAGCTGGCCACGGCACTGAACGGCATCGCCGTCCCGCGCCGTCCGATCCGCGTCTAGAGCCACCTCATGTCAGCAGGGCGACGACCCTGGTACGCACCCGGACCGCCTCGCGTTCCAGGTCCGACAGGGCGTCGCCGATCCATGCGGGATCGCGCGACGCAGCCTCTTCGAGCCGTCGGCACACATCGGCAAGGGCGAGAGCACCCACGGCGGCGCTGCCGCCCTTGAGGCGGTGGGCCAGAGCGGCGATGGCGTGCGTGGTGAGCGGCGGCGTGCCGGCCGAGCCCGCGCGCAGCGCCGTGAGGCTCTCGTCGAGGCTGTCCAGGAACTGCCGATACACCAGGTCGAACGGCTCGCTGCCCAGATCGCGCAGCTCGGCGACCGTCGCGGCGTCCAGTACGTCGTCGCTGTGAGACTCCTGCTGCGGCACGGGCATGGCCGGCAATCGATCCTTCCTCGTTCTGAACTCCCGGCAGGGGGACGCCGACCCGGGCTCGCGCTACCAGCCGGCGGGCGTTCCGCGGCGTTCTGCGACAACCCGATCGATGGCGGCCAGCAGGGCGCTGGCGATGAACGGCTTGGTGAGGTAGGCGGCGCCCGCCGCGTGGCCGCGGGCAATGTCCGTGTCCTTGACGCCGGCGGAGAGAATCACCGCCGGGATCTCGGCACCGTTCGGTGCCTCGGCGCGCAGTCGCGCCAGGAGCTGGTACCCGTCCCCGTCGGGCAGGCCGACGTCGAGCACCGCGACGTCCGGCGCCCCGTGCTGCTGGATGACCGTCATGGCGGCGGCGATGGAGTCGACGGCAACCACCCGGAGTCCGGCACGACCAAGATGCGCCGCGATGACGGTCCGCTGCGGCTCGTCGTCCTCGACCACAAGCACCCGGGTCACAGTCCCTCCTCGCCCGCGCCGTAGAGGCGCTCACCACGACATCGGCAGATGAAGCGGTGACCTTGATGTCCGGACGCTGCCGGGACGACGTCAGGCGGCCGGCATGCGGGATCGCGAGCGCTCGGCACTGGCCCGCATCGCCTGGCTGGCCCAATACTCCAGGCGTTCCCTTACGATCGCGGCGTTCCGGCCGACCCGAAGACCGTGCTGCGGTTGGTTTCTGGATGGTTCGTCGAGCGCCGGTTCACCCGCGCTCGATCGTTGGCGCTGGCTGGGCAGGTGGCCGTCGACCTCCAGGACATCACCGACAATCACCGCCTGCAGAACGAACTACGCGCGCAGCGCGATCGGCACCAGGGGTTGCTGGACATCGTCAGCGCTCTCGGCCAGGGCGTCGTCATCATTCGGGACGGCCGGATCAGCTACGCCAACCAGGCGTACGCCCGCATTGTCGGATTCACGGTCGAAGAGCTGCTCCGGTTGCCGTCCGCGCGAATCCTGGCTGCGGATGACGACGTGCTGGCCGACTACGACCAGCGACGCCGACAGGCCGACGGGGTCGCTGCCACGGCGGAGGCGACCATCACCCGGGTACGGCACAAGGACGGCCATGCGGTTCCGGTGGAAACCGTCGGGCTGCAGGTCGAGCACGACCGGACCACCGGCGGCGAGTGGATCTTCGTCGTGCGTGACCTGACCGAGCGGCAGAAGTGGGAGCTGACCCTGGCCGACCGGGCAGCGCAGCTGGAGGAGGCCAATCAAGAGCTGTCCGAGGCCAGGGATGCCGCGCACGCAGCCTCGCGCGCCAAGTCGGACTTCGTCGCCATGATGAGCCACGAGATCCGAACCCCACTCAACGGTGTCCTGGGCCTCCACGCGATGCTTCTGGATACCGAGCTGAGCCCCGATCAGCGCCAGCTTGCCGAGACCGCCGCCCGGTGTGGGGAGTCGCTGCTCGATGTCATCAACGACATCCTGGACTTCTCCAAGATCGAAGCCGGGAAGGTGGAGATCGAGCCGTGCGACGTCGACCTGCCGATGCTGCTGCACGACGTCGCGGACCTGTTCGCCGTCCCCGCAGCCGGTAAGCACGTCGATCTCCTCGTCGATGTCGCGTCCGACGTCCCGGCCACCCTGATCACTGATCCCAGCCGGGTTCGGCAGATCCTCAACAACCTCGTGGGGAACGCGGTCAAGTTCACCGAGGCGGGGCACATCATGATCAGGGCCTACGTGGCCGGGCCCGGCGTCCTGCACGCCGAGGTCACTGACACCGGACCCGGCATTCATCCGGAGGATCAGGCGCGGCTCTTCCGGCCGTTCGAACAAGTGGACGCCAGCACCACGCGCCGGTTCGGCGGTACCGGCCTGGGCCTGACCATCAGCCGCCAGCTCGCCGAGCTCCTCGGCGGTACCCTGCGCGTCTCCAGCCGTCCGGGTCACGGGAGCACGTTCACTCTGGTCCTCCCGGCGCCCACCGCGGCGGCGCCACAGCTCGTGGATCCGCAACTGGAGGGCCAGCGGATTCTGCTCCTGTGCGCCGGCCAGGAGTTGCGCCGCAACCTGCGCGAGCAGCTCTCCCGGTGGGGTGCCGCCGTCATCGCCCCCGAGGACGCGAGCTGGGCCATGCCCGAGCCCGGGCAGATCGACTTCGCGGTGATCGATGCCCGCCGACCGCCACCCGGACCGGCGGAGGAAGATCGACTACGCCGCCTCGCGGCTCGCTGCCCGGCGCTGGCCATCACCACGCCGGGGCAGGAAACACGCGAGGGCGTCCCGGCGGGGATCCAGCAGCTGCACCTCCCGCCTCGCCCGGAACGCCTGCTGGCCGCCATTCAGGGCGCGCTCCGCGCAGCCAGCCGGCGACCCCCGCACCCGAGCGCCCACACTGTCGCCGACCAGGCCGGATCCGGGTCGAGCGGCGGACAGCCGGTGCCTGCAGGACGGGAGGCAACCGCAGACACTCCGCATGCGAGGAGCGGCCTGCGCATCCTGATCGCCGAGGACAACGAGGTGAACCAGAAAGTCACTGCCGCCATGGTGGCCAAGCTCGGCCACAGCGCGGACGTCGTCGGAACTGGGCAACAGGCCGTCGACGCCGCACAGGGCGGCGAATACGACCTGATCCTCATGGACTGCCAGATGCCGGAACTCGACGGTTGGGAAGCGACCAGGCGGCTGCGCGCGGTGCCGGAGACCCGTGATGTTCCGATCATCGCGCTCACCGCTTCGGCCTCCACCGACATCCGCCAAGCCTGCTTCGACGCCGGCATGACCGGATACCTGTCCAAGCCGGTCCGGCTCGACGACATCCGCCGTACCATCGCCGAATCACTGGCGTTGCTGGACTCCGAAGAGCCGCAACAGCAAGCCAGCTGACTCCGGATCACCCGAGCAGCCGACGCCGCCGGCGCAGCTGAAGGCCCATCAGGACCAGGATGCCGGCAGGCATGGCGACGGCGATCGGCACAATGCCGGAGCCCTGCAGGGTGCGCTGCCGGGTCACCGACAATCGCAGCGGCTCGCCGGCCACGACCGCCCGGTCGCCCGTCTCGGTGGCGACTGCGACGTAGACGAGGAGCGGCCCGCTGTTCACCGCATGGAGGTTCCAGGTCAGCCGCACCGAGGCATGCGCCGCTATCCGTCCGATGTACTGGGTGCGTTCGGAGGACCAGTCCTCGGGATCGACATAGACGTCGGGATCGATGCTGACGACGTCGATGTGTGCGATGACGCCGGTGAGGTTCTGGCCGCCGTCGTTGCGAACCGTCGAGACGAGGCTGAACCGAGCACCGACCGAGGTGGTCAGCTCTGCCTGGTCCAGCTCGATCGAGACGGGTTCCGCAGCCGCTGCAGGTAGCGGCATCCCGACGACGACGGCGGCGCCAAGCGCCAGGGCTGCCAGCGCCCGCCTCACGACCGCTCCCCGACCAGCAACGAGAGCCGGCTGCTTGCGGCGACCATCGCGCCGCACGCCAGCGCCGCGAGGGCGATCGGGCCGATCAGCCAGGCGGCGTCCTGCCCGGCACCATGACCGTCGACGACAAGCTTGCCCAGGTACTGCAGGGCTGCGGTGAACGGGTCCGCGCGCAGCAGCGCCGCCCCGAACCAGCCGTTCTGTGCCGCGCTGGGCATCTGGGTCGGGGCATACAGCGCGAGCAGGAGGAAGAGGCAGACCGACAGGCTCAGCCGGTTCGATCGGCTGGCCAGGCTGACCAGCAGGCCGAACGCAGTCAGGAACAACGCGAGCAGGCTGCCGACGACCAGGCCGGCCAGGAAGCTCACCGGGTTCGTTCCAACACCACGACCGAGGTACCACAGGTACGGAATCGCGACGGCCCATGCCCCGAACCACAGGGACAGCGCGGCGATGCCCTTGCCGATGAGGAGGTCCCGGCCGGCTGCGGGCGTCAGCAGTAGTGCCTCCAGAGTCCCTCGCTCGCGTTCGCCGCTGATCGCGTCCGCCGCCGCAAGCAGGACCAGCAGCCCGCCGACCGCCACTGCCACCTGCACCGTCAGCCCAACCGCCTCGCGCTGCTCGAGGAAGTTGAGCGCCTGATTCGCGGACACGAGATAGGACGTCACCCCGAGCAGCACGCTGTACCCGAGCAACAGCGGCAGCGCACGACCGGCGACCCAGAGATCCAGCACTTCGCGCTCGGCCACCACTCGCCACGCCGCCGTCCGTGCCGCCGCTCTTGCCACCGTTGGCGGCGATGGAGGCCGCTCGGCGTCGAGCCTCGTCACCGGAGCCCCTCGGCACCTGCCGGTTCGCGCGTCAGCTCGGCGAAGGCGTCGCTGAGGCGGCCGCCGCCGGTGCGTCGAGCCACCTCTTCCACCGTGCCAGACGCGACGACGTTGCCCCGGTTCATGATGACGACCCGATCGCTGACCTGCTCCACCTCGGCCAGCAGATGCGTGCTCAGCACGACCGTGACGCCGCGTTCCCGAGCGACGCGGGTGACGAGATCGAGGACCTGCCGCTGACCCGCGGGGTCGAGGCCCAGCGTGGGCTCGTCCAGAAACAGGACGCGAGGGTTGTTCACCAGTGCGCGGGCGATGCCCAGCCGCTGCCGCATCCCGCGGCTGTAGGAAGCGATCAGACTTCCGCCCCGGTCGCGCAGTCCGACGTCGGCGAGCAGCAGCAGCGCCGTCTCGCGCGCACCCTTCCGCGAATGACCGAACAGCCGTGCCTGATAGCGCAACCACTCCTCGCCCGTCTGGCCGCCCGGGTATCCGGCACTCTCCGGCAGGACGCCGACCCGTCGCCGGATCTCCACGGGCCGATCATGCGGGACGCCATCCACCGTGAACCGGCCGCCGTCCGCTCGCAGGATCGTGGTCAGCAGCCGGATCAACGTCGTCTTGCCGGCGCCGTTTGGACCGAGCAGCCCGACGACGATCCCCGAGTCCACCGTGAGATCCAACGACCGGACGGCGGGCGTCGCACCGTAGGACTTGGTGAGCCCCCACGTGGCAATGGCCGGATCCGTCGTCGGCCGTGGGGAATCTCGCTCGGCGGGCGAGGGCATGCCGGCAAGTGTGCAACGATGCCGCTGAACGGCGGCTGAAACCCGCCGAGCGGTTCAGCCGGCGTTCAGCCATCGCGGGCTACGATCCCGGCAGGCTGCGATCAGGGCGGGCCGGGACGTGCGGGTGCTGGTGGTGGAGGACGAGCGGCGGCTGGCGGCCGGGCTGCGCGCCGGGATCGAGGCCGAGGGCTTCGCCGTCGACGTGACGCTGAACGGCACCGACGGCCTGTGGATGGCGCGGGAGAACCCGTACGACGCCATCGTGCTGGATCTGATGCTTCCAGGCATCAACGGGTTCGATGTCTGCCGGACGCTGCGCGACGAAGGCGTCTGGACACCGATCCTCATCCTCACCGCTCGCGACGGCGAACGCGACGAGGTGCGCGCCCTCGACAGCGGCGCCGACGACTTCCTCGGCAAACCCTTTTCGTACTCGGTGTTGGTCGCTCGGCTGCGGGCGCTGCTGCGACGCGGCGCCAAGGAGCGGCCCGCCGTACTCGCCGCAGGAGACGTACGGCTCGACCCGGCGATGCGGCAGGTATGGCGCGGGGAGACGCAGGTGGACCTGACGAGCCGGGAATTCTCCCTCCTGGAATTCCTGCTTCGGCGACGTGGTGAGGTGGTCTCCAAGCGAGAGATTCTGGACCACGTCTGGAACTACGACTTCGAGGGCGACCCGAACATCGTCGAGGTCTACGTGCGTCATCTGCGGAACAAGCTGGATCGACCGTTCGGCCGCTGCGCGATCGAGACACTGCGCGGCGCGGGATACCGGCTGGCCTCCGATGGCGGTTGACCCACCCGCGCCGGAACGGTCCTGGCGCACCCGCATTCGCGCCGCCGCGGGCACTGTCCGGGTGCGTATCACGGCGGCCGCCGTTCTCGTCGTCGGCGTCGCCCTCCTCGCCGGCGGTGTGCTGTTCATCGCCCTGCTGCGCGACAGCCTGACGCGGCAGGTGGAGTTCGCCGCTCGCGTGCACGCTTCCGATGTGGCCACCGCGATTCACGACGGGGCACCGGCTGCGCTCGCAGTCACCCGCGACGACGAGGAACTGATCCAGGTGCTGGACGCCGACGGGCGCGTGATCGCATCCAGCCGGAACGTCGCCGGCCGCGCCCCGGTGGCGCGGTTGCGGCCAGGTGGGGCGGAGCACGTGCAGACTCCGGTCGACGACGACCCGTTCGTCGCGGTGGCCGTCGCCGGCACCACGCCGCACGGCCCGGTTACGGTCGTCGTGGCGCGTGCGCTGGTCGACGTCGTCGAGACGGTCGGTCTGGTGACCCGACTGCTCACCGTCGGCCTTCCCTTGCTCCTGGCCCTCATGGCGCTCATCACCTGGCGCGCCGTCGGCCGGGCGCTGTCACCGGTCGAGGCGATCCGGGCCGAGGTCGACGGGATCTCTGCGGCGCAGCTGCATCGACGGGTTCCGGTCCCGCCGGGCCGTGACGAGATCGCTCGCCTGGCGGGCACGATGAACCGCATGCTGGAACGGCTCCAGCGGACGCATCGTGGGCAGCGGCAGTTCATCTCGGATGCCTCGCACGAACTGCGCTCCCCGGTCGCGACGATTCGCCAGCACGCGGAGTTGGCGCTCGCCCACCCCGAGCTGACCACGAGCGGCAGTCTCGCGGAAACCGTGCTGGCAGAGGATCTGCGCATGCAGCGCCTGGTGGACGACCTGCTGCTGCTGGCACAGACCGACGAGGACTCGGCAGGGCCGCGCCGGCGCCCGGTGGATCTGGACGATCTCGTCTTCGCGGAGGGACGCCGACTGCGCCTCAGCGGCGATCTGGTGGTCGACGTGACCGGCGTCTCCGCCGGACGCGTGTCCGGCGACGCCGGCTGGCTCGATCGCATGGTGCGCAACCTCGGCGAGAACGCAGGGCGGCATGCGACAAGCCGGGTCTCGTTCTCGTTGGCGCGCCGGGCGACGGGCGTGGTGCTGACCGTGGACGACGACGGCAGCGGGATACCCGAGGAGCAACGACAGCGCGTCTTCGAGCGGTTCGTCCGGCTCGACGAGGCGCGCGCGCGGGGGAACGGCGGGCTGAACGGCCGGGCGAGGGGGAACGACAGCCCGGACGGCGGCGGCAGTGGTCTCGGTCTGGCGATCGTGGCCGAGGTGGTCGCGGCACACGGTGGCCAGGTCGCCGTCATGACCGGACCGCTGGGTGGAGCGCGCTTCGTGGTCACCTTGCCCTCCGCTGACGAGGCGGCCCCGCCGGACCGACTCGTCCTACCCTGAGGGAATGGTCAGCGAACCCGTGCCGCTCGCGGCGGATGAGCTCAACGCCGCCCTCCGCCCGTTCGGCGAGAGCGTGATGCTTCCGCCCGCGGCGTACACCTCGGCCGAGGTCCTCGGCTGGGAGCAGCGCCACTTCTTCGCGGGCTGGCAGTGCGTGGGCTTCAGCGCCGACGTCGCCGAACCCGGTACGCAGCGGGCCGAGCGGCTCGCCGGCAGCACCGTCCTGCTCGTTCGCGGTCAGGACGGCCGGCTGCGGGGCTTCGCCAACGTCTGCCGGCATCGCGGCCACGAACTTCTTCCGTGCGCGGGGACGACGACGAAGCGGGCCGTCGTCTGCCCCTACCACGCGTGGGCGTACACACTGGACGGCGACCTGCTTGCGGCCCCCGGGTACGACGACCTTCCCGCCTTCGATTCATCGCCCTATGCGCTGCGACCCGTGCAGGTGACGGAATGGCGCGGGTACGTCTTCGCCGACCCGTCCGGCACGGCGCCACCCGTCGCCGAGTATCTCGGCGAACTCGACCGCCTCCTCGACCAGCACCGCCCTGAGCGACTCGCGGTACGGGCGCGGCACGAGTACCTGGTGCGCGCCAATTGGAAGGTCCTCGTCGAGAACTACCAGGAGTGCTACCACTGCCCGCAGATCCACCCGGAGCTGTGCGCCGTCAGCCCGCCCGACAGCGGCGTCAACTGGGATCTGCCCGGCGCGTGGGTAGGGGGCTGGATGCGACTGCGCGACGACGCCGTCACCATGTCGCTGGACGGGCGCAGTGGCGGCGTGCCGATCCCGGGCGTCGAGCCCGACCGGTTGCGCCGCGTGGATTACGTCGCCGTCTTCCCCAACCTGCTCATCAGCCTGCATCCGGACTACGTGATGACGCATCGCCTGGTGCCGATGTCGGCCGGCGAGACGTGGGTGGAGTGTGCGTGGGCGTTTCCCCAGGAGGCGGTGCAGCACGAGGGATTCGATCCGGCGTACGCCGTCGACTTCTGGGACGTCACGAACCGCCAGGATTGGGCCGCCTGCGAGTCCGTGCAGCGCGGCCTGTCCTCCGGGGCGGCCGTGCCCGGGCCGCTGTCACCCCGTGAGGACGCCGTCTACCAGTTCGTGACGATGGTGGCTCGGGGATACCGCGGCGCGGCGGCCCATCGTCGGCCCCATGCGGACCTCACCGTCGAGCACGAGGCACGCTGATCGGCCCGATTCACTGGCCGGCCAGGCGATCCATTTCGCGGCGGATCCGGTCCTCACTCATACCGGCGCGTCCGTACACCGCCCAGCCGTGGAAGAAGAGCCCGATCCCCCAGCCGAGCAACGGGAACACCCACCAGGGGAACCAGACGCCGGAGGAGATACCCGTCGTCAGCCAGATCGCGATCAGCATCAGGTTCACCAGGACGTAGGCGGCCAGGTGCGTCTTGAACCCCTGCTTACGGCGCAGGCTGCTGATCGCACGGGCCCGCAGCTGGGGGTCGACGCCCGGCTGGGCCGGCGCACCGTGCGTTCCGCCGCCCGGGTTCGGTGACTGCGGGGCGCCGTATTCCGGATCGCTCATCAGGACCTCCGCGGCTGGGCGGCGTCACGCGTGGACGCCGTCGGGGCCGATCAGCCCATGCTGATGGCCGCGCGGGGCAGCCCGCAACACCGCATGTGGACCTGAGAAAGCATCGGGCAGAGGCTCGACTTCTCCACAGCCGCGGATTTCGTCACACCATCCACAGATCACGTGGAGGCCCTTCAGCCGGGCCGCGAGCACCGCGACGCTCTCGGCATGGACAACCGACACATCACGCTGGGAGAACCGATGGATCCGGACTTGGTCGATCCGCTCGAGGATGACCTGGGGCTACCCGCAGACGGCGAGGACTGGCACGTGGAGTTGCTCGTCGATCCGACGGGTCAGGGCAGAGCGGGCTACGCGTACACCTTCGGCCTGGTGAACTACGGCCACGTCGAGCTGTACATCGGGCCGGAGCCGCACTCCAGCGGTCAGCCGCTGGGGCTGCCGGAGCGCGCGCGACTGCTCGCAATGATCGCCCACCGACTGGTGGATGAGGATCTCGCGCCGGACCAGGTGCTGACCGAGGACTTCGACGACGGCCGGCTGGTCGCCACGTACTGGCTCGGGGAGGAGGAGCCGGCGACCGGCGTGCTGGCCACGGCCTTGCCCGACTCGCCCACGGTCATGCCGGTCCGGTGGACCGCCCGGCGAGGTCAGCTGAGCTACTACTGACCCGGGTATGCCGGACTTGGCTGCTCCGGACTCGGCTGCTCCGGACGCGGGTGATCAATGACGCGGGTCCCTCTGATCAACGAACCGTTCAGCTGACGATGGAAACTTTCGGCAGTATGTGACCGGAAGTTTCCATCGTCACGGCGAGGGGCACAAAGGCTTCATCGTCGCGGAAGCGGCGATCTATCCGCTGCGGCGGGCCTTCTCCCGGTCGTAGCGCTGCTGCGCCTCCAGCACCGCAGGCACCTCGCCCTCGACGAGATCGATGAGCTCCATGAGCTTGCCGGCCACTCGCTCACCGAGGGGCGTGAGCGCGTACTCGACGTACGGCGGGATCGTGGCCCGGGCGTCGCGCCGGACCAGGCCATCCCGCTCGAGGGTCTGCAGGGTCTGGGCGAGCATCTTCTCGCTCACGCCGTCGACCCGTCGGCGGAGGGCATTGAAGCGGTACGTGCCCTCCCGCAGGGCGGCCAGGGCGAGGATGCCCCATTTCCCGGCGATGTGCTCCAGGGTCCGGCGGGAGTCGCAGTTCCGCGCAAAGACGTCCGCCACCAGGCGATCGTCTGGATCACCAGATGCCGGCGAAGTTGCGGGATCGGCGCTCACAGCCACGACGGTACCCCGAGGCGGCAGCGCGGCGAAAGAGTGAGTACCAGCACACTGACTTGTACTGTGAAAAAGTTAGTGCCATGGTTCCAGTGCGCGGCGGTAGGCCGCGGAACAGCCGTTGACCTGGAGGAAAGCAGCCATGATCACCGTAACCGGCGCCAGCGGTCACGTCGGCCGCCTCGTCATCGAGAGCCTGCTCGAGCGGGGCGTGCCGGCGTCCGACCTTCGCGCGCTGGCCCGCACGCCGGAGAAGGTGGCGGACCTCGCCGACCGGGGCGTGGAGGTCCGGTACGCCGACTACAGCAAGCCCGAGACCCTCCCCGCCGCCCTGGAGGGCACCGGTCGACTGCTGCTCGTGTCCGGCAGCGAGTTGGGCCGGCGGGTGCCGCAGCATCGCAACACCATCGACGCCGCGGTGGCCGCCGGCGTGGAGTTCATCGCCTACACGAGCATCCCGAAGGCCGACGCCGTGGATCACCCGCTCATCCCCGAGCACCGGGCGACGGAAGAGGCGATCAAGGAGTCCGGGCTGCCGCACGCGCTCTTGCGCAACAGCTGGTACCTCGAGAACTACACCGAGCGGCTGGGCGAGACCCTGCAGCACGGCGCGATCTTCGGCAGCGCCGGCGACGGCCGCGTCTCCGCAGCGAGCCGCGCCGACTACGCCGCCGCCGCGGCAGCCGTGCTGACCGCGCCGGTCGAGGGCAAGGCGATCTACGAGTTGGGCGGCGACACCGCCTTCACGATGTCCGAGCTGGCCGCCGAGATCTCCAGCCAGAGCGGCACCACCGTGATCTACAACGATCTGCCGGAGGCCGACTACGTCCAGCTGCTCGTCGGCGTCGGCGTGCCGCAGCCGGCGGCCGACGTGTACGCCGGAGCCGATGCCGGAGTGAGCCGGGGCGAGCTGTTCGTGGACAGCGGGCACCTGCGGCATCTGATCGGCCGGCCCAGCACCACCCTCACGGACGCTATTGCGGCGGGGCTGGCGGCGCTTCCGGCGCCGGCCTGATCTGCGGCGCTTCCGGCGCCGGCCTGATCCGCGGCGCTTCCGGCGCCGGCCTGATCCGTGGCGCGGCTCGCGGAGGAGGGACGCCGTCTGCCGGGTCGTCGGCGTCCCTCCCCGGCGACACCACGTCGTGCACGAAGCCGAGCTTCTCGATGACCGTCGGGGACAGCACGAACGGGTAGAGGTCGTCCTTGCCCATGCTGCGATTCACGGCGTTCAGCGCGTACGTGAGTGGCAGCCACATCCTGACCAGCTCGTCGATGTCCCGGGCGTCGCCCCTCGGTACCACGGCCAGCGCCTCATCGGTTGGGTCCTCCCCGTCCGCGGCCGCGGCGAGCGGGCCCTCGATGACGATGCCGTGCTCGGCCGCTGTCTGCAGCGTGTCCCGCACGTGGAGGTAATGCGCGAACGTCTCGGCCCAGTCCTCCCATGGGTGCATGGCCGCGTAGGCACTGACAAAGCCGTCCTCCCAGCCGGCAGGCACGCCCTGGGCGTAGTGCTGCCGCAACGCCTCGCCGTAGTCGACCCGCTCGTCGCCGAAGAGTGCCCGGAACGGCTCCAGGGCCGAGGTCGCGCGCACGAGCAGGCCCCAGTAGTAGTGGCCGGTCTCGTGACGCAGGTGCCCGAGCATCGTCCGGTACGGCTCGTCCAGCTGGACGCGAAGCGCCTCCCGGTGCGGGTCATCCCCCTCCGCCAGATCGATCGTGATGATGCCGTCCGCGTGACCCGTCGTGACCGGCCCCTTCGCGCTGGAGAGGAGGTCGAACGCCAGCCCGTGTTCCGGATCGTCTGCCCACCGCACCACCGGCAGGCCGAGATCCAGCAACTGGTACACCAGGCGCCGTTTCGCGGCCTCCGTCACGGCGAACTGCGCCATGCCGGTCTCGTCGGAGTCCGCCGGTCGGGTGCGGGTCATTGCGCAACTGAGGCACAGCCCGCCCGGCGCCTGCGGCGCGGCGAGCCAGTTGCACGCCGCGAGGACCCGGTTCGCGCATCGCCGCTCGACCGGCTCGGGGTGCGAGGCCGCGTACGCGCCGGCGGAGTCGCCCTGCCGGCCTTCGGGTGCGCCGCCCGCCGCGTAAACCGGGTCCCCGGCGTCGTCCTCCGTCAAGGGCACGATGCGGCGCTGGGACGGTGAGAATCCCAGCGGTGTCCGGCACGACAGGCACAAGGAGTTCTCGAAGAAGACGAGTTGCCCGCACACCCCGCACGTGAAGGACCGCACCGCTCGACGGTAGCCGTAGATCAGCGCCGCGCCACCGGGACTGCTGCCGGCACCCGCCGGCCGGGTAAACGATTGGCTGCGGCGGCGCCCCCCGCGCATCCTGGAGCCGTGGGTGACCATGCAAGCGGCGGCAGTCGGTGACCGGGCGGCGCGTGGCGCTGCTCGACGCGCCGTCCAACCTTGGCCTGCGGCCACCGGCAGAGGGTGTCGTGCCCGGCTGCTACAAACTCCCCGGCGCCCTGCGCGACAACCGGCTGCTCGACCGGCTGGGCGCCACAGACGCCGGCTACGTCGTTCCACCGCGCTACGACCGCTCGAACTGGAAGCCCGGTGACGGCGTCTTCAACGCTGCGGCGATAGCGACGTACTCGATCAAGCTGGCCGACCGGCTCAGCCCTGTCCTCGCCTCGGGCGACCTCGCGGTCGTGCTCGGCGGGGACTGCAGCATCCTGCTGGGTTCCGCGCTCGCTCTGCGCCGCCGCGGCCGGTACGGTCTGGCGTTCCTTGACGGTCATTCCGACTTCCGCCATCCGGGCAACTCGACCCAGGTCGGCGCCGCGGCCGGTGAGGATCTCGCCCTGGTCACCGGCCGGGGTCAGGCCGACCTGACCACGCTGGAAGGCGCGCGGCCGTATTTCGCGGACGCCGACGTAGCCGTGGCCGGCACCCGGACCGACGACGCCTACGTCGGCGAGCTCTCGGCGGCTGGCATACCCGTCTGGCCGGCGGACGGGCTGGCGACTGCTCAGGGCGTCGTCAGGGCAGCCGAAGGGGTCCTCGAACACCTGCAGCGCCATGATCTGGCCGGCTTCTGGGTCCACCTGGACGCCGACATCCTCGACGCCTCCGTCATGCCGGCCGTCGACACCCCCAGCCACGGCGGCCTCTCCCACGCCCAGCTGGCGCTGCTGCTGGGCGAGCTCGCCCGCTCCTCGCGGTGCATGGGGGTGGAAATCACCGTCTATGACCCGGATCTCGACCCTGACGGCCAGTACGCGGCAGCGCTGACGGACACGGTGGTCGCGGCGCTGGTGTGACCCGGGCCCGGCGAGGACGCGCGCCGCGAGGACCCCCGCGCCGCGGTCGACCAGACGTTCTGACCCTATTGCGGGGGTACGAACGGCTGGTCCTTCCCGCCCCGCCCGAGTGGATGCTTTGGATCACGGGCGGTTGCGCGCATGGTAGAAGGGCACCGCAGTTGCAGAGCAGCCCGTTGACGAGCACCGCAGTTGCCGGCTGTTGGCGAGCACCGCCGGATAGCGTTGAGGAGGTGAGGGCCATGGCCCGCCCCACGCACGACGAACAGCACAACGGCTCCCCGTTCCCGCCCATCGCGGACTACGCCTTCCTGTCCGACTGCGAGGTGACAGCGCTCGTCGCGCCCAGCGGCAACGTCGAGTGGATGTGCCTGCCCCGGATGGACGGGCCCAGCGTCTTCGGCTCCATCCTCGACCGCGACGCCGGCGGATTCCGGTTGGGCCCGGCGGACGTCACGGTGCCGGCGGCCCGGCGGTACCTGCCGGGCACGATGATCCTGGAGACCAGCTGGGGCACGCCGACGGGCTGGATCGTCGTTCGCGACGTGCTACTCATCGGCCCGTGGCATCACGAGGACGAGCGTTCCAACAGTCACCGGCGAGCGCCCACCGACTACGACGCAGATCACGTGCTGCTGCGTACCGTCCGCTGCGTGAACGGCGAGGTCCAGGTCTCGATGGACTGCTCACCTGTCTTCGACTACGGCCGGCGGCAGGCGATGTGGTCCTACCGCGGCACCGGGTACCACGAGGCGGTCGCCGAGGCGGACGGCATCACGCCGTCGGTGCGGCTGACCACCGACATGCGGCTAGGTTTCGAGGGTGCCCGCGCCACCGCGCGCACCCTGGTCAAAGAGGGCGACACGAGATTCGTCGCCCTCTCCTGGAGCGAACACGAGCCGCCCAGGACCTACAAGGAGGCGCGGCGGCGGCTGGTGTGGACGGCGCACCACTGGCAGCACTGGCTGGCCCGCGGCCGCTTCCCGGACCACCCCTGGCGCGCGCACCTCGAGCGCAGCGCGCTGACGCTGAAAGGCATGACGTTCGCACCCTCCGGTGCGCTGGTCGCGGCGGCCACGACGTCCCTGCCGGAGACCCCCGGCGGAGAACGCAACTGGGACTACCGCTACACCTGGATCCGGGACTCCACGCTCGCGCTGTGGGCCTTGGACACCCTCGGCTTCGACTGGGAAGCCAACGACTTCTTCTGCTTCATCGCCGACGCCGCCGAGCGTTCCGACGAACTGCAGATCATGTACGGGGTCGACGGCGAGAAGGACCTGTCCGAGGAGCTCCTGGAGCATCTGAACGGCTACGGCGGGGCCCGGCCGGTGCGGATCGGCAACGGCGCCTTCGACCAGAAGCAGCACGACGTCTGGGGCGCCCTACTGGACTCGGTCTACATCCACACGACGTCGCGCGACCGGCTGGACGAGCGGCTCTGGCCGATCCTCACCCGCTTCGTGGAGTCGGCGCTGGAGCACTGGCGTGAGCCGGACCGCGGCATCTGGGAGGTGCGCGGCGAACCCCAGCACTTCACCTCCTCGAAGGTGATGTGCTGGGTGGCCGCCGACCGCGGCGCGCGCCTGGCGCGCCTGCGCGAGGACTTCCCGCTGGCCGAACGCTGGCAGGCGGCGGCGGACGAGATCCACGCGGATGTGTGCGCCAACGGCGTCGACGACCGCGGCGTCTTCACCCAGTACTACGGCACGACGGCGCTGGACGCCTCGACCCTGCTGATCCCGCTCGTCGGGTTCCTGCCGCCAAGGGACAAGCGGGTCCGCGCCACGGTGAGGGCGATCAGCGAGGAGCTGACCGAAGACGGTCTGGTGCTGCGTTACCGCGTGGAGGAGACCGACGACGGGCTCAGCGGCGAGGAGGGCACGTTCACCGTGTGCTCGTTCTGGCTGGTGTCCGCGCTCGCATTGATCGGTGAGCACGTTCAGGCCCGCCAGCTCTGCGAGAAGCTGCTGTCGTTCGCCAGCCCGCTCGGGCTGTACGCGGAGGAGATCGACGCGGCCAGCGGGCGGCACCTCGGCAACTTCCCGCAGGCGTTCACCCACCTCGGGCTCATCAACGCCGTCCTGCACGTCATCGCTCAGCAGGAGCACCAACAGCACCACACCACGACGCCGCGCCACGCGTGACACCGCGGCACCAGTGTTGAGCGGGCAGTTTGGGCCCGACACGCCGGGCGTGTCGCGGCAAAACTGCCCGCTCAACCATGGCGCGAGCCGGGCTACGCGGCTATCGGGCGATCCGGCGCGGCGGGCCCAGCGCGACATCGGCCGGAGGCCCGATCCAGAATCCCTGCGCGTAATCGACGCCGTGGCCGGCCAGCCACCGGCAGGTCTCCTCATCCGGCACGTACTCCGCCACGGTGCGCAGCCCCAACCCACCGGCGATCGTCACCATCGCCTCGATCACCGACCGATCTACGGCGCTGTGGCGCAGGGCACGCACGAAGTCACCGTCGAGTTTCACGACGTCCAGCGGAAGGTGCTTCAGGTAATAGAACGAGCCGAACCCGGCGCCGAAGTCGTCCAGCGCCAGGCCGCATCCGAGGTCGCGCAACTGTCGGCTCAGCGCTGCGGCCTCCTCCATGTTCGCGATCACGGATGTCTCGGTCACTTCGAAGGAGAGGCGGCGCGGGTCGACGTCGGGGTGCCGGGCAAGCAGCCCGGCCACGTGCTCGGGCAGGGTCGGATCGGCCAGCGAGGCGGCTGACAGGTTCACCGACACGGCGGCGTCGCCCAACCGGGACGCCGAGATCAACTGCATCGCGGTACCGAGCACCCACCGATCGACCCTCGTGATCAGGCCCGCCCGCTCGGCCACCGGCAGGAACGTGCTCGGCATGATCACCGACGGCGAGTCCTGCACCCGCATCCGGACGAGCAGCTCACACCGGGTGACGGCGTCCGACCGCAGGTCGAGGATCGGCTGCTGGTAGAGCAGCAGGCCGTCGCCGGCAGCCAGAGCCTGGCGCAGTTGGTCGACCCAGGTGACCCTGTTGCGGGTGGCCGACAGCCGGCGGACGTCGTAGACGGCCACCCGGTCGCGCCCGGTCTCCTTCGCGTCGTACAGGGCCATGTCCGCGGCGGCCAGGACATCCTGGGCCGTACCTCCCACGTCGCGCAGCCCGGCTACCCCGATGCTCGCCGTTACCGACGCGTGCTGCTCCGCGACGGGCACCCGGACGCCGCTCACCGCGCGTAAGAGACCTTCCGCCAGCGTCTGCGCGTCATCCGCGCTGGTCTCGGGCAGAACCAGAGCGAACTCGTCACCACCGAGGCGCGCGATGACGTCGGTCGCCCGAGTCCGATCGCGCAGGACGGCCGCCACGGCACGCAGCACCTCATCACCGGCGTGGTGCCCGCCGACGTCATTGACGTCCTTGAAATTATCGAGGTCGAGCACGAGGAGAGCCGCCTCGGATCCGTACCGCTGGGCCCGTTCGACCTCCTGCTGCAGCTCCGACTCCAGCCGACGCCGGTTGTACAGGCCGGTGACCGTGTCGTGGTCGGCCAGGTATTGCAGCTGCTCCTCGAATCGCTGCCGCTCGCTGACGTCGCGCACGATCGTCGTCTCCAGCTGCCCGGCGCCCGACGACATGGCGCTGGATGTGGTTTCCACGGGGAACCGGTCGCCGTCGCGCCGGATCCCCTCCCGCCGGATCGGCGACCCGCCCGGCTCGGCCTCCTCCGGTTCCACCGTGAGCAGCGAGCTGATCGGGCGACCGAGCAGCTCCTCCCGCGAATAGCCGAACAGGTCCTCCGTCTGCGAGTTGACCAGGATCACCGTGCCGTGCCGGTCGGTGGTCAAAATGGCGTCCGGCGCGGCCTCCAGCAGCGCCCGGTACCGCTCCTCGCTCGCCTGCAACCGGGTCCGGGTCTGCGCTATCTCGATGGAGATGGCGGCCTGTGACGCCAGCAGCTCCAGGACGCCGCGCCGCCGAGCGGGGAAGGCGTGTGACAGCAGGCGATTCTCGACGTACAGCACTCCGGCCAGCGCGCCCCGACGCAGCATCGGCACACAGAGAACGGACTTGGGCAGCGGCCGCCCCGCGCGTGCGCCGTGGCGGGCCGCCGCGATCGCCGCCTCGCCGTCCAACTGAACGAGATCGTGCGAAGTGACCACCTGGGTGAGAACCCCGTGCGGCAGCGACGCCGCCTCCGCGGCGGTGCCGGGCGGGTACGTCCGCACCGCCACGCCGCCGTGGCTTGCCGACACGGTTGCCTCCGCGGCCAGCGAGAGCCGCTCGTCCGTCGCGATCAGCAGCGCGGCGTAGTCCCCGCCGGACTGCCGCAGCACCGTGCGCGTGAGCTGCTGCACCAATTCGTCCATCTCCACCGTGCCGGAGATGGCCTGGGCAGCCTGGGCCAGAGCGAGCGTCCCGGCCCGCTCCTCGACCCCGGGTTCGACCGGCGCCGACCCCCGCGCGGCGTCGATGAGGCGCATTTTGCGCACGGCGCCCCACTGCGCGTACGCCGACCGGGCCCGGTCCAGGTAAGCCTCGGCCAGCGTCTGCCGCCCCGCAGCCGCATGGCAACGCGCCGCCGCCTCGGCGATCAGCCCTTGCATCATCAGTTGCTTGGTCTCGGTGGCCAGCTGGAGCGCGTTCTCGTAGTCGCCGATCGCCCGCAGTTCGTCCCCGTCCAGGCAGGCCAGCTCCGCCGCGAGCAGCGCCGCGCGGCAGCCGAAGAACTCCCTGCCGGTTTCGGCCCATCCGCGGACCCGGCCCAGAGCCGCGCGCAGCCGTTCGATCTGCGCAATCTCCCCCGCGGGGGCACGCTCCGCCAGACGCGCCGCGAGCAGCGCGCGGAAGAACACGATCTCGGCGGACTCGACGAACCCCAGCTCCATCATGTCCAGCGCCGTCGCCCGCTCGGCCGCGGCCAGGGCGGCCTCGTCGTCGCCCTCGACGGTCAGCAGCCGCAGCCGCAGGACCTCGAGCTTGTGCAGGATGAACGGCAACTGGGTCAGCCGGCCGGCAATGGCGTCGGCCTGGGCGTCGCGCCCGTCCGCGGCCGGCCGGTGCTCGTCGCGCAGACGAGCGACGAACCAGCGTGTGCTGTAGAGAAACTCCGACATGGCCGGGTAGCCCACCCGGTCGACGTACCGGATGGCCTCCTCGATCCGGCCGGCCACCTCGTCCAGCGGACGGTCCATGTCGAGCAGTACGTTGATCTGCCAGCAGACGCCATAGGACGCAGCGGCCGGATCCCCGGCGACCAGCGCCAAGTCGTGCGCGGCCACCAGGTGGGGCAGGCTCTCCCCCGGCGGTCCGGTCCACCGCACGACCATGGCCAGCGTCACCTCCACCAGCGGCCGGTCGGCAGCGCAGAGCGGCCGGTCGGTCAGCCGGAGCGCCGCCTCCGCCATCCGCCGCCCCTCGGTGTACTGCTGGAAGCGGCCGCAGACGGCGTCGGCCAGAGTGGCCAACCCCAGCGCGGATTCGGGTGTCAGCCCGTGGCGGAGCGTCAGGACGGTCATCGTCGCGGTGGCCACTATCCATAGATCCGTGTCGTACAGCGGGGTTGTCGTCAAGGTGTGCAGCGCCCGCATCGTGGCGCGAACCTCGTCGTCCTCGCAGACCGGCAGGTTGAGCACGTCGTCGACGCTCATGCCGGCGAAGCGCTCGTGCACCGCGCGGTAGGCATCGGCCGCGGCCTGCTCGCCCGGATGCAGTTTGATCGGCAGCCCCTGAGCCGCGGCCACCTCCACGCCGGCCGCCGCCGCCTCGGCAACCCGTCCCTGGGTGAAGTTGACGTTCGCGATGATCTCCGCCGCCGCCACCCGCTCGGCCGGCGTGCGGGCGTACCGGCGGGCCTGCTCGGCCAGGCGGAGCGCGTACGGCATGTCGTGCAGGGAGTAGGCGACCTCGGCACGGGCCAGGCGGACGGCGACCGCCAGCTCCCGGGCGCTGCGCCAGTCCGCTGCCCGCAGCCGGCGCAGCCCCTCGTCGAGATAGCGGGCGGCGGCGGTAAAGGCACCGGAGGCCTGGGCGGTCCGGGCCGCCTCGAGGTACAGCCGGACCTCGTCACGGCGCTGTGCCGGATCCCGCGGAACATGCCCGGTGGCGGTGAACTGTTCGACGACGTCGAACACATGCTGTCCGAGCTGGGGGCCGACGTGCTCCTTCAACGCACGGGCCAGCCCGAGCTGGATCGCCGAACGCTGCTGGCGGGACGGCAGGAGATACACCATGTCGCGAACGGTGTCGTGGGTGAACCGTACCGACTCCCCGTCCGTCATCACCAGATTCGCCTCCACGGCCGGAGCGAGTGCCGCCAGCGCCTCCTCCGGTGACAAGCCGGCGACCCGGGCTACGACCGAGAGCGGTGCGTCACCCCGTACACAGGAGGCGACCTCCAGCACCCGCCGGCTGTTCCGGGGAAGCCCGCGCAGATGGCGCGCGGGCAGCTGCGCCGGGACCGGTGGCGTCGCCGCGTACCGGCGGAGATCCCAATTCCAGCCGCCGCGGGCGGCGTCGTACCGCAACGCCCCCTCTGCCGCCAGATCCCCCAGGACCCGGATGGCGTCGAGCGGATTGCCACCGGCCCAGCCGTGCACGAGTTCCGCGACGTCCATGACGTCGGCCACGGGACGACCGAGGGCATCGGCGACGAGTTCGGCGACGGCATCCGGATCGAGGGGCCGCAGCGCCAGCCGGACGATCACCGTGTCCGGCGCGGCCGCGGCGGCGGCTACGGCGTCCGCCGCCTCCTGCGCTCGGGGGCCCTCCCGGTGGGCCAGCACCATGGCGAGGCCGGGGATCCCCGGCTCCGCCACGAGCTGCTCGACCAGCCCGAGGCTCGCGGCGTCGGCCCACTGCAGGTCGTCGACCACGAGGACCAGCCCGATCTCCTCGGACTGCGCGGCGTACGTGAACCCGTCGATCAGGTGGCGCATCGCTTGCTGGAAACGCCTCTTCGCGTCGACCGCGCCACCCCCGCCCGGTGCCGACTGGGGACCGACGAGCCGTTCCAGCGCGGGCGCCGCGGCAGTCGCCAGGCCGGCCAGCGGGCCCAGCGCGTCGAGCACCGCGGAGGCCGCTCGATCGCGATCGGCCGGACCTGTCAGGACGTCGTCCACGACGGTGGCGATCAGCGCCGGAAGCGAGGCGTAGGGAACGTCGGCGTAACCCTTCTCGAACTTCCCGAGACCCACGAAACCGCTGCGTTCCCGCACCGCACGGGCCAGGTCGGCGGCCAGCGCACTCTTACCCATGCCCGGTGAGCCGCTGACGGTCACCAACAGCGGACGCCCCGACCTACCGGCCTCCTCCAGCGCCGCGCGCAACTGCCCCCGCTCGGTGTCCCGGCCGTACAACTGCCCCGACGGCAGCGGTGGGCCGCCGAACGCCGCGATCGGATACTGCGCAGCGAGACCGCCGACCGCCGTCCCGGCCACCTCCTCCAGGCATCGGCGCAGCTCGGCAACGACGTCGGTGGCGCGGTGGTAGCGCTCGGCGGGCTGCTTCGCCAGCAGCCGGTCGACCGTGGCTGCTAAACGGTCCGGCACGTCCGGACGGACGGTGCGCAGGGCCGGCGGCGCGACAGCCAGGTGCGCATGCCGCCAGCCCAGGGCGTCGTCCGCGGTGAACGGCGGACGGCCGGTCGCGACGGCGAACAGGAGGGCACCCAGCGAGTACAGGTCACTGCGCTCGTCCGGTGCGGCGTCCGGATCCAGGAAGCGCTCGGGCGCCCGGTAGGCCAGCACCTCCCCGTCGGACGGACGGCCCGCGACTGAGGAGCGGACCAGCGCCGTCACCGGGACCGGAAAGCCGGGCCCGCCGGACAACCGGATGGCGTGCGGCGTCAGGGATCCGTGCGGACCCGGGCCGGCGTGCCGCTCGGCCACCGCGGCCGCGACGGCAACGCAGATCTGGACGGTCTCCCGGACCGGCCGGATCCGCCGGATCGCGGTCGCCAGCGAGCCGGCCCCGTCATTGGGGCGCTGCCCGGCAGGACGCATCGACCCTCCCTCACGTGCGTCGCCGTAACAGAGAATGTAATGCCGTTACCGGCTGTGCACCCCGGAAGGACGCCGTTCGATGAGCTGATCTTCTGGTCCCGCTCCGGCAGTTCGGCCCACGCGCTCATACGAGGGTATGATTCTGGGTATGAGCACGGATCGCGTCACGGTGTCCCTGCCCGCGGAGGTCCGGGAGGCGGCCCAGCGCGTAGCCCAGGAGGCGGGTGTCCCGTTCTCTGCGGTGGTCACCGAGGCGCTGGCCGCGTGGGTCCGCGGCCGTCTGATCGATACCTGGCTGCTGGAGTACGAGGCGAAGCACGGGGTGTTCTCCGAGGCTGAGTTGCGCGACATCGCCGCCGAGGCGGGGGTCACCTACATCCCACCGACGCGCTCGCGCACAGTCGCATGAGGATGGTGCTCGACGCGGGCGCCCTGATCGCGATCGAGCGGGCGGATCGACGTGTGGCCGGTCTGATCGCCCTTGGCCGCCGCGCGGGGGCGGATCTGGTCACCACGGCGCCGGTGGTGGCGCAGGTGTGGCGCGACGGTGCCCGGCAGGTCCATCTGACCCGCGCCCTGCCCATGATCGACGTCGTGGCGATGGATCTGGACGCGGCACAGTCGGCAGGCGAGTTGCTCAAGGTGTCGGGCGCCTCGGATGTCGTCGACGCTTCTGTCGCCCTGCTCGCCCGGCCTGGCGACCAGGTCTTGACCAGTGACCCTGGCAACATCGGCCCGCTCCTCCAGGCGCGACCCGTGGCCGCGGCCGTCGTGCGAATCTAGTGCCTCGGGCACCCGTTTGGTCCACCGCTCCCGGCGGAAGAGCAAACAGAGACGGCGCCCCGGGTCACCTTGCGGATGACCTCGGGGCGCCGCCCTCCCCAGGAGGGATCAGGCCGGCTGAACCGCCGAGAATGCGGTGAACGACGCCGTGATCGGCACGTTCGTGGCGCCACTGGACAGGTAACCGCTGAGCGCTACGTTGCCGGCGCCCTGCAGGCCCGCGCTGGAGTCGGTGGTGGTCTGCTGCCACGACGCAGGCTCCGCCGTCCCGTCCTGCCACACCTTGAGGCGCAGCGTCGTGGGACTGGTTCCAGTGGTCTGGTACCGGATGCGCAGCCTGGTCCCTGCCGTGTAGGTCAGCCCGCTGACCGTCGTTTCGCCGGTGAGCGCGGTCTCGGTGCTCGACCCGTCCAGCTTGCTGAAGGAGATCAGCACCGCGCCGGTGGAGGCGACCCGGACCTTCCCCCGGTACTGCGACGTCCCCGACGTCCGGCGCGACACCACGTACAGCGTGGTGCCGTTGCCCAGTCCGACCTTGTCATAGGACACGGTCGTGGCGACCTCCACGTCGGTGGCCGAGACGCTGCCCAGGTACGCCGTGCCCGAACCGGCGCCCGCCGTGGTCAGCCGCATCGTCGCCGTGCCGGGGGTGACGGCGTAGTTCGCCGCGCTGCCGGTCAGGCTCCACGCGCCTCCGGTGTCCGCCGTACCCCAGCCACTGGCCACCGTGCGGTTGAACGTGTCGAGGGCGTACGTGGTCTGCGTTCCGGCGTTGACCGTGACCTGCTGCGAGGTCGAATTCGTCGCGCCGTCGTCGTCGGTGACGGTCAGGCCCACCGTGTACGTGCCGGACGCCGCATAGGTGTGCGACGCCGTCGCACCCGTCGCCGTCCCGCCGTCGCCGAAGGTCCAGGCGTAGGACGCGATCGCGCCGTCCGGGTCGGCGGACCCCGAGCCGTCCACCGAGCAGGCGAGCTCCGTGCAGGAGTGGGTGAACGACGCCGTCGGCGACTGGTTCGCCGGCGCGCTGCCGTAGTGCGCCGCGACCTGCGCCGGCGACAGCACCGCCGGGTACACCGCGACGTCCGCGATCGATCCGGTCAGCTCGTGCGGCGCCGCCAGGGTCGGCGGATTGGGCGGGTTGAAGGTGCCCGTGTGAGTGGGCATCTCCGTCCACCGGTTCATCAGGTCGCCGCCGACCCGCCAGTAGCCGGCCAGCACGGACGGGCTGCTCGTGATCGACGGGTTCGACGCGACCGCGGCACCGTCGACGTACAGCGTCATCCCGCTGCCCGCGCCGACCGTGCCCACGATGTGGTGCCACTGGCCGTCGTTGTACGCCAGGGTGCTGGCGACGGTGTTGTTGACCTCGTTGTTCCAGATGCCGAAGTACAGCTTGCCGCTCGGCCCCATGTAGAGCGTGCGGTCGACGTTGATGCTGCCCTCGACGGCGAAGTTGCCGTAGTCGACGATTCCGCCGCCTGCCGTGGTCGTGGTCTTCACCCACGCCTCGACGCTCAGCGTCGAGTACCGCAGGCCGTTGCCGACGGTCGCCGTCGTCGAGTTGGTGGTCCCGTCGAAGGTGGCGGCCGTCGCGTTGCCGGCCGCCGGCGGACCCGCCTCGGCGTGCGTGACCGCGCTGCCGTAGGTGAGGTCGTTGATCCCGGCGTAGTTCCTACCCGCCGTGCCGGAGGCCTCCGACAGCGGCCAGAAGTCCGAGGCGCCGTCGCCGCGCACCATCTGGGTGTACGAGCTCAGCGTCCCGTTGCCGATCGTCACGGCGGCCGACGTCCCGCTGGTGCGGACGTTGCCGATCGGATCGGTCACCGTCACGCGATAGGTGTGTGACGAGCCGATCGCGAGCCCGGTGTCCAGGTATCCGAGCATCGGTCGGTACCAGAACCGCGAGTTCAGCGTCTGGGTGTAGATCGGCGTGTTGCCGCCGTCCCGGTACAGCCGGTAGGTCAGCACCTCGTTGTCCTGGTCCTGACCGGCCCGCCAGGTGACCCGCGCCGTCCCGGAGGTCTGCGACACCGCGGTCGGGGTCAGGTTCGAGCTGTTGGCCGGGCCGATCGCGTTCGGCGCGATGGAGCGGATGGCGAACCGCACCAGACCCTGCTGCGCGGTGCCGTTGACGCGCGGGAACTCACCGCCGACGGACAGGTAGTTGCTGTTGCCGGTCACCGACCAGGCCGCTTGGGATTGCCCGGTAAAGGTGCCGAGGCTCAGCGTCGGGTACCAGTTCAGCTGGGCGGAGTGCGGCTGCCCGCCGAAGCTGGAGTATCTCGGGCCCGGAATGCCCGGACCGCCGGCGAAGACGGCGTTGCGCTCGATGCCGGTGGCGAACGTCGACTCGGCCATGGTCATGTAGTGGGTGGAGTCGAAGACGTTCGTCAGGTCCTGCGAGAAGTCCTCTGCGTCCGAGCAGTCGTGCGAATGCCCGGCGCTGTACAGCACCTGGCCGATCGGCCAGGCGTCGTAGCTGTCACCGTGGCAGCTGTTCAGCCAGACGATGTTGCCCGTGTACGGGTCCGCGGCGAAGCGACCCTCGAAGTTGCCGCCGGTCTGGAACTGGTAGGCCGTCCCGTAGATCAGGCTGCCGTCAGCCACAAGCCGGGTGAGGGCCGCGCCGGATCCGGCGTCCTTGATCGGGAAGTTCGGGTTCCAGGAGACGTTGGCGCCCGTCGTGGAGTTCACCGCCCCGATCCCGGTGAACGCCGCACCGTTGATGGTCGTGAAGCGCCCGCCGAGGATGACCCGCGAGTTGTCCGGCGCCAGGACAATGGCCGTGCCGCCGGCGTTCACGACGGGGTTCCAGGCCTGTAGCGCGCCGTTGGACGCCGCGAACGCCGCGAAGTAGGTGCGCGCGGTGCCGTTGGCGGTGGTGAAGTCGCCTGCCACGTACACGGTGCTGTTCGTGGCGGTGATGGCCCGGACCGTGCCGTTCATGGTCGGCGCGAAGCTGGCGACGCGGGCGCCGGTCGCGGTGTCGAACGCGACGATATGCCCGTGCGAGACGCCGTCGACGGTGGTGAAGTCGCCGCCGACGTACACCCGCGTGCCGTCCGGCGACGCCGAGACGTAGCGGCCCTGGGCGTTCAGCGGATGGTTGAAGGACGTGATCAGTGCGCCGGTGGTGATGTTGTAGGCGAGCAGGTTGGAGCGCGCCGTCTGGTTCGTGCCGGCCGCCGCCCCGGCGGGCCGGGACTGGCTGAACGAGCCGGTCACGTAGACCGTGTTGCCCACCGTCGCCTGGCCCCACACGACACCGTTGATCTGCACCGTGGGCAGCGCGTCGGCGCTCACCGTGGCCGGTAGTCCCGCGGGCGGCGCGGTGTCCGCGCGGGCCGGGATCGCCGCGCTGACCGCGAGCAACCCCGTGCTGGTCAGCAGGCTCACCGCGGCACCCGCTACCCATCGCCTGAGCGTGCTACCCCCGAACACCCTCGATCCGATCTCCGACACGCCCACTCCCCACGCCAGATGAACCCCGCCAGATCACCGCGCCAGATGAACCCCGCAGATCAACCCCGCAGATCAACCCCGCCAGATCAACCCCGCCAGGTGAACCCACGCCACGCCAGGTGAACACAGCCCAAGCGGGAACGTAACGCAGCGTCGACGGCACTCGAGTGAAAACCCTTGAATTCGGAACGTAACTGGGCAACTACAAGCCGTCATACACCCACGCTGTGCCGCCCGAGAAACGCCGGGCCGGGACGGTGATTCAAGCGAACGGCGTACCGGTCATCACCCGAACGACGGACGTTAAGCCGGCAACCGCTCCCGGAAGGCAATCTGTACGGGTTCGATCGGGTCGGCCGGGGTGAACCCGAACACCTGCGCGTAGAAGGAGAGCTCGGCCTCCAGGGCCCGCACGATGTTCTCCGCCTTACGGAACCCGTGCTGCTCCCCGGCGAAGAGCAGATAGGCATGCGGGACACCCTTTTCGGCGAGCGCGGTCACGATCTGCTCCGCCTGCGACGGCGGCACGACGGCGTCCTCGTCGCCTTGCAGCACGATCAGTGGTCGGTCGAAGCCGTCCACGTGGCTGAGCGGGGACCGTTCCCGGTAGACGTCCTCGGCCTCGGGCCAGCGGCCCACCAGCCGGTCGAGATAGCGCGACTCGAACTTGTGTGTGTCGCGGGCGAGCGCGCCGAGATCGGCGACGCCGAAGAAGCTCGCACCCGCTGCGAAGACGTCCTGGGTCGCCAAGGCCGCGAGCGTGGTGAATCCTCCCGCGCTCCCACCGCGGATCGCCAGGCGTGCGCCGTCCACCAGTCCCTGGTCCGCCAGCCACTGTGCGGCCGCGCACGCATCCTCGACGTCGACGATCCCCCATCGGCCGTCCAGCAGCCTCCGGAACCACCGGCCGTATCCGGTGCTGCCGCCGTAGTCGACGTCGGCGACCGCGAACCCGCGCGTGGTCCAGTACTGGGTGCTCAACTTGAACGACGGATCCGCGCTCGCCGTGGGCCCACCGTGGATCATCACCAGCAGCGGCGGGCGCTCCCCCGCCGGACCGTCGAGTTCAGCCGACGCCGGCAGGTAGAGCCAGGCGTGCGCCTGCCGGCCCGCGCTGTCGAAGGTCACCCGGCGCGGGCGCGAGACCGCAGCCGGGTCCAAGCCCGTCTCCCGGGCCGGGCGCAGGACGGTGAACCGGGGTGCGGCGGCCGGATCGAGCGTGACCTCCACGACGACCGGCTCGGCGGCCGCCTGGGTCGCCACGGCCACCATCCGCTCGCCGGCGGCAGAGGGATCGGGATCGCGGCGGAGTGCCTCCAGCGACAGGAAGGGGAGGACGTCGTCGCGCCCGGACCCGGCGGTCGGCACCGAGACCAGGTGCGCGCCGTCCTGGTCGGAGTAGGTGAACCAGACCGTCCCATCGGCCGTTGCCACGTGCCGGTTCATGCCGAACAGCCAGGCGGGCTGGCCGACCTCTGCCTGCACCGGATGCACCGGCACGAGCACCGGCCCGGACTCCAGGCCCGCGGAGTCCAGGCCCTCGACCAGGCCTTCGACCAAGCCTTCGACCAAGCCTTCGACCAAGCCTTCGACCAAGCCTTCGACCAGGCCTTCGACCAGGCCTTCGACGCGGTACAGGTTCCACCAGTCCGTGCGGTCGGAGACGACCAGAAGCTGGCCGGACGGCGTCCACCCCGGCTGGATCAGCGACTCCTCCGACCCGCCCGCGACCCGGCGAATCCGATCCAGCCGCGACTCGGCGCCGTCCGCTACGAGATCGCCCACCCACAGTGTGGTGGTGTCCCAGGGCATGTTCGGGTGCTCCCAGGTGAGCCACGCCAACTGCCGGCCGTCCGGGGAGATTCTCGGGGCCGCGACGAAGTCATGCCCGCTCACCAGCACGGCGGGCGGCCGTGGCTGCCCGTCCGAGGCGACCCCGGCATCCAGCGCCACGATCTCGTTGCGCACCTCTCCGTTGTCGTGGCTCTCCCGAACGCAGATCACCGTCCCGCCGTCCGGGGTGACCCGGCCGTCGGCGTACCGCAGGGCGTGCGGTTCGGCCGGCTCCGGCGTGAGGGCAACGGGCACGGGCGGCGATCCGGCGGACTCGGGCTGGACGGCACCGGGGTCGGCCCGGTAGAGCCGCTGATCGGCCCATGAGACGGCGAAGACCACGCCGTCGTGGACCCACCACGCGCCGCCGCCGTACTCGTGCACTCTGGTGCGCGCGTTCCAGCCCGCGGGGAGCGCATCGCGGACGGCGCCGTCCCGGTCGCGGCGAACCACCTCGATCCGCCCGCCCTCGTCCGGCCGGGTCTGCGACCACCAGGTGCGGCCGCCCTCGGCCCACACGTCGGTGGGGATCGAGGCGCCGGCCACCACGCCCGCGGCGTCGACCGGCGAGGGCCACGAACCGTAGGGGAGGCGCGGGCGGGTGCCCGCGCTCGGCGTCACGTCCAGGCTGTCCGGCATGCCGGGCACGTTATCCGGTCCCGTCCGCCGTCTCCCCCGGGGAGCCGGGGAGCGCCCGGGTGACCAGCAGCTGGTTCTGCGCGATGTGGGACAGCCAGTAGTTGAGGCGCTCCGCGTTCGTGCGGTCCGGCCAGTGCCGGAACAGCCCGGCGGCGTCGCCGAGCGGGAGCCGGCCCTCGCACTGGTGCACCTCCAGCGTGAGCGAGAGGCGTGACCCGCAGCTGTCCACGGCGGTGCGCAGGATGCTGCGCAGGCCGTCGGGCCCGTACAGCTGATCCAGGGAACGCCGACCGTCGTACTCCACCGCGATCGGTACCCGCGTCAGGAATCCGAAGTGATCAGCCAGGCCGGGGATCAGCGGATGGCCGTCGTGCAGGTGGAAGTGGACACGGGTGCCGGCGGAGCCGATCCGTTGGATCAGCTCCAGGAGGGCGGGCAGGGCGGAGCGGCTGGCCCGGTCCACCTCCGCGACCACGTCGGCCAGGCGGGGATGGCGTGGGGTCAGCGCGCGCGCCTCGATCGCCGGCGGCAGGCCCCGCGCCAGCGCCGTCCGGGAATGCCGTATGCCGACGTGACCGATGTCGATGCAGACCCCCGCGCGCTCGGCATCGGCCAGGCCCTCCCCCAGCTTGGCGAAGTCCTCCAGTTCCATCCCGGCGGCGTACTCCAGATAGATGTGCGGTCCCGCGCTACGCCGGCCCAGCTCACGCATGGCGGCCACGACGTCGGGGATCCGCCGATCCATCCCCACCTGGTCGTGCACGACGACGCCGGCCAGCCGTCCGGCGAACCGATCGGTGTACTGCGCGATCCGCTCGCGGGTCACGCTCATGAGTACGTCGAGGCTGCGGTCCAGGTGGACAGTGGGCAGGGTGCGGTGCTCCGGGAGCCGGACGAGGATCCGTTCGAGCTGGTCGGGCGTCTCGGCATACAGCTCGGCCGGCATCCCGGCCTCCGCAAACCGCAGCCGGGCCAGCTCCCACAGCGCGTCGTCACCGGCGTACCGGGTCTGGAACAGCGCCCGGACGTCGGGCATCGGCTCCGGCATCGTGGCTCCTCGTCGCTCGCCGCCGAACCCTGCTCCCCGGCGACGTCCTCTCGCGACGATAGGTCCTCCCGCTGGGACTGAGCCGATCGGGTGAGGGTCCGGCCCTGCACTCCAGGGCGGAGCAGCGCCGTTCGACACCCCAAGTCAACCGGCAGCCGATCGCCCCGGAGCCCCCGGGTGAGCAGCGAGGGGTGACGATGGTCGATGAGGCGACGGCAGGCATGCTGCGGCGCCTGCGCGACGTCGTGGCGCAGATCGAGTCCCTGCTGGCCAGAGCGCAGCTGGCGCCGACCGCCGCGCGCGACGGCGATGGTGCCGACCTGGGAAGCCTCGTGCATCGTCTGGAACGCTGCATCGCCGAGGCGGACGACCGGATCCAGACGATCAAGCAGCTCAGCATGCAGTCGGAGCGCCGGCGGGCCGCCCGGATCGGCGTCGGGGGCACCATCAACCTGCGGCTGGACGGACGAGAGCTGGCGGCTCAGCTCCTGGACATCGCCGAGGGCGGCTTGCGCTGCAGCCTGGAGGGGGAGCTCCCGCCCCGCGTCGGCGATCTCGCCGAGGTGGACCTGCCCCTCGACGGCCGCCCGGTGATCATTCCGGCCACCGTCGTCCGCCGGGAGTCGGTGCGCGGCGTGCACACCGTTGCCCTGCAGTTCGAACCGCTGCCGGTGGAGATGGAGCGGGAGCTGCGCAGCTACGTCAGCCGGGCCGGCGCTCGGTCGTGACCGGGTCAGCCGCGCATCTCTTTCTCCCGGCGTTCCAGGAACTCCCGCTCGGCGGTGTTGTGTGTGAGTTCCCGAGCGGCGGCGTAGGCGTCGGCGGCCTCGGCGTACCGGCCCAGCCGGCGCAACAGATCAGCCCGGGTAGCCGGCAGATACGGGTACGCCGCCAGCCGGGGCTCATCCTGTAGCCCCGCGACCTGCGCCAAAGCGGCGGCGGGCCCGGTGACGAAGGAGACGGCCACGACCCGGTTCAGCGCAACCACCGGGGAAGGCCAGACCGCCAGCAGCGCGTCGTACAGCGCAAGGATGCGCGGCCAGTCGGTGAGCTCGGCGGACGGCGCGACGGCATGGACGCCGGCGATGGCCGCTTGCAGCGCGTACCGGCCGGGACGGCGCACGGCCAGCGCCTCGGCGGCGTACCGCAGCCCCTCGCCGATCGCACGCTGGTCCCATCGCGCCCGGTCCTGCTCGTGCAGCAACAGCAGCCGCCCGGCGGCGTCCGTTCGGGTGGCTCGGCGGGCGTCGGTCAGCAGGAGAAGCCCGAGCAGCCCGCGTGCCTCCGGCTGGTCCGGCAGGAGGGTGACCAGGGTCCGGGCCAGGTGGATGGACCGCTCGCAGAGCTCGCTGCGGACCAGCTGATCACCGGCCGGCGCGGTGTGGCCGGTGCTGAACAGCAGGTGGACGGCGCTGAGCACGCTGTCCAGCCGGTCGGGCAGCTCGGCGCGGCCGGGAACGCGATAGGGGATGCCGGCCTGGGTGATCTTCTTCTTGGCCCGGGTGATGCGGGCGGCCATCGTCGGCTCCGGGACCAGGAACGCCCGTGCGACGTCGGGCGTCTCGACGCCGCAGACCAGTCGCAGGGTCAGCGCGACCTGCGTGTCGGCCGACAGCGCCGGGTGACAGCAGGTGAAGACCAGCCTGAGCCGGTCGTCCGGCACGGTCTGCTCACCGGCGGTGTCGTTGATCTCGCCGTGCCCGGCCGGCTCGATGAGTAGGGGCAGCTTGCGACGAAGCGTCGACTCCCGGCGGAGCCGGTCCAGGGCCTTGCGCCGCGCCGTCGTCGTCAGCCAGGCGCCGGGGCGATCGGGAACGCCGTGTTCGCGCCATGCCTCGAGAGCCGCCACGTACGCCTCCTGGGCGCACTCCTCGGCCAGGTCCAGGTCGCCCGTGACGCGCACCGTCGCGGCGAGCACGAAGGCCCACTCGCGACGATGCGCCTCGGCGAGCGCATCGGCGAGTGGGTCAGCCGCCGGCGGGCGCATTCCCGGGGGTGTCCATGATGGCCCGGACCTCGACGCCGCCCGCCGGTGCGGGGCACTGGGCAGCCAGGCTGAGCGCATGGTCCAGGTCCCTGGCGTCAATCAGGTAGAAGCCGCCGAGCGTCTCCTTGGTCTCCACGAACGGGCCGTCCGTCACGGCGCCGCCGGCGCGCACCGAGCGGGCCGTCGCCGAGGGGGCGAGGGCCTCCCCGCCCAGGATGGTGCCGCCCTGGTCGGCAACCGCCTTCGTAAAAGCGCCGTGGGCGTCCATCATCGCCTGCCACGCCTCAGGGCTCATGTCGGTGAATTCGGACTCGTCGCCATAGATGAAGATCGCGTACTTGGTCACGAGAACACTCCAGATCGTCACTGCGGAGCGGTCCGCCCGCCCTGTCAGTCCACCCGACGAACAGCATGCCCTCCGATCGACATCCGGTGCGCACGAGGGCGGAGGACTCGGGCGAATGCGCAGCCAAGTGACCTCCGGAGTGCAACATCGGGCAGCTCTCGCGGTTTGGAGGCGGCGCGTGCAGCGGCTGCTAGACTCGCCCCGGTTGTAGCTGCAGTTCCTTGCTCGTACCGAGTCGTTCGCCCAGCCTGGCGAAGCGAGCGGCGCTGACGAGGCCCAGTTCCACGAGTGGATGCGGTGAACACGGCGCAGCCCGGGCTGGCGATTCCGCCGTTCCGCACGTCCCATTCAGAAGGAAAGACATGGCACAGGGCACCGTCAAGTGGTTCAACGCGGAGAAGGGCTTCGGCTTCATCTCCCAGGATGGAGGCGGCCCCGACGTCTTCGTCCATTACTCGGCCATCGCGATGAACGGGTACCGCACGCTCGACGAGAACCAGCAGGTCGAGTTCGAGATCACGCAGGGCCAGAAGGGCCCGCAGGCGGAGAACGTCCGTCCAGTGTGAGTCGCCCCGCACGACGGCGCGTGCGCACTCGCCATCAGTCGTGAGCACGAGGAAGGGCCCGGCCTGATGGCCGGGCCCTTCGCGTTGCCGGACCGCGGTGCCTTCGTGTTGAGCGGGCAGTTTTGCCCCGACACGCCGGGCGTGTCGGGGCAAAACTGCCCGCTCAACTGGATTTCAAAGGCGCCGTCCTCACCCGCTCTACGAGAACGGCGTCCGCGGGCGCTCCTGTGGCTCACCGTCGACCTCGACGTCCACGTGCTCGTCGTAGAACGCCAGTAGCCCGGCGATCCTCTGGCTCTCCGGCAGTGGCGCCCGGTAGGTCCACACCAGGTCCTTGATCACCGTGCCGTCGTCGAGCACGACGTCCCAGTACGTCGCCATGCCCTTGTAGGGGCAGTGGGTCTCGCTCGACGACGGGCGCAGCAGCTCCATCCGGACGTCCGTCATCGGCAGGTAGTACCGCGGTGGCAGGTGGGTCTCGAACAGCATCCGCGGCTGGTGCGACTCCGCCAGCAGGATGCCGTTCACGCTGATCCGCACGTGCCTACTGCTGGCCAGGATGTCGACGCGGGTGTAGGGGTCGCGCGGATGGGTGTAGACCGGCTCGTCCTCCTCCAGCCACTCGTCCATGGCGGCCCACTCGAACCGGACAAGAGGGCGAAGCGCCTCGATCGGCGAGTCGGGGTAGGCCAGCGCGGCGCCGGCTCGGTCCTGCCCGCCGATCCGGACGTCGTACACGACTCCCGCGCCCCGGCTGGGCGAGTGCCGCCGCTCCTCGGTCTCCACGAGCTGGGCCCGAACGTCGTGGCGGGGAACGTAGTAAGCCGGGTATCGCGGCTTCTCCCACACGTACATCGGCCGGATCGTGTCGACGACGGCGCGGCCGCCGATCAGCGCCCGGATGCGCTTGCGCCCGGGCTCGATGCGAACCCTTCCCCGCTGACCCGACTGTTGCGACCCCGCTAGCGGCTCCGTCATCGCGCGCCCTCCACTGCCTCGATCGTGACCTCATTGCGTCGTGTACCGGCTCAAACACGACGGGGCGCCGGGCAGCTTCCCCGCTACCTTTCACGTATGGGACTGGTCTGCCTTCAGGGGGGTGCGGAGTTCCGGCCGGGGTGCGAGAAGCTGGACGCCGAGATGCTGGCGGCAGCGCCGGTACCGCCGGGCGCCACCTCGCCGCGGGTCGTGATCGTCCCGTTCGCCTCGACGCCGGGCCCGGACCGGCAGGCTGCGGGTCGCAACGCCGTCACGTGGTACCGGGAGCTCGGCGCCAAAGACCTGATGGTCCTCGACGACGAGCAACCCGGGGAGTTCCAGGCGGGCGACCCGAATCCGCTGCAGGCACTGGCCGCCGCGATATCCAGGGCAGATCTGCTCGTCCTCCCCGGCGGGTCACCGGCCAGGCTGCTCTCGGCGCTGCGCCCGCACCGTGATCTCCTGGCGGCCCTTCTGGCCCGGGGGACGGCGATCAGCGGCGCCAGTGCCGGAGCGATGGTCCTGTGCCGGTGGACCGTGCTCCCCGAGCACGGCTGGCGGGTGGAACCTGCCCTCGCTCTGGTCGACGTCGACCTGGTCGTACCGCACTACTCCGCCGACCATCCAGTCCCCCACAGCTGGCTCACCGCTGCGCGCGGCGCCCTGCCGGCGGGCTCGGTGGCCCTCGGCCTACCCGAGCGATCCGGCGTCATCCTCGACGAGACGGGCGCCCGCCGCTCGGTCGGGACGGCGCGGACCGTGGAGTTGCCACTCAGCGAGCTGGAACAGCGGAGCTGACCGGGGCGATTGGGGGACGAGCTAGCGGGTCCGCCGCAACGGCAGCACCGCCAGCGCACCGAGCAGCGCAGCGCCGGCCACCACGGTCGACGGAGAAAGGATCTGCGCCGTCGCGCCGGCCGCGATCACCGCGAGACCCTGTGCGCTGTGAATAGCCGCGTTCGCGATGCCGAAGGCCCGGCCCCGGGCGGCCGGGGGCGCCGCAGTGGCGAAGGCGGCGTTCGCCGTCAGTTGGAAGGCGGTGGTCGCGCCGGCGACGACGAGCAGCACCAGCGTGATCACCGGCTCGGGACGCAGTCCGGCCAGCACCAGAGGCGCAGCGCCGGCCAGGGCCAGCGGCCACATCAGCCGGCGCCGCAGCTCGGGTCGCACGAGCCGGCCCATCACCAGGGCACCGAGCACGCTCCCCGCGGCGACCGCCGCCATGATCAGGCCGACCCAGCCCGCCCCGTGGCCGAGCTGGGCGGCGTACGCCGGAGCGATCGCCTCGGGGACCACGGCGTACGCCACCCCGGCGACACCGAGCAACAGCGGCCCGTACAGCCGGCGGTCGGCGGCCACGATGCGCAGGCCCTGCGCGGCCTCGGCCACCAGCGGCTGGCGGGCGACCCCGGCCAGCGCGGCCGGACGCGGCCGGATCCCTCGGCGCAGCAGCATGGCCGAGCAGGCGAACGTCACGGCGTCCAGGGCGAGCGCCGAGCGTGCCGAGATCAGGACCACCAACGCCCCGCCGCCGACGAAACCGGCCAGTTGCGCCGACTGGTGGACGGCATCGCGCACCGACATCCCGACGGTGTACCGATCTCCGGCCAGCACCTGCGGCAGCAGGGCGGAGCGCGAGGCGTCGAACGGCGGAGCCAGCATCGCCGCCGCCAGGACCAGGAGGCCCAGGACCGGTAGCGGCATCCCGGGGATCGCCGCACAGCCGATCAGCGCCGCGCGGGCGACGTCGCAGCCGACGAGGATGCGCCGCGGCGGGAGCCGGTCGGCCCAGGCGGCGAGCAGCGGTCCGCCGATCGCCCACGGGAGGAACGCCGTGGAGTAGCCGAGCGCAGCGGCGAGCGGTGACCCGGTCCGCTGGTACAGCAGGACGGCGAGCGCAACGGCGGCGACCTGGTCACCGAGGAGCGACGTGAGGTCCGCCCAGAACAGACTGCGGAACTCGGCCACCCGGAACACGTCGCGGTAGGTTGCCGGCCGCACCGCAGGCGCGGCGGGAGCGACGGTCACCAGGGATGCGGGAGGGGCCGACCGCAGATCCGGCGAAGCAGTGGTGGTCGACATCGCGCACCTTCCATGGGCTCGGACCGGGCTACAGATCGGGATGAAAGCCGCAGCGCCCCCGCACGTCGGGTGGCCGTGGGGGGCGCTGCGGGGCTGGAGGACGAGAGAGTTCAGACCCAAGTACGACCGCGCATCGCCGAGCACCTCCTTCGACCTGACGTCTGCGACTGAGAAGACACTCGCGCGGCCTACATACAGAGCGCTGAAAACCTGCTGAACGGGTGACTGAACGCGCGTCCCACCCCTTCGGAGCAGCGGGCCAGTACCGTCGTTCGGGTGACGGGTGATCGGGGGTCGGCGGCGGCGAATGCGCTCGAGCTGCGCCTTCTCGGCCCGGTGGAGGCGGCGGTGGACGGCGTCCCGGTGACGCTGGGCGGGCCACGCGCCCGCGCCGTCGTCGCCGTGCTGGCCCTGTCGCCCGGCGTGACCGTCCCGGCATCCCGCGTCGTGGAACTGGTGTGGGGCGACGACGCCCCGGAAACAGCGACGAACAACCTCCAGGTCTACGTCTCCCGGCTGCGCCGCGCCTTCGCCGCAGCGGGCGGGGCCGACGCGCTGCGCTGGACCGGCACCGGGTACCTGCTCGAGGTCCCGGCCGACGCCGTGGACGCCAACCGCTTCGAGCGGCTGGCCGCCCAGGGCAGGGCCCGGCTCGGCGCCGGCGATCCGGCGTCAGCCAGCGATGTGCTGAGCGCCGCGCTGGCGCTGTGGCGGGGACCCGCCGTTCCCGACCTGACCTCCACGGCGGGGCAGGGGGGGGGGGCCCGACTGGAGGAGCAGCGACTGCAGGCCTGGGGCGACCGGGTGGACGCCGACCTCGCCCTGGGGCGGCATCAGCAACTCGTGGCCGAGCTGGAGGAACTGGTCCGGCTGTACCCGCTGCACGAACGGCTGGTCGGTCAGCTCATGACGGCGCTGTACCGCAGCGGGCGGCAGGCGGACGCGCTCGCGGCGTATGCGGCGGCGGTCGGCAGGCTCGCCGAGGAGCTGGGGCTGGATCCCGGGCCACAGCTGCAACGCCTGCACGCCGATGTACTGCGCCAGGATCCGTCGCTGACGGCCCCGATCCCGATCCCGATTCCGATGCCCGCCGAGTCCAGGGCCGGGGCGCCCAGCGGCGGGCCGATGCCGGCGGCTGACCGCCCGCAGCCGGTTCCGCTCGGACCCACGGCCGCCTCGGCCGGGCCGCCGCTCCCCGGCCTCCCCGCGCCGCGGACGCCACTCGTCGGACGCGACCGCGAGCTGGCCGCCGCACTCGCGCTGGCCCGGGATCCCGACACTGCGCTGGTCACGCTCCTGGGGCCGGGCGGGGTGGGCAAGACCCGGTTGGCGACGGCGCTCGCGGAACAGCTGCGGGCCGCAGGAAACGACGTCATCGCCGTCCCGCTGGCGGCCGTCACCGACCCGGCCGATCTGCTGCCCGTGATCGCCCGGGCGGCCGGGGCGCAGCCGGGCTGGCCCGGCGAGCCACCGCTGGAGGTGGCCCTGCGCGCGCTGTCCGGCCGAACGGCGGTCCTCGTCCTGGACAACCTGGAGCAGGTCCTCGTCGTCCCCGGGGCGTTGGACGGTGTCGGTGAGTTGCTCGATCGCACGCCGGGGCTGACCGTCGTGTCGACCAGTCGCACAGCGCTTCGGCTTCGCGGCGAGCATGTCGTCCTCGTCGAGCCGCTGAGCCTGCCGGACGCCGTCAGCCTGTTCCAGGAGCGGGCCGGGGCCGCGCTCCCGGGCTTCGAGGTGACGGCGCAGAACGCCGAGGACGTCGCCGAGATCTGCCGGATGCTCGACCGGCTGCCGCTCGCCCTGGAGCTGGCGGCCGCCCGCATCCGCCTGCTGCCGCCGGGAGAGATGCTGGCCCGGATGGGCAATCGGCTGCGTCTGCTCAGCGGCGGAGCGGAGGACCTGCCCGAACGCCAGCGCAGCATGCGCGCGGTGCTGGACTGGAGCTTCCAGTTGCTCGAGCCGGCCGAGGCGAGACTGTTCGCGCAGCTGTCGGTCTTCGTGGGGGGATGGACACTGGCGGCGGCCGAGTCGATCTGCGGCGCAGACTCGGATCGGGAGGTTGATCCGGATCTTGATCCGGACACCGACGTCCTGGATCTCCTCGACCGCCTGGTGGCCCGCTCGCTCGTCGTCGCCGACGGGAGCGGACGGCTGGCCATGCTGGAGACGATCCGCGACTATGCGGCCGGCGTGTTGTCCCAGAATCCCGGGCTCGCGCAGGAGATCCGGGATCGGCACGCACGGTATGTCGCGGAGCTGGTCGAGCGGCTCGGCGCCCAGCCGGGCGGTCGGGCGGAGGGTCCGGTGCGAACGGCGCTGGACGCGGAGGCCGGCAACGTGGCGGCGGCGCTGGATCACGTCGCGAGCCGGCAGGCGAGCCGGCGGGCGAGCCGGCAGTCAAGCGAGGACGGCATCCTGCTGGCCCGGCTGGTGATCGGGATGCTGGACCACTGGTACCACAGCGGGCGGATCGACCAGGCGGACCGCTGGGCGAGGGTGGCCGCCGAGGCGGCCGGCGTCCCGGCCGAGCAGCGGGTGCGGCTGCTGGTGTCGGTCGGCAACCTGGCGTTCGTCGTCGGTGAGCTGGGCCGCGCCGCGCCCGCACTGGCCAGGGCCTACGAGGCGGCGACGGCGGACGGGAATCCGGCGCTCGTCGTTCGCTCGCTGGCCCTACAGGGCGTGGTGGCCCGGCACGCGGGCGACGCGGCGGGCGCGTTGGGGCTGATCGAGCGTGCGCTGGAGCTGGCCGGCGGCGGTGCCTCCGAGGCTGCCGCGCCCGGTCTGCTGGCGGCGCTGCGCAACGAACGCGCCGAACTGCTCGACGAGCTCGGCCGGACCGCGGAAGCGCTGCCGCTGTGGCGCGAGTTCCGCGAGACGGCGACGGGTGACGGCAACTCCGCCCAGCTCGCCCAGGCGCTGGTGAACCTCGCGACGCACGCTCATGACCAGGGTGACTCGGCGCGTGCGGCAGCCCTCATCTCCGGCGCGCTGGAGGAGGCGGAGCGCAGCGGGTCGCAGCCGCTGCGATCGGACGTCCTCGCCGCCGCCGGGCTGCTGCACTTGCGCTCGGCAGGCGGGCGGCGCACGGCGGACAGCGCGGTGCCGTCCGCCGCGGTCGCCACCCTGCGCGAGGCGGCCGAACTGGCCCACGCCAGCGGGCAGTGGCTCACGCTGGCGGACACCGTGAGCCTGCTGGGTGCGGCCTACCTGGCCGCGGGCAACGCCCCGGCGGCGGCCCGGCTTCTGGCGGCCGGCGACGCGTGGCGCGCCGCACGCGGGCTCGCCACCTCTGCTCGCCGGGTGCGCGAGGTGGTGGACGACGCGCGCGCCCGGCTGTCCGGCGTCCTGCCCGCGGAACGGCTGGGCCGGGAGCGAACCGCGGGCTCGAGCGTGCCGTACGGGTCGCTGGCCGAGCTGCGGCTGCCCGACCCGGACGGCGTCGTCGTCGATCTGCGGGGCCGGGTGGCCGAGCGACACGGCACGTCCGGCTGAGGCGCCGTTGCCCTCTCCCTTTCATGATCACGGAGGATCCGGCGGTGTATAGCCACCGCATCTTCCGTGATCATGAACCAGACCCAGGCGCCGTGAATCGTCAGCCGGGGATCTCGGGCAGCGGCTGGCCGGTGTAGCGCTCCGCCAGCCAGGCCGCGGCAGCCCGGGAGGTCGTGACCTGGCGCAGCTGCGCCAGTTGCAGTTCGTGGTCGAACCGCTCCTGCCCGTCGGGGGTGTGCAGCATCGACGTCATCCACCACGAGAAGTGCGTGGCCGCCCAGACCCGGGACAGGCAGGTGGCCGAGTACTGCTCCGCAGCCTCGGGGTCGCCGTCCCGCAGCCAGGAGGTCAGCGCACGCGCCAGGACGACGACGTCGGCGACCGCCAGATTGAGCCCCTTCGCGCCGGTCGGCGGCACGATGTGGGCGGAATCCCCCGCCAGGAACAGCCGGCCGTGGCGCATCGGCCGGGCCACGAAGCTGCGCATCGGGGTAATGCCCTTCTCCCGGATCGGGCCCTCCTTGAGGTCCCAGCCCGGCAGGCCGAGCCGGGTCTGCAGCGCCTCCCAGATCCGCTCGTCCGGCCACCGATCGATGTCCTCGTCGGGCGCGACCTGGACGTAGAGCCGGCTGACCTCGGGGGTGCGCACGCTGTGCAGCGCGAACCCCGAGGGATGGTGGGCGTAGATGAGCTCGTCCGTGCTGGGCGCGACGTCGGCCAGGACGCCGAGCCAGGCGTAGGGGTAGGCGCGCTCGTCCACCCGCACCAGGTCGGCCGGCAGGGCCGGCCGGCTCGGCCCATGGAAGCCGTCGCACCCGGCGATGACGTCGCACACCAGTTCGGCCGACTCGCCGTCGGCGGCGCGATAGGTGATCCTGGGCCGGTCGGTCTCGATACCGCGCAACTGGGTGTCGGAGACGTCGAACTCCAGCGGCAGCCCCGCCGCAAGCCGCGCGGCGACCAGGTCCTTCACCACCTCCGTCTGCGCCCATACCATGACGCTGCGGCCCACCAGGTCACGGAAGTCCAGGTGGTGCCGCTCGCCGTCGAACTGCAGGTAGATGCCGCCGTGCTCCATACCGTGCTCGGCCATCCGCTGGTCCAAGCCGACGTCGCGCAGCAGCCGGGCGACGTCGTGCTCCAGAACCCCGGCCCGCTGCCGCTGTTCCACGTACTCGCGGCTGCGGTTCTCCAGGACCACCGCATCGATGCCCACCCGGGCGAGCAGATGCCCGAGCAGCAGCCCGGCGGGGCCGGCGCCGACAATCCCGACCTGAGTCCGGGCGGGCCGTGCCGTCATGGACAGATCCCTCCTCGAAGGTGGCAGGCCGACGGGGCCTGCGCAACGCCTGGGTTGTCCACCGCCGAGAGCCCGCCGATCCGGTTCTGTTCGCTGATCGGACGGGCGTTCTCGCTGCGAACCTACGCCGAATCCATTGAGCGGTCAATCATTGACCCAGCTAGATCACCGAGCTATCGTTCGCCTAGAGTACGCGCGTTCGCATTGCGAACGTAGCAGAGAGCTACGATGCGAGACGGCAGCACAATACGGAAGGTGGAGAGCGATGGCCGAGATCGCCTCGCTCGAGGAGGCGATCGCCGCCCTCGTGCACGATGGCGACACGGTTGCGCTGGAGGGCTTCACACACCTGATCCCGGTGGCCGCTGGCCACGAGATCATCCGCCAACGCCGGCGCAACCTGACATTGGTCCGGATGACGCCGGATATCGTCTACGACCAGCTCATCGGCGCCGGATGCGCGCGCAAGCTCATCTTCTCCTGGGGCGGAAATCCGGGTGTGGGCTCCTTGCACCGGTTCCGGGACGCCGTGGAGAACGGCTGGCCCGGCCCGCTCGAACTGGAAGAGCACAGCCACGCCGGAATGGCGAACCGCTTCGTGGCCGGCGCCTCGGGACTGCCGTTCGCCGTCCTGCGCGGGTACGTCGGCACCGACCTGGCTCGGCAGACCGACACGATCCGGCCCATCGCCTGCCCCTTCACCGGTGAGACCCTGACCGCCGTCCCGGCCCTCCACCCGGACGTCTCGATCATCCACGCCCAGCGCGCCGACCGGGACGGCAACGTGCAACTGTGGGGTATTACCGGCGTTCAGAAAGAGGCCGTGCTGGCGGCGCGCCGGTCACTGGTCACCGTGGAGGAGGTCGTGGACCGCCTGGAGCCGATGCCGAACGACGTCGTGCTGCCGACGTGGGCGGTCACCTACGTTGCCGTCGTCCCTGGCGGATCCCACCCGTCCTACACCCACGGGTACTCGACCCGGGACAACGAGTACTACCAGTGGTGGGACGGCGTGAGCCGGGACCGCGAGACGTTCACCGAGTGGCTGCGCACCGAGGTGTACAAGGGGGTGACGATTCTGTGAGCGAGCAGGGCGGCGCGGCGGCGTCTGGACTGAGGAACGAAGGAAGACGCCGCCACCCTGCGCCGCCCGTGGCTCGCGAACCATCCAGTACCGCCGAAGCGACCACAGCGCAAGAGCCCGGCACGTACGACACCGACGAGATGATGACGGTGGCGGCATCCCGGCACCTGCACGACGGGACGGTGTGCTTCGTCGGGATCGGCCTGCCCAGCACGGCGGCGAACCTGGCCCGCCGCACCCACGCGCCCGGCGTCATCCTGGTCTACGAGTCGGGCACGCTTGGCGCGAAGCCGGGGACCCTGCCGTTGTCGATCGGCGACGGCATCCTCGCCGAGACGGCGGACGCGGTCATCAGCGTCCCCGAGGTGTTCAACTACTGGCTGCAACCGGGGCGGATCGACGTCGGGTTCCTGGGAGCCGCGCAGATCGACAAGTACGCCAACATCAACACCACGGTGATCGGCGACTACGACAGCCCCAAGGTGCGGCTCCCGGGCGCGGGCGGTGCTCCGGAGATTGCTGCCTCCTGCGGGGAGACGATCATCGTCGTCCGGCAGAACGCCCGGGCGTTCGTGGAGCGCGTCGGCTTCGTGACGTCATTCGGCTACGGCAACGGCCGGGACGCCGACGGCCGCAGCGAACGGGAGCGGCTCGGCCTGCGTGGCGGCGGCCCACGCGTCGTGATCACCGACCTGGGTGTCCTCGAACCGGACCCGGACAGCCTGGAACTGACCCTCACCGCGGTTCATCCGGGGGTGACCGCGGAACAGGCCCGTGCGGCGACCGGCTGGGATCTCGCGGTGAGCCCCGACCTGACGACGACCGCCGCCCCGACCGAGCACGAACTCGCCATCCTGCGCCGGCTCATCGCCGAGCGAGGCACTGGATGAGCGTGGACAGGAGGACGTCATGACCGAGGTACAGCGGCCAGCGGCGCGCGAGGGGCTTCTGGAACTGCCCCGCTACCTGCGGCCGCGCGGGGTCCACCCGCCGCTGGACTATCCGGACTACAAGTCGACCGCGCTGCGCCACCCGCAACAGCCGCTGGTGACCCTGCCGCACAACCTCACGGAGATCACCGCGCCGGTGTACGGCGAGGGCGCCGTGACCGAGGCGGATGCCGACCTGACCACACGCCATGAGGGCGAGCCGATCGGCGAGCGCATCATCGTGCACGGACGCCTGCTGGACGGCGACGGCCGCTCGGTGCCGAATGCACTGGTCGAGGTCTGGCAGGCGAACGCCGCGGGCCGGTATCGCCACGTGGTCGACCAGTGGGAGGCGCCGCTCGACCCGAACTTCGACGGCGCCGGCCGGGTGCTCACCGACGCCGAGGGTCGCTGGCGGTTCACCACCATCAAGCCGGGCCCGTACCCGTGGGGGAACCACTACAACGCCTGGCGGCCGGCGCACATCCACTTCTCGATCTTCGGCCGGGCGTTCACCCAGCGGCTGGTGACGCAGATGTACTTCCCGGGGGACCCGCTGTTCCCCTTCGACCCGATCTACAACGCCGCCCCTGCCAGCACCCGCGAGCGCATGATCTCCCGCTACGACCACGACTCCTCGATGCCGGACTGGGCGCTGGCCTACGCCTTCGACATCGTGCTACGGGGGCGGGACGCCACACCGTTCGAAGACGCCGACCACGACGAGTGAGCCGACATGACTCTTGCCCTGACGCCCTCCCAGACCGTCGGCCCCTACCTGCGTATCGCGCTCTTGGTCGAGGAGAGCGCGCACGTCGTGCCGCCGCAGACCCCGGGCGCCGTCACGATCTCCGGACGGCTCCTGGACGGCGCCGGTGAGCCCGTCCCGGACGGGATGATCGAGACCTGGCAGGCCGACCCGGACGGCCGGTTCGCCCATCCGGACGATCCGCGGGGGGCTGTGGCCAGCGGCACCCCCGGCTTCCGCGGTCACGGGCGCAGTTGCACCGAGGAGGACGGCTCCTGGCACGTGGTGACCGTCGTGCCCGGCGCGCTGCCCACCCCCGACGGGGCGATGGAGGCGCCGCACCTGGACGTCTCGGTTTTCGCGCGGGGCATGCTCGACCGAGTGGTGACCCGCATCTACTTCCCCGAGGATGACGCGGCCCTGGCCGCGGACCCGGTGCTGCGCGGCGTTCCCGAGTCCCGGCGTCCTACGCTCGTGGCGCGACCCGCGAACGGCGGCTACCGCTTCGACATCCACCTGCAAGGACCCGATGAAACCGTCTTCTTCGACGTCTGACCTGCCGGGCGACCTGCGCGACGGGCTGTTCGGCGGCGTCTACGGCAGTCCGGCGGTGAACGCCGCAACGTCGGACCGGGCGTGGCTCACGGCGCTGCTCGACGTCGAACGCGCCCTGGCGCTGGCGGCAGCCCGGATCGGGCTGGTGCCTGCGGATGCAGCGGCCGCGGTCGTCGAGGCGTGCGAGACGCTGGACCCGGATCATCTCGCGACGCGGTTGGCGGCCGGCGCGGCCGATCAGGCAACCCCGGTGATCGCCCTGGTGTCGGCGCTGCGCGAGGCCGTGCCGGACGGCGCGCGCAAGGCGGTGCACCCGGCCGCGACCAGCCAGGATGTGGTGGACACCGCGGCGATGCTCATCGCGCACCGGGCGCTGGGCCCGGTTCTGGCAGACGTCGTCGACCTGAACGGGCTGCTGGCCGCGCTCGCCCGCGAGCATCGGGAGACGCCGCAGGTCGGCCGGACGCTGCTGCAGCAGGGCTCACCCACGACCTTCGGCGCGGTGTGCGCGACCCGGCTCGTCGGCATCGACGAAGCCCGGGAGGGCTTGGCGGAGGTCCGCTCCCGGCGGCTCGCGGTACAGCTGGGTGGTCCGGTCGGCACGCTCGCCGGTGCGCAGGGACGCGGGCCTGCCCTGGTGACCGGGCTGGCCGACGAGCTGGGGCTGGCCGAGCCGGTGACGTCGTGGCACACGACGCGGGGACGAGTGGCGCAGCTCGCGGCGGCCGCCGGCGTGCTCGCCGGGGAGCTGGCCGGGCTCGCCCAGGATGTCGTCCTGCTGTCGGCCGGCGAGGTGGCCGAGGTGGCCGAGGGCACGCCGGGCGGGTCGTCGGCCATGCCGCACAAGCGCAACCCGGCCCAGGCCGTGCTGGCGGTGGCCTGCGCGCATCGGATCCCCGGGCTCGTGGCCACGGTGCTGGCCGGGATGCCGCAGGAGTTGCAGCGGGCCGCCGGGCGGTGGCAGGCGGAGTGGGGCACGCTGACCGATCTGCTGCGGCTGCTCGGCGGGACGGCGCACCACACAGTGCACGCCCTGACCGGCCTGCAGGTGGACACCGCGGCGATGCTGCGCCACCTCGCGCAACTGGCCGACGTCACGGGCACCGCGGCGTTCACCGAAGCCGACATCCAGGCCGGCGCCGCGGTGGTGGACCGGGCGCTCGCCGCCGTGGAGGGGCGCTGATGGCCGGGCCGAGATCTGCGAAGGTCGTGCTGGGGTACGACGTCCACGGCCCCGCCGACGCCCCGGCCCTGGTGCTCGGACCGTCGCTCGGCACCATCCGGGACGTGTGGGATCCCCAGCTGGAGCCGCTGAGCCGGCATTTCAAAGTCATCCGCTACGACCACCGCGGGCACGGCGACTCCGCGGTGCCGCCGGGGCCCTACACGATGCCGGAGCTCGCCGAGGACGTGCTGGATCTGGTCGACGTACTCGGGATCGAGCGATTCAGCTACGCGGGCATCTCGCTCGGGGGCATGATCGGCATGACGCTGGCCGCGACCCAGCCGGATCGCGTCGAACGGCTCGCGCTGTGCTTCACCTCGGCGCACATGCCGCCGGCCGAGGGCTGGCTGGATCGGGCGGCCCGGGTCCGCGCCGGCGACACGGCGGCGGTCACGGACGCCGTCGTCGCGCGCTGGTTCACGCCGTCGTTCGCCGAGCGGGAGCCCGTGACCCACGCGCGGTATCGCGCCATGCTGGAGGGGACGCTGGACGAGGGGTACGCCGGATGCTGCGAGGCGATCGCGAGCATGGACCTGCGTTCGCTGCTGCCCGGCATCACGGCACCGACCCTGGTCATCGCCGGGGCCGAGGACGCCGCGGCACCGCCGCCGCACGCCGAGGCGATTGTCGAGGTGCTGGCGTCGGCGCGGCTCCAGGTCGTGCCCGGTGCGGCCCATCTGGGCAACGTGGAGCGGGCGGAGGAGTGCACGGCCCTGCTGCTGGAGCACCTCACTGGCCAGTTGACGGGGCGGCGGATGGGGAAGGAGCAGCGATGACGGACGCGCCGGGCACGGACGGGGCAACGCAGGAAAAGGCCGTGCTCGACGAGGCCCGGCTCGATCCGGCGGGGATGGCGGTCCGGCGGGCGGTGCTCGGTGACGCGCATGTGGACGCCGCGCTGGCCGCCGTCGACCCCTTCACCAGCGACTTTCAGGAGTTCATCACCCGCTACGCCTGGGGCGGAGTCTGGACCAGGCCTGGTCTGGACCGCCGCACCCGCAGCTGCATCACCCTCGCGGTGCTGACCGCGCTGCACTGCAGCGAGGAGCTGCCCCTGCACGTCCGGGGAGCTCTGCGCAACGGTCTGAGCCCGGAGGACATCAAGGAGGTCCTGCTGCACACGGCCGTCTACGCCGGGGTGCCGGCCGCGAACACGGCATTCGCCGTCGCCCGCAAGACCCTGGAGCAGCTCGCCGCCGAGGGAGGTGACCAGTGAGCAGCGACCCCCTCACCTCTTTCACCGATCAAGCTAATCGCGGTCAGGCGATCGCGGAGGATCAGGCCATCCAGGACGCCGCCATCGAGCGCCCGATGGAGATCGTCCAGTCGCTCGAACGTGGTCTCGCGGTCATCCGGGCGTTCGACGCCGACCACGCGCAGATGTCGCTCAGCGAGGTGGCCCGCGCCACGGGACTCACCCGGGCGGCGGCCCGTAGGTTCCTGCACACCCTGGTGGCCCTCGGGTACATGCGCACCGACGGGCGGTTGTTTTCGCTGCGGCCGCGGATCCTGGAGCTCGGATACGCCTACCTGTCCGGACTGTCCCTGCCGGAGGTGGCCTACCCGCACCTGGAGGAGCTGGTCGCCGAGGTCCGGGAGTCGTCCTCGGTGTCGGTGCTCGACGGGGACGAGGTGGTGTACGTCGCCCGGGTGCCCACCCGGCGGATCATGACAGTGGTGATCAGCGTGGGAACGCGCTTCCCGGCGTATGCGACGTCCATGGGCCGCGTCCTGCTGGCCGGGCGCAGCGACGACTGGCTGAACGGCTACCTCGCCTCCGCCCGGCTGCGGCCCCTCACGAGCCGGACGATCACCGACCCGGACCGGCTGCTCGCCGAGCTGCGGAAGGTCCGCGAGCGCGGCTGGGCCCTGGTGGACCAGGAGCTGGAGGAGGGACTGCGCTCGATCGCCGCGCCGATCCATGACGCCGAGGGCCAGGTGGTCGCGGCAGTCAACGTGTCCGCGCAGGCGCAGCGCTGGACGGCGGAGAACATCGAGGCGGGGCTGCTGCCGCCGCTGCTGTCCACCGCCCGCACGATCGAGACCGACCTCGCGGCCGCCCGCCGCTGAGTGGCCGATCGGCAGGCGAGCCGATCCCAGAGTGGGACAACTCACCTGCCGATCCGGATGCCGGCACAGCCTTACGGCGTCGTCACGTCGTCCGGCCACCAGGTCGGATGGTTGTGCCAGTAGATGAGCGTGTCGACGTAGTCCGTCATCGGGTCGTAGCCGCCGGCTGCCGGCGCGCTGCACACGCCGTCGGCGCTGCCGCCGGCCGGGGAACCGCTGACGAGCAAGACCGTCAGCAGTGCCGCCGTGGCGATCCCGCCGAGCGTCAGACGCCGGACGGCGGGTCGGGAGATTGCGGTCTTTCGAGTGTTCACGGGATCCTCCTGGCTTCGGACGCCGGCCGGACCGGTCGGCTGCCTCGACCATCGAGGGCCGTGGTACCGCGGCGGCCCCGTCGTGGTATCGGCCCGGTATCAAGGCCGTTGACCCTGGCAGTGGCGTGACCACAGACTCCGGATGTGGCCATCCACCTGCTGGGGCCGACGTCGCTCGACGGGGATCGCGCCCTCCCGCGGCGGGACCGGATCGTGCTGACCGCCCTGGCGCTTGACCCCGGCGCATCGGTGCCGGCCGAGCGCCTGGCGGACGCGCTGTGGGGCGACGACCCACCGGCCTCCTGGCCCAAGATCATCCAGGGTTGCGTGCTCCGGGTGCGGCGTGCCCTGGGCCCGCGCGCCGTCGAGACGACGTCCGCCGGATACCGGCTGGTGGTCACCGACGATGAGATCGACGTCCACCGGTTCGAGAAGCTGCTGGCTCGGGCGCGGGCACTGGCCGCGGCGCAGGAGCATCAGCGCGCCGGTGCGGTGTACCGCGATGCGCTGGCGCTATGGCGCGGGCCCGCCCTGGCCGATGTCGGGAACTGGCCCGCCGGCCGGGACGAGGCCGCCCGGCTTGAGGAGCTGCGTGCGGCAGCGCGTGAAGGGCTGGTCGAGTCGCTGCTGCACGGCGGGGACGAGGCGACGGCGCAAGCGCGGGCTCTGGTGGCTGAGGCGCCGCTGCGCGAGCGCCGCTGGTGGCTGCTCGCCCTCGCGCTGTACCGCGACGGACGTCAGTCCGAGGCCCTGGCGGCCCTGCGCCGGGCGCGGCGGATCCTCAATGAGGAGTTGGGACTGGATCCCGGCCAGGATCTCAATGATCTCGAGCAGGCGATCTTGACCCACGACCCGAAACTGGCCGGGGCCAAGGCCGGGGCCCGGCCCGATCCCCGATTCTGCCCCTACAAGGGTCTGGTGCGGTACGACGTCGAGGACCGCGACTGGTTCTTCGGCCGCGAGCGGGACACGGCGGAAGCGCTTCGGGTCCTCCACGCCGTTCCTCTGCTGGCGGTGTCCGGCCCGTCGGGCAGCGGAAAGTCATCATTGGTCCGGGCCGGCATCGCTCCCGCCCTGGAGGGAGGGGGCCGGGCCGTCAAGATGATCACCCCCGGGGCGGACCCCGAGGCGGCGCTGCTCGCCGCCACCACGGGACCGCGCAGGATCCGCGCACTGGTCGTGGATCAGCTGGAGGAGCTGTTCACCGCCGGCCTACCGCTCGCGGCGGTCACCCGATTCCTCGACCTGCTGGCCGAGCGGGCATATGGCGGAGACTGCGTCATCGTCGTGGTGCGGGCCGATCACCTCGGTGACCTCTCGGCGTCCGCGCCGTTCGCGCGGCTCGTCGAGACCGGACTGCGGCTCGTGTCGCCCATGACCGAGTCCGAGCTGCGGGAGGCGATCGAGGGGCCTGCCCGACAGGCCGGGTTGCGCGTTGAGCCCGGCTTGGTCGACCTGGTGCTGCGCGACGTCGACGGTGAACCGGGCGCCCTCCCCCTGCTGTCCCACGCGCTGGCCGAGACCTGGGAACGTCGCGAGGCGGACACGCTGACGATTGAGGGCTATCGCGCGTCCGGCGGCGTTCGCACCGCGGTGGCCCAGTCGGCGGAACGGCTGTACGAATCGCTGCCCGCCAGACAGCAGGCAGCGATGCGGGCGATCGTGCTGCGCCTCGTCGCCCCGTCGGCCGACGGGGATCCGGTCGCCACGCGCGTGCCGTCCCACGTGCTGGAGGGCGATGCCGAGACGAGGCGGGCCTTGGAGCTGCTCGCCGCAGCGCGGCTGGTCACCATCGACGACCGGTCCGTGGCGCTGGCCCACGAGGCGGTGCTCCGTGCGTGGCCGCGGCTGCGCGACTGGCTCGAGCAGGACGTGGAGGGCCGACGCATGCTGCGGCACCTGACCGTGGCGGCGGATGATTGGTGGTCGCGCGGCCGGCCCGACAGCGAGCTGTATCGCGGCGCACGGCTGCAGACCGCTCTGGAATGGCGCGGGCGGCAGCGACCCGAGCTCACGAGCCGGGAGGGCGCGTTCCTCGATGCGTCGGCGGAGTTGGCGACTGCGCAGCGGCGCGAGGCCGAGCGGCGAGCGCGGGAACAGGCACGACAGAACCGGCGGCTGCGCGCCGCGCTGGCCGCCACCGCGGCGGGCCTGGTGCTCGCCCTGGTGGCCGGCGCGTTCGCCGTCGAGCGCGGCCGGGGACAGCGCCGCACGGCCGTTGCGGCGGAGATCCAGCGGCTGGTGGCGGACAGCATGCGGCTGCGGGCGACGCGCCGTGACGTCGCCGCTCTGCTGGCCGTCGAGGCCTTCCGGCTCGCGCCGTCCGCCCGGACCCGCGGGGCACTCTTCGGCGTCTTCTCCGGCACACCGGGCTTCGTCGGTTACCAGCGGACCGGCGACGCCGCGGGCGGGACACCCCTGACCTCGGGCCGAATCCTGCGGGACGGGCGGACGCTGCTGGCCACTGGTCGGGATGGGGTCGTTGTCGCCCACGACCTGGACCGCGGCTCCACTGAACGCCGTCTCCCTTCACCCGGTGTCACGGTCGACGGCAGCCTTGTCGCGGTCAGCGACGACGAGCGAACGGTCGCGCGGATCGCCTGGCAGGGCACCCGGCTGGGCGGCGGGCGTTCCTGGCTCGGCGTCTTCGACTGGCCGACCGGCGTCCGCCGGTTCGAGCGGGAACTCCATCTCAGTGCCGGGGCCGTGGCTGTGAGCCCGGACGGGCGGTTCGTCGCCGTCTCCGGCGACAGGGACGGATCGACCCTGGTCCTCGATGGACGATCGGGCGGATGTACGGCCGCCGCGGCCTGCCCGCTTCGCGGCGTTCCGGTCGTGCCGGACCTGATACGTCCCACCGAGCAGCGGCATACGGCGGCTGTCGCCTTCCGCCCCGACGGCCTGCTGCTCGTGGGCTCCACAGCGGGTGGCCTGACTCTCCTCGATCCCGGCAGCGGGTCACTGCTCCAGCGGTACACCGGCGCGGCACCGGGGGCCACGGACCGCGCGCTCGTGGTATCTCGTGACGGGCGAATCGTCGTGTCGGCCGGGGCCGGGAGCGTGGTCCGTTGGTCCGCGGACACCCACCGGCCGATGTGGATCGCCGCGCTCGACGAGAGCCGATGCCAGGCCCTCGCCCTGTCCCAGGCCACCGGCGAGGCGCTGTGCGGGGGGCGGCTCGGCCGGGTGGAGGCCCTGGATCTCTCCTCGGGCGTGACCACCGGCCGACGGTACGACATGCCACGACGGGTCTCCGCCGTGGTGGTTGCGCCGGACCGCGAGCTGGTGGTGTTGAGCGACGAGGAGGGCCTGCTCGCCCGGTGGCGGCTGGACGGCAGCGGGCCGATCACGCGTCACGTGCCGCTCGATCTGGGGGCCGCGGGTGTCCCGAAACCGTTCGGTCCCGACGGCTACAGCGCGGACGGGCGCTGGCTCAGCGTCACCGGCCCGCCGACGGATCGGCTCGTCGGAACCGCACTCTTCGCCCGGTCCGTCATCGTCGACGTACGGTCCGGCGCCGTGGTCGACGGGCTTGACGGCCAGTACTCGCCGATCTGGACCGACCGGCCCGGCCGCCTGGTCCTCTGGGGCACCGCGACCGCGCGTGTGACGGATGTCCAGGACGGCCGGGTCCACGACGGTCGTGGCACATTCCTGGAAGGCGGGCTGGGCACGCCTCCGCCCCCAGGGCAAGCCTCGCTGGCCGGCACGCGACTGCTGGCCTGGGATCAGGTCCCGGGGTCACGGAGCATGAGCTGGGCTGCGTGGGACATTGGTACGGGCGAGCAGGTCGGCGCCGGGACCTCCGGGGTATGGACCGGGGCGTGGGTGTCCGCCGACGGCCGAACCATGGTGACGACGGACACGCGCGGGGCGGCGGTGCGAGACCTTCGCACCGGGCGCCGGATCGTCTCCCGGGCGGATGTGGTGCGGGCGGCGGCGTCACCCGGCGGCATCATCGTCGGCTCGACGCCGGACGGCCGGCTCGGGTTCTACGACCCACGGACGCTGGAACCGTCCGGCCCGTTCCTGTCCGAGACCCCCGGCGTCATCGACCAGTTCGCGTTCAGCGGTGACGGTCGGCTGCTCGCCGTCCTGGCCGGGGATGCGGTCCGGCTGATCGACGTCGCCGATCGGGTTCAGCTCGGGGAGCCGCTCCCGGTCGCCGGCGGCCGGCCCGCCGTCGCCGTGCGTCGCGACGGCGCCGAGCTGGCTGTCTCGCAGGATGACGGCATCGCCATCTGGTCCTTGCGAACCCAGGACTGGGTGAGCGCCGCCTGCGGAGTCGCCGGGCGCAACCTGACCCGCGCCGAGTGGAACGACTACTTGGGCAGCCTTTTCGACTACCACGCGACCTGCCCAGCCGCCTGACCGACCGCCGGACCGCCGCCGGACCGCCGCCTGACCGACCACGTCATCGGCCATCGACTTAGCAGGACGGCCCCGACAGGTCGACCATGGGATGCGTCGCCAACTCCGGAGGCACCCGGAGGTGCCCATGTTCGCCGACCGCAAGGACGCCGGCCGCCACCTCGCCGCTGCGCTGATGGATCAGCTCGCCGATCAGCTCACGGAGGCCACAGCGAATGTCTCCGGCAGGCCCTCCGACCAGGAGCCGCAGCCTCCCGTCGTCATCGGCCTCGCCCGCGGCGGGGTCCCGGTGGCCGGAGAGGTCGCCGATGCCCTCCACGCCCGGCTCGACGTGCTCGTCGTCCGCAAGATCTCCCTTCCGCAACTGCCTGAGTTCGCGATCGGCGCGCTCGCCGAGGGCGGGGTCCGGGTGCTGGATCCCGGCGCGCTGCGCGCCCTGCACGTCAGCCCGGAGGACGTCGCGGAGCTCACCGCCCGCGAGTACGACGAGCTGCGCAGGCGGGTGGAGCGGCTGCGCGGCGACCGGCCGCCGCTTCCGGTCGACGGCCGCATGGCCATCGTGGTGGACGACGGCCTGGCCACCGGCCTGACGGCGCGCGCCGCCGTCCAAGCGCTGCGCCATCGCGGGGCCGAGCGCGTGGTGGTGGCCGTCCCGGTGGCGGCGCCGTCCTCCGTGCGTGGCTTGCGGCAGGTGGCCGACGATGTCGTCAGCGTCCTGCTTCCCGCGTCCCTCGGTGCCGTGAGCCAGTTCTACTACGACTTCTCGCAGGTACCCGAACCGGAGGTCGAGCGCCTTCTGTCAATTCATCAATAGTCACTTGCCATTCTGTCAATCTCGAGCTCATTATTTGACATGAGCGCTGAGTTGGAAGACGTCCTTCGACGGGTCGCAGCTGGCGAGATCACCCCGGAAGAGGCCTTGACTCGTCTCGACGGGCCGCAGGCGAGGCCGAGCGAGTCGCACGAGCAACAGAACGAGCCAACGGATGAGCCGCCGTACGGGACGCCCCCGACCGCACAGGCGGAACCGTCCGGCCCCGTGACCGACCTGAAGGCCGTGCGCATCACTACGGCGTACCGCTCACTGGAGGTCATCGCCGATCCGTCGGTGAGCGAGGCGATCGTGTCCGGCCCGCACACCGTGCGCCGTGACGGCGGCGTCCTCGTTGTCGACACTCCGGATCTGCCGACACTGTTCAACGACGACACCGAGGGCGGGCGCTTCTCGTTCGCGGCGCTCCCGCGCGGCCTGGCCTGGGCCCGGTCCTGGCGGGACCACCAGCTGTCGGTTCGGGTGAACCCGCGGATGCCGGTGGAGATCGACGGCTGCGGGCTCAGCCTGCGTCTCGCGGGCGCGGAGGCGGGTGCCCGGATCCGGCTGGTCGCGTCGGCGGCGAAGGTCGAGCGGGTGCGGGGACCGATCGACGTCGACGCCGTCTCCTCGTCGGTGAAGGGCACCATCGAGCCAACGGGTGAATCCCGGATCGCCGCGGAGTCGTCGTCGGTGAAGGTGTCGCTGCTGGAAGGCAGCGGGGTGCGGATCACCGCGAACAACCGGATGGGCAAGGTGGTGCTGCCGTCCGGCCCCGTGACGTCGACCAGCACGATCGCCGAGACCCGCGACACCGTGGTCGGCGACGGTCGCGGGCACTTGACCGTGGAGTCCTTGATGAGCTCCGTGCTGATCGGGACCGGCGCCTGATGGCCGGATACCGTCCGCCGGCCGACTGCCCGGTCTGCCGGCACACGCTGGAGCTGACCCAGCTCGGGTGCCCGAGCTGCGGGACGGCGCTGTCCGGCCGATTCCAGCCGTGCGAGTTCTGCGCTCTGGACGACGCTGATCGCGAGGTGTTGCGGGTCTTTCTCGCCTCGCGCGGGAATATGAAGGACCTGGAGCGTCACCTTCAGGTCAGTTACCCGACGGCGCGGGCGCGGTTCGAGAACCTGCTGCGCAAGCTCGGACTCGGCAGCGCAACCGGGACTGCCGGCGGCGGGGACGGCGGCAATGGCGGCGCGGCCGAACAGTCCATCCCGCAGCCCGACGCGCGGCTGGAGGCGCTGCGCGCCGTCGCCGCCGGAACGCTCGACGTCGAGGCCGCCGCGCGCCTGCTCGGCCCGGGCCGTGCGTAAGAGGGGCGGGACTTCGCCAACGGACGTCTCGGGGAAGCCATGCTCTGCCTTACACATCGGATGCCGCTTTACACACCGGATGCCGGGCAGCGGCCAGGTGGGAGCGCTCCCACGGCGGCAGTCAGTGAGTAAAGCGGCATTCGGTGAGTAACGTGAACCGGCTCTGCGTGGACTCGGACATTCCGCGGGCCGCCCTCGTTGAGCGGGCAGTTCTCGGGCAACACGCCGGGCGTGTTGCCCGAGAAGTGCCTGCTGAACGCTCGGCTCAGTCGAACGGGCGGGCCGGCGGCTGCAGTGGCGGGGTGTCCGGCCCGGGCGTGGGCGGGACGTCCGGGCCGGGCTGCGGGGACGGCGGCGTCTCGGGCCCCGGTCCGGGCAGCGGGGGCGTGTCCGGGCCCGGCACCGGCGGGACGTCGGGGCCTGGCGGGGGCATCGGCCGCGGCGGTTCCAGTGGCGGCGACGGCTCGGGCGGGGTCGGCGGCTCACTCGCGACCGGCGGGGTCGGCGGCGCACTGGCGACCGGCGGGGTCGGCGGCGCACTGGCAAACGGCACACCCGACCGTACCGCGCACGGCACGCTCGAGCGGACGTTCGTCCCCACGTCCAACGCAACGCTCGCCATTCTCTGGGTCAAGGCGGCCGCGGAGGTGAACCGCGCGCTCGCCGTCGGGGCCCTCACGACCGCCCCGCCGTGATCCGGCCGCCTCCGCAGCGGGCGGCGGGGCGCCGCACGAGCCCGGGCTCGCCCGCCAGCACGGCGCCACTTCCTCCCAGAATCGGAAGAACGCCTCCGACGGTGCCAGCCATCCCCGTCCGTCCCTTCGCAGCCGTCCCGGGCATTGCCGTCCCGGGCATTGCCGTCCCCGTGCCAGTACCCCGGTCGGCGGCCGGCTAATCGGCCGGTCGGCCGGTCAAGAGGACCGGGCCAGGCGATCCACCCGCAGCAGGTCCTGGACGTCGGCCAGCACCTCGGGGACCTCGATGTCGGTCAGGGCGGACTCCTCGTGCACGCAGCGCGGCGCTGCCGGATCCGTGTAACTGGCGCCGCAGATCTGGCAAGCCGGCGTCCATGACACGTGCAACCGCTGCCGGGCCCGCTCCAGCGGCCCGGCACTGATGACGTTGCCCATCCAGAAGAGCCCGACGGTGGCCGCTCCGACGGCCTGCGCCAAGTGTCTCGGCCCGCTGTCGTTGGCCAGGACGACGTCGCTGGCGGCCAGCACGCCCACCAGTCCGGCCGCCGACAGCGTGCCCGGCAACACCCGCACGCCTGGGGCCGAGGGGACGCGCTCCCGCACCGCGGCATCGACCCGCTGCACCAGGTCCCGCTCCTCCGCCGATCCGACGATGGCGACGCCGGCCCCCTCGCGCACGGCGGACGCGGCAACGTCCGCGAACCGCTCGACCGGCCAGCGACGGCGGGCGTCGCGGGCTCCGGGATGAACCGTGAGCAACGGGCGCGGCAGCCCGGCGAGCGCCGCGGCGGCCGCCTCGGCGTCCGCCGGCGTGACGGCGATCGTGGGCTGCAGCGACGTCGGTGCGGCACCGGCCAGACCCACGACCTCCAGCGCCCGCATCACCTCGTTCTGGTAGTAGCGGTACGGGATCCAGCGGCTGAGCGCTACCGCGTCCGGCGTCCGGCAGCCCACGGTGTGCGGCGCTCCCAGCCGTCTGACGAACGGGTTGGACCACCGGCCGCCGCCGTGCAGCTGGACCGCGAGGTGGAAGCCGCGCTCACGGGCGCGAAGGAGGAAACGGCCCACGACCGACGGATCCTCCTCGACGTCTTCGGGTGCACTGACTCCGGTGACCGTCGGCAGCGCCATCACGTCGTGAACGGGCCCGGGCCGCCCGGCGAGGAACTCCGCGTGCGCGACCGTGGTGAGCAGCGTCAACCGGGCGCCGGGGTAGGCGTCCGCGAGGGACTGCATCGCGGGGACGGCGTACAGCAGATCCCCCAGGCCGCCGCAGCGGAGCACCGCAATGTTGCGCACACCTGGAAAGCGTGGCTGGAGAAATCCGACCCGAAGGCCGTGCGCTGTGCCTTCCTCCGCTGATCCGGCCGTCACGACGCAGGTGTACCCGGGCACGAGCGGGGCAAACCTCACTATGTCGAGACTGTCGAGCGTACGTCGCGAGGTCTACGCGAAGGGCGCGGACCGCGCCCCGGAAATGCTGAGCGAGACCCCCGGTCGTGCGGGGCTACGGCGGCGAGGTCCGGTTACGAGCCCACCTCATCCCGAGGCGCCTCGGGCGGTCCGGGGTAGGCGATCACCTCAGTGGCCTTGGCCGCCAGCCAGACCTTGCGCCCCGGAACCAGGTCCAGATCGGCCACGGCCGCCGGTGTGACATCGACCAGCGCGGACGGCATCCCGTCCACGGCGATCCGCACTCGATCGGTCAGCAGCTCCATGCCGCGCACCGTGCCGGGCCACACGTTGCGCTGGCTGATCCCGATCGGAGCCGATGTGAACAGCGAGATCGCCGACGGCGCGACGGCGACGAGCACGCGGCGGCCGGGCTCCCCAGACGCGCCCGCCACCGGGGTCGCACCGTCCTCATCGTCGTCCACCGCCGGAATGCCGGCCGCGATCAGCCGCCCGCCGCCGTCGAGCTCGACACCGCGGGCCGCCGGGCCGACGGCCGTCCCGGCGTACAGGTTCAGCCCCACCAAGCGGGCGACGTACTCGGTGGCCGGCCGCTGCGCGACCTCGGCCGGCGGCCCGCTCTGTACCATCCGCCCGCCCTCCAGCACGAGGATCCGGTCCCCCAGCACGAGCGCGTCCAGGGCGTCGTGAGTCACCACCAGGCTCGGCCCGCCGAACTCCGTGAGGTGCTGCCGCAGCTCGCTGCGCACCTCGAGGCGGGTCCGGGCGTCCAGCGCGGACAGCGGCTCGTCGAGCAGGAGCATCTCGGGCCGCGTGACCAGGGCCCGGGCCAGCGCCACCCGCTGCGCCTGCCCGCCGGAGAGGTGGCCGGGACGGCGCGAGGCCACCTCGGCGAGGCCGAGCCGGGCCACCCACTCGCGCGCGGCGGCCCTGGCGGCCCCGCGCCGAACCCCGCGGGAGCGCAGCCCGAAAGCCACGTTCTCCACGACGCTCAAGTGCGGGAACAAGCGATAGTCCTGGAAGACCACGCCGATCCGCCGTTGCTCGACCGGTACCCGGACGCCGTCGGCGGCGTCGTCCAGCCGCCGCCCGGACAGCTCCACCCACCCGCTGGAGACGGGTTCCAGCCCCGCGAGCGCACGCAACAACGTGCTCTTGCCGGCGCCGTTCGGGCCGAGAACGGCGAGCACCTCACCGCGCGCCACGTCCAGCCGCACCGAGACGCGGAAGTCCCGGCGGCGCACGCTCAGCTCGCAGCGCAGCCCGGGCGGCGTTCCCGTCACGCGACCGCACCCGACCTCAGCCAGCGGTCCCCCAGCGTCACCAGGACGGCGACGCAGACGGCCAGCAACACCAGGCTCAAGGCGATCGCCGCGGACGGGTCGGACTCCAGCGCCAGGTAGACCGCCAGCGGCATGGTCTGCGTGCGGCCGGGGAAGTTCCCGGCGAAGGTGATGGTCGCCCCGAACTCACCGAGCGCGCGGGCCCAGCACAGCACGCTGCCGGCGACCAACGACGGCAGCATCAGCGGGACGGTCACCCGGCGGAACGTCGTGATCCGCCCGGCGCCGAGGGTGGCGGCTGCCTCCTCCAGGCCGCGGCTGGCCGATCGCAGGGCACCCTCGACCGTCACGACGAGGAACGGCATCGCGACGAACGTCTCCGCGACGACGACGCCCGCCGTGGTGAAAGGGAGCGTCACGCC
>Ga0081539_10000539_pt1 | contig 78266 bp, 89 predicted proteins | sample TabmetS4T2R2_FD_71023 | JGI IMG/M metagenome (GOLD analysis project Ga0081539, IMG submission 71023) | Tabebuia heterophylla rhizosphere microbial communities from the University of Puerto Rico - S4T2R2 | ecosystem: Host-associated > Plants > Roots > Rhizosphere ...
GCAGGCGCAGCTCGAGCGCTCGACGCTTGGTGCGCCGTACGACGCGGAGTATCGCCATCTCGTGCCGACCACCGCGCTGATCGAGAGCTGCTGGCGGCAATACGTCGTGCGCTCTGGGAAAGTGAGCTATCTGCGCTCGGCCGCCGGTAGCGTCGGCATCATGCAGATCAACCAGCACGTGTGGCGCGGCTTCTACGATGTGGAGCGACTGCGCTGGGACACCGCGTACAACGCGCGCGCCGGGGCGAAAATCCTGCTGCGCTATGTGAAGGACTACGCCATCCCCTACGCTGAGCAGAGCGGGGAGCCGAAAGACGTACCCCGCGCCGCTTACGCCGTTTACAACGCCGGCCCTCGCGCCGTCGGCCGCTTCAACAAGTCGCCGCGCCATCCGCGCGAAGCGCGCGTCGACGACCGCCTATGGAACCTATATCAGGGAATCGCCGCCGGCGGACACGTCGACCTCGCGAACTGCGCAGTGGCGGACGCGAAGACCGCTAGCGCACCAGGCCAATGATCTCCGCGCCGTAGGCCTCGAGTTTTCTCGCGCCGACGCCCGAGATGCTGCGCAGGGTGTCGAGCGAAGCGGGCCGAACGCGGGCGATTTCCCGCAGCGTCGCGTCATGGAAAATGACATACGCAGGCACGCCGTGGCGCCGCGCGGCTTCCACGCGCCACGCGCGCAGCCGCTCGAAGAGCTCCCGTGCTTCCACCGGAAGATCGGCCGCGGCGGTCGCCGCTTTCGTCCGCCGTGCGCGCTTACCCTCGCGCCAGGCGCGCAGCGCAATGCTGCGCTCGCCTCGCAGCACGGCCCGGCTATCCGCCGTCAGTCGCAGCGCGCCAAAGGCCTCGTGATCCGCTTCGAGCAGACCGAGCGCAATGCATTGGCGAGCGATGGCGCGCCATTCGCGCTCGCCACGGTCCCGACCGATGCCGAACGTGCTAAGCGCTTCGTGGCTCCACTGCGTGACCTTGTCGGTCGCCTCGCCGCGCAGGACGTCGATCACGTGCATCGCGCCGAAGCGCTGGCCGGTGCGGTACACGCACGAGAGCAGTTGCTGCGCGGCCACCGTGCCATCGAAGGTCGCCGGCGGATCGAGGCACGTATCGCAATTGCCGCACGGGCCAGAGGGTTCGCCAAAGTAGCCGAGCAGCCTTACGCGGCGGCACTCCGCAGTCTCGCAGAGGCCGAGCATGGCATCGAGCTTCGCCGCCTGGACCCGCTTTTGCGCCTCGCCCGCTTCCGACTCCTGAATCATGCGCCGAAGCTGCACGACATCCTGCAAGCCGTAAGTCATCCACGCGTCCGCCGGCAACCCGTCGCGCCCGGCACGGCCGGTTTCCTGGTAATAGCCCTCGACGCTCTTCGGCAGGTCGAGGTGCGCGACGAAGCGCACATCGGGCTTGTCGATGCCCATGCCAAAGGCAATGGTCGCCACCATGACGATCGATTCCTCGCGCTGGAAGCGCTCCTGGTGGCGCCGGCGCGTGTCGGCTTCCATGCCGGCGTGGTACGCCAGCGCCGCAATGCCGTCCGCCTCGAGATATGCGGCGGTTTCCTCGACCTTCTTGCGGGAAAGGCAGTAGACGATGCCGGCCTCGCCGGCGTGCTCGGCGCGGATGAAATCGACGAGCTGCCGGCGGCCATCGTCTTTCTCGACGATGCGGTAGCGGATGTTCGGGCGGTCGAAGCTCGAGACGAACACACGCGCACTATCGAGCTCCAGGCGCTCCAGTATTTCCGCCCGTGTGTGCTGATCGGCCGTCGCTGTGAGCGCGATACGCGGCACCGCCGGGAACCGTCCCTTCAAAACCGCGAGCTGCAGATATTCCGGCCGAAAGTCGTGACCCCACTGCGAGACGCAATGCGCCTCGTCGATCGCAATCAGCGCAAGGCGACTCGCCGCGAGTACCTCGAGGCATCGCGCCATCAGCAGCCGCTCGGGCGCCACATACAGGAGATCGAGCTCCCCGTGCCGCACGCGAGCCTCCACCGCGGCGGCTTCCGCCGCGCTCAGCGTGGAATTGAGAAATGCGGCGCGTACGCCGAGCTCGGCGAGCGCGGCCACCTGGTCCTGCATCAGCGAGATCAGCGGCGAGACGACCACGGCCACTCCCTCTCGCAGGAGCGCCGGGATCTGATAGCACAGGGACTTGCCGCTTCCGGTCGGCATCAGCACCAGGGCGTCGCCACCGCCGGCGACGTGCTCGATCACGTCAGCCTGATGCCCGCGAAACTCCGGATAACCGAAGACGTCGTTAAGAACCGCCAGCGCCCGCTTGTTCAAAAGTCCGCCACACCGGAAAACGAAGACAGCCTGCAATTATGCAAGCCCTTATTGACTCGCGTGATCGCCAAGGTTCGCGCAAAACGAAACGGGCTGCATCGCGCAGCCCGTCCTTGAAACCCTACGAAGACCTACTTCTCTAACGTCAGCTCGCTCTTGACCGCCTTCACACCTTCGACATTGCGCGCGGCCTGTATTGCCTTCGACCGTTCAGCGCGGGTCTTTACCGTGCCGCTCAGTGTCACCACGCGATCCTCGGTGGACACGTGGATGGCCATGACCTTGAGCTCGGGCTCATTGAAGATCGCGGTCTTTACCCGGGTAGTGATACCCGTGTCGCCGAAGACATCGCCTCCCGTGGTCGCGCAGCCCGTGGCAACAAACATGGTGAAGGTGAGCAGGATGCAGCTTCGCTTAATTGACGTCATCTTTTCCCTCCTTGAGAAAAAGGGGCACCGCATTGTCGCATCCGCACACGCGAATCTCGGCGAACTATTCCCGGTCCAACCGCGACTGGCTGGCGTTTTGGCGGCGCGATCGGGCAGTTTTGCGCGCTGGACTTTTTCGCCGGGAGGCGACCAGGGCTATGGCGCCACTATCACGCTGAGCGACCTCGGCGTGGCTCTAGTTCTGCTTACACGCACACGAACAAAAACGGCTGCATCGCTGCAGCCCGTCGAAAATTTGGCGCGCGCGGCAGGATTTGCGAAGCTCATCCTGCCGTTCTTCGCCTATGTCGGTCTCTTCTCGGAGACCTCTGTCGCATCATCGCGCGAGCGCTCGCGCAGACGTACGGCGCCGCCCTGCCCCGCGCCCGCCCCCGCTTCATCCTCTTCGTCCAGACCTTCGGCGACCTAGTCAACTTCAATCCTCACGTGCATACGCTCGTCGCTGACGGCGTCTTCGAAGCTCGGACGCTTCATCCCTTCGCCGCCGATCCTCGGCGAGCGGCTGCGCCGCGAGGTGCTCGGCCTCCTCGTTCGAAGAGAGCGATCCTGCCACCGCTAGTCGGGCGGACGCTCGCCTGACGGCATAGCGGCCTCACCGTCCACAATCAGGTGCGCGTCGCCGGCGGCGATGCCGAAAGCCCGAAAAGCCCGGCGGGCTACATGCTGCGCGCGCCCGTTGAAGCAAGGTGGTGCACCGCGCCTTGAACACCACCAAGCGCGTGCAACGAGCTTTCACCCATCACACCAGGAAAGGGACGGTGATAGCGTATCGGCATGGCCATTGCGCAAGGGGCGCAGTCACCGGAAGAGAGCCTGGAACGGCGCCATTACGACGAGATGCGCGGCGAAGATGGCGCAGTGCGCCCGCATTTTCGCTCGCTCGCGGCATGGCTCGCCGACACGCCGGCGGAGCGGGTCGCGGAGAAGCGGCGTGAGGCCGACCTTTTGTTCCACCGTGTCGGCATCACCTTCGCGGTCTACGGCGACGAAGAAGGGGCCGAGCGCCTGATTCCCTTCGATACGATCCCGCGCGTTATCCCGCAGGGCGAGTGGCGCGAGCTCGCCCGCGGCCTCGAGCAGCGCGTCACCGCGCTAAATCGCTTCCTCCACGACATCTACCACGACCAGGAGATCCTCAAGGCCGGCGTGATCCCGGCGGAGCAGGTTCTCACCAACGACGCCTACGAGGTATCGATGGTCGGCCTCGAGCTCCCGAACCACGTGTACTCGCACATCGCCGGCATCGACCTCGTGCGCCACGACGACGGCAAGTACTACGTGCTCGAGGACAACCTGCGCACGCCTTCGGGCGTGTCCTACATGCTGGAAAACCGCAAGATGATGATGCGGCTCTTTCCCGAGCTCTTCGGCCGCCAGAGCGTGCAGCCGGTGGAGCACTATCCAGCGCTGCTGCTCGAGACATTGCGCGCGGCCGCGCCGCCGAAGGTGCGCGACCCGGTGGTGGTGCTGCTGACGCCCGGCCCGCACAACAGCGCCTACTTCGAGCACGCCTTCCTCGCCCAGCAGATGGGGGTAGAGCTCGTCGAGGGCGGCGATCTTTTCGTCAAGGACGGCCACGTCTGGATGCGCACCACGGCCGGCCCGCAGCGCGTCGACGTGATCTACCGCCGCATCGACGATGCCTACCTCGATCCCCTCGCCTTCCGCGGCGAATCGGTGATCGGCATCCCGGGCCTGCTCTCGGTGTACCGCAGCGGCAACGTCGCCCTCGCGAGCGCGATCGGCACCGGCGTGGCAGACGACAAGTCCACGTATCCCTACGTGCCCGAAATGATTCGCTTCTATCTTTCCGAGGCGCCGATCCTTCCGAACGTACCGACCTGGCAGTGCAAACGCGCCGAGGATCTCGAGCTGGTGATGGACCGGCTCGCGGAGCTGGTGGTGAAGGAGGTGCAGGGCTCGGGGGGCTACGGCATGCTGATCGGCCCGGCGGCGACGCCTGAGGCGCTCGAGGCGTTTCGCGCCCGCATCAAGGCGAACCCGGCCAACTACATCGCCCAGCCGACGCTTTCACTCTCCACGTGCCCGACGTTCGTCGGGCAGAGCATCGCGCCACGCCATGTCGACCTGCGGCCTTTCGTGCTTTCGGGCCGCGAAGTGAAGATGGTGCCCGGCGGCCTAACCCGCGTGGCGCTGGAGGCCGGCTCGCTCGTGGTGAACTCCTCGCAAGGGGGCGGCACCAAGGACACTTGGGTGGTGGACTGATGCTAGCGAGGGTTGCCGGCCGCGTTTACTGGATGAGCCGCCAGATGGAGCGCGCCGAGAGCATGGCGAGGATCCTAGGCGTCACCTCGAACCTCGTGCTCTTCGGCGAGCAGGACCTGCAGCAGCAGAACCTGCTCGCGCCGCTCATCATCACGGGCTCCGCGGAAGCTTTCTTCGCGCGCCACGCGGAGCTTTCGGTCGAGGCGCTGATCGAGTTCCTCGCGCTCGACCGCGAGAATCCGAGCTCCATCGTCTGCTGCCTCGACTGGGCGCGCGAGAACGCGCACGCCGTGCGCTGGCAGATCACCTCCGAGATGTGGGAGACGCTGAACGCGACGTGGCTCGAGGTGCGCGCGCTCGATCGCGAGCGCCTCACGGGCGCCGGCGCGACGCGTTTTCTAGACTGGGTGAAGGAGCGCAGCCATCTCTTCCGCGGCGTGACGTACGGGACCATCATGCGCGGCGAGGCGTTCAATTTCTCGCGACTGGGGACCTTCCTCGAGCGTGCGGACAACACCGCGCGCATCCTCGACGTGAAGTACCACGTGCTCCTGCCCTCGGTCGACGATGTGGGCGGCGCGCTCGACTACTATCACTGGACGGCGCTCTTGCGCTCGGTATCGTCTTTCGAGACCTACCGCTTGCTCTACCGCGACCAGATCTTGCCGATCCGGGTGGCGCAGCTTCTGATCCTCGAGCGGCGCATGCCGCGCTCGCTCGCCGCGTGCTTCGACCAGGTCAAGGAAGCGATGGACCGCATCAACGGCCAGGGCGACCAGTCGGCCAAGCGCCTCGCGTACGAACTGCACGCGCGCGTCACGCACGCGGACATCGAGGAAATCTTCAAGAACGGGCTGCACGAGTATCTGACGGACTGCCTGACGGACATGAGTGAGCTCGGCAGCCGCATCCAGCGCGCCTACTTGGGAGCCGTATGAGGCTCGACGTGGTCCATACGACGCAGTACGCCTACGACTCTCCGGTGCGCGCCTCCACGCAATACCTGCGGCTCACGCCGCGCGATAGCGCCCGGCAGAGCGTCGTTTCCTGGCAGATCGAGACGCCGGCCACGCCGACGCGCACCACCGACGGCTACGGCAACGTGCTGCATGTCCTCACCCTGGATAAGCCGGTCTCCGAGATCCGCATCCGGGTCAGCGGCACGGTGGAGACGCGCGTCGCCTACGACGAGGGCACGGACCCAGCGCCGCTCTCGCCGCTCGTCTTCACCCGTCCCACGGCGCTCACGCGAGCCGACGGCGCGCTCGCCGCGTTCGCCGACCGCTTCCGGCGCGGTGCCGGCTCGCCGACCGGTCTGGGAGAGCTCGCCGCGGCCATACTCAAGAAGATGCCCTTCACGCCAGGCGACACGCACGCCGGCAACAGCGCGGCCGAAGCCTTCGCGCTCAGTTCGGGCGTCTGCCAGGATCACACGCATGTGTTCATCGCCTGCTGCCGGCACCTGGGCGTGCCCGCGCGCTACGTGTCCGGATACCTCTATTCGGAAGGGGCGCAGGTGGCGAGCCACGCCTGGGCGGAAGCCTGGACCTTGGATCGCTGGCGCAGCTTCGACATCGCCAACAGCCGCTCGGCGGGCGAGCATCATATCAAGCTCGCCATCGGCGCCGACTACCTCGACGCCTGCCCCATTCGCGGCACGCGCATCGGTGGCGGCGGCGAAACCATGGCCGCCGTCGCCTCGGTGGCCGAAAGCCAGCAGTAAGCTCGCGTCAGTCTGCGATCTCGTCGGTCCAGACCTTGAAGCCTGTAAGGCGATTGGGGCCGAACGTGGTGCTGATCGCCACATCGGCGGCATCGCGGCCGCGAGCGATCAGGATGCGGCCGATGCGCGGGGTGTTGTGGCGGGCATCGACCGTGTGCCACTGCCCGTCCAGGAACACCTCGAACCACCCCGAGAAGTCCATCGGCACCTCGCTCGGTGGCACCCCGATGTCGCCGAGATAGCCGGTGCAGTAGCGCGCCGGAATGTTCATGCAGCGGCACAGCGTGAGCGCAAGATGCGCGAAGTCGCGGCACACGCCGCGCCGCTCCTCGTGCGCGTCGAACGCGGTCTTAGTGGAGCTCGCATATTGGTAGCCGAACGTGAGACGCTGGTGCACATAGTCGAGGATCGCCTGGACGCGAGGCCAGCCCGCGGAGGTATTGCCGAAGAGCCTCCACGCCGTGTCCATTAGCCGATCGGTCTCGCAATAGCGGCTCGCCAGCAGGAAGAGAAGCGCATCGTCCGGCAGCTGCTCCACCGGCGTCTGCCGCGCGTGCGGCATCACTGCATCGGGTCGTCCGCTGTCCCGGACCACCGCGTTGGCAGTGATCGTGATCTGTCCCGCGGGCGCGACGATGCGGCTGCACCAGTTGCCGAAGCTGTCGCGGTAGCCGGTGATCAGCACATGCGGCGAGGTAATGATGTGATCGGGTTCAAGCAGGTCCGAAGCGCGCGAATAGTGCACGTTCAGCATCAGGATCATGAACGTCGGCTGCGGACACTCGTACATCAGCTCATAGCCGACGCGAATTTTCACCGCGAAGCTCCGTAAACGATGTCGCCGACCGACTGCACCAGCAGCTTGCGCAGCATACGCCACTGGCGCTCGCCGGCGAGCACGTGCTTCTGGTTCACTTCGATCTCCACGCCCACGTAGCCGCGGCGCCCGTAACGCCGGCGCAGGTGGGTCGTGAGCCCGTCGGCGTAGCCTCGATAAGGATAGTTGCGACGCACGCGCAGCCGAGAGGCGCGTGCGCCAAGGGATTGGCGCCAACTCGCGCACAGCGCGCGCTCGGCCGGGCGCCGGGGATCGTAGAGCAGGCCGATATCGGCGTTGCGCGTCGAGCCGTTCAGCACCGGCACGAAGCTGTGCGCCGAGATGTGGATCACCCGCCGCCGGGCGGCCGTCGCCTCCGCGACGCGCTGCTCCACCTCCCGCCGATACGGCTCGTAGTAGCGCGCGGCGATCCGCGCCTTCTCCGAGCGCGCAAGACCGCGCGTCACTTCCGAGTGCAGCTGCGGGTGGCCGGGGGAGCGATTGAGCTCGACCAGGAGGCGAGTGACGGTCGAGGCGACCAGCGGCGCATCGAAGGCGCGGGCCAACTCCCTTGCCAGCGTCAGCGCCCCGGGGTCGTACCCGCGATGCGATGCGAGGACCGATTCCCATCCGGCGAACAGCCGCCGATACTCCTTGGGCACGCGGTTCCCGCCGTGCTCGCAGGTCACCAGCAGAAACGCCCGCACTACCAACGCAGCGCGGGCAGCTCCGAGAAGACCTCGCGGATGCCTTCGCTCCACGCCTTGCTGAGCTGGTCGAAATACGGGTCGTGGTGCTCCAGGCGCCGCCGCAGGCTCACCTGCAGCGCATCGCGCTCGTAGCAGAGCAGATCGATCGGCAGGCCCACCGAAATGTTGCTGCGCATGGTCGAATCGAAGGACACCAGGATGCACTTGGTCGCATCCGACAGGCTGGTCGCGCGCGTGATCACGCGATCGAGGATGGGCTTGCCGTACTTCAGCTCGCCCGTCTGCAGGTAGGGCGTGTGCTCGCTCGCCTCGATGAAGTTGCCCTCGGCATAGGTGCGGAAGAGCCGCATTGGTTCCCCTGAAATCTGCCCGCCGATGATGAACGATGCGTTGAAGCTGATGTCGCTCGCTTCGAGGTACTTGCCGTCGCGGCTCTCGACCGCGCGCATCGCGTCGGACACGCAGGTCACCGCGTCGAACATCGTGCGCGCGGACAAAAGGTTGCATTGGCCGTCGTCCACTTCGCCGCGCTGCTTGAGAATGCTGATCACGGCCTGCGTGCCCGCGAGATTCCCCGAGCTCAGGAGCACGATGACGCGATCGCCTTTGCGCTCGAATACCGTCATCTTGCAGAACTTCGATACGTTGTCGAGCCCCGCGTTGGTGCGGGAATCGGACGCGAAAATCATGCCCTTGTCGAGAAGGACGCCGACGCAGTAAGTCATGGCGGCAGCCTATCCGGCAAGGCGCGGTGCCGCAACTCGGCCCCGCCATCGGTGCAACGCCCCTTCTGCCTTTCGCGTCCTGGCGCAAGAACAGACTGGCGGATTTCGAAATTTCGGACAGCACGCTCGGCGCTTGATGCGCGTTCACGTTCGGCGGCGTGGCGCGCGGCGGCATCCCTTCTGAAGTCCCTGCTGAAAGAAAACGGCCTAGGTGCTTAAATCACCTAAGCCGCTGATGGAGTCTGGCGCGCCCGGCAGGATTTGAACCCACGACCCCCTGGTTCGTAGCCAGGTACTCTATCCAACTGAGCTACGGGCGCGAAGGGCGCGCATTATAACAAACCGCTCATGACCTTCCGCATCGCCATCGCGCGCCTGTGGCACGAAGGAAATTCGTTCACGCCGGTGCTCACCAGCCTTGCGACGTTTCGCGAGCGCGAGTGGCACTCGGGTGTTGAAGTGGCGGAGTTCTATCGCGGCACGCGCACGGAAATAGGCGCGGCGGTCGATTTCTTCGCCGCAAATAGGGCTCTGACCCCGATTTATTTGCGTTGCGCGGCCGCCGCGCCGGGCGGTCCGGTGGAGGAAGGAGACCTGCAGCGGATCATGGCCGAGATCATTGAGCGCGTGCGCGCCGCGAACGCCGATGGCCTGTACCTCTCGCTGCACGGTGCGCTCATCGGCGCGCTCACGCTGCGCGCCGATCTGGAGCTCATCACGTTGGCGCGTCGCGCGCTCGGCGCAAAACCGCTCGCGGTGAGCTTCGACCTGCATGCGAACCTCGATCCGGCCATCGCCGGGCTCGCCGATATCGTCGTCGGCTATAAGACGCACCCGCACGTCGATATGTACGAGACCGGCTGGAGAGCACTCGAGCTCCTGCACCGGACATTGCGCGCCGAAATTAAGCCGGTGGTCGCGATTTCCAAGGCGGGCGCGATCCTGCCGAGCTTCAACATGCGCACCGCCGATGGGCCGATGGCGGAGATCGAGGCGCTGGCGGCCGCTCGCACGCGTCAACCTGTACTCGACGTCACGCCGTTTGGAGGCTTCGCCTATGGCGATTCGCCGTGCGCCGGGGCCTCCGTCGCGGTCACCGCGCATGGCCATCGTGGGCTGGCGCAGGCTGTCGCGGATCAGCTCGCCGGCGAGATGTATGCGCGGCGGGAGCGCTTCGCCGTGCGCCTGCCCACGCCCGAGCAGGCGCTGCGCGAGCTGCGCCACGGCGGTAAACCCGCTGCAATCGTTGAGCCTTCCGACAACCCGCTCTCGGGCGGCGTCGGCGACAGCACGGCTCTTTTGCGCGCGCTGGTTGAAGCGCATGCGCGCGCGTTGTTTGCGTTTTTCTGGGATCCGGCGCTCGCGGCGGGTTGTGCGCCGGGCAAGCGCATGCGGGTGGCGCTCGGTGGACGACTATCGCCGGCGTGGGGACCGCCGGTTGAGCTCGAGGTCGAGGTGGAGCGCGTCACTGAGGGCCGGTTTCGCAACGCCGGGCCGATGGAGCGCGGCCTGGAAGTGAACCTAGGGCGCACGGCGCTCGTGCGCTCGGGCAACTTGCGCGTGATCATCACCTCGTCATGCCAAGCGCCAAATGATCCGGAGTATTTCCGACTGCATGGCGTCGATGTCGGCGCCGTGGAACTCGTGTGCGCCAAGGCGAAAAATCATTTCCGCGCCGCGTTCGGCACGACGTTTGATCCGATCGTCGAGGTCGACACGCCGGGGCCCGCGGCCGCGAATCTCGCCGCGCTGCCGTTCAGGAATCTGCCGCCGGGAATGCTGTAGTTAGGAGCGCCACCGCGCGCCGTCGGGGTCGTAAGGCGCACGAAGGTGCAAGGTGGCGGGAACGCGCTCGCCGGCGATTTCGATCTCGAAGCGCATGGCGCTGATCGCTTCGCCGTCGAACAAGTTCCTGGTGCGCGCGTATCCGAGACCGACCGCCCGCCCGAGGGTATGCCCGAACGCTCCAGAGCTGATGCGCCCGACGATTTCGCCGTCGGCGTAGATCGGCTCGTCGTGAAAGAGCGAGTAGGCCGCATCGTCCAGCGTGAAAAGGAACATGCGGCGTGCAATACCCTCGGCACGCTGGCGCATGAGCGCATCGCGGCCGATAAACGCCGGCTTCTTATCGAAGGCGACCGCGAAGCCGAGGCCCGCTTCGAGCGGCGTGTCGGCGGGCGAGAGGTCATGACCCCAGGACCGGTAGCCCTTCTCCAGGCGCAGCGAGTCGAGCGCGTGATAACCCGCGTGCGCGAGACCATGGGCCCTGCCCTCTTCGACGATCGCGTCGTAGACGCCGGCGGCGAACTCGGTCGGGACGTACAGCTCCCAGCCTAATTCGCCCACGTAAGTGATGCGCATGGCGCGCACGCGCGCATAGGCGAGATCGATCTCGCGGCAGGTGCCGAACGGGAAAGCGCGAGCGGACAAATCGTCGTCGCTTAGTCGCGAAAGCAACTCGCGCGAGCGCGGCCCCATCACGCTCAGGGTCGCGTAGCCGGAGGTAACGTCGGTAAGCGTCGCGCGCGTGCCTGATGGCAGGTTGCGGCGGATCCAGTGGAAGTCGCGGTTATGAGACGCCGGGATGGTGACGATGAAGTAGCTATCCGTCGCGAGGCGAGTCACTGTGAGGTCCGCTTCGATGCCACCGCGGCGGTTCAGCATCGCGGTGTAGACCGTTTTGCCGGCGGCCACGGCGATGTCGTTGGCGCACAGTTGCTGGAGCGCGGCTTCGGCGTCAGGCCCCTGCAGCACAAATTTGGCGAACGAGCTCTGATCGAAGAGCGCGACCGCTTCGCGCGTGGCGCAGTGCTCCCGCGCTGCGCAGCCGAACCAGTTCTGGCGGCCGTAGGCGTACTCGTAGCGCGGCTCGACGCCGGGCAGCGCGTACCAGTTCGCCCGCTCCCAGCCGGCGAGCTCGCCAAAGCAGGCGCGCTGCTTCGCGACGCGCTCGTGCATCGGCGAGCGTCGTACCGGGCGCGCCGTCGCCATCTGCCGGTGAGGCCAATGCATGGCGTAGAGCAGTCCCACGCTCTCGCGCGTGCGTTCGTGCAGGTAGCGACGGTTGATCTGGAATGGCTGGAAGCGCGCGATGTCGATTTCCGAGAGATCCATCGTCGGCTCGCCTGCGACGATCCATTCGGCGAGCGCCTTGCCGACGCCGCCTGAGCTGAGAATGCCCTGCGAGTTGAAACCGGCCGCGACGAAAAAGTTGCGTAGCTCCGGCGCCTCGCCGACCACGAAACGGTTGTCGGGCGTGAAGCTCTCGGGGCCGTTGAGGAAATGCCGGATGCCAAGGGTGCTAAGCACCGGCAAGAGCTCGATCGCCTTGGTCATCGGCAGCTCGAAATGGTCCCAATCTTCGCCGAGCTCGCCGAATTCGAATTTCCGTGGCAGCGAACTCAGGGGCAGCGGCTTCGCCTGCGGCTCGAAAGCGCCGACCACGAACTTGCCGGCATCTTCCTTGACGTAGACGTAGCCGTCGGTATCGCGCAGCACGGGGAAGTCCGGCGGCGCCGCCTCGCTTGCCTCGGTGACCACGTACATATGCTCGGCCGCATAGAGCGGCACCGCGACACCGGCAAGCCTGCCTACGTCGCGCGCCCAAATGCCGGCGCAATTCACCACCTTCTCGCACTCGACTTCGCCCTGATCGGTCATGACGGCGCTGACCGCGCCGTCCCTCGTCCTGAAGCCGGTCACGTTGACGCGCTCGACGATCGTGGCGCCGTGCGTGCGCGCGCCCTTGGCGAAGGCCTGCGTGGTATCGATCGGGTTCGTACGGCCGTCGCCGGGAATGAACGCGCCGCCGACGAGGCGACGCTCGTCGATGCAAGGCACGCGCTCCTTGATCTCGCGCGCACTGAGGATGTGCGCTTCGACGCCGAACACCTTGCCGAGGGACACGAGGCGCTTGATTTCGGTGAAGCGCTCCGGCGTGCGGGCAACGGGCAGGCTGCCGCAGCGGCGAAAACCCGTTTCCTGTCCGGTTTCCTCCTTCAGCCGGTCAAGCAGGCGTGCGCCATAGCGGCAGAGCTCCGTCATCGTATGCGTGGCGCGAAGCTGCATGACCAGCCCCGCCGCGTGCCAGGTGGTGCCGCAGGTGAGCGTGCCCCGTTCGAGGACCAGGACATCGCGCCAGCCGAGCTTCGTGAGATGAAAGGCGATGCTGCAGCCGATGACGCCGCCGCCGACGATAACGACTCGCGCCCGCGGGGGCAGCGCGCTGGTCAACGAATGTTCCTCCGCTCGGATGCCGCCATACTATAGTTAGTACGATTCGATCGTATCCCAGAGGAGGCCGCGAAATGAAATTCAAGCGAGTCGAGCACGTGGCAATCGCGGTCCGCAATCTCGCCGAGGTGATGAAGGTCTTCCAGGAGCAGCTCGGCCTTTCGCTCGAGTACGAGGAGGATTTTCCGCAGTACCACACGAAGATCGCCATGTATCCGGTCGGCGAGACCTACCTGGAGCTGCTCGAGGGCACCTCGAGGAACTCGGACGTTGCGAAGTGGATCGGCGAGAAGGGCGAGGGCCTCTATCACATCTGCCTCGAGGTGGATGACATCGACGGCGCGCTCGCCGAGCTGAAAGCAAAGGGCGTTCGCTTGCTCGATGAGAAACCGCGCCTCGGACACGGCGGCTCGCGCATCGCGTTTCTCGACCCGAAGTCCACGGCGAATATCCTGGTCGAGCTCGCCGAGCTGCCTCGCTAGGAAAACCGCATGCGGATGGTCGGCGTCGACGTGGGCGGCACCTTCACCGACGCCGTCTACTACGACGATGCGAGCCGCGAGCTGCGCTGGTCCAAGGCATCGTCGACGCCGAACGAGCCATCGGCAGGCGTGCTCGCGGCGATCGACCGCGGCCAGTCGGAGCTGCGCGCGGTGGAGCGCTTCGTACACGGTGTCACCATCGGCACCAACGCGATCCTCGAGCGCAAAGGCGCGTCCGTCTGGGTCCTCACCACGGCCGGCTTCCGCGACACGCTGGAGGTCGCGCGCACCAACCGGAGCGTCCTCTACGACATCAAGACGCTTAAGCATCCGCCGCTTGCGCCGCGCGGCCAGGTGATCGAAGTGAACGAGCGCGTGCTGGCGAACGGCCGCGTGTTCCGTCCGCTCGATGCCGGCGAGCTGCGCGCGGCGGCGGCGCGCCTGAAAAGCGAGCGCCCGGCAGCGCTCGCCATTTGTTTCCTTCACAGCTACGTGAATCCTGCGCATGAGAACCAAGCCGCCGAGCTGCTGCGGGAGCTGCTGCCGGGATGGTTCATCTGCAGCTCGGCCGGCGTGCTGCCGGAGATGCGCGAATACGAGCGCTTCAATACCGCGGCGCTCAACGCCTACATCGGGCCGCTCACCGGGCGCTACCTGCAGCAGCTCAGCCAAGCGCTGCGCGGCCGCGGCTACGGCGGTGCGGTTTACCTCATGACCTCGAGCGGCGGCATCGTCACCGCCGAGCGGGCGAGCCGCCTTCCCGTGAACACGGTGCTCTCCGGCCCCGCCGGCGGCGTCGCGGCTGCGGTACACCTCGGCGAACTCATCGGCCTTCGCAACCTCATCACCTACGACATGGGCGGCACGAGCACGGACGTCTGCCTGATCGAGGATCTCGCGGTGCCGCTCACCAGCGAGCAGTTCATCGCCGGGCTGCCGATCCGCACACCGCAGATCGAGATCAATACCGTCGGCGCGGGCGGGGGCAGCATCGCCTGGGTGGATACCGGCAAGATCCTCAAAGTCGGGCCGCGCAGCGCGGGCGCCGCGCCCGGCCCCGCCTGCTATGGGCAGGGCGGCGAGGAAGCGACTGTCACAGACGCGAACCTCGTCATCGGGCGGCTCGCATCGTCGCTCAAGCTCGCGGGCAGCGTTGCGCTCGACGAGGCGCTCGCGCGCAAGGTCGTCGGGCGCCTGGCGGACACCTTCGGCATGGAGCTGCCGCACGCCGCGGAAGGCATCGTGCGCATCGCTGTGGCCCGCATGGTGAGCGCGATCAAGGAGATCTCGGTGGCACGCGGCTACGACCCGCGCGACTTTGTGCTGATGGCCTTCGGCGGCGCCGGCCCGATGCACGCGGCCTTCATCGCCGAGGAGCTCGACATCTCGCGCGTCGCCGTGCCGGTCGCGCCGGGAAACTTCTGCGCCTTCGGCGCGCTCATCTCGGATATCCGCCACGACCATCTCGTGACGTATCGCGCGGAGCTTGGCAGGTCGAATGCCGCCGAAATCGAGCGCGCGTTCAAGCGCATCGAGGAGCAGGCGCGCGCGCAAATGATCGCCGAGGGCATGCCGCGCGAGCGCATCGGCATCCTGCGCAGCGCCGGCATGCGCTACCTTGGCCAGTCGTGGGACCTGCCGGTGCATCTGCCCGAAGAGATCCACGATGTGCGGGAGCTTGCGAAGCTCTTCCATGAGGCCCACCAGCGCCGCTATGGCTATAGCGGCACCGATGCAGTCGAGATCGTGAGCCTGCGTGTTTCTGCCATCGGCCGGGTGGCAAAGCCCGAGCTTCCGGAATGGCCCGCGAAGGGCCGCGTCGAAGACGCACTGCGCGAGGAGCGGCCGGTATTCTTCTCCGGCAGCATGATCAGGACGCCGGTCTACGCGCGCGAGCGGCTGCCGCGCGGGGCGCATCTCGAAGGGCCGGCGATTGTCGAGGAGATGGGCGCGCTCACCGTCGTTCCGCCCGCCTGGCGCCTTGACCTCGGGCGCTACGGCGAGCTGCTGCTCAGCCGCAAGGAGGCGGGATGAAAGTGGACCCGATCACCCTGGAAGTCGTCTGCGAGGGCCTGATCGCGGTGGTACGGGAGATGCGCGCCTCGATCATCCGCTCCTCATTCTCGCCGGTGATCTACGAGCTCGACGACTTCTCGTGCGCGCTCTTCAACGAGGCGACGGAGATGGTCGCCCAGTCCGATGATCATCCGGGCCACGTCATGCCGATGCCGTGGTCGGTGCGCTGTGCGATGGAGGATTTCGCCGGCGACATTCATCCGGGCGACATCATCGTGCTGAACGACGCCTACCGTGGCGGCACGCACTTGAACGACGTCACGCTCCTCTATCCGATGTTCGTTGGCGGAAGACTGACCATCCTGCCCGCCGTGCGCTCGCACTGGGCCGACGTCGGCGGCATGACACCGGGCAGCTATTCCGGCCTCGCGAGCAACATCTACCAGGAAGGCCTGCGCATGCCGCCAATCAAACTCTACGAGCGCGGCCAAGTGAACCGCTCGGTCATGCGCCTGATCGAGGCGAACATGCGCCTGCCCGAGCACCGCATGGGCGACCTGAACGCGATGCTCGGCGCGTGCCGCGCGGCGGAGAACCGCCTGCGGCGCCTCTTCGACAAGTACGGGCCGCAAACGGTGCTCGACTGCATCAAGCTGAATCTCGACCGCAGCGAGACCCGCATGCGCAGCCGCATCCGCGAGCTACCGTCGGGCACCTACGTTTACGAGGATTACCTCGAGTACTACGACGACGGGCGCTTCGACCCGGTGCTGATGCGGCTCTCGCTTACGGTACAGGGTGACGAAGTGATCGCCGATTTCGCCGGCAGCAACCCGCAAGTGCCCGGCGTGGTGAATTCTTCGCTCGCGGTCGCGGGCGCTGGCGTGTTCGTCGCGCTCAAGTCCACGCTTGATCCGGGCGGCGCCGTGAACGCGGGCGCGTTCCGGCCCATCAAACTGAAGGCGCCCGAAGCGTCGATCGTCGACGTGCGGCCGGACGCCCCGGCCGGCGCGCACGGCGAGGTGCGAAAGCGCGCTGTTTCGGTGATGCTCGGCTGTCTCGCACAGATGGTGCCCGAGCGCGTGTCGGGCGATCTCTGCGGCACCTCGTTTCCCAACTCGATCGGCGGGCGGCATGAGCAGCGCGGGCGCCCCTACGTATACGTGGAAGTGCCCGCCGGCGGCAACGGCGGCTTCGCGGAGGCCGACGGCTCGAGCGCGTTCGTGAACGTCGACTTCGGCAACATCCGTTCCATCTACACCGCGGAATTCCTCGAGAACGAGATGCCGCTGCTCGTCGAGAAGAGCGAGCTGCGCACCGATTCGGGGGGACCGGGCAAGAGCCGGGGCGGCCTCGGCCTGCGGCGCGAAGTACGCCTGCTCGGTGACGGCGTCTATTCGGTGCTGAGCGACCGCGCCGTCATCCCGCCGTTCGGCATCGGCGGCGGCGCGAGCGCCGCGCCGGTGCGCGTCTCGGTGCGCGCCCAAGGCGAGGACCGCGAGCTCGCCACGCCGGGCAAGGCGACCGGCATGCCGGTGCGCGGCGAAGACATAGTGGTCATGCAGTCGGCGGGCGGCGGTGGCTACGGCGATCCCCTCGCGCGCGATCCCCTGCGTGTCGCCGAAGATGTGCGGAGCGGCTACGTGTCGGTGGAACGTGCGCGCACGGACTACGGCGTCGTCATCACTGCGCACGGCGCGCTCGACGATGCCGCCACCGCCGAGTGCCGGAAAAAACTTGCGACGCAACTCCCGTCGCTGCGGATCGTGGCCGACGAATCCTCGCCCTATGAAGGCATCAAGGGACGCCACCGCACGCTGCGCATCCATACTTCGCTCGCAGCGAAATACGGCTTGCGGCCGAGAGAGCTCGTCGAGCTCCTCGGGCGCCATCCGTCGCCGCTGCGCGCGTGGATCGCCGTCTCCGAAGCCGCACCGCCGGACGCGCTGCCGATGGATGCCTTTGGCCGGCGCGTGCTGGGCATCGACGCGGGCGATCGGGTGCGGCTGCGCAAGCTAAACGCGCCGATCGCGCCCGGCGAGCGCAAGGAAGCGCGGTAGCGCCCCGCTATAGCTCGCGGCCGATGACGCGGTCGAGCGAGTACGGCCCGCCGCCCCGCAGCGCGATGGCGAGCATCACGAGGCCCCACATCAGCGGGTACTCGTAGCCGGGGCCGGTCCAGCCGAACTTCGGCAGGTGGTGGTAGACGATCACCATCATCTCGATGAAGATCGCCGCCGCCCAGAAGCGCGTGAAAAGGCCGAGCGCGACGCACAGGCCGCCGAGCGTCTCGAGCGTAATGAGGATGACGGCGAGCGGCTCCGCGGGCTGGATGCCGCGCTTCACGAGCGCCATCTGCGCGGTGGCGCTCACGCCCATCATCAGCTTCGGCCAGCCGTGCGGGATGATCATCAGGCCGGCGGTGAGCCGGACGAGGAGCCACGAGATCGGCTGCGCCCAGTCGTAGAAGCCCTTCAGCCGCGGAATGAGAAGCCGCGGTGCGGTTCTTTCCATGGGGTTTCCTCCCGCGCGCGAGCATATAGGAAAATCGCGTCATGCCTCTAGATCTCGTGATCCGCGGCGGCACCGTCGCCACCGCCGAGAAGACGTTCCGCGCCGACGTTGGCATCGAAGGCGAGCGCATCGCGGCGCTCGGCGATGGGCTGAGCGCGAAGCGGGTGATCGATGCGACCGGCAAGCTCGTGCTGCCGGGCGGCGTCGACAGCCATTGCCACATCGAGCAGCTCTCGTCGATGGGCGTCATGACCGCGGACGACTTCTATTCCGCGACCGTCTCCGCCGCGTTCGGCGGCACGACGAGCGTCATTCCGTTCTGCGCGCAGCACCGCAACGACGACCTGCGCAAGGTGCTCGCCGATTATCACGAACGTGCGCTCACCAAGGCGGTGATCGACTACGGCTTCCACCTCATCATCGCCAACCCGGACGAGCCGACGCTGCGCGAGCACCTGCCCGAGGCGATCCGCTCCGGCGTGCGCTCGTTCAAGATTTTCATGACCTACGAGCGCACCCGGCTTACCGACGAGCAGATCCTCGACGTGATGGCGGCGGCGAGGACGCACGGCGCACTCGTCATGGTGCATGCCGAGAACCACGGCATGATCTCGTGGCTCGCCGGGCGCATGGTCAAGCAAGGCAACACGCTGCCGCGCTATCACGCCATCTGCCATACGCGAGGCTCGGAAGCCGAGGCGATCCAGCGCGTAGTCGCGCTCGCCGAGCTCATCGATTGCCCGATCCTCATCGTGCACGTCTCCACCATCGACGGCATCGAGGCGATCCGCCAGGCACGCGCCCGGGGGCTGAAGGTCTTCGGCGAGACCTGCCCGCAGTACCTCTTCCTCACGGCGAAGGACATCGACATCGGCATCGAGGGCGCGCTCTTCTGCTGCAGCCCGCCGCCGCGAGATGAGGCGGCGCAGGCGGCGTGCTGGCGTGGCCTCAAGGACGGCACGCTACACGTCTATTCGTCGGACCACGCTCCGTATGGGCGCGAGGGCAAGCTGCCCAAAGGCGAAAGCACCACGTTCAAGGAGATGGCGAACGGCGTGCCCGGGCTCGAGCTTCGCCTGCCGCTCCTCTATACCTATGGCGTTGGCGCCGAGCGCATCACGCTGCCCGAGTTCGTGAACCTGACCGCGACGCGCCACGCCGAGACCTATGGCCTCTATCCGCGCAAAGGCACGATCGCTGTGGGCTCGGACGCCGATATCGCGATCTGGGATCCGCAGAAGACCGTCGTGATCGAGCGGACGCACGATCGGACTGGCTACACGCCCTATATGGGCCGCAAGCTGAAAGGTTGGCCGATCACGGTGCTCTCACGCGGCGAAGTGATCGTCGAGGACGGCAAGCTCGCCGCCGCGCGCGGCCGCGGGCGGTTCCTCGTCCGGCAACCGACTGAGGCACTGCGGCCGCTCGGTCGCGACCTGCCGGAGATGGCGCAGCTCAAGGCTTGGGGAGCGCCGCTCCAGCTGTAGGCGCCGAGCCTCCCGAAGCAGCGCGCGCCGGAATGTGCCAGAATTCACGCGCGGTTCATCACAAGAAGACAAGAAGAAGGCAAAGAAAGAACTGGCATGGATCTGCGGCGCACCGTAGATCGAATACAGAATCTCGTCGCGGCCGAAACCGGGCAGCGCCTGGGCGCGGACGCCGAAGCGATGCTCGCGAAGATGCTGCGCAACATCGCCGCGGGCAACGCGCAGGGGCAGGACGGCTTCGCCTACCGCGAGCTCACCATCCTGTTCGCGGACCTGCGCGGCTTCATGGCGATTTCGGATCGCTATCCCCCCGAGGTCGTGCTGCAGGTACTGAACCGCTGCCTCGTCACCATGGTCGAGGTGGTGTTCGCGCACGAAGGCACAATCGACAAGTTCATGGGCGACTCCATCATGGCGCGCTTCAGCGAATCGCCGTCGGGCAGGGACCCGGCGGCGCGCGCGGTCGCCTGCGCCGCCGACCTGCAGATCGCCATGGACGAGCTGAACGCGCATCACCGCCACAGCGCGCTGCCCGAGCTCTATCTCGGCATCGGCATCAATACCGGCCCGGTGCTGGTCGGCACGGTCGGCTCCGAACTCTACGAATCGCATACCGTGATCGGCGAGGAGGTGAATCTCGCGGCGCGCATCGAGGCATTCAGCCTGCGCGGCCAGGTGCTGCTTTCGCAGAGCACGTACAGTCGGTGCAACGGCTTCGCCAAGACCGGCGAGCCCTTCTCCCTGCACGTCAAGGGCAAGGCCGATCCGATCATCGTGCGCGAGCTCCTTGAGATTCCGTCGCTCGGCAAGGCGGTGCCGCGGCGCGACATTCGCAAGAGCCCGCGGGTCAAGGTGACGGTCGTTTTTTCGTACCAGGCGATCCAGACCGATGTGACGATGCCGCAAACGCACAAAGGTGTGGTGCGCGTGATCGGCTATCACGGCCTGCTCGCCGAGACCATGGAGCCCCTTTCGCCCGGCGACGAGCTGAAGATCCGCATGGACCTGCCGCTCGTCAATCACCACGCCACCGACCTCTATGCCCGGGTCAAGAAGTGCAGCAAGTCCGACAAGCGCTACTTGTGCGGCATCGAGTTCACCGCCATTCCGAGCAAGACGCGCTCGGCGATCGAGCTCCTGGTGCAACTCATGATGCAGAGCACGGAAGCGGAGATGGCAGACCGCGCCCCCTAAAATAGGGGGATGAGCCGACACCTGAAGGTCGCGGCCGCGCAGCTCGGGCCGCTGCAGCGTTCCGACACCCGAACCGCCGCCACGCGGCGCCTGATCGAGCTGCTGCGCGAATCGCACGCCATGGGCGCGCGATTCGTCGTCTTCCCCGAGCTCGCCTTCACCACGTTCTTTCCGCGCTGGTGGATGGACGATCAGGCGGAGGTCGATCGCCGCTATTTCGAGCGCGAAATGCCGGGCCCGGAGACGCGAGCGTTGTTCGACGAGGCGCGCAAGCTCGGTATCGGCTTCTATATCGGCTACGCCGAGCTCACGCCCGATAACCACCGCTATAACACCGCCATCCTCGTCGGCCCGGACGGCCGCCTGGTCGGCAAGTACCGCAAGGTGCATCTGCCGGGCCATGCCGATCACAAGCCGCAGGCGGCGTTCCAGCATCTCGAGAAGAAATACTTCGAGGTCGGCAACCTCGGCTTTCGCGTCTGGCGGTTCATGGACACGATCACCGGCATGCTGATCTGCAACGATCGGCGCTGGCCGGAAGCCTTCCGCGTGCTCGCGCTGCAGGGAGCGGAGATCGTCGCCCTCGGCTTCAACACGCCGACGGAGAACCTGCACTACCCGGAGCCGCCCGCGCTGCGCGTGCATCACCATCTCATCATGGCGCAATCGATGGCGTTCCAGAACGCGACCTGGCTCGTCGAGACGGCGAAATGCGGCTACGAGGACGGCTTTCGCATGTTCGGCCACTCGCTGATCGTCGCGCCGACGGGCGAGATCGCCGTCAAGTCGCAGACCGAGGAAGATGAAGCTATCTGCACCAACGCCGACATCGACATGGCGGCGAACCTCAAGCGCACCATGTTCAACTTCGCCGCGCACCGGCGCCCGGAGCACTACCGCCTGATCGTCGAGCGCGTCGGCGCCGAGGTCACACCTGCCAAGGAGGGAACCTGATGTTCGTCCTGGTCGTGAATATCCGCATCAAGCCGGAAAACGTCGAGCGCTTCATGCCGATGGTGCTCGAGAACGCGCGCGAGGCGCGCAAGGAGCCGGGCTGCAAGCAGTTCGATGTGCTCGTCGATCGCGAGGACAAGAGCAAGGTCATGCTCTACGAGATCTACAACGACGAAAAGGCATTCGAAGTGCACCAGCAGACGCCGCACTTCAAGAAGTATGTCGCCGAGGCCGTGCCGCTCCTCGCCTCGCGCGAGCGGCACGTCTATCGGCGCGCCGGCGGCTGATGGATCTCGAGCTCGCGCAACTCACGCCGCACGAGCGCTACAAGCTCCTCATCGGCCTCGTCATCCCGCGGCCGATCGCCTGGATCTCCACCTGGAGCGAGAACGGTGTCGCCAACTGCGCGCCGTTCTCCTTCTTCAACGTGTTCTCCGAGGATCCGCCGCTTTGCGTCATCGGCATCAATCCGAGGAGCGACGGCGAGACCAAGCATTCGCTGAAGAACATCCGCCGCACCAGCGAATTCGTCGTCAACCTGGTCGACGAGGCGAGCGCCAACGCGATGCACATTTCGAGCGGCGAGTTTGCGGAGGACGTGAGCGAGTTCGCAAAGACGGGGCTGACGCCCGCGGCGGCGACGATGGTCAAGCACCCGCGCATCGCCGAGGCCGCCGCCAGTCTCGAATGCCGTGTCGAGCGCCTGCTCGAGATCAGCGGCACTCGGGTGCTGGTATTGGGTGAAATACTGCTCATCCATGCGCGCGAGGGCATCATCGACCCGCGCTCGAAACGCATTTCGGAGGAGCACTACCGGCCGATCGGGCGCCTGTTCGCCGATCGCTATTGCACGACGCGCCAGCGCTTCAACTTGCCCGGCAAGCTGCCGGCATAAACATGGCGTGACTTTTTCCCCCCGCCGCTCTGCGTGCGGAGCGCCTGCTGGCGATCTCTGCTAATCTGAATTGCAAAGAACAAGGGGGGACGCCATGAAGGAACGCTGGATCTGGCTGGTGCGCTACGCCGTCGTGATCGTGCTTGCGCTCGCGCTTGCTGCGGCGCTCGGCGAGATGGAGCTCTTCAAGACGACGAAGTTCGGCAAGAGCGGCCTTAACGCCGCTCGCCTGGTGCAGTTTCTCGGCTTTGGCGGAGCGCTGGCGGTTCTCTGGCTGATGGCGCAACGCGCCGCGGATCTGCTCCCGGCGAGCGAGGAGCGCTGGAATGTCCTTAAAAGCATTCTTCTGCCGCTCGCAACGCTGATCGTCGTTGCCTCTGGACAGGCCGTGCTGCTTTACGTGCTCGGTCCGCTGATGAACAAAGCGTGGCAGCAGGCGTACAACTGGATCGCCATCGCGGCCATCATTGCCGCCGCCGCCTGGCTCGTGGCGGCGTTATTCACCGGCTCCGCCTCGCTCGCGCCGCTCTTCGGAGCAAGCCGCGCCTCGCGCGGCAGGGCGTAACACGTCGTTACCTAAGTTGCACCCGGGACATTGGCGCGTTACAGGCGCGCGCCAGAATGAGCGACATGAAGGTGCGCGAACCGGGTAATTCTTACTATCCGCGAATCCCGATGATCGGGCCGTTCGTCGGTTCGGTCACAGACGAGATCGCGGCGCGCAAGTAACCTTCGCCCTGCTCATTTTTTGTTTGCATTTCATGGAGGAACAGATGGAAGGTCAAAAAACAAGACTGCATCCCCTGGTGGCCGGCGCAGCCGCGGCGGTGGTCGTCGCCGCGGGCGTCGCAGTCGCCGCGATCACCGGCGTACTGCCGGGCTCGAAGGCCGACACGGCACCGCAAGCGACGCCACAAGCAACGGCGCCGGCAAAGCCGGCAAGGACGCACGTCGCGTCAGCGCAGCCGGCTCAGCACAAGCCGGTGCCGGTGTGCCGTGACTGCGGCGTCATCGTCGAAGTGAAGGAAGTGGACGTGCTCGGCAAGGGCACCGGCATGGGTGCGATCGCCGGCGGTGTCGGCGGCGCGGTGATCGGCCACCAGATCGGCGAGAACCGCGCGGGCACGGCGGTCGGCGCGGTGGTCGGTGCGGTCGCGGGCCACCAGATCGAGCGCAAGGCGCGCGAGCACAAGAAGTACGAGATCACCGTTCGCATGAACGACGGCACGACGCGCAGCCTCTCGGATGAGAGCGGCACGCCGCTCGCGTTCAGGAGCGGCGACAAGGTCCGCGTCTCGCAGGACGGCACGCTCAAGCCGATCTAGTCGAAGGGACGAGTGCAGCAAACGGCGGGGTCGGGCCGCGAGGCCCGACCCCGTCGCTTTTCAGGGCTTGCGAAACTTGAGGACGAACTCGTCCTTGGGCTGCGGCGGCTCCGGCGTCTCGCGATCGCGCGGATCTTGCGGGTTGCGCAGGAAGCCGCCCTCGGCCACGAACTGAAAGCCGGCCGCTTCCACTTCTCGCCGCACCAGCGCCTCCTCGACACGATGGAGCGTCCCTGATTCGGAGATTCCCGTGCCCGGGCGGCCGGAGTGATCGGCGACGACATACAGGCCGCCCGGCTTGAGCGCCGCGAAAACCGCGCGGTTCAGCTTCGCGCGGTCGACCCCCATGTGGCCGAAGTCGTGGTAGTTGAACATCAACGTCACGAGATCGAGCGCATTCGCCGCAAGCTCGGGCGGCGCCGGATCCTCGAAGGGTCGCACCACCGGCACGATGTTGGGTACGCCCTTGGCGCGCTCGGCGAGGCGCTGGCGCGGATCCGGACGGGGCGTCTGGCCGTACACGCGGCCGCTCGGTCCGACGGCGCGCGCAATGAGCTCGGTCGTATAGCCGCCGGCGGCACTGACATCGAGCGCCACCATCCCCTCGCGCACGCCGATGAAGGCGAGCATCTCGGCGGGCTTGCGGCGACCATCGTTCGTGCGGTCGGCGGCGGTGCGCTCGGGGCTGGCGACGATCCGAGCGATACGCTCCGCGCCGAGTGGCGGCTGCGTCGCGGCGCACGCAGCGACGAGCGCGAGCAGTAGGCAGCGAAACACCGCTACCAGGCGAGGCGCACGCGTCCGATCGCCATCGCCACCGCGGCCTGCGTCGGCTCGACCACCGGCACGCCGATCGCGTCCTGCAATGGCTTCCTGTGCCGCGCCATGCCGGCGCAGCCCATGACGATGACATCGGCGCCATGCTGCTGGCGCAGCGTCCTTCCGACCTCCACCATCCGCGTGAACGTGCGCTCTCCATCGCCGAGCTCGGCGATGCCGAGGCCCACCGGCAGCTCGGCGGCGAAGCGGTCCATGACGCCGAGCGCGCCCATGTAGCGCAGATGGCGCGCGATCGACTGCTGCAGGATGGCGATGACGCCGAAACGATGGCCGAGCGTCAGCGCAGTGAGGATGCCGCACTCGGCGATGCCGAGGACCGGCTTCTTGGTCACCTCGCGCACCGAATGCAATCCGGGATCGCTATAGCACGCGATGACGAAGGCGTCGTAGCGCGGCTCGTTCTTCCGCACGAACGAAAGGAGCGGCGGGATCAGGCCATCGACATGCTGCTGCGTCTCGATTCCCGGCGGGCCTTCCTTCAGGGTCGCGCTCTCGATCGCCGGCCCGCCCGGGATGCGCAGCGGCGCGCACGCCTCGTCGATGACGCGGGTCATCGACTCGGTCGAATTCGGGTTGACCACCAGGATCGCAGCCATGGCGCGATGCTAGCGCACGGCGATGCTCTTGTGCTCGAGGCGCGAGACGAGGCGCACCAGGGGCCAGAGCATGATCAGATAAATCAGCGCCGCGGCGACGATCGGCGTCGCGTTGTAGGTGAGCGCCTGGGCATTGCGCGCATTGTTCAGGAGCTCGGTGAAGCCGACGACGCTCGCGAGCGTGGTCAGCTTGATCACCTCCAGCGTGTTGCTGATGAGATCGGGCAGGACGTTCCTCGTCGCCTGCGGCAGGATCACCCACAGCATCGTCTGCCAGCGGGAAAGGCCAGTGGAGCGCGCCGCCTCGGCCTGCCCGCCCGGCACGCTCTCGAGCCCGGCGCGGAAAATCTCGCCGTAATAGCTGGAGGTGTTGAGCAGGAAGGCAAGCGCCACCGTGCCGAAAAGCGGCAGATCGACGCCGAGGAAAGGCAGCCCGCCGTAGATAAAGAGCAGCAGCACGAGCGGCGGAAAGGCGCGGAAGAAGTCGACGTACGCCATGAGCAGGCGATTGAGCCACCGGCGGTGCAGGTGATAGAGCATGGCCACGGCGAGCCCGCTCGCGAGGCCGATCGGCACGACGACAAGCGAAAGAGCCACCGTCATGCCGATACCGCGCGCGAGGAACGGCCAGGCGCGCTCGAAGATCGCGCCGTTGAAGAAGACCTGGAGGATCTGCTCCATCGCTAGCGCTTCCAGGCGAAGCGCGTTTCGACCCAGCGGCTCAGCATCACCACCGGTAGAAAAAGCACCAGGTACGCGGCGGCCCCGAGCGTGAGTGGCGTCGGGTTGCCCGCCTCGCTCGCGCCCGACGAAGCGTAGTAAATGATCTCGTGCACCGCCACCACCGAGCCGAGCGCCGTGCCCTTGGTGATGGCGATCATGCGGTTGGTGAGCGGCGGGATCGTCAGGCGCACCGCCTGCGGCAGGATCACGTGCACGAGCGTCTGCAGCCGCGACATGCCGGTCGAGCGCGCCGCCTCGGTCTGGCCTTTCGGCACGGAGAGGATGCCGGCCCAGAAGATCTCCTCGGCGAACGCCGCCAGCACCAGCGACAGCGCGAGCCACGTCGCGGTGAAGGCGCTCATCGCCAGATTGACATACGGGAAAGCGAAGAAGAGCACGATGATCACTACGAGCGGCGGCAGCGCGCGAAACGCATCGGCGAAGACGACGATCAGCACATTCACTGGCCGGAAGTGAAACGAGCGCAGCATCGCCGCGGCGAGCCCGCCGCCGAGACCGGTGGCGATCACCACGGCGGCGAGATAAGTCGTCACCCACATGCCGTGCACGATGTCGAGCCAGTAGCGCGACGCGACGTCGGCATTGAAAAAGCTGAACGCGAGCCGCTGCAGCTCCATCAGTGGTGGCTGGCGATGCGCGCCACGAATTCGCCGACGCGCGCATGGTCGGGGCGCGAAAAGATCTTCTCCGGGCGGCCCTCTTCGAGGATCATGCCGCCATCCATGAACACGACGCGGTCGGCGGCGGCGCGCGCGAACTGCATCTCGTGGCTCACCACCACCATGGTCATGCCCGATTCGCGCAGCTCGCGCATCACCTTCAGCACGCTGCCGACGAGCTCGGGGTCGAGCGCGCTCGTTGGCTCATCGAAGAGCAGGATCTTCGGCTCGAGCGCGAGCGCCCGCGCGATCGCCACCCGCTGCTGCTGGCCGCCCGAGAGCTCGTTCGGATAGGCGCGCGCCTTTTCCGCGAGCCCGACGCGCGTCAGCGCCGCCATGCCCTTCGACTCGGCCTCGGCGCGTCCAAGGCCCTGCACCTTGCGCAGGGCGAGCGTGACGTTGCCGAGCGCGTTCATGTGCGGATAGAGGTTGAACGACTGGAACACCATGCCGATCTTCTGCCGCACGCGATTGATGTCGACATCGGGCCGCGTGATCTCGGTGCCGTCGACGACCACGGAGCCGCTGCTCGGCTCTTCCAGCCGGTTGCAGCAGCGTAGCAATGTCGACTTGCCCGAGCCGGACGGCCCGATGATGAAGACCAGCTCGCCCGGCGCGACGGCGAGGTCGATGCCCCTCAGCACCTCGAGGGCGCCGAAGGACTTGTGCAGCGCGCGGACTTCTAAAATCGCAGCGATGCTATGCGCACCTCGGCGTGAATCCAGCCGGTCTATTTGCAGTTGGGTGGATATGGGCCCGGGTCGTAGCCTGGCATGTCAGGCACGCCGTGCCCCGGTGCCACCTTGTAGACCCAGGAGTCCTTCTCCGGCTTGATGCCGAACCACTTCTGATAGAGGCGCGCGACCGTGCCGTCGAGCTTCATGCACTTCAGCACGCTGTTCACCTGCGCGCGGCCCTCTTTGTCGTCCAGCCGGAAAGGCATGGCCCAGACGAGGCCGGTCTTGTACGTATAGGTCGCCTTGACGGCCGGATTCTGCTTCGCCGCCCAGAGCACCACGGTGTGCCCGGCCATGTTGGCGTCCGCGCGTCCGGAAAGCACCGCCTGCACCGCGTCGGCGTTGGTGCCGTAGACGTCGAACTTGAAGCCGTACTTCTCGGCATTCGCCTTCGCCCAAGTCTCGTAGGCCGAGCCCTTGTTGACGGTGATCGTCTTGCCCTTCAAATCCTCGAGGCCCTTGATGTCCTTGTCGCTCTTCTTCTGCAGGAACATGTAATCGGTCTCCATGTAGCCCTCGGAGAAGAGCATCGCCTTGGCGCGCTCCGGTGTCACCGTGGTCGGCGCGATCAGGAAGTCGTATTTCTTCGCGTTCATGCCGGGAATCAGCGCCGAGAACTCGGTGCCGTCGATCTGGATCGGCCGGCCGAGGCGCTTCGCGAGCTCGTTGGCCAGGTCGATGTTGAAGCCCTCCAGCCCGCCGCCGGGCTTGGGCATGGCGTGCGGCGCGAAGGTCGCGTCGATGCCGGTGCGGATCGGCTGCTGCGCAGCCGCCGTGCCGGCCGCCAATAGAACACCCAAGATAAGCGATCGCATCATTTGCATCCCCGATTCAGGTTCGACTGTTAACGCGGTAGAACGGCTCGTCCACCATATCCTCGTGCCAGCCGCGGTACCACTGCTGCATGTAGGGCTTGATCTTCGCCAGCATCTCGGCGCGCTGCCGGTGCTCTTCGGGCAGGCCGCGGGCGCAGAACTCGCGCACCTCGGCGAATAGCGCGGGCACGTCGAGCAGCGTGAGCTTCTTATCCTGCATGGCGATCCGCCCGCCGATCACGACGGTATCGACATCGCTGCCGATGGCGCGCTGCACGAACGCCTCGATGATGTCGGAGCGTGGATCGAGCCACGGCTCGTTCTCCACCCGCTCGAGATCCACCAGCACCGCATCGGCCTTCATGCCGGGAAGTAGCGCGCCCGTCTCGCCCTCGAAGCCGCAGACGCGCGCGCCATTCACGGTCGCGATCTCGAAGGCTTCATAGGCATCCATCGGCGGCTCCGTGAGCTCGTAAGTGGAGAGGCGATGCACCTTGTGCATCATGCGCAGCTCCATCACCGCGTCTTCGTCGTCGTTGATGGTCTTGTCGTCGAGGCCCATGGCGACGTTGACGCCGGCTTTGCGCATCTGCATCACCGGCGTGATGCCGTTACGCATGATGAAGTTGCAGCTCGGATGATTGGTGACCGAGGCGCCGCGACGGGCCATCAGCTCGATGTCGGCTTGCGTCACGTGGATCGAGTGGCCGAAGGTGACGTTCTTCGCCACCAGGCCGACCTCGTCCAACCATTGCACCGTGGGCTTGCCATGCCGGCGCAGCCCGTAGGCCTTCTGCACCGGCGTTTGCAGCGTGTGCATGTGAATCTGGGTCTTGCCCGCGGCGGTGTCCACCACGCGGCGGGCGAAGCGCTCGGTGAGGCCGTGCGCCCACGAGGGCGAAAGCAGGATGCGCGTGTCGGCGTTGTTGTACTTCGCCTGCAGATCGGAGAAGAGCGCGAAGTAGTCGGCTTCGATCTGCGCCTTGTCATAGTGCACGCGCGGCTTCGCCCACGGCTTCAGCTCCGCGGGCAGCGTCTCGAAGAAGCCGAATTCATCGAGCGCGAGCTTCGACTCGTCGCGCACCCCGGGCGAGAATGCGAGGCGGATGCCGGAGTCGAGATACACCTTGACCGCCGCGTGCGCGCGGCTGCGGCCGACGGCGCCGTCGTCGTCGAAGCCGTTGTGGTGGAGCAGCGTGCAGCCGCTGCGGATGTGGTGATACGCGGTCATGCCGGCGCAAAGCTCGGCCGGCAGCGCATGCATGTATGCCCAGTCGAACAGCGCGTTCTCGAGGAAGTCGTTCTTCACGCCCTTCTGGATCGGCGACATGCCGCGGCCATGGCTGTGCGCATCCACGAGCCCCGGCATGAGCAGCTGCCGGCCATCGCCGAGCACGCGAGCCCCGGGATGATTTCGCTGCAGCTCGGCAAATGCGCCGACCGCCTCGATGCGCGCGCCCTCGATGGCGATGGCGCCGTCGCGCAGCACGCCGTTGCTCTTGCGGCGCGGGTCGACCAGCACGTGCCGTCCGCGCATGAGCAGGGTCGCCTTCATCGCGCTGATTCTAGCCGGAGAGGAGCACCGCTCCGATCACGCCGCCGACGCCGAGGAGCCACAGCGGATTCACCTTGAGCGTCATGATTGCGGTGGCGCTCGCGGCGGCGATCGCCCAGAGCCGCCAGTCGGGCGTCGCGGGCGTGACGATGACGTAGCCACCAGAGAGGGTTAGGCCGACGACGAGCGGCGCGATGGCCTTCTGGATCGCGCGGCGCCAGGGCGAATCCTTGAACCGCTCCCAGAGGTCGGCGATCCACCATGAGAGCACCGCTGCCGGCGCGCACACCGCGACGAGCGCCACCAGCGCGCCGGCAAGGCCGGCGGCGCGCCAGCCGATCAGGCTGACGATCAGCACATTGGGGCCGGGAGCCGCCTGCGCGATGGCGAAGAGCTGGATGAATTGCGCCGGCGTCGTCCAGCCTTTCACTTCGACCACGAGGCGCTGCATCTCCGGCATCACCGACGGCATGCCACCGAAGGCGATCAGCGAAAGCACGCCGAAGCTGAACGCGAGATCGGCGAGGATCACAGCCAGCCGCGCCGCGCGAAGAAGATGCCGATTGCTGCGGCAAGCGGCATCACGATCAGCATCGAAGCGCGGCCGACGCCGACGCTCAAGAAGCAGCCTGCGACCAGCACCAGCGCCGCGGGCTTGCGCACCAGCGCTTTTGCGAGCTTGAGCGCCGTGCCGATGAACAGGCCGGCGCCGGTCGCGCCGACGCCGGTCACCACGGCGCGCACGATCGGGTTCGATGCCCACTCGAGATACAGCACGCCGAGCGCCATCACCCAGATGAAAGGCAGCGCCATCAGGCCGAGAAAGGCGACCAGCGCGCCGGCGACGCCGAACCAGCGTTTGCCAAGCACGATCGAGGCATTGCCGATGTTCGGGCCGGGCAGGAACTGGCAGAGGCCGATGGTCTCGGCAAAGTCGGCGGGCGTGAGCCAGCGGCGCTCTTCCACCATCGTGCGATAGGCCCACGGCAGCACGCCGCCGAAGGAACGCGCACCGATGGCGAGAAAGCCGAGGAAGAGCTCGGTCAGCGAGCGAGGCGGCGTGACCTGCATTTTTTCTTGCACAATACCAGCATATGCGCATCGCCGTGACGCTCGCGTTGCTCGCGCTCTCGTTCTGCGCGCAAGCTGAGCTGCAGCTCAGCGCCGAGGAGCACGCGCGCATCCTCACGCACGGCCCATGGCCACCGGCGACGCGGCACGATGCGACCAATCGCGTGTCCGGTCGGCGGGAGGCGATCGCGCTCGGCGAGCGGCTTTTCTTCGACCCTCGCCTGTCGGGCACCGGCTCGGTGCTCTGCGCGAGCTGCCACGTCCCCTTCCGCCACTTTCAGGATGCGCGCGCCAAGGCTTTCGGCCTCGCCGAGGGGGACCGCAATACGCCGACACTGGTGAACGTGGGGCTTTATCGCTGGTACGGCTGGGATGGCGCGCACGACAGCCTCTGGTCGCAGAGTCTGCGCCCGCTCCTCGATGCCCGCGAGATGCGCTCGTCGCCCGCTCACGTGGCGACGCTGATGCGCACTCACTATGCGGCGGACTACGAGCGCGCATTCGGCCGCCCGGCGAGCGCCGATGACGACGCGCTGTTTGTCGATGCCGGCAAAGCGCTGGCGGCTTTCCAGGAGACGCTGACAAGCGGCCGCACGCCATTCGACGAATTTCGCGATGCGCTCGAGCGCAGCGATCTCAGCGCCGCGGCGCGCTATCCGCTTGCCGCGCAGCGCGGTGCCGCGCTATTCGCCGGCAAGGCGCTCTGCAGCACTTGCCACGCTGGCCCGGCGTTCACCAACGGCGAATTTGCGCCCACCGGTGCTCGCGAGCCCGCGCGGCAGGAAGCGGTGAGGCGGCTGAAGGCGAGTCCGTACAACCTGCTCGGGCGGTACAACAACGATCCGGCGGGCCCCGGCGCCGCGGCGACGCGGGCGCTGGAGCCCGGCGAGGCCGACGCTGGCGCGTTCCGGGTGCCGGGGCTTCGCAATGTCGCCCTGACGGGGCCCTATATGCATGACGGCCGATACGCGACCCTGCGCGAGGTCGTGCGCGGCCACAGCCCGGTGGATCTCTCTAGCGGCGAGCGGGACGAGCTCGTCGTCTTTCTGCGCTCGCTGACCGACATCTCGCAGCTTCAGTGAACCGCTAGGCGGGCGCGAAGCGCTCGCGCCACAGAAACAGCGCGCCACCCGCGATGAGCGTCAGCGCCGCGCAGGCAAGCCAGGCGCTGTGCCAACCCACCGCCTTGCTGATGGCGCCGCTTAAGACGAGCGCGCTGCCCATGCTGAGCGAGGCGACCAGCGTCCACGCGCCTTGATAGGCGCCGCGGCGGCCTGGCGGCGCGAGCCGGGCGACACCGGCTGGCACGGCGGAGCTGAAGATCACTTCGCCGAAGCTGTAGACCACCGTGCCAATGAGTAGCGCGGCGGCCGCGTGCGGCACGAGCGCGAAGCAGGCGAGCGCCAGCGCGATCACCGCGGCGGCGCCGCCGAGAAGCCGGAACGGCCCCTGCGCCTCGATGCGCGTCGCGACCGGAAGCGCGAGCACGGCGACGAGGATGCTGTTGCCGCCGAGCACGAGGCCGATGTAGCCCTCCCCCAGGCCGAGCGCGGCGCCGTAGAGCGGCGTCACGGTGACGAGCATTCCCATGCTGAGCGGGAAGACGAACGCGAAGGCCGCGAAGAGCGCGAAGCGTCGATCGGCGAACGCCGCCGCCGTTTCGTGCGCCATGCCGCGCTCGACGCTCGCCGGCTCGAGGGGCAGCGCACCGCGAAGCGCGATGGCATAAAGCGCCGCCACCAGCAAATAGCCCGCCGCGCTCACCGCGGCGAGGATGCCGTAGCCCTGCTCAGCGATATACCCCGCAGGCACGACGCCGAGCGTGTAGGCGACGCTCATCACCGTGTAGTTCAGTGCCAGCACCGATTGGCGGCGCTCGGGAGGCGCGAGGTCGAGGAGCAAAGCGCTCGACACGGGCATGTTGATGGCACCGGTCGTGCCGAGCGCGAGGCTCCAGAGGAGCAGCGTCCCCGGACCGCTCACCAATAGAAAGCACGGCAGGATCACGGCCGTGGCGAGCGCTGCGCCGAGGAGGAGCGCGCGCCGCCCGAGGCGATCGGACAGCGCGCCGAAGAACGGCGCGAGCACGCCGCGTGCCATGCTCTCGGCGAGGAATGCGGCGCCCACGGTGGTCACCTCGATACCCGTGCGGTGCACGAAGTAGATGCCGAGGAATTGCACCAGGCTCATGCGCGCCGCGATGGCGAGGAAGTTCGCCGCCACGACGACGCGGATGCGCGGGTCAGCCGCTAGAACCCCCAGTAATCGAGCCCTTCGGGAAGCGGCTCACCGAGCGTGAGCGAGGCGAGCTTGGCGTACTGGCCATCTGAATAAAGAAGCGGCTTGCCCTTCTGACCGATGAGGATCTGCTCGACCTGACCGAGGAATACGGTGTGGGTGCCGTGCGCGAGCGACTTCACCACGCGGCAATCGAACGAGACGAGCGCATCGATCAGCACCGGCGAGCCGGTGGCAAGCCGCGTCCAGTTGCCGTTCTTGAAGCGCGCATCGCCCGTCTGGCCGCCGCTGAAGGTGGTGGAGAGATGCCAGTCATCGGCGCGCAGCACGTTGACGCAGAACACTTTGCTTTTCGCCACGGCGTTGTGCGTGGTGGCGAGCTTGTTGATGCACACGAGCACCGTCGGCGGCTCGACCGTCGCCGAGCACACCGCGGTCGCCGTCATGCCGTAACGGTGGCCCGAATGCATGCTGGTGATGATGTTGACCGCGCCGGCGAGCGTGCGCATGCCGATCTTGAACTGCCCCGCATCGACAGGCTGTGAAGCGGATGCAGGCTTCTGTTCCATGCGAAGATTTTAACCATGGACACCGACAGCTTCCTGCGGCAGGCGCTCATCTACCTCGGCGCGGGCATCATCGCCGTGCCGGTCTTCACGCGACTCGGCGCGGGCTCGGTGCTCGGCTATCTCGCCGCCGGCATCGCCATCGGCCCGTGGGGACTGCGGCTCATTACCGACGCGCATACGGTGCTCGACTTCGCCGAGCTCGGCATCGTGCTGCTCCTCTTCCTCGTCGGCCTCGAGCTCAATGCGCAGCGCGTCTGGTCGCTGCGCCGCGCGATCTTCGGTCTTGGCAGCGTGCAGCTCGTCGTGACCACCGCCGCGGTGGCGGCGCTCGCGGTGGCACTCGGTCAGCCGGTGAAGCTGGGACTTATCGCCGGCATGGGCTTCGCCATGTCGTCGACGGCGATCGGCCTCGCCATCCTGACCGAGCGCAATCTCTTGCCAACGCCCGGCGGCCAGGCGTCGTTCGCCGTGCTGCTGTTTCAGGATCTCGCCGTCATCCCGCTCCTCCTGCTACTCGGCTTTCTCGGCGGCGAGGCAGAGAGCTTCCACTGGAGCGACGCGGCCAAGGCGATCGGTTTCGTCCTCGCGCTGATCGCCACCGGCCGCGTGCTGGTGCGCCCGGCGCTGCGCTATATCGCGGCCACGGGTCTGCGCGAGGTGTTCGTCGGCTTCGCGCTGTTTCTGGTGCTGGGCACCGCGGCGCTCGCGAATGCGGTCGGACTTTCCATGGCGCTCGGCGCCTTTCTCGCCGGGGTGATGCTCGCCGAGAGCGAATATCGCTACGAGCTCGAGCTCGACATAGACCCGTTCAAAGGCTTGCTGCTCGGCCTTTTCTTCATTGCGGTGGGCATGTCGGTGGACCTGGGACTGTTCGTTCGCATCCCGCACATCATTCTCGGACTGACGCTCGCGCTCGTGGCACTGAAGATGGCGATCCTCTACTACAGCGCGCGGCTCTTCGGCTACTGCAACAACCGCGATGCCGGACTCTTCGCCCTCGCCCTGTCGCAGGTCGGCGAGTTCGCGTTCGTGCTCTTCACCGCGGCGGCGAGCGTGCTGCCGGCAGAGACCGTCGCCGTGCTGAATGCGGTCGTCGCGACTTCGATGCTCACCACGCCGCTGCTCGGCATGCTCTACCTGCGCTATGTCGTGCCGCGGCTCGGCCCGCGGACCGAGCGCTCGGCCGACGCGATCTCCGAGAGCAATCCCGTGATCGTCGCCGGCTTCGGGCGCTTCGGCCAGGTGGTGGTGCGCGTGCTGCGCGGCCTGGGCATCCGCGCGACCGTCATCGACCACGATCCCGAGCAGATCGAGACGGTGCGCCGCTTCGGCTTCAAGGCGTACTATGGCGACGCCACGCGCATGGATCTGCTGGAATCGGCGGGCGCGCGCAAGGCGAAACTGCTCCTCGTCGCCATCGACGACCCCGAGGCGGCGATGCGCATGGTGAAGCGCGTGCGGCAGCGCTTCCCGGAGCTCGAGCTCCTCGTGCGCGCGCACAGCCGCACCGACGCGTACGAGTACGCCGAGCTCGGCGTGCCGGCAGTGCGCGAAATGTTCGCCTCGGCGCTCGACGCCGCCTCGCAGCTGCTGCTGCGCCTGGGCTATGCGCCCGACGACGCGCAGCGCGTCGTGCAACGCTTCCGCGAATATGACGAGCGCCAGATCGTGCAGCAGGCGCCGCATCGCAAGGATACGAAGAAGCTGATCGAGCTCACCGAGCAGGGTCGCCGCGACATCGCCCAACTGATGGCGTCGGAAGTCGCGCTAACGCACGTTGATGAGCCCGATGCCGGCGGCGACGCGCAGCGCCCCGAGCGCGAAGTCGCACGTCGGCGGCTCGCGCAGGAATAAAAAAAATCACGTCGGCGCTCTTGCGCCGGCGGCCGAATTTTGTCGTAGGATGCAGCCATGCCACGCAGCCGCAGCGCCGCGGGTTCGAAAAAGCGTAAGACCAGCCTTCGCGCTCCCGAGGCGCCGCTCAAGCTCAAGGAGAGCACGCCGCTTCCCGGGCGCGTGATCGAGCGGCCCGACGGCTTCTACTGGGAGTCGCTCGCGAAAAAGGGCGAGACGCGCGGGCCCTTCGCGACGCTCGCCGAAGCCGAGGCCGACATGCTCTCCGATGGTGTCGCCGAAGGCGAAGACGCCGAGGCGCCGCAGGGGCTGCAGGAAGCCGAATCCGAGCTCGGCATCTCCGAGTGGATCGATCCGGACACCGGCGGTCCGGCCGAGGACAACGTCCCGCGCATCGAAGATCACTGACCCCATTCAGGGTCAGGGCCGCAATTATTTTTTCGCGACGTCGGCGAGCAGCGTATTCAGGCTCTGGGGATCGACCGGCTTCGTCAGATGGTGATCGAAGCCGGCGTCGCTCGCGCGGCGCCGGTCGGCGTCCTGGCCCCAGCCGGTGAGCGCGACGAGCGTCACCCCTTGGCCGTGATGCCGGCGCAGCGCGCGCGCCACGTCGTAGCCGTCGGTGCCCGGCATGGCAATGTCTAGGATCGCGACGCGCGGTCGGAAGGCGGTGCCGACATGCAGCGCCGACTCGCCGTCGTAGGCGACGCGCACCTCGTGGCCGTAGAGCGCGAGGATGCGCTGCAGTGAGTCGGCCGCGTCGCGATTATCGTCGGCGACGAGTATGCGCAGCGGCGGCGCTTCCGTCCGGTCGGCGCGCGCCACGCGCTGCTCGGACACGATCGGCCCGGCCGCGATCGGCAGCCGCACCACCGCCTCGGTGCCCTGCCCGGATTCCGCCGGCCTGAGCTCCAAGCTTCCCTGATGCAGGGCGAGGATGCCGCGCACGAGCCTGAGGCCGACGCCCTGCTCGGCGCCGCGCTCGATGCCGCCGCCCGCGTCCTCGATGCGCACCAGCACCGCGCCGCTTTCCACCGTTGCGGTGAGATTGATCGAACCGCGCGCGTGCATGTAGCGCGCGGCGTTTTTGAGAAGCGTCGAGAAGACCTGCGCGAGACGCGCCGCGTCGGCATCGATCGCCACGCGCTCCGAGGGCAACAGCACCGAAAGATGATGGCCGGCGGCGTTGATGTAGGGCCGGCTCGCTTCCAGCGCCATGTCGATCGCCGCTTCGAGCGGCATGGGACTGCGGCGCAGGAGAAACTTGCCGCGCGAGATGCGCTCGATATCGAGCAGATCGTCGATCAGGCGCGAGAGCTGCTCGATCTGGCGCTCGATCACGCCCTGGCTCCACGCCACCTCCGGATCCTGCGGACCCTTGCGGCCGAGGATCGCCACCGCGTTCCTGATCGGCGCGAGCGGGTTCCTCAGCTCGTGCGCGAGCGTGGCGAGAAACTCGTCGCGCTTTCGCTCGGCTTCCCTCGCGTCGTGGATGTCCATGCCGGTCGCGACCCAGCCGTCGACGCGGCCCGCGCTGTCGAGAGTCGGCGTGTAGGCCCATTTCACCCAGCGGCGCCCGAGGCCCGGCAGCTCCACCAGCCGCTCATAAGCGAGCGGCTCGCCCTTCAGGACGCGCGCGACGAACGGCTCGATCTCCGCCATGGCGCGCGCGCCCATGATGTCGACGATGCGCAGCCCCTGGATTTTGGCGGCGGGGCGCGCCGCCCACTTGGCGTAAGTCGCATTTACCCAGAGAAAGCGGCCGTCGCGACCGCAGCGCACGGCAGCGACGGGCATCGTGTCGGTGACGACACGCAACTCCTCCCGGGCTTCTCCCTTTTCGCTCCCCATCGCGGAGCCGCATGGTAGCGAACGCGCGCGCTCGCAAATATCGCCGTTTCGACTACACCTGACAAACAATTACCGCGCTTGAAAATCAGCGTGCAGTTGCTGTTTCGCGCTCGCGTACGAGATCGGCTCTGAGGCTCGCGCCTTGGCGCAAGAGCTCGCGCTGCACTTCGTCGACAGCGACCTGACGCGGCATCACGCCGCGGCGCGCGGCGAGCGCCGCGCACACGCCAGCCGCCTGCCCCGTCGCCATCACGATCGGCATCACGCGGTACGACGAATGCGCCTCGTGCGTGCCGGAGATGCAGCGCCCCGCAACGATCAATCCCTCGGTGTTGCGCGGAAGCAAGCAGCGCATTGGAATGTCGTAGGCCTCGCCCGGCGGCAGACGCTTGAGCAGGGTGCCCGTGCCCGTGGGATTGTGGATGTCGATCGGATAGGCGCCACGCGCGATCGCGTCATCGAACTTGCGCGCCGCGAGCACATCGTCCGCGTTCAACTGGTAATCGCCGAGGATGCGTCGCGTCTCGCGCACCCCGACCTGCACGCCGCTTTGCGCGACGTACGAGCTTTCGAATCCCGGCACGTAGCGGCGCAGGAACTCGGCGATCTGGCGCATCTGCTTGCGGCTCGCCCATTCGGCGAAGGCGAGATCCCATACGTCGGTGCCGAGCACGCGCGTGACGCGCGTGCTGTTGACGCTCACTTCCTCTTCGTGCGGCGTGGCGAAGAACAGGATGTCTTCGCGTGGCAGCCGCAGCTCGCCGGCCTCGCTCGCCTCGCGCACGAGATCCCACAGGCCGTGCACGCCGCGCCATTGCTTCGGATGCTTCTCGACGTAAGCCTCGAACGCCGAGCGCTGGAATTCCACGACACGGAACATGAGCGTCATCGGCTGCACCAGTCCGTCGGCGCGGCCGATCTCGGCGGGCGCGCCGGCCTGCACGGCGAGGTCGCCATCGCCGGTGCAGTCGACCGTGACGCGCGCGCGCACCGCGAGCGGTCCGGACTTCGTTTCCAGCACCGCGCCTTCTACCCGGTTCAGCCCGAGCACGCCGCTCGCAAAGGCGTGGAAGACGAAGTGCACGCCTGCCTCGTCCAGCAGCTCGAGCGCGATGATCTTGAACCACTCCGGGTCGAATGGCACGACGTAGCCGGTGGCGAGCGAGGGCTCGATGGCGCCGCCCGCCCGCACGAGTTTCTCGAGCAGCGTCTTCAGCGCGCCGGCGATGATCGCTTCGCCCGGGCCATGATCGGTCGGCAGCAGCGTGGTCGCGCCCTTCTTCTCCTTCGTCGGCTGCGAGGTATGGAAGGACATGAGCGGCATGACGAGCGCCGCGGTGGCATTGCCGCCGAGGAAGCCGTAGCGCTCGGCGAGCACCACGCGCGCGCCCGCCTGCGCGGCACCGATCGCGGCGCCCAGGCCGGCCGGCCCGCCGCCCACCACCAGCACATCGGTTTCCGCGGCGACGGTCGCGCGCCGCGGCGGCAATTCGATCCGGGCGGCGTTCTCAGGCCGCTTTAGCGACGGCAAACGTCTTACCCTTGTTCAGCACGTCAAGCGCGTACTTGATCGTCTGGCGCGAGCGCTCCTGCAACGGCGGCAGCGATTTCGCGAGCACCGCCTTTACGCGCCGGCGATCGTCCCAGGACGCGTCGAGGTGGGCGCAAAGCCGCCCGGGATTCACGAGATTCAGCGGCGGCGCCGGCAGCTTCAGATCCTCGAGGAACCCGGCGACCTTGCCCGCATACGGCAGCGCCACGAAGGGCACGCCGCGCAGCGCGGCGAAGATGAGGAAATGAAGACGCATGCCGACGACGAAGCTGAAGTGGCTCATCAGCGAGAGCAGCTGTCCGGAGGTGTACTCGCCGTTCAGCACGCGCGCGCGCTGCGCGCGCAGCATCATGGCGATCACCGCGTGGCTGTGCTGGCTGTCGAGCACCGAGCGCTCCATCGGCACGAAAACGACGTCGGCGTCGAAGCGATCGACCATGAAGTCGGCCGCGTTCGCGAGCAAGCCATGGTAGACGTTCGGATCGAGGTCCGGCGCGGCGACCCCCGGCTCGCGCACCGACATCCCGATCAGGCGCTTCCGCCCGTCGAGTCCCTCGATCTTCAGGACGTTGCGTGGCAGCGGCTCGGGCTTGAGGAGCAGCGCCGGGTCCGCCGTGACGATCACCTCGCGCCGCACGCCCGCTTCCTCGAGCACCTGCTGCGCGCTTTTCTCGCGCACCGTGATCATGGCCACGCCCTCGAGTGCTTCGCGCACCGCCGCCTGCGCGGTGGCATGGGTGAGCGGCCCGGCGCCGACGGCGAACAGCATCACCGGCACGCCGTGCTCCTTCGCCACCAGCACTTCGCGCAGATAGGTGCGCGCATCGGCGTCGTAGAGGATGCCGCCGCCGCCGAACAGCAGCAGGTCCAAGCGCTCGACCTCGGGCACCACTTCGGCACGCGAGAGCTTGCGCACCGGCACCGCCCGCTCGACCTTGTGGCGACGCTTGGTGTCCTCGGCGTCACGGGAGAATACGGTGATCTCGGCGTCCGGCACTTCCCGGCGCAGCTGCTCGAGCATCGATTGCAGGATCGCCTCGTCGCCGAGGTTCAGCCCGCCGTAGGAGCCGGTGATGCCGATTTTGGGTGCATTCATGCTGCACCCTTCTTGCAAATTTTGGACCGGGGGCTACCCGGATGATCCGGTAGGATCGTCCTCGTGAAGGAAGAACTGAAGAAACTCGAGTCGGCGCTCGCGCACGATCTCAACAACTTCCTCCAGGTGATCATGGGGAACCTCGAGCTCCTCAAGCGCCGGCGCGAGTTCGTGCCGGAGATCGTCGAGGCAGCCCTCGGCGCGACGCGCAACGCCGCCACCTTGGGCGATCGCCTCCTCGCCCTCGGGCGGCTCGAGTCCTACGAGGCGCGGCCGCTCGACTTGAACCCGTTCCTGCGCGATCTCACCGAGCTCGTCGAGCACACCGTGGGCGAGTCGGTCGCGCTCGAGTTCGACCTCGCGCCGAAGCTCCCGAGCGTGATGGCGGATCCGCGGGCGCTACAGCTTGCGGTCCTCGAGCTCGCCACCAACGCGCGCGACGCCATGGGCACGGGCGGCCGCCTGGTCTTGCGCACGGCCGAGGCCCCGCCGGACCGTGTACTCCTCGAAGTGGCCGACAACGGCCGCGGCATGGCGCAAACGGCGCGCGGCACCTTCGAGCCGCTCAACGTGCGCGCCGGCCACGGCAAGTCGCGCGCCGTCGGCCTGCATCTGGTCGAATTCTGCATGCGCCTCGCCGGTGGCCGCCTGGAGCTCGATTCCGAGCCTGGCTCCGGCACCCGCGTCAGGCTTTTCCTGCCAGCAGATAAATAGGGGACAGTCCCTATTTACTACTGGCTTGCCTGGCGCACCCAGTCCTCGATCGAGTGCGCGTCCATCGCGCCCGACATGCGCGCCGCCTCGCGGCCGTCGCGGAACACGATCATCGTCGGTATGGAGCGGATGCCATAGCGGGCGGCGAGGTCCGGCGCCTCCTCGGTGTTGAGCTTGGCGAAGCGCACGCGGCCTTTCATCTCGGCCGCCGCGCGCTCGAACGCCGGCGCCATCGCGTGGCACGGGCCGCACCAGTCGGCCCAGAAATCGACCACCACCGGCAGCTCCGTGCGCTCCACGGCGGCGCCGAAGGTCGATTTGCTTACGGGAACGGGCCTCGCTTCGAGCAGCGGCTTCTTGCATTTGCCGCAGAGCGGCCCCTCATCCAGCCGCTCGCGCGGCACGCGGTTGAGAGCCGCGCAGCTCGCACAGCCGATCAGCATCAGTCTATGCGCGCGCCCGAGATCTTCACCACACGGGCCATCTTGGCGTAGTCCGCGCGCAGGAGCTCGCCGAACGCTTCCGGCGTCATTGCCTGCGGCACCACGCCTTGCTTGTCGAGCCGCTCGAGGATCCCCGGCTCGTGCAGGAGCTTCTCCATGGCGGCGTTGATCGCGCGCACCGTCTCGCGCGGCACACCGGCCGGTCCGAGCAGGCCGATCCAGGAGTCGAACGAATAGCCCCGCAGCCCGCCTTCTTCCACGCTCGGGAGATCCGGCAGGAATTTCGAGCGCCGCTTACCGGTCGAGGCGAGCATGCGCACGCGCGCGTCCTTGGCGTAGGGAATGGCACCGATGTTCGCCGCGATCACCGCCTGCGCGCGCCCTGCGAGCACCTCGTTCACCGCTTCGCCGGTCGCCTTGAACGGCACGTGCACCATCTCGATTCCCGCCATGGCGGCGAAATACGCCATCGAGAGATGCGTCGCCGAGCCGTTGCCGGCGCTCGCGTAGTTCAGCTTCCCCGGATTCGCTTTCGCGTAGGCGATGAACTCCGCCACCGTCTTCGCCGGCACGGCGGCGGCAATCATCAGCACGTAATCGACGTTGCCGAGATGCGCGATCGGCGTGAAATCCTTGAGCGGGTCGTACGGCAGCTTGCTGTACAGCGATCCCGCGATCGTGTGACTCGCCGCCGCGAGAATCAGCGTCTGGCCGTCAGGCGCGCTCTTCGCGACAAAACCGGTGCCGATCGTGCCGCCTGCGCCGGCGCGGTTCTCGACGATGACGCTGCGGCCAAGCAGCGCGCCGAGCTCGGCGTTGAAGGAGCGCGCGACGATGTCCTGCACGCCACCTGCGGCGAACGGCACGACGATCTTCGTCACTGGCTGCGCTTGCGCCACGGCCGCGACAAGCGCCAGCACCGCGATGAGCGCTCTCACAACCGGCACCAGTCCTTGATGATCGCCTCGTAGAGCGCCACCGCCTCGCGGATGCGCTGGGTGCTGCACCACTCGTCGGTTTGATGCGCGAGCTCCGGCTGTCCGGGCCCGAGCACTACCGTGGGCGCGCCGGCATAAACCTTGAGCAGGTTGGCCGCGTCGGTCATATAGGTCGCCGTGCGCGCCTCGGGTCGCTTGCCGGCCTGCGCCTGGCAGATCGCGAACACGCGCTCGATCCATTCCTGCTGCGGGTGCGTCCACACCGGCGGCAGATTGGAGAACACCTGCATCTCGGCGTCATCGCCCATCGTCTCGCGCAGCCGCGCGATCAGTGCGGCGTGGTCCATGCCCGGCACGGTACGAATGTCGACGCCGATGGTGGCGGTGTCGGGGACCATGTTGACGCCGCTGCCGCCCGCCATCGTGCCGACGTTCATCGTCGGCGCGCCCATGACCGGATGCGCGCGTGCATGAAAGTCGAACGTTTCCAGTTTCGCCACCGCGCGCGCCGCCTTGTAGATCGCGTTCTCGCCGAGCTCCGGCATCGAGCCGTGCGCCGAGACACCGCGAAACTGCGCATGGAACTTGATCGAGCCCTTGTGGCCGACGTACGGATAATTCGCGGTCGGCTCGCCGACGACCAGGGCGCCGGCGCGGCCGAGGAGCGCGGTCTTCGCGAGCTCGAAGGAGCCGATGCAGCCGCCCTCCTCCGCCGCCGTCAGCACCAGCGTGATGCCCGGCGTGCCGGCAAGGCGCGGCGCAAAGCTGCGCGCGGCAAGCAGCATCGCGCCCACACCCGCTTTCATGTCGCTCGAGCCGCGTCCGTACAGGCGCTCACCGTCGGTCTCGCCGGCGAACGGATCCTTGGACCACGCGCGCGCGCCGAGCGCCACCGTGTCGAGGTGGCCGGTCAGGCAGAGGGGTGCCTTGGCGTCATTGCCGCCGGCGCGCGCGACGAGGCTCGTGCGGCCCGGCTCATACTCGTGATACTCGACGTGGAAGCCCCACTCTTCCAGCAGCTGGCCGGCGTGGCGCGCGCAATCGCGCTCGCGGCCCGGCGGATTGATGGTGTCGAACGCCAGCAGCTCGCGGGTGAGGCCCACGGCATCGTTCGCGCTCATGGCGAAATGATACAAGGCCGGCTGTCCGCGGCCGTCGACAGCGTCGCCGCGCCGGCGCTGTACCTTTTGCAACCGGCGGGAAGAAAGCGCTAGCGGTGGTGGCGTTCCTGCACGGGCCGTGCCAGGCGTGCCCGACCTACGCCGCGGCCTGCCGATCCGTGCGTCGGCGCTTGGGTACGCCAGCCGCCTCCTGCGCCGCGCGCCGGTCGTGCTCGGCGAGGATCAGCTCCATCGCGCGCTCGAAAGCCTCGCGCGGCGGACCCGCGCGCGCGGCGAGCCAGTCCTCGAGCTCGCCCTGCGACACGCCGAGAAACGCGGCGAGCTGCGCCCGCCCGCCCTGCAGGTACTCGCACTGCTGCAGGATGCGCGCGCACATCTCTGCCCATCGTGGGTGATGAATCATGGCGCCGCTCGAGCAAGCCCCGTTCCAATTCGGGGTCAGAGCCCTAATTATTTCGACTGGATGAGCACCGCTCGCTTCCAATTCCCGCCCGAGCTCGCCCGGTTCCTGCGCCCCGAGCATCGCGGCCGGCGCTTCGACTATGCCTGCGCGCGCGCCGCCAATCTGAAGAACGCGATCGAGGCGCTCGGCGTGCCGCATACCGAGGTGGGTGCCGTGCGCGTGAACGGCGAGCCGGCGACCCTCCAGCGAATCGTGCGCGAGGGGGACGAAGTAGAAGTGCTCGCCGCCGCGGCGGCCGACCTGCCGCTCGACTTCCTCGCCGACGCGCATCTCGGCGCCCTCGCGCGGTTCCTGCGCATGCTCGGCTTCGACACGGCGCACGAGCCGCGCCTCGCCGACCGCGACATCCGCCGGCTCGCGCAGGACGAGGAGCGCATCGTCCTCACGCGCGATCGCGACCTCCTGAAATGCCGCGACATCGCGCGCGGCTACTATGTGCGCGCGATCAAGCCGGAAGCGCAGCTAAAGGAACTGGCGGCGCGCTATCTCCTCGCCGAGCACGCGCGGCCCTTCACTCGCTGCCTGCACTGCAACCTGCCGCTCGCACCCATCGACAAGCACGCCATCGCGCACCGCCTGCCGGAGCGCGTGGCCGCGCTGCACGAGCACTTCACCCATTGCGCCGGCTGCGATCGCATTTATTGGCCCGGGTCGCATTACGAGCGCATGCGCGCTGCGCTTGCTCCTATTGTTCCTTGATGCCCGCCGTGCGCACGATCTGCTCGTAGTCGGCCTGCTCCTTCTTCAGGAACGCGCCGAACTCACTGGGGGTATAGCGCCGCAGCAGGGCCCCCTGCTCCTCGAACTTGCCGCCGACATCGGGCGAGGCAAGCGCCTCGTTCAGCTCCTTGCTCAGTCGCTCGACGATCGCCGGCGGCGTCTTCGCCGGCGCGAAAAGCCCGGTCCACGCCACCATGTCGAAGCCTTTTAGCCCCGGCGTCTCGGCTAGCGTGGGAATCTCCGGCGCGGAGGCGAGCCGCTGCGGCGTGGTGATGGCGATCGCCTTCACCTTGCCCGCCTTCACCTGCGGCAGCGTCGCCACCGTGACAAGCATCGCCAGATCCATCTGGTTGCCGATGAGATCGGTGACAATCTGCGCGCCGCCCTTGTACGGCACGTGCACGATGTCGATGCCCGCGAGCGTTTTCACCCGCTCCATCGCGAGATGCAGCACCGTACCGACGCCGGAGGTGCCATAGGAAAGCTTGCCCGGCTGCGCTTTGGCGAGCTTCATCAGCTCGTCGAAGTCATTGGCCTGCAGCGTCGGCCGCGCAAGGATGATCATTGGCGCGGCGTTCAGCATGCCGATCGGCGCGAGGTCGCGCAGGCTGTCGTAGCGCACGGCCGACGGCGTTACGAACTTCGCAATCGAGATCGGGCTGTCGACGCCGACGAGCAGCGTGTACCCATCGGGCGGCGATTGCACCGCCTTCTGCACGCCGACGATGCCGCCCGCGCCGGCGACGTTCTCGACCAGCACGCTCTGCTTAAGCGTCGCCTGCAGGCGCGTGGCGAAGAGCCGCGCCGCGAAGTCGACGTTGCCGCCCGGCGTAAACGGCACGATGAGCGTGATCGGCTTCCCCGTCGGCCATGCCTGCGCCCATACCGAAAGTGGCAGCCACAGCGCCAGCGCCGCGATCCATCGTCTCATTGCATCCTCCCGCGCAGTTGATCGAACTCGGCGCTCCAGTCGCGCCGCCATCTTTGCCGCGTCTCGTCGTCGATCCACGCCGCATCGAGGCCATTCAGCATGCAACGGCGCAGATCGTCGACGCTATACCCGAAGTCGCGCGCCATCATCTGCCAGGCAAGCGTCGGCGTGACGTTGTGGAAAGTCGGGTCGTCGGTGTTCGGATGCACGCGCAGGCCGGCCGTGCGCATGCGGCGAATCGGATGATCGAGCGCCCAGCGCTCCTTCGGCAGCGTGCGCAGGTAATAGGAATTCGTCGGCACCACCGTGAACACGATGCCGCGCTCAGCACAGCGCCGCGTGAGCTCCGGATTGTCGAGCACCGTGTAGCCATGATCGATGCGTTCGACGCCGAGCACCTCGATCGCATCGCGCACATGGGTCCACGGGCAGCCGAACTCGCCCGCATGTGCCGTGCGCCGCAATGCGGCTTTCGCCGCCAGGCGATACGCCTCGGCGAACATCTCAGGCGGCCGATCGACTTCGCTGTAATCGATGCCGATGCCGACCGCCTCGGGTACGCGGTACGCCGTCACCCATTGCACCATTTCCAGCGCGTCGGCCGGCGTCGCCTCGCGGTCTATCGCCGGTATGAGCCGTCCGATGATGCCTTTCGCCTCGCGCATCGCGCCCACGATCGCGTGCTGCGCTTTCGCGTACGGAATGGCGGAGACGCGGGCCGTTCCGGTCGGATTCCAGAAGATTTCGGCGTAGCGCACGCCGTGCGCCGCCGCGTCCTCCAAGTACTCGGCCGTCAATCGGTACAGGTGCTCTGGATGCCGAATGATTTCGTCCAGCGTGCGCAGCGCACGCAGCACGCCGACCGGCTTCTCGCCGCGGATATAGAACGCCTCGATGTCTTTTTCGGGTATCGACGCGCCCGCTTCGCGCGCCAGGTCGACAAACGTTCGCGGCCGTACGGTGCCGAGCAGGTGGCAGTGGAGCTCCACCTTTGGTATTGCCTGGAAGAACTCGGGCGTCACGCTGGGAAAATAATTACGTACTTCGTACAGATTTATTTGCGGTGCTTCTGCGCCGCGGCGGCGAACGCCTCGTAGTCTTCCTTGCCCTGCGGCGTGGCGGTGAGGATCGGGCGCGCGGCGGCGATCGACTCGTCGAGGAAGCGCTTCTGCTCCGCCTGCGAGAGATGAATCTCCTTGCCGCCGTGCTCCGCCCAGATCTTCTCCGAGCGCTTGATGTCGTCGGCGGCCCATTTCATCGTGTGCTCGTCGGCCTTGCGTGCCTCATCGCGCACGATTTTCTCCAGATCGGCACCGAGCGACTTGATGAAGTTGCGGTTGACGAGCGGCACGGTCGCCGCCCAGTGCGACGGCAGGTAGGTCATCGCTTTCGCGATGTCGTAGAACTTGAGCGCCGTAAATAGCGTGGTGCCCGCCCATACGCCGTCGATCGTGCGGTTCTGCAGCGCTGGCAGCACTTCGCCGAACGGCATCGAGAGCGGCGAGGCGCCGAAGCGCTTGAGCGGCTCGATCTGCAAGGGCGAGCCCGGTACGCGGATCTTCTGCCCCTTGAAGTCGCCGAGCGAGTTGATCGGCTTGTGCGAGACGATCACGTACTGGCTGGGAATGAAGATGGTGAGCGCTTCGACGCCTTTCGGCGCGCCGAAGGTGGCAAGGCGCTGGCGGATCGCCGGATCGTTCAGCACCTTGAAGCCGTGCTCCTGGCTGTCGAAAAGGCCGGGGGCCGAGAGCACCGCGAAGCGCGGCTCGAGCGGCTCGTAGAAGCCGGAGGCGTTGAACGACATCTCGATCGTGCCGAGCGCCACGCCTTCGATGGTGCGCGGGATCGAGCCGAGCTGGCTCGCCGGATACACCTCGGCCTTGATGCGGCCGCCGGAGCTCGCCTGCACGCCCCTGGCGAACGTGTTCAGCCACTCGACCAGCGCGTCGCCGGAGGTCGAGGTCGAAAGCTTCATGGTGAATTGCTGCGCGTGGGCGCTGCCGACGAGCGCTGCGAGCGCCAAGGCTGTGAGCCACTTCATGGTGCGTCTCCCTTTCGAAAGGATTGCAGAAACTGCAGCACCGCTAGCATCGCGATGAGTCCGAAGCCAATCACGATTGCGCTGTGGGGTATCCACATCGGGATGCCGGCATTCTGGCTGCGGGCATCGAGCCCCGCCATCTGTTTCACGTAGCCCGTGGACACGTAGAGGACGAAGCCCGCCAGCACCACGATCAGCGCAAGCTCGATGATGCCCAGCGCCGCCTGCACGCCGGGCGGCAGCCGATGCACCAGCACGTCCATGCGCAGATGCAGCCGCCGCCACGTCGCCACCGCGGCGCCGAGAAAAGCGATGTACACCATGATGTAGATCTGCACCTCATCGGCTGAGATGAAGGTTTGGCCGACGACATAGCGCCCGACCACGTTCACGAAGTTGTAGAGCACCGCGACGATCAACGCCGCGCCGAGCAGCTTTTCCAGCGCCACCGCCAGCGCATCGATCGACCGGTTCATGTTTTATTAATGAACCGGTTCAAGCGGCTTTCTCCCGCGAATCAGATCTGCGGCCTTCTCGGCGATCATCATCACCGGCGCGTTGATGTTGCCGCCGACGAGATCGGGCATCACCGAGGCGTCGACCACGCGCAGGCGCTCGACGCCCTGCACTCGCAGCTCCTCGTCCACGACGTCGCCCATGCGGCAGGTCCCGAGCGGATGATGCACCGTTATCGAGGTGGCGCGGATGTGCGCGTCGAGGTCGCCATCGGTCTCTTTGCCGCGCCCGGGCGCGATCTCGGCGGCAATGTACTTGGCGAGTGGCGCCTGGCGCGTGACCTGCCGCGCGAGATGGATGCCGGCGCGCAGCGTCCGCCAATCGGCATCGACGGCGAGGAAGTTCTGGCGGATGCGCGGCGGCTGCGCCGGATCGGCCGAGTCGAGCTCGACGCGGCCGCGGCTTTCGGGCCGTATCAGCACCACGACGCAGGCGAAGGCGTCGACGAAGGGCTTGATGAGATAAGGACCGGCCGCAAGCGGCGCGCCCTGGAAGAGAAACTGGATGTCCGGCACCGCCCGCGCGGCGTCGGTCTTCACGAACGCGACGAGCGGCCCGGGCAGATCGGTGGCAAATCCCTTGCCCAGGAAGTAGCACTTGGCGAGCTCGAGCGCCACGCGGTCGTAGCGCATGTGCCGGTGAAACGGGCCTGGCTCTTTACGCTTGTACGGGAGCGGCGCCATCACATGGTCCTGCAGGTTCTGCCCCACGCCCTTCGCTTCGGCTCGCACGCTGATGCGGTGCTTTCGCAGCTCGTCCGGATCGCCGATGCCGGAGAGCATCAGCAGCTGCGGCGAGTTGATCACGCCGCCCGAGAGCAGCACCTCACGCTCGGCATGAGCGACGCGCCGTTGTCCGCCCTGCATGTATTCGACGCCGGTCGCGCGGCCCTGCTCGAGCACGATGCGCGTCGCGTGCGCGCGCACCTCCACGCGCAGGTGGCGACGGCGTAGCGCCGGCCGCAAATAGGCATCGGCGGCGCTGCAGCGGCGGCCGTTGCGAATCGTCACCTGCATGCGTGCGAATCCATGCTGCTCGGCGCCGTTGTAATCGTCGGTGACCGGATGGCCGGCGGCGATCCCCGCCTCGAGCCAGGCGTCGAACAGCGGATCGGCGTAGCGCGAGCGGCGCGTCGCGAGCGGCCCGCTGCCGCCGCGATACGCGCTCGCGCCGTCCTCCCACGATTCCTGGCGCCGGAAATACGGCAGCGCATGCGCGTACGACCAGGACGCGAGACCGTGCTTCGTCGCCCAGCGCTCGTAGTCGGCGCGGTGGCCGCGCACGTACGCCATGGCGTTGATCGACGAGCAGCCGCCGATCACCTTGCCGCGCGCGCACTCGACCGCGCGGCCGCCGACGCTTGCCTCGGGCTCGGCGAAGTAGCCCCAGTCGTGCAGCCGCTGCGTCAGGATCCGGCCCCAAGCGAGCGGGATGCGCAGCCACGGATCGCGATCCCAGCCGCCCGCTTCGAGCACCAGCACGCGCACGTCCGGATCCTCGGTCAGGCGGTTGGCAAGCACGCAGCCCGCCGAGCCCGCCCCGACGATCACATAGTCGAATTCCGTACGAAGTACAGAATTTATGCCGCGGTTGCCTTCTTGAAGGCTTCGCGCCCGGAGATCGCCACGTCCCAGCGCTTGACGTTCGCGAGCTCGGGCAGGTCGACGCCGAAGCGCAGACACCGGTAGACGATCGGCGCGAGACAGATGTCGGCGATGGACAGCTCGTCGCCAGCGACCCACTTGCCCATGCTCTTGTCCAAGATGGAAAGCTGCGCGCCGAGATCCTTCTGCTGCGTGGCGAAGTCGGCGCTTCTCTTCGCCGGCTCGAGCTTCGCTTCGCGGAACATGGCGAGGTACGGGTTGTTGAGCGAGGCGAGCTGCCAGTCCATCCAGCGCTCCACCTGCGAGCGCTTGCCAGGATCGGCGGGATAGAGCGCGCTTTTCGCCTTGGTAGCGACGTAGCGCAGGATGGTGTTCGACTCCCAGATGACGAGCGAGCCGTCGACCAGCGTCGGCACCTTGGCATTCGGGTTCATGCGCAGATAGTCCGGCGTCTGCGTGTTGTTGAACTGCCGCCCGTAGTCCTCGCGCTCGTACGGCAGCTTCAGCTCCTCGAGGAGGAACAGCACCTTCTGCACATTGCACGACGTCTGCCTGCCCAGGACTTTCATTTCCGCTCCGGCTTGTAAGCGATCGCGTCAATCTCTATCTTGGTATTGATCACCGCGCGCGCCTCGACGGTGGTCCGGGCGAGCGCGGCATTGGGAAACATCTTGGCGAAGACGCCGTTGTAGCGGCCGAAGTCGCGCGCGTCCTCGAGATACACGGTCGCCTTCACCACGTCCTCGAGATCGGCGCCCGCCTCCTTCAGCGCGCGGCGCACCGCCTCGATGCACCAGCGCGTCTCCTCCTCGATGGTGCCGCAGAACATGTTGCCTTCGGCGTCCTTCGGCACCTGGCCGGAGATGAAGATGAAGTCGCCGGCGCGCACCGCGGGATGAAATGGCAGGTTGGGATTCTTCTTGCCGTAGGCTTGCCGCGTCATGTGCGCTCCACGATGTCGATGCCGCGCTGACGATCCACCAGGTAAATGAGTCCGCGAGCGTCGATCGTCACATCGTTCGAGGAGACGCGCTCGCAGCCGGGCGGCACCTCCGGCAGGAAATGCCCGACCTCCGTCGGCCGGAAGGGATCGGACACGTCGATGAGCCGCAATCCCTGCGCGAACCAGGCGAATGGAATGACGTTGTCGCCATTCAATCGTTCGGAGGGCTGGTGGCAGCCGGTCATCGCCTGCGCGGGCGCGCCATCGTGATCGGCCTCCGGCACCTGGAAGGTGCTGATGGGGATCGGGTGGCGCTCATCGGTGATGTCGTAGATCCAGGTGAAGGCCGGCGCCGACGGCGCGCGCTTCGCCACGTCCTCGTCCGCGACCACCATCACCGAACGGCCTTTCAGCTTCTGCGGCAGCGGCAGGCAGGTATGCGTCGGATGCGGAAAGGCGCGGCTCTTCACCCCTTCGGCGATCAGCTTCGGTTTTGCCATGTCGCCGATGTCGAGGATGAAGATGCCGTGGTGCCAGTAGCTGACATACAGCCGGTTGCCCAGTCGCAGCGGATGGTGGCAGCGCGGCTCGGCGTACTCGGCCCATGGATACGCTTCACCCCCGGCCGCCCACTGGCCGGGGATCCACCAGCGGCCCACTTCCTCCGGCCGCGATGGATCCTTGAGGTCGAGGATCATGCAGATGTTGCCGACGTAGCCCTCGACGGTCGGCGAGATGTAGGCATAGCGGCCGTCGAACGAGTAGCGGTGCACGCCTTTGCCGGCGGTCTTCCACTTCGTGAGCAGGCGCGGCTTGGCGGGCGTGCAAACGTCGTAGATGCCAAGGCCGCCGCCGAAATCAGGCGAACCTTGCCCGAAGCGCTCGTGGTTGACGATCATCACGCCGTTCGCGACGCGCACCTTGTGCGAATGCCAGCCCTCCGGCATCGGCACGGTGGCGAGAAGCTCGGGCCTCTGCGGATCGCGCACATCGATGATCGACGTGCCGTTCGGGTTCTTCATGTGGCCGACGAAGAGCGTCGTGCCCTCGACCCAGACCTGCCCGCCGCCGGGCACGTCGATGTGAGCGACCAGCTTGGTGTTGCGTGCGTGCATCAGAAAAGGGGGCCTGTCACCAATTAAAAACGGTGACTGTCACCAATTCGCTCGACGTCGCCGCTTGCCGTGCGGCCCCAGCGCTTGTGCAGCCCAAAGGCGCGAAGCGCGGGCTCGTCGCTGGCGATGAAGAAGATGATGGGTGAGCGCGATTCGTTGACGTGCTCGTACCACTCGTTCGCGGGGATCGCGAGGGTGTCGTGGTTCTGCCAGTCGAAGCGCTTGCCGCCGATGACGCTGTGCCCGAGGCCGCCGCCTTCGAACGGCGTGACAAGCAGGCTCGCGGTCTGCTTCTGCGCGCGCGTGCGCTCGCCGGGGCGCAGCAGTTGCGCGAAGAAGGTCATGGTCTTGAAGAGCGGACCGCCGTTCACGGGATCGACGTATTCGACCATTAGCGCGTCGTACGGATCGCCGTCCCAGTCCCTATGCTTCTCGAGAAGCTCGCGCAGCGGCTCCCAGCGATAGCAATACATCGGCGAGGAATGCGGCGAGCGCTCGTGTCTCACGAAGCGCGGCAGGTAGCCGCCTGCGCCGTAGATGCGCTGCGAATAATCCGGTGTCACGCGCGCGCTTTGTGTTTTCTTCACCTCGCCGTCTTCCTTGTAGTCGTGCTCGAAGAAGACCGCGTTCAGGTTCTCGACCAGCGGCAGGTCGAGCACCGAGAGATTCACCGCCGGCTCGTCGCCGACGCAGCCATGGTTGTGCCACGCGTCCTGCGGCGTCAGCACGAGGTCGCCCGGGCCGAACACCATGTCCTCGCCTTCGACGCCGGTGAAGTTCTGTTTGCCCGTAAGGCCGAAGCGGATCGCGCTCGGCGAGTGGCGGTGCGGCGGCATGACTTCGTTCGGCGAGTTGAGCCGGTACGCGGTGTACATCGTCGTGACGGTCGCGCGCCGCGGTGCGAGACCGGGATTTACCAGGATGAGCGAGCGGCGCTCGGACTCGACCGTGGTGACGAGCTTTGCCGCCTTCACGAGCAGTGGGTGAAGGACGTCCTGATACGACCAGAGGAAAGGCACGGCGCGCGGCGCAGCGCCCATCAACCGCTTCACCTCGTCGTGCCCGCCGGAGGATACGGCCCAGAACGGGAACAGATGCTTCTTCTCGATATCGTCGTGCAGCGCTTCGAGCGCGGCGGTGCGCTCGGGCGTCTTGGCGGGAACGGAGCTCATCGGGATTCCTTGGCGACGGCCTATTTTACGGTCGCATGAGCGACGCTCGCGCCGATTTCGCGCGCGATCCAGATTGCGGCCGCCGAGAGCACGCAGCAGCCGAGCGCGAGCGAGAAGCCGGGCGCGTAGCTGCCGCTGAGATCGTAGGCGAGGCCGGTGATCCACGGACCCACCGCGCCACCCGCGATGCCGAGGCCCATCAGCGTGCCGAAGATGCCGCCGTAGTGGCGGCCGTGAAACGCCTCGGCGGGAATGGCACCCACCACCGACGTGACGCCATAGCCGAGAAAGCCCTGCGCCAGCACCATCAGCCAGAGAAGCGGTCCGACCGGGGCGTGCGCGAGCGCGAGGAGCGCGGCGTAGCAGATGACGAAGCCGAGCTGGCCGATGCACCAGACCCATTCGCGCGCGATGCGATCGGAGAGATGGCCAAGCGCGATCTGCCCCGGAATGCCGGCGAGGCTGACGACGCCGAGGGCAAAAGCCGCCTCCGCGCCGCTGAAGCCGATTTCGAGGAGGTAGCGCGTCTGGTGCACCTGCACCGCGTACCACGCGTAGAGGCCCGAGGCGTACGCCAGCGCGAGCCACCAGAAACGCGCGCTGCGCAGCGCCGCGGCGAGCGTCCAGTCGCCGCCGCTCGGCGCGCGCGGCGCCGCGACCCGCGGCGCGCTCGCATCGCCGTCGGGATGCAGTCCCAGGTCCTGCGGCCTGCGGCGGACCAGCAGATTGAGCGGCGCGAGCAGGACCAGCACGACGATGCCGAAGGCGGTGCAGGCGGTGCGCCAGCCGGCGCCGGCGATCAGCGCCTGCAGCGCCGGGAACAGCACGATTGAGCCCACGCCGACGCCCGAGAAGGCGACGCTCATCGCCAGGCCGCGTCGGCGCACGAACCAGTTCGGCAGATAGCACGACTGGCCCGTATACGAGAGGCAGACGGAGCCGGCGCCGACCAGAAGGCCGAGCGTCGCGTGGAGCTGCCACGGCGCGCCGATGTGCGCCGCCGCGAGGAGGCCGAGCGCCACGCACACGACGCCCGCTTCGAGAACGGGCCGCGGGCCGAAGCGGTCCATCCATCGCCCGAGGAACGGGCTCAGGAACGCGGCGAGGATGAAGCCGAACGAGAACGCGGCGGCGGTCGCGCCGCGGTCCCAGCCGAACTCGTCGACGATCGGCGGGAAGAGGAGCGAGAAGGCGGTGCGCGCATTGACGCCGATCGCCATGGTGACGAAGGCGACAGCGACCACGACCCAGCCGTAGAATAGGCGCATAAGAAACGCCGCATACTAACGGCGCAGGGAGAGCGAAATGCAAACCAGGGCGCAAGGCCTGAGCGAAGACTGGCTGTCGGTCTGGATCGGACTGCTTCTTTTCGTGCTGTCGCTGGCGGTGATCGGCGGTGGCGACCTCCTCGGCTGGGCGGTGACGACGCAGACGTGGACCGACGTCTCCAAGGCGCTCGGCACGGTGTCGAAGCGCTACGCCGGACTCGGGGGCATCGGCGCGCTGATCGCCACTTATCTCGCGCTCCTTATCGTTTTGACCGCCGGCGCGGCGGCGCTCAGGGCGAACGTCGCGCGCTTCGCCGCGGCGTTCACCGCGGTGTTCTGGATCGCGTACCTCTGCTGGATCGCCGGCAGCTTCGCCCATTTCGCCGTCAACACGCCCGGCGACATGAAGAAGTTCGGCATCACCTGGTCGCTGCGCCTCACTAACGAGGGCGGCTTCATCATCGCGCTCTTGGTGGGACTCTTCATCGGCAACTTCATGCCGGCGTTCGCCCACTGGATGCGCGAGGCGGTGCGGCCGGAGCTGTACGTAAAGATCGCCATCGTGCTCCTCGGCGGCTTCCTCGGCGTCACCGCGGCGGAGAAACTGGGCCTCGCCACCTACCTCATGTTCCTCGGCCTCGCGGCGATCATCGTCGCCTATCTCATCTTCTGGTCGGTGGTGTACTACGTGGCGCGCGTCTGGTTCGGCTTCAGCCGCGAGTGGGCGGCGCCGCTCGCCTCCGGCATCTCGGTGTGCGGCGTTTCCGCCGCCATCGCCACGGGCGCGGCGATCCGCGCGCGACCGGTGGTGGCGATCATGGTCTCCTCCCTCGTCGTGATCTTTGCGGTCGTCGAGCTCCTCATCCTGCCGTTCCTCGCGCAGGCGTTTCTCTCGCACGAGCCGCTCGTCGCCGGTGCCTGGATGGCGCTGTCGGTGAAGACCGACGGCGCGGCAGTGGCGAGCGGCGCAATCACCGAGTCGCTGATCCTCGCCAACGCCGCGGCCGGCGGCGTCAACTACGCCAAGGGCTGGATCCTCGGCACGGCGGCGACAGTGAAGGTGTTCATCGACATCTTCATCGGCGTCTGGGCGTTCGTCCTCGCCTACATCTGGACGACGCGCATCGAGAAGCGCGAGGGCGAGCGCGCGCGCCTCGCCGAAGTGTGGCTGCGCTTTCCGAAGTTCGTCATAGGCTACGTCGTCACCTTCCTGCTGATTCTCCTGCTCGCCCTCGGCGCGACGCCCGAGACGCTGGGCAAGGTGAAGGCCGCGATGGGCGAAGCGAACACCTTCCGCGGCATCTTTTTCGTGCTCACCTTCTTCACCATCGGCGTCATGACCAACTTCAGGAAGCTCTGGGAAGAAGGCATCGGCAAGCTCGCCGCCGTGTACCTGTTGTGCCTCTTCGGCTTCATCATCTGGGTGGGGCTGGTGATCTCGTGGCTCTTCTACGGCGGCGTCAAGCCGCCCTTGGCAGGGGGATAAAAAATGGAACAGCCGAAAGTCGGCGAAGAAATGCGCAGGATGACTTACGAGCCCCTTCTGCCGGTCGAGAAGCGGCTCATTGCCTGGAGCTTCGGCCTGGGCGTCGTCCTGCTCGTGCTGCTGGTGCTCGTGAGCCGCGCCTTCCTAAGGGGTTGAGCGACACGCCGTCGGCCGGCCGACGGCATCGGCACCGGCCTTGCATGCCGGTTTCCCTGCCATGGGCGACCGCGACCGCCGTACCTTTCCCCGCACGCCCCTCAAGGTGATCCACCGCCATCGCATGGGCGACCGTACGTTCCGGCGCGTCTCCGAACTGGTGTTCGTGAACGGCCGCCCGCGCGCGATGCTGGAGTGGGTAGACCTCGGGGGTGTGCGCAGTCCGCTGTACATCACCGAACTCGATCCGGCGAAGCTTCGCCGCTCGACGCATGCGAGGAGTACCTACTATTACGACGGAATAACCGTCGACCCCCGCTACGAAGATGCGGGGTTTTCGTCGACAGCCTGATTTGGCCGGTCCGCTACTCCAAAACCCGCTCCTTCGGGTACGTCACCACCCCCTCGGCAGGCCGTGCCGCCGGCGTGAGGCTGGCGGAAACAAGCTTGCCGTCGGCCATGATGTGCTGAACCGCCTCGCCGCCGGCCATTAAATAGTCGGCGATGATGCGCCGGTGGCAGCGCCACCAGAGCGCCTCGGCGCACATCAGGGCGCACGGCGCCTCGCGGCCGAGCTCGCGCAGCCGTGCGAGGCCCTCGGCGAATCGCTCGCTCATGGCGTAGTCGGCGTAGTTGTGAAAGCTCGCGTTCTGCCAGAAGGCGTTTACCTCCGGCGGCACTTCGCGCCGGCGCGAGCGCAGGCCGCCGAGCGCGGCGATGTGCTCGTAGGCGATGCCGGCTGCGGCGAGCGCGCCTGGCAACGCATCGGCGTTGAACTGCGGATTGGTGCGCGAGCGCGGCATGGTGCGCACGTCGACCACCGCGCGGACGCCCGCGCCCTTTAATAGCGCGATGAAATCCTCCACCGTGTGGGTGGAGTGGCCGATGGTGTAGTAGTGGCTCAGCCGAGATCGATGGTGCGCGCGATCCAGTCGATGGCGCGCACCGTGCGCGCCTCGAGCGTGCGACGTCTGCCCGGGAGCCAGCGTCCGGCATCGAGCTCCACATCGATGACCCGCCCGGCGGCGCGGCCGCCCTCGCGCACGGCGAAGCCAAGGATGATCTCGGCGCTGCGCAGGCGCGGGTCGGCGGTGCGCGGCGCCCTGCCCGTCTCCTGCTGCAGGTAGACCGGCCGCTCCTCGCCGAGCTCGGGGCAGCGCTTGAGTTCTTCGCGCGTGAGCGCGAGGCGCAGCGGCGTGACGCTCTCGACCTGTGCCGGGCGCACGAGCAGGTCGCGCCGCGGCATGGCGCCGATTGTGTCAATGACGAGATAGCGCACCCACCAGCTCTGGTCCTCGAACAGCACGTCGAAGAGCTCGCCGGCGACGCCGTCGCGCGCCGCCATCCGCTGCCAGTGCAGCCGCCGCAGGCTCAGGCGCTCGTCTGCCGCTACGACGCTCATGCCCGCACCTTCGCCCACATTTGCCTGGCCGAAGCCTTCACTATCTCGATGGCATCGGGGTCGCCCTTGATCAGCGCCTCGAGATAGGCCTTCGCCTGCTTGGTCGTGATGTGCGGCGGCAGGGGCGGCACGTTCGGGTCGGTGACCATCTCGAGCACCACCGGACGCTTCGCGGCGAGCGCGCGTTCCCAAGCCGGGCCGACGTCCTCGGCGCGCTCGATGCGCACCCCCTCGAGGCCGACGAGCTCGGCGTAGCGCGCATAGGCGAAGTCGGGGACGTCCTGCGACGCGCTGTACTTCGGATCGCCTTCCATCGCGCGCTCCTCCCACGTGACCTGGTTCAGGTCGCCGTTGTTCAGCACCATGATGACGAGCGTCGGGTTCGACCAGCGCTGGTAGTACTTCGCCGCGGTGACGAGGCCGCTGATGCCGTTCATCTGCATCGCGCCGTCACCGACCATGGCGATCACCGGCCGGTCCGGGTGCACGAATTTCGCCGCGATCGCGTACGGCACACCGGGTCCCATGGTCGCGAGGCCACCCGAGAGCGAGCCCATCATGCCGCGCCGGATGCGGATGTCGCGCGCGTACCAGTTCGCCGCCGACCCTGAATCGCAGGTGAGGATCGCGCGCTCGGGCAGGCGCTTGGAGAGCTCCCAGAAGACGCGCTGCGGGTTGATCGGATGCGCATCTTCCATGGCGCGGTTCTCGAGCACGCGCCACCACTGCGCGACGTTCTTCTCGATCGTCTCGCGCCAGCCGCGGTCGGCTTTTTTCTGCAGGAAGGGAATGAGCGCGCCCAGCGTCGCTCTCGCGTCGCCGACGAGATTCATCTCCATCGGATAGCGCAGGCTCAGCATGCGCCCGTCGATGTCGATCTGCACGCCGCGCGCCTGGCCCTCCGGCGGCAGGAATTCGGAATACGGAAAGGCCGAGCCGACCATCAGCAGCGTGTCGCAACCGGTCATCATCTCCCATGATGGTTCAGTGCCGAGGAGACCGATCGATCCCGTCACGTAGGGCAGATCGTCTGGAACTGCCGCCTTTCCAAGCAGCGCCTTGGCGATGCCGGCGCCGAGAATCTCCGCGCTCTCGATCAGCTCGTCAGTCGCGTGCAGCGCGCCCGCGCCAGCGAGGATGGCAACGCGCTTGCCGGCATTCAGGATGTCCGCCGCGGCGCGCAGTTCGTCCTCCGGCGGCACGATCGCATGGCCCGAGCGGCCGATGCCGCTATGCACGGTGCCGTGCTCGCGCGGCGGCATCGGCACCGCCTTCATGTCCTGCACGTCGTTCGGAAATATGAGGCAGGTGACGGTGCGGTGCTCGAGCGCGATGCGCACTGCGCGGTCGACGAGGTGGCGCACCTGCGCCGGCGTCGTCGCCATATGCACGTACTCGCTCGCCACGTCCTTGAAGAGCGAGAGGAGATCCACCTCCTGCTGATAGTCGCCGCCGAGGCCCGAGCGTTTCTGCTGGCCGACGATCGCGAGCACCGGCTGGTGGTCCATCTTCGCGTCGTAGAGGCCGTTCAGCAGGTGAATGGCACCCGGGCCGGAGGTCGCCAGGCAGACGCCGATCTCGCCGGAGAACTTGGCGTGCGCGCACGCCATGAAAGCGGCGAGCTCCTCGTGGCGCGCCTGGATGAATTCCATCTCGGCGTTGCGTCCGAGCGCGCCCATGATGCCGTTGATGCCATCGCCCGGATAGCCGTAGATGCGCTTCACGCCCCATTGCTGGAGCCGCTTCAGTAGGAAATCGCCAACCGTCTGCGCCATGCTGCCTCCTGGTGAACAACGCTGGTCGTGCAAGAGGCGTACCGCCGCGCACCATCAGCTCTTCTTGACGTAGGCAATGCACCAGCCGCTGGGATCGATCGGCCCATCGACCACTTTGCAAACGCCGTTTGCGCCCGCCTTCGGTCCGGGAATGAACTGCAGGCAGGTGTCACAGCGCTGTGCGTCCTTCGGCTGATCCTGATACCTCATCGCCTGCTTGCTCGCCTTGGCTTGCGCGAGCGCCGAGCGTGCGAATGCGGGTGCCAGCGCAATGCCTGCAACGGCGGAGACGTTCTTCAGCAGAAGGCGGCGACGAAAATTGGTTTTCATGGGCCGAGCTTCGCTCACCGCGCTAACGCATGCTTAAGCGCTCGCTCTTAAGTCTCCGTTAAGGCATGGTCTATGCACGCGAGACAGATGCACGCGAAAGCCCGCGTGCGGGCAATGCCCATTCACCTAACGACATTAAGGAGATTCGTTATGCAATTCGCTAAATCGCTGATGCTGGCCCTTTCGCTGGCCGCGTTCGCCTCGGCGCCCGCTTTCGCTGCCGACTACTCGAAGTCGGGCAGCACGTCGAAGAACACCAGCACCTCTGCCGCAAGCGGCTCGTCCTCCAGCGCGAAGAACGACGAGTTTGCGCGGATGGACAAAAACCACGACGGCAAAATCAGCAAGCAGGAGTGGAGGGACGCGCATAAGTCAAGCGCGGCCGGGGGCAGCTCGAGCAAGAGCACGCACAAGTAGCCGCAACATGGACGAGCGCCGCAACCACGCGGCGCTCGTCCGAGCAGAAATTCCGAAAGCGCCTCGCAAGATCCGCATCGTCAGGGCATAGCGCTTGCTCCGATCCCATTCGTTACCCACGGAGACCCCATGACCGATAAACCGAAGGGCCCCGAGACGGATCAGCAACGCACCGGACAGCAGGGCGCACGCCGCAGCCCCGGCACGCCGGGCCGTCGTAGCGACGGCGACGCGATCGAGCCGACCGGCGACGTGAATCCGGAGAAGCTGAGGCAGAACCAGCAGCGCCTGCACGTCGGCTCGGATCACAAAACCGACGCGATGAAGAAGGGCAAGCGCGGCACCTATCCGTAATCGCCGCATCGCGGCGCTTGTGACGCCGGCGTCAAGAAAGCCGTGACGCGATCGGCATTGCGCTTGCTCACGGCGGGGCGATGCTCCGCGCGCTGTGTCCCTATCTCGCCTGGTCTCGCGGCCGTGTAGCGCTCGCCACCGGCGCATAGCCGCTGCCCATGCCCAAAAAAGAAGAGCGGCAGGTCGAGCACATCGAGGAGCGCAGCACCCCGCGCACGCCGGTCATCTACGAGCTCGTGCGGCGCGTGGGCGAAGAGGAGATGGAGCGCCCGGCGACCTCGCTCTGGTGGTCAGGCCTCGCCGCGGGACTGTCGATGAGCTTCTCGCTCCTCGCCATGGCGCTTTTGCAGGTGCATCTGCCCGAGAACGAATGGCGCCCACTTCTGCGCGCGCTCGGCTATCCGGTCGGCTTCGTCATGGTGATACTTGCGCGCCAGCAGCTCTTTACCGAGAACACCATCACCGTTGTGCTCCCGGTAATAGCGCATCCCACGGCGCGCAATTTCTGGCGTGCCGGCCGCATGTGGGCGATCGTGCTGGCCGCCAACCTCGTCGGCACGCTGTTCGCCGCGCTCTTTTGCACCTTCACGCCGGTCCTCGCGCCGGGCGTGCGCGAGGCGATGGTCGACATTGCGCGCGAAAGCATGCAGTACGACTGGCCGGCGGTGGCCTTTCACGGCATCAGCGCCGGCTTCCTGATGGCAGCGATGGTGTGGCTTATCCCAGCGGCGGCTTCCGCCCAATTCCAGGTCGTCTTCTTGATGACCTATCTCATCGGCATCGCCGATGCCGCGCACATCGTCGCGGGAAGCGTGGAGATGTTCCTCCTGCTGGCGCATGGTGAAGTCGGCGTCGGCGCCATGCTCGGCGGCTTCACCGTCCCCGTCCTCATCGGCAACATCGTTGGCGGCACGGCACTCTTTGCGTTGCTGTCGTACGCGCAGGTGATGAAGGAGCTCTGAGCGATGCTAGACGCTCAGGCCGGGCACTCTGCCGATCAGGAAGGCGAGCTGGTCGCGCGTGCTCAGCGCGCGCTCTTCAGCGTGCTGAATTCCGAGGGCTCGATGCGGCCATCGCCGTTGCGATCGACCGCCGCCCAGTTCTCGCGCAGCGCCCGCTCGGCGGACAACTCGTCGCGGCTGAGATAGCCATCGCCGTTGCGATCGAGCTCGCGGAATACCCGCCGCGCGTCGGCGTCCTGCGCCGCATTCGCCGGCGTGACGGCGCTGCCCCCGGCCGCGGCCGAGCGCGGCCGCTCCGGCTGCGGTTGGGTCTGCGGCGGCTGCTGCGTTTGTTGCGGCGGCTGCGTCTGCTGCGGCACCGGCTGTGCGAAGGCGCACACCGCGGCCGCGGCCGCTGCCAGCGCAACTGCGGTATTCAAGGCTCGCTTCATCGAAACCTCCGCCTCTCGCGGAGCAAAGATTGCACCGCGTCCGTGATGCTTTAGAGGGGTGAGGTATGCGCCGAGTGGCTACGCCACCATCGAGAGGATGACGTAGACGGCCGCGAGAAGCACTACGGCCAGTCCGGGCACCACGACGGGCAGCCAATCGATGAATCGCTCGTGTTGCATGGCGCCACGGTAGCGCGCGGCGCTTAAAAGACGCTTAGGACGCGGGAAAGCGCACGGTCACGCGCAAGCCGGTGCCGCCCCCCTCCTCGCCGAACTCGATCGCGGCGCCATGGGCATCGGCCACCTGCCTGACGATCGCGAGGCCAAGGCCGCTGCCCTCGACGCTCGAGCCGGGCAGCCGGAAGAACCGGTCGAAGACGCGCGCGCGCTCTGCGGCGGGGATGCCTGGGCCAGTGTCTTCCACAACGAGAAGCGCGCTGGCGCGTTCGCTGAAGGCGGCCAGGCGCACGGCGCCGCCCGCGGGCGTGTAGCGGATCGCGTTGTCCACAAGGTTACGCACGAGCGCATGCACGCCCTGCGGCTCGCCCTCGAGCATCGCGCGCTCGAGGCGCTCCAGGCGGAGCTCTACCCTGCCCGCTTCGGCGAGCGGCTCGAGTTCGCCGGCGACTTCGGCGGCGAGTTCGTCGAGCGCCACCGGCGCGCGCGCGGCCTGCGCCTGTGGCTCGAGGCGCGCCATGGTCAGCATCTGCTCCACGAGACGCGCGGCGCGCTTCATGCCGGCGCGCAAGGCATCGAGCGCTTCGCGCGTCTCCTCCGCCGAGCGCGCCCGCGCCAGCCGGTCGAGCTGCACCTGCAGCGCCGTGAGCGGCGAGCGAAGCTCGTGCGCCGCGTCCGCGGTGAAGCGCTTCTGGCGCTCGAGCGCCTCGCGCAGGCGGTCAAGGAGCGCGTTGAGCTCGGTCACCATCGGTGCCACTTCATCGGGAAGCCGCTCCGCCGGCAGCGGCTCGAGCGACGCCGGCTCGCGCCGGCCGATGGCGCCGGCGATGTCGGTGAGCGGTCGCAGCCCGCGCCCGACGATTAACCAGATGAGCGCACCGAAGAGCGGGATGCTGGCGAGAATCGGCAGCAGGATGCGAAGCGCCATGGCGGTGGCGCGGACGCTGCGCAGCTTGGCCGGCGCCGCCACCTGAATGGCACGGTCCGCGGTCTGCAGCGTGAAGAGGCGCCAGTCATCGCCGTCGAGCGAGACGCTGCTGAATCCCGCCGCGCGAAGCGGCAGCGGCGCGCCGCTCTTCGAGATGTAGACGAGAACGCCGGTCGCATCCCACACCTGGACGACATAATCCTGGCCGAGCGGCACGGCCGCCTGCGCCGGCGTGGCGAGCGTGCGGTCGACGAGCGACAGCGCCATCTGCTCGAGGTGATAGTCGAAGAGCTCGTTCGCCGCGGCGCGCACGGCGAGCCAGGTGGCGCCGCTCGCGGCGACGCCGGTCGCGAGCAGCGCGCCGAGCAGCGCTAGGAGGAGGTGGCGCCGGATCGACAAGCCGCCTCGGCTTCGCCGATCACGTAGCCGAGCCCGCGCACAGTGCGGATGGCGCGCTCGCCGAGCTTGCGGCGCAGGTTGTGCACATGCACCTCGACGGCGTTGCTCGCCACTTCCTCGCCCCAGCCGTAGAGCCGCTCCTCGAGCTGCGCGCGAGAGAGCGTCTGGCCAGGCCGGTCGAGGAGCGCGCGCAGGAGCGCAAACTCGCGGCCCGACAGGCTGACCTCACGGCCGGCGTAGCTGAGCTTGCGCGAGCTGGGATCGAGGCGAAAGTCGCCGAACTCGATCACCGGCTCGGCGCGCCCCGCGTGCCGGCGCAGCACGGCGCGGATGCGCGCCGCGAGCTCGTGCAGCTCGAAGGGTTTCACCACGTAGTCGTCGGCGCCGAGGTCGAGCCCGCGCACGCGATCATTCACCGCATCGTGCGCGCTGATCACCAGCACCGGGACGCGGTTGCCGCGCCGCCGCAGGCTCTGCAGGAGCGCGAGGCCATCCTTGCGCGGCAGCCCGAGATCGAGAAGCACGAGCGCATAGCCCTGCTCGGCTGCGAGCGCGAGCTCGGCGGCGGCGCCGTCCTGCACCCAGTCGACCACATAGCCGTCCTGGCGCAGGCCGCCGCGTACGCCTTCGCCGATCATCACGTCGTCTTCAACAAGTAATAGCCGCATCGTTTTAGCCCAGGTCGATCGGCACGAAGACGCGCGCATCCTCGCGCTGCACGAGGAGCGCGACGTGCTTGCTTGCCTTGTCGACGGCCTGGCGCAATTGTTCGACGCTTTTCACCGGCTGGTTGTTCACCGCAAGGATCACGTCGCCCTGCTGCACCCCGGCACGCCCCGCGGCGCCGGAGGCGTCCGCGACCACGAGACCCTCGTCCGACTGCTCCACGGCGACGCCGAGCCTGCCGGAGTTCGCCTGCGGCTTGGTGTCATTTGCGCCCGCCACTTTGTCAGCCGGCATGTTCCCGACCGTGAGGCCGAGCGTGTGCTTGGCGCCGTCGCGCCACACCGTGACGCGCGCGTGCGAGCCGGGCGCGGTATCGGCGACGAGCGCCGGCAGCTGCGCCGACTCGTCGATCGGCGTACCGTTCCACGCGAGGACCACGTCGCCCGGCTTGAAGCCGGCATTCGCGGCGGGGCTACCGTTCTCGACCGAGCTCACGAGCGCCCCCTCGGGCTTCGGCAGGCCGAAGGATTGCGCGAGGCTCTGGTTCAGTTCCTGGATGGCGACGCCGATGCGGCCGCGCGTGACATGCCCGTTCTTCGCCAGTTCGTCCTTCACGTGCATGGCCACGTCGATCGGGATGGCGAAGGAAAGCCCCATGTAGCCCCCGCTACGGCTGTAAATCTGCGAGTTGATGCCGATCACGTTGCCGTTGAGATCGAAAAGCGGCCCGCCCGAGTTGCCGGGATTGACCGCGACGTCGGTCTGGATGAACGGCACGTAGCCATCGCCCGGGAGCGAGCGCGACTTCGCCGACACCACCCCCGCGGTGAGCGAGTTCTCGAAGCCGAAGGGCGAGCCCATCGCCACGACCCACTGCCCGACCGCGACGTTTTTCGCGCTGCCGACGTGCACCGTCGGCAGATTCGTTGCGTCGATCTTGATCAGCGCCACGTCGGTCTTCGCGTCGGTGCCGATCACCTTGGCGGTGAATTCACGCCGGTCGGTAAGCTTCACGTGCACTTCCTTCACGCCGTCGACGACGTGCGCGTTGGTGAGGATCATGCCGTCCGGGCTGATGATGAAGCCCGAGCCGATGCCGCGCAGCGGCGCCTGCCGCGGCATCGGCACCTGGAACTGGCGGAAGAGCTGCGCCAGCGGATCGTTCTCGTCGAGCGCCTGCGCGTTCACGTCCTTGGTGACGCTGATGTTGACGACCGCCGGCCCGGCCTCCTTGGCGAGCTGGGTGAAGTCGAAGCCGGGCGCGCGCGCCACCGCGCTCGAGGCCGCCACCGGCGCGGTGGCCGCGGGCTGCGTCGCGGCGCTGGTCGCGCTGCAGCCGGCGACAAAAACGGGAACCAGAGCGGCAAGCACCGCCGCTCGCAGAGTCGTTACTTTCATGATCGGGTCCTCACAGCGAAAAAGATGGGATGCGATCGATGCTAGAAAGCCGACCTTAAGACCTGCTTAATGGCTGCTAAGCGCCTGTTAAGGACGCGCGCGTAGCGTCAGGGCCATGAAGGCGACGTTCACGACGGAGCTCCTCGCGCGCGCCCTCCGCCGCTTTGGCGGCACGGCGGAGCTGGCGCAGGCATTGCGCGTGCCCGAGAGCACGCTCGAGCACTGGGTGTCCGGCCGCTGCCGCATGCCCGAGCGGGCGCTCGGCTGGCTGGTCGAAATCCTCGCCGGCGACCAGAAGGACGACCGGGTCATACACTGAAGTTGCCGGTTTAAGTCTGCCTTAAGCGACAGCCGCGCATGCTGGCGCTTGGCCGGGACGGTGGCGGCGGGGCGGATCCTTCTCCGTGGTGGGGGCGGAATCCCTAGGCGCCCTTTGGACGCCGCTGCAATTGCGCGCGCCGACCCGGCCTCTCCCCGCAGATATGAAAAGCCCGCGGCAGGCGCACGCGAAGGGGAGTAAGCGTACGCATGGCGCGGGCAGGGCGGGTGCGGCCGCCCATCGCCAAGTATCGCCGTCACGCACTTAAGGACCGCTTAAGGGCAAATAAAAACGGCCGGGCGCACTCGCGCGCACCGGCCGAGAACCGGGCAGCGCAATTTTTCCGCACCGCCCGGGCAGTCCTCCTCACTCAGGACCGAGTGTGGCCGAAGCTCGCTTAACGATCACTTAAGCGCGGCGGCGCGAGAGGTTCTTGTCGATGATGGCGCCGAGGATCAGCACGAAGCCGAGGACGCGCAGCAGGTAGGGTGTAGCCGACGCGCTCGTCGGCATCGCCGAGCCAGACGCCAGCGCCTGATTGAGCGCGAGGAGCAGGAAGGCGATGCCGAAGGCGAGGAACAGACGATCGCCGGTCCGGCGTCAGAAGCGCGCGAAGAACGTGGACGCGACGAGGAAGCCGAGGGTCAGCGCCCCGCTCAGGTACTCGATCATTAGGCCTCCCAGATGAAGCCGTAGAGGAGAAAGAGGACGCCGATGAGCGAGCTCGCCAGGCGATACGGCCGCAGGTCCACGTCGGGCAGCACCACGAGGTCGAGGAGCAGGAGCATGTTCGCCGCCGTCAGGAACACGAAGCAGAGCGCGCTCCAGAGCAGGAGCCGCACGGCGCTTCGCGTGTAGGCGCGAAAGAGGAGCGCGAGGCACGCGAGGCTCGTCAGGGCGGCGAGCGACGTGAGGATCGTGTTCACCGTGGCCATGGCTACTTCCGCCGCAGCTTGAAGGCGGCCGCAAAACAGCGGATTTTGCTGTCGCGCAGGCCGTAGATGACCCGGATCGGCGTCACGGGCCGTTCGCGGTACACCTTTTCGAGGGTGCGAGCGTGAGCGGCGACGCCTTCTGCCGCCGGCCGGTAGAGCGCGCGCCCGTCCGCCTGCACGCCGACGAGGCCGGCGGCGAAACGTCTCCAGGTTATGCGCCGCTTCTGCCTCAGCGCAGCCGGCGCCGAGCTCGGCCACGGCTTCGGCAGCGCTCCTGGCGCGCGGGCGCGCGCCAGGAGCAGGAGTAATTCCGCCGCTTCAACGCTTGGCACGATCTCCTGCAGGAAACGGCAGAACTCGTCGGTGAAATCGGCGTCTTCGCTCGCCATCGGTCTCGTTGGAGTTATGAATTCCGGTTACCACACCGATACTTAAGCCGGGCTTAAGCAGCGCCGCTGACGCCGGGCCGGCTCGCGGCACGTAGCGTGCTTCCCTCCTCTTGCACGCGAATCTCGCGTGCCGGCGCGATGCCGATCAACCTATTGAGGAGGTAAGTTCTTTATGAAAATGAAGTCAGTGATGCTCGGCTTCTCGCTTCTCGCGTTTGCGGCCGCGTCGGCCTACGCCGACGACAAGGACAAGAGCGCCCAGTCGTCGTCGCCCTCGATGTCGCAAAGCAGCCCGTCGTCCTCGTCCTCCAGCCCGAGCTCCGCGGCCGGCGGCTCGAGCTCGACGCCGAGCTCATCGGCCAGCGGCTCGAGCTCCACGCCGAGCTCATCGTCCAGCGGCTCGAGCTCGACGCCGAGCTCATCGTCCAGCGGCTCGAGCTCCACGCCGAGCGCCTCGGGCTCCAGCAGCAAGTCCCCGAGCGCCGCGGGCGGCTCGAGCTCGTCCGGCGGCTCCAGCGCCTCATCGGGCGCGAGCAGCGACAAGGAGTTCGACAAGCTCGACAAGAACCACGACGGCCAGATCAGCAAAGAGGAGTGGAAGGCCGGTCATCCGAGCAGCGCGTCGGGTGGCTCGTCCAGCTCCGGCAGCTCGAGCCAGGGCGCCGGCAGCAGCAGCTCCGGCAGCATGGGGTCGAGCTCCAGCAGCAAGAGCCCGAGCTCCAGCCCGAGCACGACGCCGAAGAGCGACACTTCACCGAGCAGCAGCGGCTCGAGCAGCAAGTAGCCGCAGGTCTACTCCTGGGAAGCGGGCCGGCATGGCCCGCTTTTTTTTCGCCGGCAAGATTTGCAATCGGCCCTAACGGCAGCGCTCGCGCGTCACGTCACCTGCGCTCGGCGGCGGCCGTGGCCTGCGCTATCGGTTCGGCAAGCGAGCTGTAGAGCTCATAGTAGTGATACGCCGCGGCGATGCCGAGCGCGACGGCGATGGCGAAAAGCGACCACGGCCATGGGCTCTCGGAGGGCGAAGCAGGCGTCGCATGCTCCTGCGCCAATTCGTTTTCCACTTGTGTCCCCTGCTCTCGGTGCAGAGCTTCGATTATTCCCGGGGAGTCTGAAGCGTCGCTTAAGGCGGCGTTAAGCGGCCTTTAAAGAAACGCGGCGCATCATCGCGACATGGGCTCGTCCCCGCCCGGTGTGCGCCGGCGCGTGCTCGTCGCCGTCGCCCGGGAAACAAGACCTCGCATGAACGCCGTGGTCCAGGGTTGGGATGCGCGCTACGTGGAAAGCGCGGCCGACCTGGTGGGCGCGCTTGCCGCGGAGCAGCACGACCTCATCGTGGTCGGCGCGCACTTCGACGAATCCAATGTGATCGAGGCGCTGAAGCAGGCGTTGAGCCGCGGTCGTCGCACGCCGGTCGTATGCCTGCGCGGCTCGGGTTTCGTAAGCGCGCTTGGCGCCGGCACGATCCAGGCATTGCGCCTCGCAGCCGAGGCGCTCGGCGCCAACTACTTCATCGACCTCAGCCGGTTTCCCGACGATGCCGAAGGCAACGCGCGCGTGCGCGCCATGATCGAACGGCTGTTCGAACCGAATTCGGGGTCAAGCTCCTAACTATTTAGAAAATAATTACGGTCCTGGCCCCGGTTTTTTGCCGAGGAGCGGGCCGAGGACATCCATCGGTATCGGAAAGACGATCGTCGACGCCTTGTCGCCGGCGATGGCGGTGAGGGTCTGCAGGTAGCGAAGCTGCATCGCTTCGCTGCGCTTGGCGAGCATCTCGGCCGCCTGCAGCAGTTTCTCGGAGGCCTGCAGCTCGCCCTCGGCGTGGATCACCTTGGCGCGCCGCTCGCGCTCCGCCTCGGCCTGTCGCGCGATGGCGCGGATCATCGATTCGTTGATGTCGACGTGCTTGATCTCGACGTTGGAGACCTTGATGCCCCAGGCATCGGTCTGCTGGTCGAGCACCGTCTGGATGTCGTTATTCAGCTTCTCGCGCTCCGCGAGGAGCTCGTCGAGCTCGTGCTTGCCGAGGATCGCGCGCAGCGTGGTCTGCGCGAGCTGGCTCGTCGCCTCGTTGAAGTTCGCCACCTGGATGATGGCCAGCTCCGGTTCCACCACCCGGAAATAGACGACCGCGTTCACCTTCACCGAGACGTTGTCGCGCGAGATCACGTCCTGCGGCGGCACGTCGAACACCCGGGTTCTCAGATCGACGCGCACCATCTGCTGGATCGGCGGCACGACGAAGATGAGGCCGGGGCCCTTCACCTTGTCGAAGCGCCCGAGGAAGAAGACCACCGCGCGCTCGTACTCGCGCAGGATCTTGATCGACGAGATGGCAAGGAGCGCGAGCAGTACGACGATGCCGCCGACGAAATACATATCAGTCCCCCTCCGGTTCCACGTCCAGCACCAGGCCGTGCATGGCGGTGACGCGCAGGCGCTCGCCACGGCGCACCGCGCGCGGCGAGCGCACCTGCCACTGTTCGCCGCGCACCCGTGCCCAGCCCTCGCGCTCGAAGTCGCCGAGCGCCTCGCCGCGCGCGCCGATCATCTGCTCGCGGCCACTCACCACCGCCTGGCGGCGGCTGCGCAGCAGCATTCCAACCACGAAGATGAGAAAGCCCGCGCTCGCCACCGCCATGCCGGCGATGAGCGCGAGCGGGATCTGGAACCCCGGGAGCGCCGTGTCCTCGATCAGCATGATCGAGCCGAGGACGAAGGCGACGAGACCACCGATGCCAAGCGAGCCGAACGCCGGCACGAAGGCTTCCGCGATCATGAAGGCGATGCCGAGCGCGATGAGCGCGAGGCCGGCGTAGTTCACGGGCAGAAGGTGCAGCGCGTAGAGCGCCACCAGTATCGCGATCGCGCCCACCACGCCGGGGAGGAGGAGGCCCGGGTTCATGAACTCGAAGAGGAGCGCGTAGGCGCCGACGAGGATCAGCAGATAGGCGACGCTCGGGTTGGTGATGACAGCGAGGAAGCGCGTGCGCCAGTCGGGCGCGCGCTCCTCCGCGCTCGCGCCGGCGAGCTGCAGCGTGCGCTTGGCGCCGCCCGCCTCGACCGTCTTTCCCTCGAGCGCGCGCAGCAGCGCCGGCACGTCCGGCGCGACCACGTCGATCACCTTCTGCTTCAGCGCCTCGTCGGCGGGCAGGCTCACCGCCTCGCGCACCGCCTTCTCCGCCCAGTCGGCGTTGCGGCCGCGCAGCTGCGCAAAACCGCGGATGTAGGCGACGGCGTCGTTCATCGCCTTCTTCATCATCGCGTCGCCGCCGCCTTTCTTGCCGTCCTTGTCGGCCTCGCCGCCACCCATGATCGCCACCGGCGAGGCGGCGCCGAGATTGGTGCCGGGCGCCATGGCGGCGATGTGCGATGCATAGAGGATGAACGTCCCGGCACTCGCGGCGCGCGCGCCGCTCGGCGCCACGAACGACGCCACGGGGACCGGCGAGGCGAGGATAGCTTTGATGATCTCGCGCATCGAGGTGTCGAGGCCGCCCGGCGTATCGATGCGCAGCACCACGAGCTCGGTGCCGTCGGTCGCCGCGCGCTCGATCGATCGGCGAACGAAGTCTGCGGCAGCCGGGCCGATCGCGCCGTCGAGCGGCACGACCGCGACTGGCGCCGCGGCCGCGCAGGCCGGAAAAACAAGTACCAGCGCCAAAGCGCGAAGGAGCGCCATGCGCCAATATATCCCGGTCTTAAGCGCGCCTTAAGCGAGCGCCTGCCAGTGTGCTAGCTTCTAAAAATGCGCGTCCTCGTCGTAGAAGACGATCCGATGATCGGCCGCGCCGTCGTGGCGGGGCTGCATCAGCAGGGCTACGCCGTCGACTGGGTGCGCGATGGGGCCGAAGCCGAGCTCGCGCTCGGCCACGCGGTCTACGACGTCGCCCTCCTCGATCTCGGGCTGCCCCGGCGCGACGGGCTGGAAGTGCTGAAGGGCGTGCGCCGCGCGAAGAACGACCTGCCGATCCTCATCATCACCGCGCGCGACGCCGTCGCCGATCGCATCGCCGGCCTCGACAGCGGCGCCGACGACTATCTGGTGAAGCCGTTCGACCTGGATGAGCTCCTCGCACGCACGCGCGCGGTGATCCGCCGCCACGGCGGCCGCAGCCAGAGCGAGATCAGCTATGGCGCGCTCACCCTCGATTCTTCGCGCCGGCGCGTGCTCTTCCAGGGTACTGAGATCGAGCTCTCGCCGCGCGAGTTCGCAGTTCTCGAGGCGCTCCTGAAGGAGCCCGGTGCGGTAGTCTCGCGCGAGCGGCTCGAGGACGCGGTCTACGGCTGGGGCGAGGAAGTCGGCTCGAACTCGATCGAGGTGCACGTGCATCACCTGCGGCGCAAGCTCGCGGCCGAGCTCATCCGCAACGTGCGCGGCGTCGGCTACCGCATCGCGCGCATCGCGTGAGATCGATCCGCCGCACGCTGGTCCTGTGGCTGGTGGGCGGGCTTGCGCTCGGGAGCCTCGCGGTGCTCGCCGGCACCTATCTCCTCACGCGCCACCAGGTCGGGCGCGTGTTCGACGAGGAGCTGCGGCAGGTGGCGCTCGCCGTCCACGTGCGCGAGGACTGGATCCAGGCGCAGCGCGTGCGCATCGCGCGGCCGGGGTTCGAGCTCTCGGTGCGCGCCTACGACGCGGGCGGGCGGCTCTACTTCGAGACGTTGATGCCGTCGCTCCCGCCCGATACGCCGCAAAGCTTTGTCGAAGGCCTCTCGGATATCGATACGGGCGAAGGGCGCTGGCGGCTCTACACGCACGTCACGCCCGAAGGCATCGTGCAGGTCGGCCAGCCGGTGGCGGCGCGCGATGCGCTCGCGCGCGAGCTCTCGCTGCCCGTGCTGATGCCGATGCTGCTCCTCATTCCACTGCTCGCGGCGCTCATCGCCTGGGCGCTGAACCGCGGCCTCGCGCCGCTACGCGATGCCTCGCGCTCGGTGAGCGACCGCGACGTCTCGCGGCTCGACCCGCTGCCGGTGGCGGGCGTACCGCGCGAGCTCGCGCCGCTCATCCAGCAGATCAACGCGCTCCTTGCGCGCCTTGCCGCATCGCTCGATGCGCAGCGGCGCTTTCTCGCCGACGCGGCGCATGAGCTGCGCTCGCCCGTGTCGGCGATCGCGCTGCAGACGCAGCTCGCGCAGCGCGCGCAGACGCCCTTCGCGCGCAGCGCCGCGCTCGATGAGCTGCGGCGTGGCACCGAGCGCGCCCGGCGCCTCGTGCAGCAGCTCCTCGACTTCGCGCGCCTGGAGCACGGCGTGCCGATCGGGCCGTTCGCGCCCGTCGACCTGGCGAAGCTCGCGCGCGAGGTGGTCGGCCAGTACGCAGCGCAGGCCGATGAGGCTGGCGTCGATCTCGGCGCCGACGCGCCGGCGAGCGTCTACGTGGCGGGGATTGAAGCCGAGCTGCAGTCGCTCATCGCCAATCTCGTGGACAACGCGCTTCGCTATGCGCCACCGGGAACTTCGGTCACCGCTTCGGTGAGCGAGCCGGACGGCAGCGTGTCGCTCGCGGTGTTGGACGGCGGCCCGGGCATTCCGGCGAGCGAGCGCAGCCGCGTGTTCGAGCGCTTTCATCGCCTGCCGGGCGACGTCACGCCGGGCAGCGGCCTCGGTCTCGCGATCGCCAAGGCGATCGTCGAGCGCCATCACGGCACCATCGTGCTCGAGGATGCGAACGCCGCGCTTGATCCGCCGGGACTCGCGGTGCGCGTCACGCTGCCGGTACTCGAGCGGCAAGAGGCGCAACGCTCGCCGGCGCGCACCAGCGCCGCAGGGGAGACAGTCGGACGCGCCCGCGCAGCGGTCTGACCGGAATGGAAGACGTGACGCGCGGAATCCGCGCCGTGGCGCTCCTCCTGGTCGCAACGCCAGCGCTCGCGCAGCAACCGCAAGTTGAGCTCGCGGTCGACAATCTACGGCTCGAGGGCAGCACGATGCACGCGATCGTGCGCGTGGTGAACAAGAGCCAGCACGCCTATCGCAGCATCCAGATCCTGTGCGCGTTTCTCGCCAAGGGACGCGCGATCGATACGAGCGATGAGCTCGTGCTGAACATCCATGCCGGCGAGACGGTTTACACGAAGGTCATCGGTCCGATCGGCGCCGACGCTGCCAGCGTCGACGAAGCGCACTGCCGGGTAACGCAGATCCGCTGAGACAGACCTTCGTGCGCGCGGCTAGGTCTCAGGCGGCTTCGACAACCGCTCGACCATCTCGGCGATCGCCGATTCGCGCACCTTGAGAGTCACCTGAGCGCCGTCGGAATCTTCGAAGATGAGCAATAGCTCCCCCGTCTCTTCGTAGTCGTCGCTCTTGGAAAATTCTTTCAGCTCGACGAGGGCGAAGGGGTAATAGACGGCGACGCCGCGGGTACCCGTCTTGACCTCCTTAGCGCGCACGCTAGTCCGCCTCCTGTGACGAAGCAAGCCGCGCGCGCTGCGAAAGTGCTGTCACTACGGAGCGACGCTGCGTCGCGGGGCGCCCCGGTTTTATCGCTCTGTCGGAATTAGCCGCACCTCGAGCTTGCGTGCACCTCGCAAAAGGGTGAGCGCGCTCTCGCCGCCGATGCGCTCCCCCGTGAGAAGCCGGTGGAGATCATCGATGCCGTCGACCGCCTGGCCCGCGAAGCGGACGATGAGATCGCCGGGCTCCACCCCTGCCTTGGCCGCCGGACCGCCGCGCTCCACCGACTCCACGCGCACCGCGCGCGCATTGCCGAGTTCGAAGTGGCGCGCGAGGCGCCGCGCGAGCGGCACCGTGGCGCCGGCGAGGCCGAGATAGCCGCGGCGCACGCGCCCGTCGCGCAGGAGCTGCACGACCACCGCCTTCACCGTATCGATGGCGGTCGCGAAGCAGATGCCCTGCGCGCCGGGAATGATGGCCGTGTTCACGCCGATCACCGCGCCGCGCGAGTCGACCAGCGGCCCGCCGGAGTTGCCGGGATTCAGCGCCGCGTCGGTCTGCAGGACGTCATCGATCAGCCGGCCGCTCTGCGCGCGCAGGCTTCGGCCGAGCGCGCTCACCACGCCGGTCGTCACCGTGTGCTGGAAGCCGTAGGGATTGCCGATGGCAATCGCGAGCTGGCCAACGCGCAAGTTGCGCGACGAGCCGAGCCTCGCCGCGGGCAGCGCGGTGCCGCCCAGGCGAATCACCGCGATGTCGGTGTCCGGATCCTCGCCGACGAGATCCGCCTCGCGGGTCGTGCCGTCGGCGAAGGTCGCCTGGATACGCCGCGCGCCATGCACGACATGGCTGTTGGTGAGGAGCAACCCGTCGGGCGTGAAGGCGAACGCCGAGCCGCTGCCGGCGCGACGATCGAACGTCACCTGCACATGCGCGACCGCCGGCGCCACCGCCTCGACCGCGGCCACCACCGCCGCCGAGTAAGCATCGAGCAGCGCGCCGTCGTCCGGCGCGCCGGGACGCGCGGGCTCGACGCCCGGGCTTTCATCCAGCAGGAATTGGGGAACGGGTTCCAAGGTCGCCGCCGTTCGCCTAGGTTGGGCCGGCGAGGCCCGTTTGCAAGCGCGCCGCCTAGAGCGGCCGCCAGACGACCCCGGCGTCGGTGCGGTAATAGACGCTCACCGCCTTGGCGTAGATCGCGCTGTCCGGGACAAAGCCGAAGAAGCGGCTGTCGCGACTATTGCCGCGCGCATCACCGAGCACGAATACCGCGCCCGGTGGTACGCGCGTCGGAGCGACGTCGGGTCCTCCGCCGAACGCGAGATTCAACGTCACCGTACGCCGATCGAGCACCTCGGTCGGCGCATCCGGACCGATGGCCACCGGCGCGCGGTTGATGATGACGTGGCCGGCGCTCACCTCGATCACTTCGCCCGGCAGGGCGACGACCCGCTTGATGAGACGCGTGCCATCCGCAGGTGAATCGAAGACGACCACATCGCCGCGTGCGATGCGCGCGCCTTCGCTCAGCTTGAGGAGCGTGAAGGGCAGCCGAAATCCATAGGCCTGCTTGTCGACCAGCACGCGATCGCCGGGCAAGAGCGTCGGCTCCATCGAGCCGCTCGGCACGACGTAGTGGTCCGCGAGGGACGATCGCGCCGCCAAGAGCAACGTCATCATCAGCCCGAACGGCAGCCAATCCCGCAGCCAGCGCCTCATCGACGATCTCCTCGCGCAAAGGCGCGCATCTTAGGACCCGCTCAAGGTCATTTCAGTTCGATTTCGACGAAGGCGAATTCGTGCTCGTTCGCATTGACGATGTTGTGCTCGACGCCGGCAGGCCGCGCATACGTCTGTCCGAAACGCAGTTCCGTCTCCACGTTGCCATTGGCGGTTTCAGCGAGCAGCCGGCCCGCGGTGAGACAGACGACCACGTAGTCATGCGCGTGGCGATGCCATCCGGTTTCCGCCCCCGGCGCGAGGCGCCACTCGCTGATGATCACGCGCTCGTTCTCCTGGAGCCGGGTGCCGCTTGCGCGCAGTCGCGGTGTCGACACGTGCTAATGGCGCTTTCCCAGCGGCTCCATGCCGCCGCTGCGGATCGCTGCGGACGCCTGCTCGGACGCAAGGAAGTCGATCAGCCGCTTCGCCGCGGCGAGCTCCTTCGATGCCGCAACCACGGCCGCAGCGAACACCTGGTTCAGCTGGATCTCCTCGGCGAGCGCGCCCGCGTAGTCCACGCCCGGCGCGTGCACGATCTCGCTCACCGGCATGACCGCGATATCCGCTTCCTCGGACGCGACCATCGCCGCCGCGCCCGTGCCGCGCGGCGTCGCCTTGACGTTGACGCGCTCGGCGATGCCGAGCCGTGGAAAGACGTCCTTGATGAGGAAGATGCCGCTCGTGCTGCTCGGCACCGCGACGGCTTTCGCCTTCAGCACGACTCGCTTGAACGCTTCGACCGTGCTGACGTCGGGTTTAGGCGCCCCCGCGCGCACCGCCACGCCGAGTGGCGTTCGCGCAAGATCCACATCGGTTCCCGCCGCGATCCGCTTCGCGGCGATGAGTTCCACCAGGCCTTCCCGAGAGAGGATCACGACGTCGGCCGACACCCCGCGCGCGAGCTGCGCGCCGATGGTCTGCGGTCCGCTTCCCTGCGACGAGCCGGAGCCGGTCTCGACCTTGATGCCGGTCGTGCGCTCGAACTGCGGCACGAGCTTTTCGTACGGGCCCGAGAACCCGCCGGAGATGATGACCTTCAACTGCGCCGACGCCGCGAGGGGCGACATCAGGAGTGCTGCAACGACGATGTAGATGGCATTCGTTGCTCTCCATACCGGTTTCAAGAAAGGCGCCATGCGGATCAATCGGGCTTGATCTTGCCCGCGCGAATGACCTTGCCCCACTTCTCGGTCTCGGCGGCGATCAGCTTGCCGAAGTCGGCGGCCGAGCCGGGAAGCGGCGTCGCGCCCAGGTCAGCGAGGCGGGCCTTCAGCTTGGCATCGGCGAGGCCTGCGTTGATCACGCTATTGAGTTTCGCGACGATCTCGAGCGGCGTGTTCCTGGGCGCGCAGACGCCGTTCCAGCCGCTCGCCTCGTAACCCGGCACGAATTCGGCCACGGTCGGCAGCTCGGGCAGCGCCTCCGAGCGCGCAGCTGTTGTCACGGCCAAAGCGCGAAGCTTGCCCGACCTGATGTGCTGGATCAAAGCGGGCAAGGGTTCGAATAAGACTTCCACTTGCCCGCCGAGGAGATCGGCAATTGCCTGTGGCGCGCCTTTATAGGGGACGTGAAGGAAGTCGACCCCGGTCATCATCTTGAACAGTTCGCCCGCAAGATGCTGCGTGGTTCCATTACCGGACGACCCCTGGTTGATCTTGCCGGGATTTGCCTTCGCGTAAGCAATGAACTCGGGAACCGTCTTCGCCGCGAAGGATGCACTGACCGTCATGACGTTGGGAAAGCGAGAAACGCCGGCGACCGGTGCGACGTCGCTGATGAAGTTGAAAGCGAGCTTTTCGTAGAGCGTCGCATTCACTGCGTTTACCGCACCACCCAGGAGGAGCGTGTAACCGTCGGCGGGCGCGCGGATCACCGCTTCGGTCGCCAGATTGCTGCTCGCGCCGGGCCGGTTTTCGACGATGACCGGCTGGTGGAGCTCCTCCGACAGCCATTGCCCAAGGAGGCGCGCGACGATGTCGAAGTTGCCGCCCGCCACGAAGCCGACGAGGATGCGCACCGGTCGCGACGGATAGCTTTGCGCCCTGGCAGTTCTTGCGGTGATCGGGAGTGCGGCCGAAGCGGCTGCCGAGAACACAAGCTGACGACGCGTTACCATGCTTCTCCCCCGCTCTACTCGTTCCCTTGCACGTGGACCAGCCCCCGCAGCGGACTGTACACGTAACGCATATCCGTGCCGCGGCCGCGTCCTTCCATGAGCAGCCAGTGAAAGCGTAGCGAGTGCGGCACGCCCTCGTAGACGAAGTCGATCTCCTCGATGGTCACCTTGAGCGGCCGCGGCTTGCCGCCTGCGCAATCCAGTCGGTACTCGCGCACCTCGCCCTGCTTCCAGCGACCCGGCGGAAATTTCACCTCGCCGCGGCAGGTCGAATAGCGCGAATCGAATACGCGGCCAAGACCCGTCAGGTCGGTTTCTTAAGGCGGTCATAGTAGACCTTGGCTGTTGCCTCCCAATTCTGCCCATCGAACGGACGGACCTTGAGAGAGGATAGGTCGATGCCGTCGATGCAACGGACATTAAAGGCCCAGCGGCCTGGGTCGAGTCGGGGGCGAATGAACGGATGGATTCCGCAGTGCTTGCAGAAATAATGCTTGGCGGTCTTCGTATTGAATTGGTACAGGACGAGGTCGCCTTCGCCCGTGAGGATGCGAAGGTCTGTGTTCGCCGCCGGATGCCAGAGCGCACCCTTTCGGCGACAGATGGAGCAGTTGCAATCGACAACGTAGTTGAGTTCGGCGCGAACCTCGAATGTGACTCGGCCACAGTGGCACGCGCCCTGATAGCTCTGGCTCATCTCAATTCGCACCAACCTCCGCGTTTGCCGCGCCGGCCGAGTGGCGCGCATATCGAAAGTCGATGCGGCCGACCGCTACGATGGCGTCATCCCCTTCGACTTGATCACTGCGGCGGCTTCGGCGCTCCGGAGATAGGCGATGAATTGCTTCGCGACGTCGGCTTCCTTCGCCCCGGCCGAGACCGCCGTTGTGTACACCACTTCCGACTGCAACTCCGGCGGAAACGGACCGACGAGGTCGACGCCGGGCGCAGTCAGGACGTTCGTAAGGAATACCCCAAGCTCGGTTTCGCCGCTCGCAACGGATCGAACGATCTGCGCGGGTGTCGGCTGCGGCTTGATCCTCGCTTTCATCGCTTCAGTGATGCCAAGGCGCTCGTAGATGCGCGCGAGAAGGTAGCCCGTTGCGCTCTCGGGTATCGAGGCGATGGACTTCGCGTCGAGCAGCGTCTTCTTCAATGCGTCGGGCGTGCTGATGTCAGGCTTCGGCGCGCCCGCGCGTACGGCCAGGCCAAGCCCGACGCGCGCGACCTCGGCTGGCGCGCCTGCGAACTTCGCTCGTGCCGCGTCGTTTCGCATGACGTCGACCGGGACGAGG
>Ga0081539_10000540_pt1 | contig 78243 bp, 64 predicted proteins | sample TabmetS4T2R2_FD_71023 | JGI IMG/M metagenome (GOLD analysis project Ga0081539, IMG submission 71023) | Tabebuia heterophylla rhizosphere microbial communities from the University of Puerto Rico - S4T2R2 | ecosystem: Host-associated > Plants > Roots > Rhizosphere ...
CGCGTATCCTATGCCTTGCGAGCCTGCCGGTGAGTGCGGGGACCGGGGGTTCGCTTTATTTTGTCGATTCCGCGGAGACGACGTGAATGCCTAAAGGTACGGTCAAGTGGTTCAACCCAACCAAGGGGTATGGATTCATCCAGCCCAGCACGGGCGGCAAGGACATTTTTGTTCACATTTCGGCAGTTCAAAAAGCCGGTCTGACCACGCTCAACGAAGGTCAGTCGGTAGAGTATGAAGAGGTCGCGAATCGCGGCAAGACCTCAGCCGAGAACCTTAAAGTCTAAGCGGTTTCGAGACGCGACACGGCGGGCACCGGATCAGGAGCTTGCCGTTTCGGGCCCTTTTTTCAACTGAGCAAGCGCGACCGGAGGGATGCTTTTCAACCGGCCGCTTCGGCGCCATGACGTCTCTTTTCGAGACGTCACCGCGCCTTGATTTTTAATTGGAGCATGATCCTTGCCGAAAACCGTTACCCGTTTTGCGGTAACGCGGCCCTCCGGGTCCGGGGTCATGCTCTAGTCCTCCGTGACCCATTTCGCGACGGTCATGACGTCGGGCGGCTGCAGATAGCCGCGCGTCCAGAGATCCACCACCCACTCCACCTTGGTGGCGCGATCGACCAGCACCGCGGTGTTGTGCGGCGTCTGCAGCACCAGTGCGTTGCCGCGATATTTCGGGTCGCCGATACTGTGGTGTTTCAATAGCCCCCATTGATTCATGACCAGCAGCAGGCTGGTGACGTTCCGCGTCGTATCCCAGCAATCGTAGTTGTGCGCGTCGTCGCGGAAGCGGAAATCCGCCTTCGCCACCCGCTTGTTGGTGCCGAGGATCGGCCCCATGCGGCGGTCGAACCAGATCACGGCCTTCTGCACCGCAGCGCGTTCGGCGGCGGCGTTGGCACGGCCGGCACTCATGATGGCTGTCAGCGCGGCGCGGTCGCCTGCGCCGAAGTCGAGGATATGGCGGCGGCGGCAGACGAAGCCGTAGCAGACCGTCATCTGGGTCGCCGAGGGCGGATAGATCGAGACGCTGGTATAGAGGTCGGCGACCGCCCGGCTCATCTCGATGGGACCAGCCAGGCCCGGCGCGGCGGGCACGACAGCCAGCAGGGCCAGCACAACCATCAGCATCGGCCGCAGCCGGCGCAGCCGCCTCGATCGCATGGTGTCTCTCACGGCCCCGCACCGCCCCCTGAGAACCTTTCGCCGGATTAGCTCAACCGTATGTGGCTGCCAACGCGGAACCCACAGGCCGCGGGCCGCCTCGCGCCGAAAGCTGGCGGCTTTGACATTCGCGCCACACCGGAGGCGTACGGGCTGACCCACCGGCAACGGCGCCTCGCGCTTGACCTCCTCCCTGATGCTCGCAATCCGGCCATCCCTTTGAAGAATTGAGCGGATTTCCCGGGTCTATCTTCTCGATCCCTATATGACTGCGGCCACGCTGGCGATATCTCTAGAGACTGCACGAGGGAACGCCATGCCGCCCCATCCATCCCCGCTTCCGCCCTTCAGCGCGCCCTATGCGCCCGACGATGTCGCGATGGCGGAGAAGCTGCTGGCCGCGGCAAGGCTGAGCGATGCGCAGGAAGGGCGAATCGATCGAATCGCCCGGCGGTTGATCGAGGCGATCCGCAGCAATGACGATCCGCTCGGCGGCGTCGAGGACATGCTGCGCGAATTCGCGCTGTCGACCAAGGAGGGGCTCGCGCTGATGGTGCTGGCGGAGGCGCTGCTGCGCGTGCCGGACGCGCGCACCGCCGACCAGTTCATCGAGGACAAGCTGGCGCAGGGCGACTTTGTGCATCACGAGACGAAGTCCACCGCCTTCCTGGTCAATGCATCGGCCTGGGCGCTTGGCGTCTCTGCGCGGGTGATCCAGCCCGGCGAAACGCCGCAGGGCACGATCGGCCGGCTGACAAAACGGCTCGGTGCGCCCGCGGTGCGCGCGGCGACGCGGCAGGCGATGCGGCTGATGGGCAGTCACTTCGTGCTCGGCGAGACCATCGAGGCGGCGCTGGAGCGGGCGCGGCCGCGCGCGGAGCACCCGTCGCGCTATTCCTTCGACATGCTCGGCGAAGGCGCGCGCACCGCGGAGGACGCGCAGCGTTATTTCAACGCCTATGCCTATGCGATCGAGGCGATCGGCCATGCGGCTGGAAACAGTCCCCTCCCCGACCGGCCCGGTATTTCCGTAAAACTGTCGGCGCTGCATCCGCGTTTCGAGGCCGTGTCGCGCGAGCGCGTCATGAATGAGCTGGTGCCGCGGCTCGTCGATCTCGCCAAACGCGCCAAGGCATTCGATCTCAACTTCACCGTCGATGCCGAGGAAGCCGACCGGCTGGAGCTGTCGCTCGACGTGATCGCGGCCGCCTTTGCCGATCCTTCACTCGCCGGCTGGAACGGCTTTGGGCTCGCGATCCAGGCCTATCAGAAGCGCGCCGGCGAGGTGATCGATTATGTCGATGGGCTGGCGCGAAAACTCGACCGGCGCATGATGCTGCGGCTGGTCAAGGGCGCCTATTGGGACACCGAGATCAAGCGCGCGCAGGAGCGCGGGCTCGACGGCTATCCGGTGTTTTGCCGCAAGGCGATGACCGACCTGAACTACGTCGCCTGCGCGCAAAAGCTCTTGGCCTTGCGGCCGCGCGTCTTCCCGCAATTTGCCACCCACAATGCGCTGACGGTCGCGACGATTCTGGAACTCGCGGGCAGTAGCGGCGGCTACGAATTCCAGCGCCTTCATGGCATGGGCGAAGCGCTTTATGCGCAGCTGAGCAAGGATCGGCCGGAGATCGCGTATCGCACCTATGCGCCGGTCGGCAGCCACCGCGATCTGCTCGCCTATCTGGTGCGGCGGCTGCTGGAGAATGGCGCCAACTCATCCTTCGTGGCGCAGGCCGCGGACGAATCCGTGCCGGTCGAGGCGCTGCTGCGGCGGCCGGCCGACATCATCGGCGCGGCCAACCGCGCCTGCCATCCCGACATCCCACCACCGGCGGACCTCTATCGGCCGTTCCGCAAAAATTCGCGCGGCACCGAATTCGGTGAGCGCGCCGCGCTCGACAGGCTCGTTGGCGATATCGCAGCCGGGCAACTGCCGGCACGCAAGACGGTCATGGCGACGCCAGCGCAGGCGGAAGCGGCGATCGCCGCTGCCCGCGCGGGCTTCCGGCACTGGAGCGCAACGCCTGCCGCACGACGTGCGGAAATACTGGAGCGCGCCGCCGATCGCCTCGAGCAGCGCCAGGCGCAATTCATCGCGCTCTTGCAGTCCGAGGGCGGCAAGACGCTCGACGATTCCATCTCCGAGGTCCGCGAGGCCATCGACTTCTGCCGCTACTATGCGATGCAGGGGCGAAAACTGTTCGGCGATGGCGAGGAGATGCCGGGCCCGACCGGCGAGAGCAATACGCTCCGGCTGCGCGGCCGTGGCGTTTTTGTCGCGATCTCGCCGTGGAATTTTCCGCTGGCGATCTTCACGGGGCAGGTGACGGCAGCGCTGATGGCGGGCAATGCTGTGGTCGCGAAGCCGGCAGAGCAAACGCCGCTGATCGCAGCCGAAACCGTCAAGCTGCTGCATGAGGCCGGCGTGCCGGCCGCAGCGCTGCACCTCGTGCAGGGCGACGGCAAGATCGGCGCTGATCTGGTGGCGCATCCCGACATAGCCGGCGTCGTCTTCACCGGCTCCACCGAGGTCGCTCGCTTGATCAACCGGACGCTGGCCGCCAAGGACGGGCCGATCGTGCCGCTGATCGCGGAAACCGGCGGCATCAATGCAATGATCGTCGATGCGACTGCGTTGCCCGAACAGGTCGCCGACGACGTCGTGACCTCGGCGTTCCGCTCCGCCGGCCAGCGCTGCTCGGCGCTGCGGCTGTTGTTCCTGCAGGACGACGTCGCCGACCGCATGATCGAGATGATCGCTGGCGCAGCGCGCGAATTGAAGCTCGGCGATCCCGCCGATCCCGCGACTCATATCGGGCCGGTGATCGATGCCGAGGCAAAGGAGAAACTGGAGGCGCATGTTGCGCGGATGAAGCAGGAAGCGCGCGTGCATTTTGCAGGGATAGCGCCATCGGGCAATTTCGTCGCGCCACATATTTTCGAACTAAGGGATGCCAGCGAGCTCCGCGAGGAAGTGTTCGGCCCGATCCTGCATGTGGTGCGTTACCCGGCAGAAGCGCTGGAGAATGTGCTGCGCTCGATCGAACGCACCGGCTACGGGCTGACGCTGGGCATCCATTCGCGCATCGACGATACCGTCGACGACATTGTGGCGCGGCTCAAGGTCGGCAACATCTATGTCAACCGCAACATGATCGGCGCCGTGGTCGGCGTGCAGCCGTTCGGAGGCTTCGGGCTTTCAGGCACCGGGCCGAAGGCCGGCGGGCCGCATTATCTGGTACGCTTCGCCACCGAGCAGACGGTGACCGTCAATACCGCGGCTGCCGGCGGCAATGCGGCCCTGCTGGCGGGCGGGGAGTAGTCACGCTGGCGCATCGCCCCATGACACCAGCGGCGTTGCTTCGCCTGCCCAACATGGGTCAAATGGCTACCGAAACGGGGTTTCGGCGGTATTTCCGCCAACAAGACAAGCGCCAGGGAGCGACGCGGCCATGGAACAAAAGGGCATTTTCGAAGGGCTGAAGGTGCTGGACTGCGCGAGCTTCATCGCAGCACCAGCGGCGGCCACCGTGCTGTCGGATTTCGGCGCCGACGTGATCAAGATCGAGCCGCCGGGCCAGGGCGATCCCTACCGCAATCTTCCTAACCTCCCGGGCTATCCCCACAGCGAGCACAATTTCGCGTGGCTGCTGGAGTCGCGCAACAAGAAGAGCCTCGCGCTAGATCTCTCCAAACCCGAGGGTCAGGCGGTGCTGCACAAGCTCGCCGCCGAGGCCGACGTGTTCATCACCAACCTTCCGCCGCAGGTGCGCCAAAAACTCGGCATCACCTATGATCACCTCGCGCCGCAGAACGAGCGGCTGATCTACGCTTCCTTTACCGGCTATGGCGAGAAGGGCGAGGAAGCCAACAAGCCCGGCTTCGACAGCAATGCCTATTGGGCGCGATCCGGCCTGATGGACCTCGTGCGCGCCGACGAGCATACGACGCCGGCGCGCTCGGTCGCCGGCATGGGCGATCATCCCTGCGCCATGGCGTTTTACGGCGCGATCGTCACCGCGCTCTACAAGCGCGAGCGCACCGGCAAGGGCTCGCATGTCTCCTCCAATTTGATGGCGAATGGCGTATGGGCCGCCTCGGTGCTGGCGCAGGCCAAACTGGTCGGCGCAAAATTCCTGCCGCGGCGGCCGCGCGAGAATGCGCTCAATGCCGTGACCAATCACTACCAGTGCCAGGATGGCCGCTGGCTGATCCTGTCGCTGCTCAACGAGGACCGGCAATGGCCGACACTCGCAAAATGCCTCGGCCGCGAGGACCTGATCGCCGATCCGCGCTTTGCGACCAAGAAGGACCGCCATGCCCGCTCGCTCGAGCTGGTGAAGATCTTCGACGAGGTGTTTGCGACCAGGCCGCTCACCGAATGGCGCAAGATTCTCGACGGCAACGGTCTGGTGTTCGGCGTGGTCGGCATCCTCGACGACATTCCGCATGACAAGCAGATGATCGAGAATGAGGTGCTGGTGCCGTTCGAGAACGACACCATGCTGACCATCAACAGCCCGATCTGGGTCGACGGAGCTAAGAAGGTGCAGCCGCGCAAGCCGCCCGCTCTTGGCGAGCACAGCGACGAGATTTTGCGCAACGCCGGCTACGACGAGGCGGCGATCAGGAAGCTTCGCGAATCGGGTGCGGTGGCCTGACAATGCCGAAATATCGCCTGCATTACTTCCCGGAATCCGGAAACAGCTACAAGCTTGCCCTGATGCTCACGCTGTGCGGCGAGAGCTTTGAGGGCGTGTGGACCGATTTCGCCGGTGGCGCCACGCGCACCGCGGAATGGCGGCGCGACGTCAATCCGATGGGCGAAATTCCGGTGCTGGAGATCGACGGCAAGCGGTTCACGCAGACGGCGCCGATCCTGCTGAAGCTGTCTGCGCAGTATGGCCGCTTTAGTGGCGAGACCGACGAGGAACAGTTCGAACTGCTGCGCTGGCTGTTCTGGGACAACCACAAGCTCACCGGCTACATGGCGACCTATCGCTTCATGCGCAGCTTCACGCCCAAGCCGGACGAGCATGTGCTGAAGCATTTCCGGCGGCGGCTCGATGATTTCCTCTCCATCCTCGAACAGCATTTGAAGGGAAACGCGTTCGCCATTGGCGCGCGGCCAACCGTCGCCGACATCTCCATGATGGCCTATCTGCACTATCCGGCCGACGAGCACGGCTACGATTTTGCCGCGAGCCATCCCGCCATCCATGCCTGGCTCGGCCGCATGGCGCAGCTGCCGGGATGGAAGTCGGCCTACGACCTGCTGCCCGGCAAGCGCATGACACACTACGCGAAGTAAAATTCAGCGGTGCGTCCAGGCCCAGACGATGCCGAACGCGATGGCGCCGACGACGAAGGCGATGGCGACGGCCCAGCCGCTGACGCGCATCGAACTGGCGGCCTCGCGCTGCGCCTCATTCTGCGCGATCTCGCGGTTGCGGGCCTTCTCCTCGGGGTCGGCAGTGCTCATCGGCTGATTCCCTGCTGTCATTGCCGGGCGCATTGTAGCATCAAACGATGACGCTTGATCAGCCATCCCTGGCGTAGTTGACAAGCGGTCAAGCGACGCTTTCGCCTTGCTTGCTCAGGGCTGCTACCGAATAGCCGGCGATCTGCTTGTAGCCGTCGGAGAGCGCGCGCAGCTCATCGAGGCTGATGACGTCCTCGATGACGCGGAACGGCTTGTCCTTGCTGCGCAGGAACACCTCGCGCAGGATCGCGTCCGGCGGATTGCTGCGGTTGGTGAGCACGATGCGCGTGGTGGCTTCCAGCCGCTGCTTCTCGTAGGCGGCAAGCGCTGCGACGGACTCGTGCTCGAGCAGCGCCGCGGTCAACGCGCGCGCATCGAGGATCGCCTGGCCCGCGCCGTTGGAGCCGCGCGGCACCATTGGATGGGCGGCATCGCCGAGCAGCGTGATGCGGCCAAAGCTCCAGCGCGGCAGCGGATCCTGGTCGACCATCGGGAATTCGAGCACGCTGTCGGCGGCGCGGATGAAGGCGGGCACGTCGAGCCAGTCGAAATGCCAGTCGGCAAAGGCCGGCAGGAAGTCGTCGCGCGAGCCGGGCCGGTTCCAGTCGCGCTTGCGATAATTCGGCGTCTCGATCTCGGCGACCCAGTTGATGAGCTGCAGCCCGTCGGCGTCGGTGCGGCGGATCGGATAGATCACCATCTTGCCATGCGACAGCCAGCCGGCGCGCACCATGCTGGCGCCCGACAGGATCGGCCTCCAGCGCGTGACGCCGCGCCACATGTTGACGCCGGAATAGCGCGGCTCGCCTTCATCAGGGTAAAACTGCTTGCGGATCGCGGAATGAATGCCGTCGCAGGCGATCGCAACGCGGCCGCGCGCCGACGAACCATCGGCGAAGTTGACGGTGACGCCGCCATCGTCCTGCGCGACGCCGGCACAATGACGGCCGGTCACGACCTTGTCGGCGCCGGCGCGGGCGACGAACGTATCGAACAGCAGCCTCTGCAAATCGCCGCGATGGATCGAGAATTGCGGATGGTCGTAGCCTGCGGCGCGGCCGAGCGGCTCCTGGTAGATCAGCTGACCGAAGCGGTTGAAGAAGGTCGCATCCGTCGTGGTGATCGCGGCCTTGGCGAGCGACGGCTCAAGCCCGAGCGCGGCAAGCTCTTTCGTCGCATGCGGCAATAGATTGATACCGACGCCGATCGGCCTGATCTCGGGAGCCGACTCGAAAATGCGACAGGGGATCTTCGCCTGATGCAGCGCAAGCGCGAGCGTCAGCCCGCCAATGCCGGCACCGACAATGATGACCTCGTCGCTCATATTTCCTCCCAGCGGGCCTTACCTGGGCACGCTCGGCGGCGGATACAACAGATCGGTAAGCCTACTGTCAATCTGTTGGGATTACGGAGCTTTGACGAAACACATGCCCATCCGCGTATTGTTTTCGGCGGGCTGGCAAACCAGCCCCTTGGCGCAAGTCCAGGCGCGAAAACTCGCATCATTGGCGGGTTTTCCGCGCGTCAGCAGGTAGCAATGCGCGCCCCAGCCGTCGCTGTATTCGCTGCCGGCCAGCTCCTTTGCACCGCGCAATTGCGGCCGGCTGGCAAAGCCCCTGGAAAAATCCGGCGGCCGTCCGTCCCGCAGCGCGGCAAGGATGTCGCGTCGACGGGCCTGGTCGCCGAAGAAATGCGGCGAGGCCGGCACCACCGTGGAATTGGAAGGCTTTGCCGCCAGCCAGTCAACGCCGGGAAAATGGAAGCCGCCGATGCCGCGGGTCTGGTGACAGCCGGCGCAAGTGATGTCGTTGAGCCGCCGCTGGAAGCCGCCGAAGGAGCGGATGTTCTGCAACGCCGTGCCGTCGGCCGCGGCTTTTTTCAGCGCGCCGACGACGTCGCTCTCGCCGAACAAAGGATTACTCCCCTCGCCTTCGCTGAGGCCGAACTCCGGCAACAGGCTCGACGGCGTGAAGCCGACCGGCGTCGGCGTGATTGCGGCCTTGGCCAGAAATCTTTCCGGAATCAAAATCGTGCCGCGATCGAGCTCGGCGAAGTGCGCGGGATCGAGCAGCCATGCCTTGAAGTCGCGCGCGAGGTTTTCGTCCGTCAGGATGCGCTCGCGGTCGATCTGGTTTTCCATCGGCGCTTCAGCGAACAGGTGCGCTTGCGCATCGTAGCGAAACACCTTCAGCAGATAATCGGTGCGGAAATCGCGCTTGGCCGATTTCGGCGCATGCGCGATCTGCAGATTGGTTTCGATGCGGTCGATATTTTCGGGCATCACCAGATCGAGCGCGCCGCCCTTGGCCTTCAATTTTGCGACTAGGTCGCGGCCGGTCAGCGCTAGGTCCGCCGTTGCGAGCCAGCGCTCGGCGATCGCAGCGCAGGTGATCGGCTTGCCCTCGCGGTCCACCGCCCGCTCGCCCTTGGCGCGCAGTATCACGTTGAGCGTCATCGGCAGCCGCGATGAGATCTCGCCGCCGGCCGGCAGCTTGCTGCGGATCAAGCGGTAGATCAGGCGGATTTCGCCGCAATTGCTTTCCGCAACATAGGCGCGGTCCATGCGGTTGACGATACCCGCCAGCGCAAAGCGCGTGTCCGCGGAGGTGAGCAGCGCGCGGTCAAACAGTTGGAACGCAAAGGCCTCGCCGACGCCGATGGTTTCGTCCAATCGTTCGGCCTTGTGCCTGGCGATATAGCGCTCGAACTCGGCATCGAGCGCGGCCTTGACCGCGGCCATCGCCGGCATCGCGAACAGCTGCGCATTGTCGAATGGCATCTCGGCTGCGCGCGCCGGCTGCAGGATGCGGCCGAGGCCGAACCTGCCGCGCTCGAGCTCGCGCAGCGCCAGCGAGTCCGTGATCGCGGTTCCACGTTCCAGCGGTTTGTCCGGCGCCGCCGCGCGAAGCGGAAGCGCGCTGCACAGCAGGCAAAGCGTGGCGACGAACAACCGCGACAGAGAACTCATGCCTCCAGTAACACCGCGTGGAGAGGCCTATTCAAGCAAAAAAGGCGCCTCACCTCGCGGTGAAGCGCCTTCGTTTTTCGCTTTCTGCGGTTCAGCGCGAGACGATCAAACCCTTGCTGGTGACGACCACCCAGCGGCCGTCCTGCTTGCGGATGGCGTCGACGCGGCCGACGCCGGGAATGGGATCGCCCGCATAGACCTCGAACAGGCCGCGGCGGCTCTCGATCAGCGCGCTGCCGCGACCGACCTCGCGCAGCACCCAGCCCTCGACCGTGGGCAGGCGGCCGACTTCGACCTTGGCGGCGGCACCCGGCGTGGTCTCGTGGGCCGCGACGGCGGGAGGCGGCGTCACGGAGCCCGTGACGTCCTTCGGCACCGCCGACATCGCGGGCGGGGCGGCGAGTTGCGCCGGCGCCGGAGCGGCAGCAGCGGGGGCCGCATGCGCCGCGGCGGCGGGAACAGCGACTGCGGCCTGCGCGGCGCGGAGCTTGCCGACTTCGTCGGAAAGTCTTGCAAGTTTTGCGGCTGGTTCGGATTGCGCCTTTTCGACCTTGTCGAGACGGTCGCTGGTCTTGTTGAACTGGGTCACGCCAAGCCTGGCGTTCTGCTCGACGCTGGCCTTCAGCGCGAGAATATCCGCCTCGATCCGCGCTACCGCAGCATCAAGCCCTACATTGCGGGCGGGCGTGGCCTCCGCGGTGCGGCTGTTGCGAAGGTCCGACGTCGCGAACGCTCCGCCGATCGCACCTGCGACGGCCGCAAGCCCGACCACCGCCACCATCGCGGCGATGCGGCGCATGGGGGCCGCCGGCTTGGACGCCTTGGCATCACTCGCAGTCCAGCTGCGCTCGCCGGGCGACATGATCGTGACATTGCCGGCGGGACGCGGTGCTTCCGCGTTCTTCTCGGCCCTCACTTCGGGCTTGGGCGATTCGGATTTGGGCGCTTCAATCTTTGGCGCTTCCATCTTCGGCTCGACCTTCGGTTCGATCTTGGTCTCAACCATGGGCGCGTCCGCGTTCGGCGTGGTCAGCTCCTGGTCGGGGGCGATCGCCGGGGACTCGGTCATGATCGGCTCGATCTTGACGTCGGACGCACTCACAGAACCGGTTTCAGCGCTGGTCAGCTCGCTCTGTTGTTCGCTCACGGTAAAAGTCTCCAGAATTGATTGACCATTTGGTAACTTTCAGTAGTTGCCAATTCCTTACCGGCCGCGGCCGTTACTGAAATTTAAGGAACTCATCCGGGGCGGATTTTGGCCGGCAAGATGGGCGGATGGTGGCGAAGCGGCGGCGCCGGCCCATGCTGCTATGCGGTAAAACCCCGTCCCCGCATCGTTTGCGCGCGGGCGTTTCCCGTCTAACATGCGCATCCGGGGCGACAGGCCGGCACGGCGAGGGGCGGCATGGCGATTGAGAAATGCATCAACGAATATGACGTCGGGCATGTCATTTTCGAGGAGGGATCGACCGGGCGCGAGCTCTACGTCGTGCTCGACGGCCAGGTCGAGATCGCCAAGATGGCCGGTCCGACCAAGACCGTGATCGTCACGCTCGGCAAGGGCGAGTTCTTCGGGGAAATGGCCGTGATCGACGGCTCCTCGCGTTCGGCCACGGCGATCGCCGCCGCGCCGCATACCCGCGTGATGCGGATCAACCACGCCCGCTTCGTCTATCTGGTCAGCCAGCAGCCGGCCTTTGCGCTGATGATCATGGATGCGCTGTCCAAACGCCTGCGCGCCTCGAACGAGCGCACCTACCGCGCGGCGGCCAATTCATGAGCGACCGCAGGCCTTCCCCGTTCAAGACACTGCTCGACACCGAAGCCGCAACGTTGATCCAGGCGGCGGAGGACGTCTACCAGATCCGCTTCAAGAACCGCGCCGCCAACGCCTACCTCGTGCGCGGCAGCAAGCGGACCATCATGATCGACGTCGGGCTGTCGACCAACTATCCGCATCTCGTCACCTGCCTCAACCATATCGGCATCACGCCGGACAAGATCGACATGGTGGTGCTGAGCCACGAGCATCTCGACCATATCGGCGCGGCCTATCATTTCCATGGCAGCGCCTATATCGCCGCGCATCGCCTCGCCGCCAACAAGATCATGCTGCGCGACGATTTCTCGATGCTGCGAAAAATGTTCGCCGAACCGAACGTGCCGATCGACATCGACATCTGGCTCGAGGAAGGCAATCTGATCGACCTCGGCAATTTCCGCCTCAACGTGATGCACACGCCGGGCCACACCTCGGCCTGCATCTCGCTGTTCGAACCGGACAAGGGCTTGCTGTTCGCCGCCGACACGCTGATGCCCGGCGGTGTGATGGGCGGCGTGTTCGGCTCGGGCTCGATCGCCGACTACATCCAGTCGCTGGAGCGGCTGAAGGGGCTGAACTCCAAGATCCTGCTCTCCGGCCATGGCCGGCTTTCCGACACGCCGCAGGACGACGTACGGATTGCGATCCAGCGCTCGCATGGCCTGCTCGAAGACACCGCGCAGCTGTTCGACGCGCTGGATGCGCGCCAGAACTTCGATCCGATCATGCAATCGGTGCGCGACCTCAACAAGCTGGATGATTAGTCCATCCCGGGCCGGCCATCGAGCAAGGCGTAGAGCACGGCCTGCATGGTTCGAGACGCGCGGCTTCGCCGCGCTCCTTACCATGAGGGTCTGGCAGTTCTCCCTGAAGGAAGACCTCATCCTGAGGAGCCGCGTCTTCGCGGCGTCTCGAAAGATGAAGCCACGGTGCCGCCGAGCACGCTAAGCGCCCCGCTTCTTCCCCTTCGCAAACTGCTTCGTCAGAAACTCCGCCAGCACCTCGACGCGGGCGGGCCGCGGGCCGCCGGGTGGCGTCACCAGATGCACCGCGCCTTCCGGCTGCTTCCATCCCTTCAGGATCACCTCTACCTCGCCTGAACGCACCGCATCGCCGACGATGAAGTCCGGCAGATCCGCAATGCCGAGACCGGCGAGCAGCGCCGGCATGACGGCCTCACCATTGTTGACGCGCAATTGCCCGCCGGGACGCACGCTTGCCTGCTCGCCGGAAGCATTGGTGTAGTGCCACATGCCGGCGCCGGCGAGATAGGCGTAGCCAAAGCACTTGTGGTCGGCGAGATGCATCGGATGCGTCGGCCGGCCGTGGCGCTTGAGATAAGACGGCGCCGCCACGGTGTAGCGCGGCATGGCGCAGAGCCGCCGCGCGATCAGGGAAGAGTCCGCCAAACGCGCGATGCGCAGACCGGCATCGAATCCTTCGCCGATCAGATCGATGATGGCGTCGCTCAGATGAAGGTCGATCGACACTTCCGGGTAGGACTCCAGAAATTCCGGCAGCAGCGGCGCGAGGCCCTTGATGCCAAAGCCCATCGGCGCGGCGAGCCGCACCAGGCCGCGCGGCGTCGCCGATTGCGACAATGCCTCGCTCTCCGCGGCCTCGCCATCGGCCAGGAGGCGCGCGGCGCGCTCCGCAAGCTTTTGCCCGGCATCGGTCAGGGCCAGCCGCCGCGAGGTGCGGTTGAACAGGCGGGCCCCGAGCCGCTCCTCCAGCCGGCTCACCGCCTTGGACACGGTCGCCTTGGACAGCGCCAGCTCGCTGGAAGCGGCCGCAAAGGACCGCAATTCGACGACCTTTGCGAAAATCGCCAGCGCCTCGAAATCCGGGAGTTTTGCCATCCGCGCTGTCCTCTCAATAATGGAAACAATGTGTTTCGATAGTTTCTATTTCTATACCACAGCGGACGGCATATCCAAGGGCCATCGAAGTCAAGCGAATGGAGAACTTCCATGACCCAGAAACTCGCAGGCAAGGTTGCCCTCGTTACCGGCGGCTCACGCGGCATCGGCGCGGCCAGCGCGCTCGCGCTTGCGGCAGAAGGCGCCAACGTCGCCATCAGCTACAACGCCTCGCCCGAGAGGGCGGAAGCCGTCGTCAGGCAGGTCAAGGCCAAGGGCGTCGAAGCCCGCGCCTTCAAGGCCGACCAGGCGTCGTCCACCGACGTCGAGAAGCTCGTCAACGACGTCGCCGCCCACTTCGGCAAGCTCGACATCCTCGTCAACAATGCCGGCGTCGCCAATGGCGGCGCGGTGAACGATCCCAATGCGGACACCGCGGCACTGGCTCGCCAGGATGACATCAACGTCCACGGCGTCATCACGGCGATCCGCACCGCTTCAAGACTGATGGGCGAAGGTGGCCGCATCGTCACGGTCGGCTCGATGCTCGCCGATCGCGCCTCGTTCCCGGGTCTCGCCGACTACGTCGCCAGCAAGGCCGCAGTCGTCGGCTACACCAAGGGCGCGGCGCGCGACCTCGGCCCGCGCGGCATCACCGTCAACGTGGTACAGCCCGGCTCGATCGACACCGAGATGAATCCGAAGGACGGCGGCGAATTCGCCGAGACCCAGCGCGGCCTGCATGCGCTGCAGCGCTTCGGCCGGCCGGAGGAGGTCGCCGCCGGCGTCGTGTTCCTCGCCAGCCCCGAGGCCTCCTTCGTCACCGGCGCGGTGCTCAATGTCGATGGCGGCTTTAACGCCTGATCCCTTCAACGCAAACGCCGGGCGCTTGACCTGCGCCCGGCCCTCTCCGAAAATCTGAAAGCAAGGAAGAAAACAATGATCGAATTGAAACCTTTTGCAGAGCTTGGCGGCGCCGATCACGGCTGGCTGAAGGCGAAGCATCACTTCTCGTTCGCGAGTTATTACGACCCCGCCAATATGGGCCACGGCTCGTTGCGGGTCTGGAACGACGACGAGATCGCGCCGAACACCGGCTTCCCCGCCCATCCCCATGCCAACATGGAGATCATCACCTATGTGCGCGAAGGCGCCATCACCCACCAGGACAGCCTTGGCAACAAGGGCCGCACTGAAGCCGGCGATGTGCAGGTGATGAGCGCAGGCAGCGGCATCCGCCACTCCGAATACAATCTGGAGCCGACCAAGACAAAAATCTTCCAGATCTGGATCGAGCCGAACACGCATGGCGGCCAGCCGACCTGGGGCGCCAAGCCATTCCCGAAAGCTGATCGCGGCAACGGCAAGCTCGTCACCATCGCGAGCGGTTTTGCCGGCGACAAGGATGCGCTGCCGATCCGGGCGGATGCGCGGGTGCTCGCCACCACGCTGAGGGCCGGCGAGAGCGCGGAATATTCGCCGCAGCAGGCACGGCACCTTTATCTGGTGCCGGCAGTCGGCGCAGTTGAAGTCAATGGCGTGCGGGTCAATGCCCGCGACGGCGCGGCGATCTCGGGCGAAGCGAAGCTGAAGATCACCGCACTGGAAGATTCCGAGCTGGTGCTGGTCGACGCCGCGTAACCAACCGCGCGGCCGAAGCGGCTCTCGAGATGAGCCGCTTCAAGCAGCCCCAAACCACAAATCGCAGAAACATCCAAGACGGTGCCTGACCCGATCAGGCACCTCACGGACAACCGTTCCCAACGGCAAACTCACAGGAGGCCATCATGGCCAAGGTACTCGTGCTCTATTATTCCGCTTACGGTCACATCGAGGCGATGGCGAACGCTGTCGCCGAAGGCGCCCGCAAAGCCGGCGCGCTTGTCGACGTCAAGCGCGTGCCCGAACTGGTGCCGGCGGATGTAGCAAAAGCTTCGCACTACAAGCTCGACCAGGCCGCGCCGGTCGCGACCGTGGCGGAGCTTGCCAACTACGATGCCATCATCGTCGGCACCGGCACGCGCTTCGGCCGCATGTCGTCGCAGATGGCGAATTTCCTCGACCAGGCCGGCGGCCTCTGGGCCAAGGGCGCGCTGCACGGCAAGGTCGGCGGCGCCTTCGCCTCCACCGCCACCCAGCATGGCGGTCAGGAGATGACGCTGTTCTCGATCATCACAAATCTGTTGCACTTCGGCATGACCGTGGTCGGCCTCAATTACGGCTTTGCCGGCCAGATGAAGCTCGACGAGGTGACGGGCGGCGCGCCCTATGGCGCAACCACCATCGCCGGCGGCGACGGCAGCCGCCAGCCCAGCGAGAACGAGCTTGCCGGCGCGCGCTATCAAGGGCGCGTGATCGCGGAGACCGCAGCGAAGCTGCATGGCTGATGCGCCAGCGGCGGCATTCTCAAGCGGGAATGCCGTCCCATCTATCCGTCCGGGGAACGACGGATCGTGGCCATGATCGAACTTCTTTTCGTCGCGCAGACGTTTCGCAATCCGATCCAGGCGCTGATGCGGCGCTGGTATTGCTACAGCCTGTTCCGCGCCACGCGCGGGGCACGCCGCTGCAAGGATTGCACGGCCTCGTAAGCCGGCGCCGGGCGCGGGTTTACAGTTGGGCGACCCACTCCTGCGACGCCGTCTGTTTCCAGCGGCGGCGGATCGTTTCATACGGCACATCTCCCGCAGCCACGGAGGAGATGTTCGATCGCATGTGCTTGGGCGACGTCGTGCCGACGATGGCCGTGTGCACGCCGGTCCTCAATGTGAAGCGAAGGGCGGTGGCGGCCGCATCCGAATGCGCGACGAAGTCGTAGTCGAGAGAGCGCATTCGATTCCAGTATTCCCGCAGGCGCTCTTCATCGGGCCGCTCGACGTAGCGCCAGACGGCGTTCGCGATCGGTCGCTTGGCGATGACGCCCAGACCCGCTGCCAAGGCCTGGGGAATGACATCGTCCAACGGCTGCTGGTCGGCGATGTTGACGCTCAGCTGTATCGCATCGAAGCATCCGCTTCTGACGGCCCACAGCGCCGCGGGCCCGTCCCCGCTGTAGCCGATGTAGCGGACCTTGCCGGCATCCCTGGCCTTCTGCAGGGCGCGGATCGCGTCTCCCCGCGTCAGGATCTCCTCCGAGCACGAATGCAACTGGATGAGATCGATGCGGTCGGTACGCAGCCGGCGCAGGCTCTGCTCGATGTTGCCTAGCAAGGTTCTGGGATGCCATTCGTAGGGAGGTTCGCCGACCAGTTTCCCCGCGATCCGGCGTACCTTGCGCAGAGAACGGCCAAGATTGCCGAGCCGTGGCAAATGTCTCCCGCACTTGGTGAAGAGAAGAAATTGGTCCCGCCTGCCCGACAGCAGCCGACCCAGCCTCTCTTCTGCGTCGCCATACATCGCAGCCGAGTCCAGCACGTTGATGCCGGACTCGGTGGCGACGCGCAGCATCGACTCCAACGCGTCGTCGTCGCTGGATTGCGAAAAGCCTATCTCGGCGGTTCCGAGACCGAGCGAGCTGACTTGCAGCTCTGTATTGCCGAACTTGCGTCGTGCGATGCGCATATGACCTCGTAGCAGGCAAGCCGCCGGCGGAAGCAAATGGGCAAGGCTGCGGTGACGGCAGCCGCCGTGCGCGACCTATGCAGCCCGAAGCAATGCCCGTTCCTTCAGCCGGTCGTGAGCGATCTGGATAGGATCGCGAACGTCGACGAGGCGGGATGCCGCGAGGCGGATCAATCCCCGCAGCTCGTCAAAACCGCCTTCATAGGAATGGATCGGAGCCAACGGCGACATGATCCGATGCTCGCCGTATGCTTGCAGATATTCCTCGAAATTGTCCCAGCTGATCATCCCGCCGGAATAGAGGAAGGACTCAACCGGCAAGCCGCCGGCGTAAATCACTTCATGCGTCTCGAGCTCGACATGGAAGTACTCGAGCGTTTCCGACGCAAGTGCTGTCTCGTCGAACCGGATCGAGTGGCCGTTGACGAGATGCCTGGCAGGGATCAGCACGCCGTCGATGAACAGCGCATGATCCTGCGAGACGTACACATCGCGACGCGGCGTGCATTCGTCGATGGCGCCCCGGAACACACAGACCGGCAACACGCGCGGATGCCAGGCCGCGGATGGATTGCGCTTGAGGGTCTGACGGCCGATCCACTTGACCGGCTTCGGACCGTTTGCCGTGACGATCTCGGCGCCGACCGCAAGATGCTCGACGGCGACCTCGCCGCTGGTCGTCAGAATCTGCGTGCCACGCGCGAAGCAGCGAATGCCCCCGGAGCCTGAGCCGTATCCGGACGCCGATCCATAGCCCCCGGAGCCCGATCCATATCCGTCGCCTGATCCAGAACCGCCAAATCCCGTTCCATACCCCGAGCCTGATCCGGAGCCGCTGGAGCCCGATCCAGTCCCGGTCCCGGTCGAGCCCGATCCGGTGCCGGAGCCCGATCCATATTTGTCAGCGCCCGAGCCGCCTGCTGAGCCCGACCCCGAGCCTGCAGACCCGGAGCCGTTCGCAGAACCCGACCCGCTGCCGGAAGACCCCGACCCACCGCCAACGCCGGATCGACGCCCGGAGCTTCTCGCCTGCCCTGCGCCAGAGCCCGATCCGGACCCTTGCCCAAATCCAGCACCATGCCCGTGCCCGATGTCGCCGAACTCACGATGCCGGTGGAAATGGAAGGGCCAGTGATGGTGCTCATGAATGTCGGCTGCCGCATCGCGGGTGCCGAGCAGGGACAATGCGGATGATCCGACTGTGATCATCGAGAGCTTCCTGGCTGTGGCGGCGGCGATGCCGATGAAATGCCGGCGGGAAGGGCTCGAAGGTGGGACTGCTTTCATGAGCTTATCTCCGTTTACGGAAACGTAACCAATCTACCAGTGCTAGAAAACGCGTATCGAGCGACATGGTTAACGCGAGGCGCTTCGTTTCGGGACACCGGATCAAAAACGCTCGCAGCAGCGGTCACCATGCTGCCGGCTTTGTTAAAGCGCGCTCGCTCCGATCATTGGTTTACGCGGCGCTTAACCCATTCAATTAACGTCGCTAACAAAGAAGTTCGCGAAAGCGGCGCGCGACCTGTCACCACGATTGAAACATGATTTGGTTCCGCGATACTGACGATGCACTTAGAGAGATTTTAAAGTCTGGAAGGCGCGGACGTCGTGCACGCCAAGGTTTTGCTATTGTCGCAGCGCCGGATTTCCGATCTGGTCGCGTTCTGCCTGGCCTATGAGTTCGAGGACACGTTGCAGGCGGTGACCGATGCCGAGCGGATCGACGCAACCGACTTCGCCTCCCTCGAGTTCTCCCGCCGCACCTACAAGCTGACGCGCATGGTGTCAGGATCGCGCCGGCTGGCGGCGCAGCTTGCACCCAGCCCACGCGGCGCGGCGACCTTGAGCGGCGATTACGATCTGTTCTTCCCGATCTTCAGCAACGCTTTCGAGCTCTATTCGCTTGCGACGGTACCGGACTGGCGCCGGCGCTGTCGCAAGGCGGCCTGCTTCATCACCGAGGTGTGGACCGACCAGCTGCCGCAATATTTGCTCGAGCTGCTGTCGGAATTCGACCATATCTTTACTGGGCTTGCCCACTGCGTCGACGACGTGGCGCGCATCACCGGCCGTCCATGCAGCTATTTGCCGCTCGCGGCCGACGTGCTGCGCTTTGCTCCCGCCGCGCCCGACCAGTGCCGGCCGATCGAGGTCTGCAATATCGGCCGCCGCTCGCAGGTCACGCATCATGCGTTGCTGGAGGACGCCGCGCGTCGGCACAGTTTTTACTATTTTGACACGGTGGCCGCGAGCGGCACCGACATGAAGCAGCGCACCTTCCGCGTCGACAACGCGCAGGAGCATCGCCTGATGCTGGCGACGATTCTAAAGCACAGCCGCTACTTCATCGCCAATCGCAGCCACGTCAACAATCCGGAATTCACGGCCGGACGCGACGAGATCTCCGCCCGCTTCTATGAGGGCATCGCGGCAGGCACCGTCATGATCGGCGAAGCGCCGCGCACCGCGGAGTTCAACCGGCAGTTCGACTGGCCGGACGCGGTGATTCACCTGCCCTTCGATTCCCCCGATGTCGGCAGCATCCTGGCCGAACTGAACGGCAACCCCGCCCGGCTGGCGACCGTCAGCGGCAGCAATGTCCGGGAGGCTGCGCGCAGGCACGACTGGGTCTACCGCATCAAGACCGTGTTCGATGTCCTCAAGTTGGCGCCGACCGAAAAGATGGCCGCGCGCAGCGCTGAGCTCGAGCAGATCGCCTCCCGGTTCTGAACTCGCAATCCCGAACGAAAAATCGAGCAATCGGCTCCATCCGGACCGGGTGCCGGTATGGTTAATAAACTGCCGAAACATATGGTTAACGAATTCGTGGTCTCTTCAGGGCAGGGGCATCCGGCTCACGTCAACTGAAGCAATTTCGGCTGGGCTCAGCCCAGGTGCTTCGGATGCCCGGCGACGAGTTTTTGGCCGCAGCGGGCTGAGGTGTATTGTGAAACGAGGTTTGTGGAGTACTGGCCAGCGCAGGGGCGGATCCGAGGCGCCTCCATTCAGGCCCGCGCCGTCCCGGCCAGCGCCCGGGCGGCATCGCCCCGCACAGCAGGCGCGCGGACCCTTTTCCGGTTTCGACGAACGGCAGCCCGAGCCCGCGCCGGCTCCGCCTTCAGACGATCACGATTTTCGCAGCCAGGCCCTCGACGTCCTGCTCGCCGCCTCGCGCGATGTTGAAGACGAACATCGCCGGCAATCCGAGCTCGCCCGTATCCGCGGCGAGATCATGGACATTGCGCGCGACGTCGCGAATTTGAGGCGGCAGCAAACGAACGGTCTTGCGAACGACGCCATGCAGGACCAGCCGCGCCCCGCGGTCCGTCAGAACGTACCGCGTCAACCGCACAATAGCTCCCCGCAGGTGCCGCGCGTGAGCATGCGGGAATCCGAGCCCATGGAGCAGCGGCAACGGATTCCGAACCACCGGCGTCATCAACTGGTCGAGCGCGCCCACCGCCATGGGCGCGCCGGCAGCGCCGAAGCGACCGTCCTCTCTGCGCCTGCGCGCGAGGAGTGGCCGGTGCTTGCGATCGGCGATGAGGTCCTGGCCACGGCGCCGCACAAGGCGACGACAACCGTCAAGCCCAAAGCTACCGTAAAGCCTCCCGCCATGCCCAACGCGGCCGGAAGGCGCAAGGATGCCGGCAAGCCGGCCAAGGCGAGCAGCGTGAGTCTTGCGGTCAAGGCCGCGCTGTTTGCAGCATTGATGCTGGCCGGCACCGCCGCCATCGCACTGACGCTGCGGGGCAAGCTTCCGCTGCTGGCGCAGGAAGCGCAGAAGACGCGGCCGGTCGCCGACGCCTCCTCCACTCCCGCAGAAGCGGCCGGCGCCCGGCCGGCGCAGTTGCAGCTCGCATCGGCCGATCATACCTCGGCGCTCTACCCGTTCGCGATGCCGGATACCTATGGCGTCTACGCCGTCGGCGAAGGTCGCCTGACGGCACTTGAGCCCTTGCCGATCCGCGTGCCCGATGCGCGCGTCTCCATTTCGAGCACGATCACCAAGCCCGCGCCGGCGCCGGCCACCAACGGAACGCCGCTGTTCGTCGTCTATCACCGTGAACTCGCCACCAATGTTCCGGAAGGCGCCTCGGTGCGGGTGTTTGCGAAGGTCATGCAGGCCTCGAGCTTCGTCGGCGGCAGGCCGAAGGCGGTCCCGGTCGAGGACACCTGGGCGGTGCGCGGTGGCGCCATTGATCTCAGGATCGCGCCAGTCGCCACCAACAAGGAAATGATCATGATCCGGGCGGCCGATCCGAGCTTCACGCTGTCGCCGGGCCGTTATGTCCTGATGTTCAAGAACCAGGCCTACGATTTCAGCGTGGCGGGCACGGTCAGCGATACCGCGCACTGCCTGGAGCGTTCCGACCTGCAGGACCGGTCGGTCTATTCGGAATGCCGCGAGCTGCCGGCTGCCGCCGAGAAGTCCTGAGCTAGGCGACTTGAACGCCGGCCTTGCTTCGCTGCCACAGCAGCAGGCCGGCAGCGCCACCAAGCAGGCAAATCGTCATCAACAGCTGTTCGCCGGTTCGCAAGCCACCGCCAATGGCGGCGAAGGCCAGAAGGCCAAGCCCGATCCAGAACAGCTTTTGCCACTGATAACTGTCGTGCAGCTTGGCGATCTGCCGGCGCTGAAACCAGATGCTTCGGGCTTCGGCCGAGAACGCCAGCACGCCGCGCAACAGTGCCGGGACTACCCGCAAGCCGATCAGCAAGGCAACGAACAGCGTCAGCGTCATCCAGACCTGGTCGTGGCCGCCGGACAGCGCGCGAAAGACCGGCGCAATGCAGAAGCCCAGCACCACGCGCGAAGCAATGCTCCACGGTGCGCTGTCCAACCTCAGGAGAAACTGCTCAAGAACCTTCATGGCTATGCCTTTCTAGGGCCGCGAGCCGGCCGGCAATCGAACTGCACGCAAGTCGCGCAGCGCGGAAAATACCAGATGGAGCGGACCGGTTACCCGGAAGATGCCGACTGCAATTGCGAGATAGGCGGCAAGGCACACCAATCCGGAAATGAAGATCCGCATCAGATGCGAGGAACCTGCAAGAAACTCCAGCTCCACCAGGAAGCCGGCGGCGACCGCAATCAGGCCTGCAATCGTCTGCGGGCCGACCGTCTGCAGCACGTCCCTGCTCCGGATGCCGAGCGGGCGGCCGGAATAGACCAGCGCCGGCACGAACAGGCCGAACATCGCGACCGCATAGGCGGTTGCAACGCCGGTGACGCCGAACGGCAGGCCCGCCGCAAGCGCCACGAGCTGCACGATCGCGCTATACAAGCCCCAGCGCATCCAGCGATCGGCGCGCCCCGCCGCGACATGGAGCCAGCCCATGGTGCGCTCGATGCTTTGAGCGATGCCGCGCACGGCGAGGATGCACAATAGCGGTCCGGCCGGCGCCCATTTCTGTCCGAGCAGCAGCACCACGAAATCCTGCCCGATCACCGCGAGGATCGCAAAGGCTGGCGCAGAGAAGAAACTCAGGGTCGACAGCGCGGTTTCCCAGGCCTGCTTCAGCCCCTGCACGTCGGACCTCAGCTTGCTCAGGCTCGACGCCGCAATGTTGTGCGAGGGTTCGGTCAAAATGCTGAGTACGTTGCTGTAGATCGTGAACGCATTCTGGAAATAGCCGAGCGGGCCTGCGCCCTGAAAAAAGCCGATCGCAAGCCGGTCGGCCGACTTCACAAGGTAGTCCGTCATGGTGAAGCCGGTCACGCCCAATCCGAAGCCGACCAGCTCCTTTGCGTCAGCCGAAATCCGCGGCCGTCCGGGCACCCAGCGGCAGCTCAGCCAGACCGCAGCGGCATTCCATCCCGCGGTCACGATCGGCTTGGCGACGAGCGACCAGTATCCCCAGCCCGCAAGCGCGAGCGCGACGCTGACGACGCTGCCGACCAAATTGGCGGAAATATCGATCATCGCCATGCGGTGAAACTGCATGGCCCTGCGCATCAGCGCCGCATGCTGCGTCGACACGGCCGCCAGGACGAACGTGACCGATAGCGCCAGCGCAATGCCGGTCAGCGAAGGCTCGCCGAAAAAGCGCGCAATCACCTCGCTGCTGACGATAAGCAACACCGTCAGGCCGAGGCTGATTGCCACATTCAGCCAGAACAGCGTGCTGATTTCCGCCTGGGTGATACGTGTCTTCTGCGTCGACGCCTCGGCCGTCCCGAAATCGATCAGCATCGGCGCGAAGCCGACCAGCGCCAGCACCATGGCGACAAGACCGAAATCGTGGGGGCTGAGAATCCGCGCCAGCACGATGGTCGATGCCAGCTGGACGAAAATGTTCGCTCCGCGCGCAGCAATGAAGATCATGCCGCTGTGCAGCGACGCCCGGCCAAGGCCTGCATAGGCCTTGTTCTCGGCAAAATATTCGGCGCCGCGTTTCGCAGACAAGGCAGTTGTCCTTTAGCTGTGTTCGGAGTTGCCCTTGAGCTGGTCCGCAGGGACACGCTCCAGCCAGATCTCGCGCCAATAGGGATAGATCGCGCGCGGACAGAAGCGGCGGCAGATCGCATAGCGCGCCTCGCAGACCACATCCTTGAGGATGATCGCGTCGGTCTTGAAGCGGACCATCTTGCCGGAGGCTTCATCGATGATCTGCTTCTGCCGCCGCTCGACTTCATACTGTCGCTCGGTGAACGGCACCATCTCGGCGTCGAAATACAAGCCGCGGTTGCGGTAGTTGGAGTCCAGCGTCTTGAGGATCTCCTTGTACGGCTTGACGCGAACCATCTCGCCCTGCTGCAGGTCGAGCTGTTCTCTGGGCACCGGCGTTCCCTTCGGCACGCCGTAGGGCCTGATCGGATACGGCACGCCGCCGACGGCGCGCTGGTATTGGTCGTAAATCCAGCGCATCGGAAAGCCGATGCCGATGCCGGCTTCGGCAACCGTGCGCCATGCGGAATACAGCAGTCCTATGGCGAGCTGGGACAGTTTCACGTTGCCCGAGGTGTAATCCTCGACGTACTGCCGGACGTCCCACCAGGGCAGCGGCTGGGTGGCGAACTTCACCTGGGTGTTCTGGCAGACATATCTCGGCTCGGTCTCGCCGGCGGCCGGCGCGATCCTGATGCTCGAGTGCAGGACGTCTTCCGTGCAGCCGGCGCGGCTGGACCTCGCGGCCGGCGCGGCTGCCTCGCCGCTTTTTGCGGATGCCGGTTCGATCCGCTTGAGCCAGGCTTCCTTCCAGAAGATCAGGCAGGCGGCCTCGCAGCCGTCATGCGCCGCGCCGTTGCAGCGGATGTTCGACAGATGCACGGTGTTCGCCATCTTGCGGCCGCCGATCCCGATGGCGGGATCGCAGGTCTTGTGGGCGCGCTTTCCGACCATCATCCGGGCGCCGCAATATTTCAACATTTCCGGCATGAACGGCATCTCGTCGAGCCGTCCATTGGCATCGAGGGTCGCGAGAATTTCTTCCCGCGAGCGGACCTGCACCCATTCACCGGCCTTGAGGCCGAGCACCTCTTGGCTGCAGCCCATGGCAGAACGCTTTCGAAAAAAATCCAGCAAGGGGCCGGTTGCCGGCGCCCGCGAGAAAATCCGTGCTGCAATCATATCAATGCCACCTTGCGTGCAAAAAACGCCTCGGCGTAACGCTCGGGCGCACGGCATTCCATGCCCCTGATGCGCGCGAGGCCACGAAACGTCTCGTCGTCGAACCACTGCTTGGAGCGCTGGCTGCCGAAATGCGCCATCAACAGCTCGATCTTGCGCGCGAGTGCGGCGGCGGAAACCGGCACATAGACATTCGGCTGTCCGATGTCGCCATCCCACTTCGGGATCTCATACTCCAGGATCTGGTGATCGCGGAACGTGTTCCAGGTCAGCCGGCAGACCAGCTGATGATCCTGGTGCGCATCGTCGCGCCGATGGGTCAGGATGAGATCGGGATCGATGCGCCCCTTCAGCGCTTCGAACCATTGCTTGATGGCTTCGCCCTGCTCGGGAAAAAAGCCGTCACGAAACGACATGATCTCAATCTTGGCGCCGGCCGCCTTGGCCAGAAAATCCGCCGCCGATTTCCTGGCTTCGTCGTCGCGGACGCCGCCGCCGCTCAGCACGCACCAATGCACGTCGAGCTTGACGCCGCGCTCCATCAGGCCGAGCAGCATGGCGCCGGCGCCGATCTCGATATCGTCGGAGTGCGCCCCCAAACAGAGGAGCGACAAGCGATCGCCCGGTTTGGCAAGCTGCAGCGCGCGCATCAGGCGGCCTTGATGATCGGCGCAGCCTGCACGCGCCAGGGCGTCTCACCCTTCTCGACCATGTCTTCGAGCACCTGGCGGTCGCGCAGCGTGTCCATCGCGCGCCAAAAACCCTCATACTTGTAGGCCATCAAATGGCCGCCCTCGATCAGGCGGTTGAACGGTTCTAGCACGAGCTCCTCGCCCTCTCTGATGAAGTCGAAGATCTCCTTGCGGAAAATGAAGAAGCCGCCGTTGATCCAGATATCGGACTCCTGGCTCGAGCGGATGCGGTTAACCGATCCCGCCTCGTCGAACTGCGCGAGGTGGAAGCTGATCGGCGGGTGGATGGCGATGAAGCAGGCGATCTTGCCGCTCTCCTTGAAGCGCTGGATCATCTCCGGCAGGGGAGCGTCCGTCAGCCCGTCGCTGTAATTGGCGAGGAACATCTCCTCGTCCTTGACGAGATGTTTGACCGCCATCAGCCGCTCGCCGATGTTGCGCCACGTGCCGGTATCCACCAGCGAGACGCGCCAGTCCGGCGGGCGGTCGCCGAGGATCTCGACCTTCTTGCCGAACTCGGAGACGACGCAGTCGCTGTTCGCCGTCTGGCGATAGTTCAGGAAGTAGTCCTTGATGACGTTGGCCTTGTAGCCGAGGCAGAGGATGAAATCGTCGTGGCCGTACTGGCTGTAATACTGCATGACGTGGCACAGGATCGGCTGATGTCCGACCGGCACCATCGGCTTGGGAATGCTTTCCGAGTACTCCCGGATTCGGGTACCAAGCCCGCCGCAAAACAGAACGACCTTCATTGTGTCAGCTCCCGCGGATCGATGATCTGGACGTTCGGAACCGGCACCACGAACTTGCAGCCCCACTCGCCGACATGCCGCATCTGCGCGACGATTTCCTTCTTCAGGTTCCAGGGCAGGATCAGCAAGTAATCCGGCTTGTACTCGTTGATGGCCTCAACCGGCAGAATCGGAATGTGCATGCCCGGCGTATAGCGGCCGTGCTTGTAGGGGTTACGGTCGACGGTGAAGTCGAGGAAGTCGGTGCCGATGCCGCAATAGTTGAGCAACGTGTTGCCCTTGCCGGGCGCCCCATAGCCGCACAGCCGGGCGCCCTTCTCCTTGCAGTCGATCAGGAAGTCCAGCAGCTGCCGCTTGGTGTGATGGACGCGCGCGGCGAAGCGCGCATAGGTCGCGATGTCCTCGAAGCCGATCTGCCGCTCATGGGCCAACAGCCCCGTGACGTTCGACGACACGGCATGTGCGGCATCGGCGCGGCAAAGATAGACCCGCAGCGATCCGCCGTGGGTTGCGATCTGCTCAACGTCGAACACTTTGAGCCCATGGGGCGCCGCCATGCGCTCGATCGTGATGAGCGAGAAGTACGAGAAGTGCTCGTGATAGATCGTGTCGAACTGGTTATCGTTGATGAGCGTTTCCAGATGCGGGAATTCGAGCGTGACGACGCCCTGCGGCGCCAAGAGGTGCGCCATGCCCGCGACGAAATCGTTGAGGTCAGGCACCTGCGCCAGCACGTTGTTGCCAATGATGAGATCGGCGCGCTTGCCCTCCGACGCCAGCCGCTTGGCCAGATCGAGCCCGAAGAACTCGACCAGCGTCGGGATATTCTTCTTGCGCGCGACTTCCGCCACATTGGCGGCGGGCTCGATGCCCGTGACGGGCACGCCGAGCGGCAGGAAATGCTGCAGCAGATAGCCATCGTTACTGGCGATCTCGTACACCCGGCTCCGCGCACCGAGCTCGAGGCGCGCCTTGATCATCTCGCAATATTTTCGCGCGTGCTCGACCCACGAAGTCGAATAGGACGAGAAGTAGGCGTATTCTGTGAAGATGTGCTCGGGCTTGACGTATTCCTTGAGCTGCACGAGGAAGCAGCCGTCGCACACGAGCGCGTGCAGCGGATAGAACGGCTCCATCGCGTCGGTCTGGTCGGCGGTCAGGAAACTCTCGCAGAGCGGATGCATGCCGAGGTCGGCAAAGCTCGTGCTCAGCGGCTTGTCGCACAGCCGGCAGCGGCCATGAGAGGATTTCAACGCAATCGATTTGAAGTAGGAATGCGCGTTCATGGGCCCGTGCTTTGCAATGTTGACTCTAATGATCGAACGACAGTGACGTCGCGTCAGAATCATCTATTGCATATGCGCAGGCGAATTAAAGCGTTGTAGCGCATTATGGTAAAACTTGAAGCACTTACCAAACTGAAAGTCGGCGGCCGTTAGCGTAGATGCGTACAAGTTTAATCAATCGATGGAGCAACGATTAATCATGCGATTCGAAGCAATCGGCCTCGATGGTGCGTGGCTCATTCATCCGGAGCCGATGCAGGACGAGCGCGGCTCCTTCGCGCGCACATTCTGTGTCAACGAATTCGGCGAGCACTGTCTCGAAACGAAATTCCCGCAGCACAGCGTGTCCCATTCGTCCCGCAAGGGGACGATTCGCGGCATGCACTTCCAGAACGCGCCTCACGAGGAAGTGAAGCTGGTGCGCTGCCTCACCGGATCGATCTTCGACGTGATCATCGACCTGCGGCCACACTCGCCGACGTTCCGGCAATGGAAAGGTTTTGGGCTGTCCGGCGACAACGGGCTGCAGCTATACATTCCGAAAGGCTTCGCTCACGGCTTCCAGACGCTCGCCGACGACACGCGGGTTAACTATCTCATTTCCGAATTTCATGCGCCGGCGGCCGCCCGCGGTGTTCGCTACAACGACCCCGCCTTTGACGTCAGGTGGCCCCTGCCGGTCACCTCGATTTCGGAAAAGGATTTGCGCTGGCCGGATTTTGCCGGTTGAGCTGACCAGCGCCGCGCTCAAGCGTCGGCGACGGGCTTCAGGAGGTCGTGCTTGGCGAGCAACTCGGCCGTCCGCTTGACGACCGCAAATGGCAGCTGCGCGCGCTCTGCGATATCAAGCAGCGAATGCTCGCCGTCGGACAGGTTGAGGATCCAGAGCATCGCCATGTTCGCGGCGGCCGCGTCCTTGTCGCCGCCGATCGCGCCGTAGAGCCCTCGCCTGCCGAGCTGCGGTTCGCCTTTGGAAACGGTGTTGCGGAAGATGCCGTTGCGTTCGATCACGGCAATGGCTTCGCTGATCAGCCGGTATGAATCGCCCAGCGCCTCGGCCGAGATGAAATCGAGATTGTCCGCCGAGGTGTGATACTGGGGAATCGTGCCGTACTTGCTGCGCTGAAGGAGCCCAACGGGCAGGTTGAATCCCGGCGAGCAATACTGCCGCTCGTCATAGCCGTAAGGAGAGAATTCCTCGATCACAGGCGACAGCCCCGAATGGCTCAGCGCATGGATCATCGCGCGGTCGATTTCCGTATTGCCCGGCCGGCTCTTCTTGAAGGTCGGGCCGCCGCGATCGCCAAGCATCGAAACGACGAGGCCGTGCTTGATGCGATGGACGCAAGCCTCGTTGCGGGCAAGCCAGGTGATCGCGCCGATGGTGCCCGGCGCAAACAGGAAGCGATAGCTGTAGCGGGTTCGCAACGCCGACATGCGTTTTGCCAGTTGGGTCAGCAGGGCAATGCCCGAGCAATTGTCGTTGGCGAGCGAGGGATGGCACACATGCGTGGAGAGCAGAAACTCGTCCGGCGTTTCGCCCCGGTGCAGATATTCGCCGTAGGTGAGATGGCCGTCCGAGAGGCTCGAGTCGATCAGAACCTCGTAGGTCCCGTCGCGAAGCGTTTCCAGCTGGCGGTGGGACATGCAGAACGCCCAGTTCTCGGCATAGTATGACGTGCGATACGGGATCAGATCGGGCTGGTCGGGCAACGTATGGATGTGCTGTTTCAACTCGCCGAGCGACATCTTCTGCTGAACCGGCACGCTGTAACTCATGACGTGCAGGTTGGATCGGTTGAAATCGACAATCTTCTCACCGCGCGCATTCTTGATCCAGGCGTCGCGGATGTTCCACTCGCGCGGAACGGTCCAGTCGAGAACAGGCGTTCCAGTGGGGACCTCGTGGATGTCGAGCGCGATATGCGCCGCGACCTCGCGCAAGGTCTGCCTTACGCCGTTGCCGGTGATGCTCCGGCAGATTGGATAGATTCTTTCAGCCAGCGCGAAGATCTCCGCGCCGGCATCATCGATGACAGGTTGGTCCGGGGACATCCGCGCCTTTCGCAGAGCAGTCAGCCCCGCCGACATCAGGAACCCGCCAGCTGGGGTGCAGCCGACGCAGCCGCGTTCCAGCTTCCGACGGGGCGGTGCCGCAAATCGGCATCGAGAATTCCGTCGGCGAGAAGCTTGTTGATGTGGCCGATGCGCTGGTAGCGCGGGCCTTCGAATTCCTCCAGCGTGACGCCGGACGCAAGATAGGCCTTGTAGAGCTGCTCGGCGCCCTTCTTGGCATCCCATTGCGGCTTGAAATTCGGCAGGCGACTCTTGATCTTCTCGAAGCTGACGCGATACGAGCGGGTGTCCGGCACAGCACCCTCGGCGAACTCGACCTCGCAGCCCGGCACGACCTCGGCAACGATTTTGGCGAGATCGCGTATCTGGTAATTGTGCGCCGTCTGGCCGACGTTGAAGGCTTCGTTGAACACGGCTTCCACGGGCGCCTCGAGCGCCGCGATGAATGCCCGGGAGATGTCCTCGATATGGACGATCGGCCGCCACGGGGTGCCGTCCGACTTCAGGTGGATCTTCTTGGTCGTCACCGCCCAGGCGACGAGATTGTTCAGGACGATGTCGAACCGCAGCCGCGGCGACACGCCGTAGGCGGTGGCGGGCCGCAGATAGACTGGGCAGAAGCCGTCGCCGGCAATCCGCGCGATGCTGCGTTCGGAATTGACTTTCGACTCGCCATAGGCCGTTACCGGATTGAGCGCGCCGGTTTCGTCGATCATGCCCTCGCCGGCCTTGCCGTAGTTGCTGCAGGACGAAGCGAACACGAAGCGGCGGACCTTGGCCTTCTTGGCGAGCTCCGCCATGCGCACGCTGGCGCGGTGATTGATGTCGTCGGTGAGGCCGGCCCGCAAATTGCCGAGCGGATCGTTGGAAAGCGCGGCCAGATGAATGACGGCGTCAAAGCCCTTCAGATCAGCGAGCTCGACGTCGCGCGTATCCTTGAGGATGGTCGGCACGTCGACGATGGCGCCGCCTTGCTCGAACGTGCAGCGCTCGTAGAGATCGCTGTCGAGGCCGATCACCTCGTGCCCGGCCTTGAGCAGCATGGGCGTCATGACCGAGCCGATGTAGCCGAGATGTCCCGTCAGCAAAACGCGCATTGTTCAAACACCCTGTTGGTTTGGCCTCGATTTTGGCCGCCAGTGTACAGGATGTGCCACAGGCGATTCACGTCTTCGATGAAACCGTAGTTAACCGGACGTCGAATCCGTCTCGCCGCAACGGCCGATATTGGGGTTTACGCGAGGATTTCGCCCTGGGACCGGACCGCGGCCGCTTCGCCGATCCCGGCTCCGTTCACCGGCACCATCTCTACGCCGAGATCCGCCGCATCAGCGCCCGCGGTATTTTGCGGATGGTGTTCCGAACCCGGTAGTTCGCGGTCGAACGCACCACGTCAAAACGATTGGCCAGTTCGCCGCCAAACGCCACCACGAACCGGTACCTGGCGTCATTGTCGATGCCGCCATCGAAATCGAACCAGAGGCCGAGCGAGTGAGCAAGCTCGATGCCGGTCCAGAGCAAGAGGCTGACCGCGCCGGGATGCGCGACGTCCCGGTCGCGGGTGGAGAGGAAGTAGTGGACGTATTTGTCGTCCCAGATGAAGAACACTTTGGCGTGCGCGATTCCGCCTGGATCGACTGCCGTGACGATCTTGCACTGACCGCGCGCTCTGGCCGCCGCGAAGGCAGGCGGCAGCAACGAAAGATCGAAATAGGATTCCGCGCCGTCGAGATTGGCCTGGTAGAAACTGGCAAATCGCTTCACATCGTCGATCTCGCGAACGGTGAGGCGCTCGCGGGCGCGGCGAATGATGTTCTTGGTCTTGTCGCGCAGGCCCGCCCACAACACGTCGATCGGCTGGCTCTTGCAGTCCAACAGAAAGGTGGGGTGCACCTTGACGTCGTAACCCGCGGACAGAAACGGCGCGAGGTCGCCGAAGCCGGCATCGAGCGTCATCTCGACATGGTCATGGCCGGCGATCTGCCTAAGCAAATCGGTGATGATCGAGTGGGTGGAGCGGATACGCGTTTCGGTCTTGCCGGTCTGCTGTGCAATGACCGGTCCGAGAAAGCGCGTGATCTGTGGCATTTCGCAGATCCTGGCACTGCCTTCACTGCGCTCGACAAACCGCAGCGATCCGGCGGTGCGGCCGCCGCGCTGGCATGTCACCTCGCGCCAGCGTCCGGGCGCAAGCGCATCGAGCCACCAGTCTTCATGGAAGATTGATTTCCGCATCAGACCGCGCGCCACTTCCGTTGACGAGCATGAAGCCGACGCAACTCGATTGCATCACCGGCGCGAAGCCAGGCTTGCAGCCGGCCTGCATCCTCCCCGAGCAAGACAGATTTTCCCCAAGCATCCATTGGATGGGCCTCAGGCGATTCCTGTTATTTTTCTTGCGAAACGCGCGCCCTTGATAACCCGCGCGTGTTCACCTGTTCACGTGACGCATCGACGCAAGCCGCACTTTTGGTGTGTGGCGCGTCAATAACAACTGAATTGCTTTGTTAGGATTAACGATACGGAGCGCAATCGATAGGGAACTTCAATCGAGCGACGCGAGCAAGTTTACTCACGGCTGCGTAAATGGAGTGCCCGCGTCATAGCGGGCTTTTGCGGGCAGCGTATGCAGCTTGGTGGTGCCGGCCGGATCGACCCACGGCCACACATAGCCGCGCCCCGCATCGAAGAACGCCGGCTTGTTCGCCAGATATAGCGAATCCGGCAGGGTGCGGCTTGCAATCGCCGGATCCCATTTCACACTGTTAGTGAGATAATCGAAGTTGCCATGCCGAAGCGTGGTTGAACTTACCTTGGCGTCGGTCGGATAGGGCGCGACCGCGTCCCAGCCGAGCATCCAGATCGCCGGCTTGCCGTCGGCAAAACTTCCTTCATACACCCATCCATCCATCTGCCCGGCGGCGCCGAGCACGTTGCCGGCAAACGACGTCCAGTAGGAATAGGCCATCAGGCCTGCGCAGCGCCGCGGTCCGTTGCGGGACTGCGTCGCGTCGTCGATCCTGCCGCCTGCCTGATTGTCGAATGCGCTGCGGATGCCGCGCAGATGGTTGCGGAAGAAGGTGAGATAGACGCTGCTGCCATGGGTGTTGTCGCTGTCGGCGTTGTGGCCGTAATTGCCCTCGAACAGGACGTGATGCGGCCCCACCATGTGGCTGGCGTTCAACCCCGTCTCGATCCAGTAGCCCTGGGTGTTGATGTAGCCCATGTCCATGTAGTTGTAGCCGACCACCGAGCCTGCGCCCGCGGAGCGCACGACGAGTACCTTATTGGCGCGGACCGCGATGCCGTTCTCGATCAGAACTTCAGAAGAGCCGGCCGACAGGCTGATGGCATAACCGCCGCCGCCGGGCTGCGACCAGGCGCCATCATGGACATAGAATTCCCGCAGTTCGACACGGAACGAGGCATGGATCGCGAAACCCTCGTCATGCCACACCGTGCTCTCGAGGTTTTTCGCCCACGATTTGGCCGCCCAGTTGAAGCGGAGATTGCTAGCATCGCCGCCGGTCAATGTCAGATCCTCGACGCCGGCGTTCGTGACGTGAGGCAGCGCGTAGCGGGAAAGCTGCGCGGCGTGGCCGGTGCGATACGAAATATGGATTGGCGTCGTGAAGGTGATTGTCGATCCCGCGACGGACGCGATCTCCTTGATCTCGGCCGTCGGCCTGTCCGGCCGCGAGAACCACGAGCCGGCGCTTTGCGGCGTGGTCGGCAGCGCCTCGGGCGCGAAGTCGTCGACGAACTGAACGGAGGGATTGTGTTTCTGCCACACCACGCGCCAGTCGGGGGCGGCCCAGATTTGTCCGCGCCCTTGCGGGTCCTTCTGCCAAGTGGCGCCCGAGGTCTCGTCCAGTAGGACGATCTGGCCCGGCGCAAAGCCGGCGCTGTCAGCTACCTGGACGGAATATTCGCCCTTCACCGCATCCGCGGTGAGCGCAACCGAGAACTTCGTATTGGTGCTGTCCTCTGTGGTGGAAAACAGCGACACGCCGACCACGATCAGCGGCGAAGGCTTTGCGCTGACGGCCGACTGGAATGGCTTGGCGCCGTTCGTCTTGGCGATGATCGTCTTGCCCGGCCCTGCGCCGCGCAACGTGATCCCCTTGTTGACGCGCAAATAGTGGCCGTCGTTGATCAGGAAGCTGCCGGCCGAAAGCTGCACCACCTGACCGATCGGGCAAACGTTGATGGCGGCTTGAATTCTCGCGGTATCATCGGTCGTTTCACTGCTCGGGCTCAGCGTGGAGCAAATCGTCGACCGCGATGGAATTCCGCCGGCTCCCATCAATCCCGGTTGCCAGCGGGTCGCGCGATCCGATGAAAGAAAGCTGCTCGCATCGATCGTCGCGGCAGACGCAGCGTCGCCAGCCGTGGCCACTTGCCCCAGCGCGCAGACCGCCGTGGCCGCCGCCGACATCACGACGGCGATGACGCGAATGAACGATGGGCGCAGCATTGATGTCGCCTTCATGCAGCTGCCTTTCCGCACGCGTGACGAGCCGGGCAGCAATCCGGCTCCTGCCAAATTCGCCCTTGTATGACACCGCTGCGTTTATCTCCACAGCTGAAGCTTGGCTTAACATTAACTCGCGATGCCGCCGCACCTGGCACGGTCGGCATGATACCTGCTCCACACCCGTTACCGCGCTGGACGACCAGGTCAGCTTGCCCCGAAAGAGGACAGCAAAGGTCGAAACCGGCGCACAGTTCGTGCAAGCGATGTCCATTTATGAAACATGAATCCGATTTCGCACTGATCGACTCGGCGGCGGACGCACATGGTGAACTTCTCGGCGCGAGAGGTTCGCGACGCTATTTGCTTGTGTCGCCCTGCCGGGACGAGGCGCAGTACCTGCGCCGCACGCTCGACAGCGTCGCTTTGCAATCGGTGCCGCCGGCGCTCTGGCTGGTGATCGACGACGGATCGACCGACGAGACCGCGGCAATCCTCGAAGAATACTCGCGTCGGCTGCCGTACCTGCGCGTCATCACGCGCCGCGACCGCGGCGGACGTCAGGTCGGACCTGGCGTCATTGAAGCCTTCTATGCGGGGCTGAACGAGGTCCGTCTCGAGGACTTCGACTATCTGTGCAAGCTGGACATGGATCTCGATCTGCCGGTCCGCTACTTCGAGATCCTGATGGAGCGGATGGAGAGCAATCCGCGCATTGGCACGACGTCGGGCAAGCCGTGGTTCGTCCATCCGAAGACCGGCGCGCTGGTGCCCGAGGTCTGCGGCAACGAGATGTCGGTCGGCATGACCAAGTTCTATCGGGTCGCCTGTTTCAGGGAAATCGGCGGCTTCGTGCGCCAGGTGATGTGGGACGGCATCGACTGCCATCGCGCGCGCATGCTCGGCTGGATCGCCGAGAGCGTCGATCTCGAACCCATTCGCTTCGTCCATCTGCGTCCGCAGGGCGCCAGCCACAAGGGCATCCGGACCGGACGGCTGCGCGCCGGCTTCGGCCAGTATTTCATGGGCACCTCGCCGCTCTACTATTTTGCGGTGGCGATCTCCCGACTGCCGGCGCATCCGGCGCTGATCGGCAGTGCCGCCATGTTGTGGGGCTACTTCCGAAGCTGGCTCAAGGGCCTGCCGCGCTACGACGACCCGGAATTCAGGCGCTTCCTGCGTTCCTATCAGCACGCCTGCCTGTGGTCGGGCAAACGCGCCGCCACGGTTCGCATCGAAGACGAACGGGCGCATCTCTGGCATCAGCGCCACCCCGGGCACGACGAGGCTTCAACAAGGAGCGAACAGCGCGCCGAGCTGCTCGGCCTGCAGTTTGACACCGTGACCATCGAGGCGGCCGTGACGCGTTGCCTCGAGCTTTGCCGGGAGCCCGACTCCAACACGATCATCACCGCCAACTCCTCGCATCTGTGCATGATGCGACGCGACCCTGAGCTGGCATCGGCCTGCCGTGCCGGCCGTCTCATCCTGGCCGACGGCATGTCGGTGGTCTGGGCGCTGCGCGCCTCGGGCCAGCCGGTGCCCGAGCGTGTCGCCGGCGTCGATCTCATGGCACGGCTGCTGGCGGCAGCCGGCGAGCACGGCTTGCGGGTCTATTTCCTCGGTGCCAAGCAGGAAGTGGTGTCGAAGCTCGTGCAGCGCGCCCTGGTGCAATATCCGGGAATCGAGATCGCCGGTTTTCATGACGGCTATTTCGGCCCCGACGATCATCCGCGCATCATCGAGGAAATCCGCGCCAGCCGCGCGCACATGCTGTTCGTCGGCATGCCCACGCCGTTTAAGGAAACCTGGGTCGAACGCCATCGCGAGCGCCTTCAGGTGCCGGTCATCATCGGCGTCGGCGGCAGCTTCGACGTGCTGGCCGGCTTCATCAAGCGCGCGCCGCACTGGGTGCAGATGGCGGGCATGGAGTGGTTCTGGCGGCTCATGATGGAGCCGCGCAAGCTCTGGCGACGCTACCTCACCAACAACAGCGAATTCAGCTGGCTCGCCGGACTGGAAGTCATCGCGCGTCGCATGGGGCGGCCGCCGACCGGGCAGAGGCGGGGAAATTTGCCATGACGGCGAAACGCAACATCCTTGTCTTCATGGGAACGCGACCCGAGGCGGTGAAGCTCGCTCCCGTGGTGGCCGCGTTGCGCGCCGCCGGCGACTTTCATTGCACCGTGGTGGCGACCGGCCAGCACAAGGAAATGTTCCGCCAGGTCGCCGACACTTTCGGCATCGGAATAGATGCCGACCTCGACGTGATGCGCCCGAACCAGTCGCTTGCCGGACTGACCGCGCGGCTGCTCAACGGCATAGATGAATGGCTGGAAACGGCCAAGCCGGACATGGCGCTGGTGCAGGGCGACACCACCACCGTGCTGGCGGCTTCGCTTGCCTGCTTCTATCGCCGCATCCCGATCGGCCACGTTGAGGCGGGACTGCGCACCGGCAATATCTGGTCGCCCTTCCCAGAGGAAGCGAACCGCAAGCTCGCCACCCCGCTGGTCGCGCTTCACTTCGCGCCGACCGAGGCGGCGCGCACGGCGCTATTGCGTGAAGGCGTCGCCGAGAAAACGATTTCCGTGACCGGCAACACGGTCATCGATGCCTTGCGCATCGAGGTCGCGCGTCAGGTCAACGACACCGCCCTTCGCGCCGCCATCGACGGCGATCTCGGCCAGTCACTGGGCGCCGACTGGGCGCAGTGGCCCAGTGTCCTCATCACCGGTCACCGCCGCGAAAATTTGGGCGACGGCATCGAGCAGATTTGCCGGGCGATCGCCGTGCTGGCCGAGCGCTTCCCGGACCATCGCTTTGTCTATCCGGTCCATCTGAATCCGAACGTGCTCACCCACGTCAACCGGCTGCTCGGCGGCCTGTCGAACGTCCGGCTCATCGCGCCGCAAAACTATCGCAACTTCGTCGCGCTGATGGCGCGTTGCCGCCTGGTGCTGACCGACTCGGGTGGAGTCCAGGAGGAAGCGCCCTCCTTGGGCAAGCCGGTGCTGGTCATGCGCGACACCACCGAACGCCCCGAGGGGGTCGCGGCCGGCACGGCGCTGTTGATCGGCCCCAAGGCCAGCGCGATCGTCGAGCACGCCACGCGCCTGCTCACGGACGAGGTGGCCTATCGCGCCATGGCCACGGCGCTCAATCCCTACGGCGACGGCCATGCCGCAGAGCGCATCGTGCAGCGCATCCGCGATTACTTCGCGGCAGGTACTGCGACCACGGCCTCGCCAAAACTGCAGCCGAAGTTGAAGGAGCTGGCCAAGGTCCGGGGCTGATGCGCTAGCCGATCGTCTGCGACCGGTCCTGACATCAGCAGCACGTCAGCGAAACACGCGGTTGCGGTGGCACCAGCGGATGAAGACGTACACCGACCAGACCCGCGACCAGTAGAGGCCGGGCGCACCGTCAAGATAAGCCTGCCACAGCCGCGCGACGGCATCGGGGTTCAGACCGCACGGCGTGATCGCCTGAGGGTCTCGCATGGTCTCGTTCATCACCCCTTTCAGGCCCTGCCGGATCCAGCGATCAAACGGCAGAACAAAACCGCTCTTGGGGCGCTCGAATAGCGCCGGATCGAGGCCACGCAGTCCGATCTTGCGCAGCATCGCCTTGCGCCCGAGCGGCTGGTAGCGCGCCGGATCGGGCAGCCGGTCCAGGCTCTCGAACAGCACGTGATCGACCAGCGGCACCCGTTGCTCCAGCGAGGACGCCATGCTGGCCACATCGTTGTCGCGCAGCAGTCGCTCGCCGAGGAAGAGGCGCTGCTCCATCACGGAGATTGCCGAGAGCGGCGTGCGGCCACCGGTCTCGGTAGCAAGCCGCTGGCGCATGGCGCGCGGCAAGCCATCGGCAAGCACGTCCGCGAAGCCCGGTGTGAGCAACTCGTGCTGCCACCCGGGCAGGAACAGAGCACTGGCCAGCTGATAGAGCGACAGCAGATCGTCGCCACTGCCGACCATGTCCGGAAGCTTGGCCCAGCGCGTCTGCGCCGGTACCGCGTGGCTCGAACTGCGCAACGCCGATGTCGCCAGTTTTGCCGCAGCAACTTGCAAACCTTTCGGCACGAAGCCGGCGCGTGCGAGCCAGCGCTGCAGCACCGGCAAATCGCGGAAGGTCGGATAGCCGCCGAAAAGCTCGTCGCCGCCGGTGCCTGACAGCGCCACGGTAAATCCGGCCTCGCGAATGGCGCGCGACATGAAGTAGGCGTTCAGCCCATCGAAGGTCGGCTGGTCGAGGCTGTCGAGCGCCGCTTCCAGATTACCGACGAACTGTCCCTCGGTCAGCACCACCTCGTGATGGTCGGTGCCGATCGCCGCCGAAATCTGCCGCGCAATCGGTCCCTCGTTGAGCTCCTGTTCTTCGAAGGCAAGGGTGAAGGTATGGATCGGCGTTTGGGCGGCGCGCTGGGCGAGGTTGGCCATTGCGGAAGAGTCGATGCCGCCGGAGAGGAACACCGCCAGCGGCACGTCGCTGGCGAGATGAAGTTTCAATCCTTCTTCGAGAATGGCGGCAAGGTCATTCTCGTTCACGGTCGAACCCGGCGCGCTGCCGGGGATGCGCCAGAAATCCTCGTTGCGCACTTCCCTGCCCGCGCCGTCGAACTCGACAAGCCGGCCCGGCCAGAGCAGCTCGACGCCTTTGACCGCAGTGCCAGGGCCGACCACAAAACCGTTCCAGGCGCAGCTCGCGGCAGCCTGCGGATCGAGGTGCGGCGTGCCGAGCAATCCGGAGGCGAGCAACGCCCGCAGCTCCGAGGCGAAAATCACCGACCAATTCTTGCTCGGGTCCGACGAGCGCGCCACATAGAGCGGCTTGATGCCGAGATGATCCCGGGCCAGCAGCAGCCGGCGTTGCTTTGGATCCCAGCTTGCGAACGCAAACATGCCGCGCAGCCAGCCCACGGCATCGGGTCCATGCAGACCGAGCGCGCGCAGCATCACGGCGGTGTCGCCGCTCGATTGGAACTGTTGTCCCTCGCTCTCCAGCCGCCGCCGCAGGTCGCGGTAATTGTAGATCTCGCCGTTGAACGTGATGACGTGCCCGGTGAGCGGGTCGATCATCGGCTGCACGCCGGCCGGCGAGAGATCGAGAATCGCAAGCCGGCGATGCGCCAGCAGCGCGCCCCAGCCGCGATCGTCGGGCGCAGAGCACCAGATGCCGTTCGCGTCCGGGCCGCGGTGGCGCATGGCATCGTTCATCCGCGCCAGCGCCGCGCGATTGGCCTGGTCGAGCTTCCCGATGATTCCGGCGATGCCACACATCTAACTGATACCTCGGCGCGAACATGACAGAAGACGCTTCGTCGATGTTGCAGCCGCTTGCATTAACATTAACCCCAATTGCTAAACTCCCGTTGATGTCCGCCGGGTTAAGTGGATGACAACGGCGCAGCTTTTTTCCGGCCAGTGGACCAGTCCATATCGATGACCACCGAGCGACTGAACATCCTGTATGTCTCCCAGATGCCGGCGAGCCCGCCGCGCTTTGGCGCACAGGCTCGCATCCACGGCCTGATGACCGAACTGGCGCGTCGACACGATCTGACGGCCGTGACGTTGGTCGACGACGAGTTCGACATCGACGAATGCCGCCGCGCCATGAAGGCTTATTGCCGCGAGGTGGTGCTGATCCGCAATCCCTACGGCCGCGACGGTCTTGCCAAGCGGTTGCTGCAGCTTCGCTCGCTTGCTTCGACCAAAAGCTTTGAACGGCTGCGGGTGGCCGTGCCGGAGATGCAGCAAGCCATTGACAGAGTGCTGCGCGCCAAGCGGTTCGACGTCGTCAACCTGGAATTCACCTTCCTCGGCCACTGCGAGCTCCGCCAGGCGCCGCCAGGCGAGAAGACGCCATGCCTCGTCGTGGACTCCCACAACATCGACTACGACATCGCAAGGCAGTATGCGAGCGGCGGTGCGAACCTGCTTCGCCGTCTTTACGCCGAAGCCAACTGGCGCAAGCTGCGGCGGGAGGAGCTCGGCACCTATCGCGATGCCGATGGCGTCTATCTGTGCAGCGTCGCCGACCAGCAACGCCTGCTCGCTGAAATTCCCGCACCGCGGACCACGGTCATTCCGAACGCGGCTGATGTCGCGTTCTACCAGCCGCGCGCGGCCTACCCGCAGCCGGACAGCCACACCATCGTGTTCTTCGGGCTGATGTCGTACATGCCGAATATCGACGGCGCGACTTACTTCATCAAGGAGATCTGGCCGCGCATCGCCGAGGCTAATCCGCAAGCGCGCTGCAAGATCATCGGCGGCTCACCGCCCGCCTCGCTCACCGCGCTCGCCGGACCGCGCGTCGAATTCACCGGCTTCGTGCCGGATCTGCGGCCGCATTTGGCAGAGGCCGCCGCGGTGGTGGTGCCGCTGCGGATCGGCGGCGGCACCCGGCTGAAGATCGTCGAGGCCATGGCGATGGGCAAGGCCATCGTCTCCACCACGCTGGGCGCCGAAGGGATCGAAGCCGTCTCCGGGCGCGACATCCTGATCGCCGACGAGCCGGCCGCCTTTGCGGAGGCCGTGGGCCGCCTTTTGAACGAGCCTGGCCTCGCTGCGCAAATCGGCAATTCGGCAAGGCAATTGTCCGAATCGCGATATGCGTGGAGCAGCGCGGCGCGCGCGCTGGAGAGCTTCTTCCGGCAGATCCTGCAGGCGCGAAACTAGGACGCGGACTTTTTGGACGCGTAAAGCCGCTTCAGGCGGAGAAAGCGCTTCTCGAAATATTCATAGCTGACATAGGCGATCGCCAGCGAGGCGGCCACGCCCAGCGTCGCCTGCAGTGCGACGGCCGCGCCATGCGAGCCGACCCATCGCGCCAGTTCGAACTCGGTCTGGTTGACGGTCAGGTAATACGAAATGAAGTGATGATAGACATAGAGCCCATAGCTGTAGGTGCCGAGGAACATCAGCCAGCGCGCGCGGAACAACCGCAAGATCGCTGATCGCTCTCGCGCTGCCAGCGCCCAGACCAGCAGGCAGCCCAGCAGCACCTGGATCAGGGACGCGCGGACCGGCAGCACGAATTCCATGCTTTCGCGCGATACCAGCCGCGTCCAGCCGAAGGTCGCGACGAGCAAGGCCCCCGCGATTGCGGCGATCCAGGGCAGCGCCCGGACCAGCCGGTCAGCGCCTCCAGGCTGGCGGGCCGCGACCGCAATGAATGCGCCCAGCGCGAGGCCATCGAGCCTGAACGGTGTCAGAACGTAGGTGGTCCACCAGCTCAAACCCATCATCGAACCGGTGAGGCGCGCGGCCATTGCCGCGATCGCGATCGAAAGGCTCGCCGCGATGAGCAGCCGCGGCCGTCGCGCCATCAGATACACCGCGACCGGCCAGAAGAAGTAAAAGTGCTCCTCGATGCAGAGCGACCACAGGTGCTCGAGATACGAGAACGACCAGTCGCCCTTCAGCGCGATGTAGACGTTGACGCCGTAGAGCCATGCCCACCACTGCCGATCGACCAGGTAGTCGAGCGTTGGTCCGCGCAGGATCGGGATCAGCGGCGCGACGACAAAGACCAGCGCCAATACGCCATAGTACAGCGGAAAGATCCGCAGCACGCGCCGCATGTAGAAATTGCGGAAGTAATGCGGCTCGTTGCGCGCGTCATAGAGAATTCCGGTGATGAGAAACCCGGACAGGATGAAAAACAATTCGACGCCGTAGGACCCGTAATTGGTGACGCCGACAATGGCGCGCTCGACCGCGTTGGTCGGCTGCATGTTGCCGACGAAATGCAGCAGCAGCACCATCGAGATGGCAAGACCCCGCACGCCGTCGAGCACCGGCAGATGGCCCCCGAGATCGGGCCGCAGGCTTGCGCGCGACGAAATGTCCGGGATTACTCTCGGTTCCGTCCTGGCTGATGGAGTCACAAACGCGTGTACGGACATCTGATCGCGCTATCAGTAAGGAGCATACGCGTCGCTATCGCGCGGCGCGCGTTGCCTCGATTACCTAGCGTGATTCCGCGCTCGAAATTCGCAACTCTTGAATTAGGGTTAAGTGACCGGCACATCCGGCATTAACTATTCCCATGCTAGCAGCGCCACTTGAAAAGTCGCTGCTGCTAGAATGCCAGAATGCCCAGAGCTGTGACGCATTCCCCCAGAACCGACACGACGCGATCGTCCACCCGGACGTTCGACATGTACGCCGTCGTGCCTTTCCTGGCATGCGTCTACGCAACGATCGTGTTTCCGCTGATCATCGCCTCGTGCTCACCGGAAGACTCCGCCTGCCTTCTGGAAGCCCGCCCCGAGAGCAAGATCTTCTGGCCGGCGCTCGCGCTGATTTCGCTGGTGTGGGCCGCACGAAACTGGTCGCGCCTGCGCTTTCCTCCGCTCGTCGTCTGCCTGTTCGCCTATCTAGCGTTCGCCGGCTTCACCGTGTCGTGGGCCTTCAAGCCGGAAATCTCCTTCATCAGGTTTGCGCAGCAGGCGATGATCGTGGTCTCGATCGTCGTGCCGGTCATGCTCGCGGCGCGGAATGTGGACTTGATGCGCGGGCTGTTTCTGTGCTTTGCGCTCGCCTGCGTCCTCAATCTCATTTTCGTATTCATGCGGCCCCCGATTGATTTCAAGTTCGCCACCTGGGGCTACCCCGGATATTTCTCGGGCAAGAATTATCTCGGCGAATTCGCCGTCGTTGCGCTGCTGCTTTCTATCCACGAAGCATTTTATGCGGGCCGGCGGCGGCCCATCGGCATCCTGATCGCCTTTGTCGCCGTCGCACTGCTGATCCTGAGCAACTCAAAAACGTCGATGGGACTTGTGGTTCTGGCGCCTGGTCTCGCCGGCGCGGCCCTGCTGATCCGGAGAAAGACGCGGCTTTCGCCGGCGATCATCCTCTTGTCCATCCCGGTTGGCTGGTACGTGTTCTCCACTGTCACGGGCTTCACCATCTATCGGCTGTCGAACATCCTGTATGGCGACCCGACCTTCACCGGCCGCTCGGTGATCTGGGAGTTCGTCAAGTCCGAGATCGCCCATCGGCCGCTGCTTGGATGGGGCTATCAATCGTTCTGGCTGGTCGGGCCGGATGCGCCCAGCATCGTCAATGCACCGGGCTGGGTGAAGGACATGCCGAACGCCCATAATGGCTATCTCGATACGATGGTGGAGATGGGCTACGTCGGCTATGCGCTGTTGCTGGCCTTCATCATCGCAACCCTGCATGCCATCGGCCGCATCGCCGACCGCGCGCCGATGAGGGCGTGGCTGATCCTTTCGCTTGCCGTCCACATCATCATCACCAACGGGCTCGAAAGCCTGTGGATGCGCGGCTTCGAGATGCTCTGGATCGTGTTCGTGATCCTGGCGGCGGAAATCGCCCGTTACTGGAAGGCGCCCGTGCGGGCGACGCAGCGGTCAAGATCCGGAATGCCCTCGCCGGGCGCGAGAAAACCGATCGCGGCCGGAGTCCGGCTGCATCCTGCCCATGCCGCGAGCCTCGCGCGCGCCGCGTTTGCCTCGCCTCCAGCCGGCCCGACGATCTCCGACGGAACGACGCCGACGGCCAAAAGCTAGCCGGGTATTTTTCGGCGGATTTCGATCGCGAGTTGAGGAACGAGACAACAGGCTCGTGGTCAGATTCAGCATTAACGAAGCACTTTGGTGATGCCTCAGATTAATCAATGGACATTAACCATCGCTACCGATCGAAAAGAAATTGAAGACAAACAACGATATATTCCGCGCCGGATCGGCATCGGAAAAGTTCGCGCGATCCTGAAAATCGAAAACAACAATTTGCAGCCGTTTCGCCGATTGACCGGTGCTTGAGTAGATCAATGGACGCCAGAGTAGACGACCTGCCGCTCGCGACCGAATATCCCGATGCAGCGAATTCCACGGGATCAAGTGCGCGTCCTTCGATCGGCGTCATGGATATTTTCGAATCGCTGCGTAGGGGATGGCGGTTTCCGCTTTACGGCTTCCTGATCGGGCTGGCGCTCGCGACCGTCGCCTACATCTACATCCCGACGCCCTACAAGAGCTCCGCCCGCATCCTGGTGGACAGGAGCGTGAACCGCTATCTGCAGACCACCAAGATCGCCGAGCAGCCGACCTTCGACGAGGGCGAGATCGGCAGCCAGGTCTATGTCCTTTCATCCGACAGCGTGATCGTTCCCGTCGTGCGCGCGCTGGGTCTGGCCCGTGACTGGGAATTTGTCGGCCCGCCCAAGATGGGCATGGCACGGCTGTCGGACTATCTCGGGGACCTGAAACGGCTCTTCCTGAAATCAGGCGAAGCGGACAACGCGGAAGCCGCGCTCGAGCGCGCGGCCGCGGAAGCCGTCGTCAAGCGCCTGACCGTGACGCGCGAGGACGTCGCCAACGTCATCAACGTGGCCTTCGAGTCCGATGACAAGTTCAAGGCGGCCAACATCGCCAACGCGATCGCCGACATGTACATCACGACGTCGATGGACGCCAAGCTGCAGTCGACCAGGGTCGCGAGCCACTGGCTTCAGGAGCGCCTGGTCGAGCTGAAGAAGCAGGTTGCCGACGCCGACAAGGCGCTCGAGGAATTCCGGACCGCAAACAATCTCAAGGCCGGCGCCGGCGGGCCGAACGCCGAATTGCGCGCAAGCCTGAACACGCAGTTGACCCAGGCGCAGATCGCCACCGCCGAGGCCAAGAGCCGGCTTGAGCGCATCCAGAAGGGCTCGCTGGAGGAAGTTACCAGCATCGTCGGCGCGGACGCGTTGAATAATTCGGCAAGATCCGGGGTCATCAACTTCGCCATGAACAACAGCGACCTCGTCAGATTGCGTTCGCAGTATCGGGATGTGTCTGCAAAGCTCACCGAGGTGACGACGCGTGTCGGCACCCAGCATGAGATCGCCGTCAAGCTGCGCCGTCAGGCCGACGACCTGAAGGCGGCGATCCAGGCCGAGGAACGGCGCATTGCCGATGCCTATGTCAATGAATATCAGGTCGCCGCCGCACGCGAGGCCGAGCTTGCCGCCAGCGCGGCAAAACTGTTCGGCGGGTCGGATGCGACCAACGAATTGCGGGAGCTCGAGAGCACCGCGGAAACGCTGCGCAACCTCTACAACAGCACGCTGCAGAAATTCAAAGAGACCAACACGATCGAGACCGGCAGCATCCCGGTGCAGAGTGCCCGGGTTATTTCGCGGGCCGCGCCGCCGCTGGCCAAGAATTCCAAGAAGGCGCTCGCCGTGATGGGCGGCAGCCTGTTCCTGTGTCTCTTCCTGGGTGTCGGCGCCGCCGTCGGACGGGAATGGATCGCCGACGTGCTGCGGACCCCGAGAGCGGTCGAGCAGGTCACCGGAAAGAAATGCGTCGTGCTGCCGATGGTCGATGCCAAGTCGGGGCCGATCGAGGAATACGTGCTCGATGCGCCCTACTCTCGCTTCACCGAGGCGCTGCGCGGCATCAAGGCGCTGATCGACGCGAACCGGACCGTTCACGGCGCAAAGGTCATTGGCGTGGTCTCCTCGGTTCCCAAGGAAGGAAAGAGCACGGTCGGGGCGAACCTGGCGTCCCTTATGGTCGCCGCCACCGGCGCCCGCACGCTGCTGATCGACAGCGATTTCCACGTCAGGAAACTGTCGGCCGCCATGGCCCCCGACGCGCGCGAGGGACTGCTGGAAGCCCTGCAGAACCCCACCCGGCTTGCCTGGCTGGTGTCGAAGCGGCAGCGCTCCGGAGTCCATGTCCTCCCATGCGTTGCCCCGGCGCGCATTGCAAATTCCGCGGAGTTGTTGGGCGCGCCGGAAATGGGCCAGCTGCTGGCTGCCGCGCGCAAATCCTATGACTGCATCATCATCGAAATCGCGCCGATCATGTCGGTCGTCGACGTCAAGATGATCGAGCGATTTGTCGATCAGTTCGTTTTCGTCGTCGAGTGGGGCGCGACCAAGCGCGATGTCGTCCTCGATGCGCTGTCCGATGCGGAGATCATTCGTGACCGCATCGCCGGGATCGTTCTGAACAAGGCGGACCCGGTGGCGCTGAAGCATGTCGAGACGTTCAACGGCATCCAGTCGGGCGGCTACTATCAGGACTGAGCGGCGGCGCGACCTGTTGGCCTTCGCGCGCCGGCGGCCTCGGGCGAGCGCACGCCAAACAGCCATCAATCGCTCGATCTTTGACGCATCAAAGCAGCCCATCTTTTGGGCTCTGCCGCGCCACCGTTCCGCGCCAAAAAAGCCAATCATTGCACGGAATTAACCGTCCCTTAAGCATAAGCGATTAGTAATTTTCATGGTTAGTTTGTAGTTAATAATCCGGAGCCAGATTCTCGTGGCAAAGGGCGTAAACTTTTGCGACGGGCGCAAGGCGATCCGGGGTCTGGGCGGAGCACGATTGCCGTGCCTGCCGGCGGACCTGTCCGGTTGGCTGCGCATTGTTGCCCGCACCGCCGTGCTCTCGGCCCTGGTTGCCCATAGTGGCTGCTCCACACTTCCAACGGCAGGACCAACAAACGCGCTGGCGAGCATGGACCAGTTCGTCCCGGCAAGCCTGCCCTTTGCCACCGTCAAGGTGACGAACGACGTTGAAGAAATTCTCGAGCGCAACTCGATCAGGATTGGCCGCGTCTTTGTTGACCGGCGCGGCCCCAGCGAAATCCGCTTCGGCGTCGGCGACACCGTCAGTGTGACCGTGTTCGAGGCCGCAGCCGGCGGCCTGTTCATCCCGGCCGATGCCGGCGTTCGCCCGGGCAACTACGTTACCCTTCCAAACCAGCAGGTCGACACGCAGGGCAACATCACGGTCCCCTATGCGGGCGCGATCAAGGCGCAGGGACGCACCGCGGTACAGGTGCAGGCGGCCATCGTCGCCGCGCTCAAGAACCGCGCGCTCGAACCGCAGGCGGTGGTAGCGCTCGTCGATCAGCGCGCTTCCTCGATCAGCGTGCTCGGCGAAGTCGGCACACCATCCCGCTTCCCGGCGAGCGCGAGCGGCGAACGCCTGCTCGACGCCATTTCACGCGCCGGCGGGCCGAGGAATCCCGGTTACGACACCTGGGTCATGCTTGAACGCGAGGGCCGCCAGGCGGCTGCGCCATTCGCGGCAATTCTCGAGCAGCCCGCGAACAACATCTTCGTGCGGCCGCAAGACACGATCTACGTCTTTACCCAGCCGCAGACCTTCGTTGCGTTCGGCGCATCGGGCCAGCAGGGGCAATTCCCGTTCGGCGCGTGGCGGCTGTCAATCGCGGAGGCCTTGGGAAAAGCCGGCGGGCTTAACGACAATCTGGCAGATCCCGCCTCGGTCTATCTCTATCGCGGCGAACGCCGTGAGGTCGCCGAGCAGCTTGGCGTCGATTGCGCCCGATTTGGCGGACCGATCGTTCCGATCATCTACAATCTGAACCTGCGCGATCCGAACGGCTACTTCCTCGCCACGAAATTCGAGATGCGCAACAAGGACGTCATCTTCACCTCGAATGCGCAGTCGGTGGAAGCGAGCAAGCTGCTGACCTATGTGCGGTTGATCACCGCCACCGTCAACGATCCGCTGATGGCCGCCGTCAACGCCTACACCGTCAAGGGCCTTGCCACGGGGACGTCCAGCGCGACGGTCGTCAACACGACCACGACGGTGAAATAGCCGCTACGACCCGCAGATCCTATTCCTGATCCATCGGGGAAAGTGGCGGGGCTCCGGTCGTGGCGAACTTCGCACGCAGCGAGGCCCTTCCCTCTCGATCCGTGCTGCGACGCAGGCGCTGGACAGGAGCGCGTCCGACGCTGTCATAGACAAAGCCGTGCTCGGCCATCTTCTCGGGTGAAAAGACGTTGCGCAGGTCGACGATGACCGGCTGCGCCATCGACCGCCTGAGCCGCTCAAGGTCGAGGGTACGATACTGCACCCATTCGGTGACCACGACCATGGCGTCGGCGCCCTTCACGCAGTCATAGGGATCGTCGAAATACTCGATGTCTGGCAATTCCTTGCGCGCCTGCTCCATGCCGACCGGATCGTGCGCACGCACTTTCGCGCCCATGTCGAGCAGGCCGGTTATCAGCGGAATCGAGGGCGCTTCGCGCATGTCGTCGGTATCGGGCTTGAAGGTTAGGCCCAGCACGGCGACGGCCTTGCCGCGCAGATTACCGGCAGCGTTCGCAACCTTGCGCGACATCGCGCGCTTGCGGTTGTCGTTGACGCCTTGCACGGCCTCGACGATGCGCAGCTGAACGTCATTGTCCTGCGCGATCTTGATCAGCGCGCGGGTGTCTTTCGGGAAACAGGAGCCGCCGAAGCCAGGGCCGGCATGCAAAAACTTCGGGCCGATGCGGTTGTCGAGGCCAATGCCGCGCGCCACCTCCTGCACATCGGCGCCGACTTTTTCGGAGAGATCGGCGATCTCGTTGATGAAGGTGATTTTTGTAGCGAGGAAGGCGTTCGCGGCATACTTGATCAGTTCCGCGGTGCGCCGCGCCGTGAACATGATCGGTGCCTGGTTGAGCGAGAGCGGACCGTAGATATCATCAAGCACTTTCCGCGCACGTTCATCGGATGTGCCGACCACGATGCGGTCGGGAAACTTGAAGTCCCGGATCGCTGCGCCCTCGCGCAAAAACTCGGGATTGGAGGCGACGACGAAATCGGCCTGCGGGTTGGCTTCGCGGATCAGCCGCTCGACCTCGTCGCCGGTGCCGACCGGTACGGTCGACTTGGTGACGACCACGGTGAAACCTTGCAGCGCTTGCGCAATCTCGCGGGCGGCCGCGTAGACATAGCTGAGGTCAGCATGGCCGTCGCCGCGGCGCGACGGCGTGCCAACGGCAATGAACACCGCATCGGCATCGGCTACGGCCTTCAGATCAAGCGCGAAATCGAGCCGCTTCGCCTTCACGTTGGTCGCGACCAGGGCATCGAGTCCGGGCTCGAAGATCGGGATTTCACCGCGGCGCAAGGCGGCGATCTTGCCGGCATCCTTGTCGATGCAGGTGACCTGATGGCCGATATCCGCAAAACAGGCGCCGGACACCAAGCCCACATAGCCCGTACCAATCATCGCAAGTCGCATGAAACAGCCCGTTTCTTGGTTAATGGCAGATCGATCGCGTCAGCTTGTTGAAGCTGCGAGGGGACATTAGCAAATCCGCAAAGGTACAACGGCCCAACCCGCGATTAGGGTTGATGGTCAATGTCGATTCTTGCAGTGTTTCCGTGCTCGATCTGCAGACGCCCTAGGCAAAAAAGGCCCACCCGCCGAAGGCGGGTGAGCCTGCAAATTCCGGGACGCGGCTGTTTACGGCCGCCCGACTTTACAGCGGCTTGATATAGAGCTTGCGAAACTTGATCACGCCCGAGCCGTATTGAAGCGCGATCGGTCCGCTCGCGTGCTTGGAGTCCTGCGCGTCGACCGTTTTCTGCCCGTTCAGGACGACGGTGAGCTGCGATCCCTTCGCCGTGATCTCATAAGTGTTCCACTTGCCGCCCACCTTCGGCATCGGATCAACCTTGCCGACATCGACGATTGCGCCGGTGCCGTAGGTCGGATCGGGGCGCTTGTCGAAGATGTTCACCTCGTAGCAGATCTTGGAGTCGATCTTGTCGCGGCCATCGCAGCGGATGAAGATGCCGCTGTTGGCGTCATCGTCGGCCCAGAATTCGGCCTGGATCACAAAATCCTTGTAGGAATCCTTGGAGACCAGGTAGGACGCGTCCTTGCCGTCGAGCTTATCTGCCATCAGCGCGCCGTCCTTCACGGTCCAGTTGGCCTTGCCGACTTCGCTCCACTCGGCGGCCTTGTAGTTGCCGTCGATCAGCTTGATCCAGCCATCGCCCTGGCCGGACGCTGCGGTCGAAAATTGTAAAGCGGCGGCGCCGATCAAGAGTCCGGCGGGCAGTGTCGGCAGATATTTCATGTGGTGTCCTCCCTTTTGCTTTTTGATTTTGGCGCAACCTATCATCGCAGCACGCGGCGTAAACGCTTTTTCATGCTGCAGTTGCGATGTGCCATTGTGTCGCGCCGGTCACGTATGCGCAGCCGCATTTGTCCTTGCGGCGCAGAAGAGGCTAGCATCGCCGCCACGAAGCGGAGCGCATTGAGCTCGCATACCAGGGGAACAAGCCATGACAGCGTCACGCCGGCTCTGGCGTTATCTCGCGATGCCGATCGCACTCGCAGGCATGCTCGGCACGGCTTCGGCCGCGGAACTCAATCCCGCCGCAGTCACCTACAAGCTGCCCGACCAGATTCCGTGGGGCCCGGTGAATCCGTCGGGCTCACAACAGGCCGTCGTTGTCGGCGACCCGACAAAACCGGGCTTCTACATGCTCTACAACAAGTGGACCAAGGGCAATCATTTCAGCCGACCGCACTTCCATCCCAACGACCGCTTCATCGTGGTGCTGCAGGGCACATGGTGGGTGGGCTCGGGTCCGATGTTCGATCCGGCGAATGGCACCGTGCCGATGCCACCAGGCAGTTTCGTGACGCACTACGCCAGGCAGGTGCATTGGGATGGCGCGAAGGATGAAGACACCATATTGCTGATCATGGGCGAAGGCCCGGCGACCTCGACGCTGGCGGACCAGAAATAACTCCGGCGCACGCGATCTATTCCGGAAAATTTTTCGAAGAAGTTTTCATGCTGTTCCAGTGCAAAATGTGCGGCCCCGCGACCGATCACGGCAGCGCGCCCGCGCGTGCGGGCAAGGCAAAACCGTGGCGCACCATCGACATCCACTGCCACTGCATGGTGCCCGAGGCCAACGCGATGGTGCTCAAGGCCACCGGCGCGCCCGGTGGCGGCGAAACGCCGAACGCCAACGCCCATGTCAACGCGCTGACCAAAAGCATCCAGCCGCAGCGCGGCAAGATCGACTTTCCCAAGTTGACCGAGCTGCCGACGCGGCTCGCCGAGATGGACCGGCTCGGCATCGACATGCAGGTGATCTCGCCCTATCCCGGCCATTTCGTCTATGCCGCCCCGCCCGAAGTCGCGCGCGACAGTTGCCACATCGTCAACAACCACATCGCCGGGATGGTCGCGAAGCATCCGGACCGGCTGATGGGCATGGGCACGGTGCCGCTGCAGGATCCCGGCATGGCCGTGGCCGAGCTCGACCGTACCGTCAAGGACCTCGGCTTTCGCGGCGTCGAGCTCTGCACCAATGTGCGCGGCGTCGACCTCACCCGCGCGGGCCTGGAGAAATTCTTTGCGCGCGTCGAAGAGCTCGGCCTCTTGATCTTCCTGCATCCGTTCGGCACCAGCCTGGTCGGCCGTATGGAAGATCACTACTTCCCGAACACAATCGGCCATCCCCTGGATTCGGCGCTGTGCGTCGGGCAACTGATCTTCGACGGCTACCTCGAGCGTTTTCCCAAACTGAAGATCTGCATCGCCCATGGCGGCGGCTATCTGCCGGCCTATTGGGGCCGCTTCGACCACGCTTACGCCCATCGTGAGGATTGCCGGGTCAACATCGGGAAGCCGCCGTCGGAATATCTGAAAGAGCTCTATTTCGACACCGTTGTGTTCGACGAGCGCGAGCTGAAGCATCTGATCGAGATCTGGGGCGCCGACCACATCATGCTCGGCACGGACTATCCCTTCGACATGGCCGAGCCCGATCCGGTCGGCTTCCTCGGCAAGGTAGAGGGCGTCAGCAAGGAGGAGATGGCGCTGGTTGCCGGAGGCAACGCCGAACGGCTGCTTGGCCTGAAGGCTCCTGCCCGGGTTTGAGGCAGCGCTCAGCGTTGCCGCCGCGTACCCGCGTCGCTAGTATCCGATCGGGAGGTTTTCCTATGCACCCGGCGGCAAGACTGCAATTCGAGCGCGTCGTCGATGAATACGCCAAATGGCGCGCGATCGCGGAAGCCGAACGTCCGCCTGCACCGGCATGGTGGTGGGGGCCCGCACTCGACGTCAGGGATTTTGCTGCGGCGTTGACGCCGGCGTCGTGCCGGCGGCTGGGCTTGCCTGATGGCGCGACCTATGCCGATGCCGCAACAATGCTGCTGCAAGAACTGGCCAGCCAGAGTGAGGTGCCCTGGCCTTACGATTTCTCGCGCAAGGTGATTTCCACCGATTCCGACGTACGCGACCTGCACCCGCAGCCGTCAGACGACAGTGCGTTTCAGCCCTGACAGACCGGGATCGGTATCGGCGTCGGGCTGCAACGGCGGCGAGGCCAGCTCGGCAGGCGCGCGCAAGAGTTCGGCAAGATCGCGCGCGGGCACGGGCTTGCTGACGATGAATCCCTGCATCTCGTCGCAGCCGTGGTCGCGCAGGAAAGTCTGCTGCTCGACGGTCTCGACGCCCTCGGCCACGACCGTCATGCCGAGCGCCTTGCCCATGCTGATGATGGCCTGCGCAATCGCCTGATCCTCGGGGTCCTCGGCGAGGTCGCGGACGAACGAGCGGTCGATCTTGATGGTGTCGATCGGGAACTGCTTCATCAGCGACATCGACGAATGGCCGGTGCCGAAATCGTCGATGGCGATGCGGATGCCGCGGCTCTGGATCGCATCAAGCACGCGAATGGCGCGGGCGACGTTGCGCATCACCATGCTCTCGGTGACTTCGAGCTGCAGCAGCACCGGTGACATGCCGCTGGCGAGCAGCGCCTCGTCAACGTCGTGCAGAAGATGCGGATCGGCGAACTGGCGCGGCGACAGATTGACCGCCATCGACACCGGGCGCAGGCCGCGGCGTTGCCAGGCCATGTTCTGCGCGCATGCTTCCTTGACCACCCAGCGTCCGATCGGAACGATCAGACCGGTCTCTTCCGCCAGCGGAATGAACTGCATCGGCGGCACCATGCCGAAATCCGGGTGCTCCCAGCGCAGCAGCGCCTCGACGCCGGTGATCTGCCCGGTGAGCATGTCGACCTTGGGCTGGTAGTGCAGCGAGAATTGCTCGCGCTCCAGCGCGCGGCGCAGCGCCGTCTCCAACGTCAGGCGCTCGATCGACTGCACCTTGACGTCGCGGTTGAAGAAGCGGAAGCCGTTCTTGCCGTCTTCCTTGGCAAGGTACATCGCCATGTCGGCGTTCTTGGTCAGCGTCTGCGCGTCGACGCCGTCGGACGGATAGAGGGCGATGCCGATCGAGGCCGTGGTGTGGCACTCGTGCCCGGTTAGCTGCATCGGCTGGCTGAGCGTGGAAAGCAATTCGCCGGCGATCTTCTCGATATCGCCGCGCTCGCCGGTCTCCTCCAGGATGACGACGAACTCATCGCCGCCGAGCCGCGCCACCACGTCGCTGGCACGCAGCGCGCCGCGCAGGCGGTGCGACACTTCCACCAGCAGCATGTCGCCCGCCTCGTGGCCGAGCGAGTCGTTGATGACCTTGAAGCGGTCGAGGTCGATGAACAGTAGCGAGAATTTCCGCTGATGGCGCTGGGCGGTTTCGATGCTATGGCGCAGCAGGCCGTTGAACATTTCGCGGTTGGGTAGCCCCGTGAGGCTGTCGTGCGAGGCAAGGTACTCGATGCGCTCGTCGGCGCGGCGCTTCTCCTCGGCGCGGCCGAAATTCTCCAGAGCGAAGGAGATATTGGCGGTCAGCCGCTGCAGCAGCTCGACGAACTCCGGCGTGAACGTGTTCTTCTCGACGGAAACGAACAGCATGACGCCGACGGCCTTGCCGCCGGTGAACAGCGGGAAAGCGGCGCCGGATTGTGCGCCCTGCAGGCGCGACGCCGTCTGGAAGATCGGCGCATCACGCTCCGCCGTATAGTCGTTGGCGATGCATGCCTTGCCGGCGCGAAAAGCCCGGCCCGAGAGCCCGCGCCCCTCGGGAAGGGCCGGGTCGGTCGAAATCCGCATCTCGCGCGCCTTGTCGGACGTCGGGCCTCCGACCGCCACGACCTCGAAGACGTCGCTGTCCGGCTTGGTCAGCGCGATGGAGGCCGAGGTGAACCGGCCGCCTTCCGCGGCGGCCTCGCAAACAAATTGGAACAGCTCCGCAGGCGATTTCGCGCGCACGATCGCCTCATTGGTCGCGCTCAGCGCCGCAAGCATGCGGGCGAGGCGCTCCTTTTGCTCCTCGGTGCGGGCCTTCTCGTCGGCGCGGTCGAAATTCTTCAGCGCGAACGACACATTGTTGGTCATGCGCTCCAGCAGCTCGACGAATTCCGGCGTAAACGTATCTTTCTCGGAGGAGACGAACAGCATCACGCCGACGACCCGACCGTCGACGATCAGGGGGAACGCCGCACCGGATTGCGCGCCGTCCTGGCGCGCGCGAGCATGGAATGCCTGGGTCTCGCGGTTGGCCAGGTAGTCGTTGGCGATGCAGGGTTTGGCGGAGCGGAACGCGGTCCCGGAAAGGCCGCGCCCTTCCGGAAGGGCCGCGTTGATCGCAACTTGCGCCAGGCGCGCGTTGGCGGCTGTAGGACCGGCCGCGGCCACGGTGTCCATGAAATCACTGTCCGACCGCGCCAGTGCGATCATGGTCGAGGTGAACTTGCCGCCCTGCGCCGCTGCCTCGCATACCAGCTCGTAAAGTTCGGCGCGGGACTTTGCGCGCACCAGCGCCTCGTTGGTCGCGCTCAGCGCCGCGAGCATGCGAGCGAGCCGTTCCTTCTGCTGCTCGGTGCGCGCCTTCTCGTCGGCCCGGTCGAAGTTGCCGAGCGCAAAGGAGACGTTGTCGGCCAGCCGCTGCAGCAATTCGGCGAACTCGGGCGTGAACGTGTGCGGCTCGGAGGAGATGAACAGCATCACGCCGGCCGGATGCTCCTGCCCCTCGACCAGCAGCGGAAAGGCCGCGCCGGACCGGGCGCCGTCGCTCTGGATCACCTGCTGGAACGCCACGCCTCTGGGGTCGCTGAGGAAGTCGTTGGAGAGGCTGGCCTTGCGCGTGCGAAACGCCGTGCCGCAGACGCCGCGGCCTACCGCATGAGCCTCGCTGGTGGAAACTTTCAGCCGCCGCGCATTGTCCGCAGTAGGTCCTGCCGACGCCACCATCTCGAAATAGTCGCTGCCGACTTGTGGCAGCAGGATACTGGCCGAATTGAACCGGCCGCCCTGCGCTGCCGCTTCGCAGACCAGCTTGTATAGCTCGGCGCGGGATTTTGCCCGCATGATGGCTTCGTTGGTCGCGCTCAGCGCGGCATACATGCGGGTGAGGCTCAGCTTCTGCTCGTCAACCCTGGCCTTCTCCTCAGCGCGGTCGAAATTGTCGAGCGCAAAGGAGACGTTTTCGGCCAGCCGCTCCAGAAGTCCGATCAACTCCGGACCGAAGGCGTCGAATTCGCTGGACAGAAGGATCAGTGCGCCGATCGCTTCGCCACCCTTCAGCAGCGGCAATGCCGCGCCCGATCGCGTGCCGCTGTCGTGGATGACCTTGGAGAAGTGCCCGGAAGCGCCGAAGTCGCGCAGATAATCGTTGGAGATGCAGGGCTGCCGCGTACGCATCGCCGTCCCCGTGATGCCCTGCCCCTCGGGAAGTGTTGCCTCCGCCGACAGGCGCACACCCATCGCCCGCTCGCGGTCGGGCCCGGCGGCCGCGACATTTTCCAAAAACTTCGCGCCCGGCCGCTGCAGCGCGATCGCGGTCGATGTGAAATCGCCGCCGACGATGGCCGCTTCGCAAACCAGGTCGAACAGCTCGGCACGTGACTTGGCCCGCGTGATCGCTTCGCTGGTGGCGCTGAGCGCGGCATACATGCGCCTCACGCGCTCGCGCTGCTCGTCCGCCCTCGCCTTCTCCTTGCCGCGCTCGAAATTGTCGAGCGCAAAGGAAACGTTCTCGGCAATTCGCGAGAACAGCGCGATGATCTCCGGATCGGCGGCCCAGGCCCGGCCGACGAAGAACATCAGCACGCCAATGCTCTTGCCACCCCTGATCATGGGGACGGCGACGCAAGCCATGACGCCGGCTTCGCGGCGCGCCTCCGCCCACGCGCCGCTGTTGGCGGCGATGTCGGCGTTGACTGCCGACTGCTGGGTCCGGAAGGCCTCGCCCGCGACGCCGCGGCCGTAGGGATTGTCCGGATCGGTCGAGAATTTGGTGCGGGTGATCAGGTCGATCGCCTCGCCCGTTCCGGCCACTGGTTTCAGCCAGTGCGAATCCGGCTCGGCGAGCAAGGCCACCGTGGCAAAGGATTTTCCGCTGTGCACGGCGGCGTCGCAGACCAGCTGGTAGAGCTCCTGCTCGGTCTTGGCGCGCATGATTGCTTCATTGGTGGCGCTGATGGCGCCGAACATGCGGGCGAGGCGGCGCGTTGCGCGCTCGCTATTCTTGCGCGAGGCCTCGTGGTCGAAATTGTCGAGTGCGAACGAGATGTTTTTCGACATCCGCTCCAGCAGCGAGACCACTTCCTCGCTAAGCGAGCCGGCTTCGCGCTTGGTGACCAGGAACACGCCGATGCTGTTGCCGTTGCAGGTGAGCGGCATGGCGGCCGCAGCACCAATGTGGCTGTCGGCCGCGCCCTGACGCCAGGCCAGCGAGCGCGCGTCGTTCAAATAGTCGTTGCTGACGCAGACCTTGCCGTCACGAAAGGCCTGCCCGCTGACACCGGCGCCTTCCGGCGCATCGGCATCGGCCGAGATCGTGATGCTGCGCAGCCGCGCTGCGTCCTCGCCAAGGCCGGCGGCAAAGCGCAAAAGGTTGGTGCCGCCTTCGTGCAGGAAGATGGTCGCAGCCAAAAAGTCGCCGCTCGAGAAGGCCGCTTCACAGACCTTCGCGTAGAGCTCTTCCGGCGATTTCGCGTACAGGATCGCTTCGTTCGTGGCATTCAACGCCGCGAGCGTACGCGCGGTATTCGTCTCCAAGTCCCGCTTTCCCTCAGCCAACACACTGACCCATCGGGCTTAATGCGCGAGAGATGCCTAAATGCACGTTAGGAGACACGTGAAGTTGCTGATCACAGTAAATGGCGGGCGAACACGGCGCCTGCGAAAACCAATTGGTTACCTTGTTTGGAGGGCCGGGGCATCGCGGCCCCAGAGAGCCTGCCCGCCTGACGCGGGAGCAGCCTTGCATCCGCTGCATTGCACCCAAGAAAACGGCCGGGGGCGATTGCTAACGCCGCGGTGCTTTGAGACCATGCCTGCCTGACAACAAGCAAGACCCGCCGAAATCGCGGGCGCGCCAGAGGAAATTCCGGGGAAGCCCAATGCCAACCGTCCAGGCCGACCGTCTCACGCGCATCGGCGCGGCGCTGCTGAAGGCCGCCGGCGCGTCCGACGAGGAGGCCAATGCGGTTGCCGTCGGCTGCGTCAACGCCAATCTTGCCGGCCATGACTCGCACGGGGTGATCGCGATCCCGACCTATATCGACTGGGTCAAGGCCGGGCACATCGTGCCGGGCGCGAAATGGACCATCGTGCAGGAATCGCCGACCACGGCCGTGATCGACGGTCATTGGGGCTTTGGCTTCCACGTCAACACCAAGGCGATGGAGCTGACCATCGCCAAGGCGAAGACCGCCAATGTCGCCGCCTGCACCGTGTTCCGGCAAAGCCATGTCGGACGGCTCGCCGCCTATCCCCTGATGGCGATGCGCGAAGGCATGATCGGCATTGCGACGGCCGACTCCGGTCGCTCGCCCAAGCACGTTGCACCATTTGGCGGCCGCGAGGCGCGGCTTGGCACCAATCCGATCTCGATTGCCGTGCCCTCCGATCTCGATGCGCCGTTCTATCTGGATATGGCGACCTCCGCGGTCGCCGCCGGAAAAATCCAGCTCGCGGTCGCACGCGGCGAGCGGATCCCGACCGGCTGGATCATCGACGCCGAAGGGCGGCACACCACCGATCCCAGAGAATATCGCAAGGGCGGCGCGCTGCTGCCGCTCGGCGGCAGCGAGGGCTACAAGGGCAGTGGATTGGCCGCGATGGTCGAGGTGCTGTGCGGGCTGCTGACGGGCCTCGGTTTTGGCGTCGAGCCGACCGGCCGGCACAATGACGGGGTATTCATGGCGGTGTTCAACGTCGCCGCCTTCCGTCCGCTGCAGGACTTCAAGAAGGAAGTCGCCGAGTTCGCGCGCTATCTGAAATCGACGCCGCCGTCGGAAGGCTCGAACGGCGTGTTCTATCCGGGCGAGGTCGAGTATCTGCGCGAGCAGCAGCGGCGCAAAGACGGCATCGAGATCGAGGACGCGACGTGGCAAAAACTGCGAGCGCTCGCCGGCGAATACAGCATCGCCAGCGAACTTGAACTGGCGTGAGAGGAGAGCGGCATGACACGGCAAATGGCGCTGGTTGGCTTCCTGCAGGCGCAAAACTGCACCAACCTGCCGAGCTCATGGCGGCATCCGGAATCGCGCGAAGATTCGATGTCGTCGGATTACTACCAGGAGATCGGCCGCATCCTCGAAGCCGGCAAGTTCCACATGGCGTTCTTCGACGACCGCCTTGCGATGCCCGATCGTTACGGCAACGACCACGCCCATACTGTGGAATACGGCATCCGCTGCGTGAAGATGGATCCGCTGGTGGTGCTGACCTGCATGGGCATGGCCACCGAAAAGCTTGGGCTGGGTGCAACCGCGTCCACCACCTATTTCGAGCCGTTCGACGTCGCGCGGCGCTTCCAGACCCTCGATCTCATGACCGGCGGGCGCGCGGCCTGGAACGTCGTCACCTCGCTCAATGACGGCGAGGCGCTCAACATGGGCAGGAATTCCCATCTCGAGCACGATTTCCGCTACGACCGCGCCGACGAGTTCATGGAAGTGGTGCTCGGCCATTGGGACGCCTGGGAAGACGGCGCGCTTATCATGGACAAGAAGAGCGGGCGCTTTGCCGATCCCACCAAGGTGAAGCGGCTCGACCACAAGGGACAGTTCTTCAAGTCGCGCGGGCCGTTCACCGTGCCGCGTTCGCAGCAGGGCCATCCTGTCGTGATCCAGGCCGGCGCCTCCGGGCGCGGCCAGCGCTTTGCCGGGCGGTGGGGCGAAGTGATCTTCACCGCCGCGCGCAACCTCGCAGGCGCCAAGGAAGGCTATGCCGCCGTCAGGAACGAAGCCGCCAAGGCCGGCCGCGATCCCGAGCAAATTTTCTTGTGCAACCTGACCACGCCGGTCTGCGGCGCGACCAAGGCTGAGGCCGAAGACAAGATGGCTGTCATCAACAAGCTGCCGCTGCAGATCGACGCGCTGTCGCTGCTGGCAGAGGCACTGAACTTCGATTTCGCCGCAAAAGGTCTCGACGAGCCGATAACGACTGACGAATTGAAGAGCATGCAGGGCATTCTGGGCATTCGCGACGGCGTATTGAAGGCCTCGGGCAAGAGCAATCCGAGCGCGCGCGAATTCGTCGAATTTTCCGGCCGCGGTCAAGTCCACGATGCCATCGTCGGCGGGCCGAAGGAGATCGCCGACAGGCTGGAAGAAATGTTCGTCGAGCGCGGCTGCGACGGCTTTGTCATCGCGGCAACCATCGTGCCGGGCTCCTACGCCGATTTCGTCAAGCATATCGTGCCGGAGCTGCAGCGCCGCGGGCTGTTCCACAAGGATTATGCCGGCAAGACGCTACGCGAGAATCTCGGCCTGAAGCGCCCGGCCGCGGGCGCCTGGAAGGGCCGGCCGCAGGCCGCAGCAGAATAATAACAACAGGAAGGCGATCGATGCGCTGGCTGAAATTCACCGCGGCAGGGACGACCGCCTGGGGCATTGTCGAGGGTGGCACGGTCATGGTCGTCGATGGCGATCCCTTTGGCGAATGGCGGCACACGCAGCACGCCTATCCGCTCAAGGACGTCAAGATCGAGCTGCCGCTGATTCCGCGCACCTTCTATTGCGTCGGGCTGAACTACCTCAAGCATCTGAAGGAAGCCGCCGACAAGGCTGGCACCGTACCTAACGTGCCCGACCGCCCCGAAATCGGCTACCGCGCCCAGAACGCGCTGATCGCGCATGACGAGGACGTGATGATCCCCTCCTTTGCCACCGACAAGATCCACTACGAGGGCGAGCTCGCCGTGGTGATCGGCAAGAAGGCAAAGCATCTGACGGAAGCCAACGCCATGGACTGCGTGTTCGGCTATACCATCGGCAACGACGTCTCGGAGCGGAGCTGGCAGAAAGCCGATCGCGGGCTGTGGCGCGCCAAGAACGCCGACACGTTCAAGCCGATGGGACCGTGGATCGAGACCGACGTTGATCTCGACAGGATGGAGACGGTGATCCGCGTCAACGGCAAGGAGACCGGCCGTTTCCGGACCAACGACATGATTTTCGGCATCGTGCCGTTCCTGGTCGAGCTGACAAAATATTTCACGTTGTGGCCGGGCGACGTGATCTGGATGGGCACCGACGGCACTTCGCCCGACCTCAAGCATGGCGACGTCGTCGAGATCGACATCACAGGGATCGGCACCTTGCGCAACCGATTCGTGCGAGAAGGCCAGTAAGGCCATGGGTCGCCATTCGGCCGCGCATTATTTCCTCGAAGGCCTGGTCGATCTCGGCGTCGACTACATCTTCGCCAATCTCGGCACCGACCATGTGTCACTGATCGAGGAAATGGCGCGCTGGGACAAACAGGGTCGCAAGCATCCCGAAGTCATCCTGTGCCCGCACGAGGTGGTGGCGGTGCATATGGCCGGCGGCTATGCGCTCGCCACCGGGCGCGCGCAGGCCGTGCTGGTGCATGTCGATGCCGGCACCGCGAATGCCTGCATGGCGATCCAGAACCTGTTCCGCTATCGCCTGCCGGTGCTGCTGTTCGCCGGCCGCGCGCCGCACACCCTGCATGGCGAGTTGACCGGCTCGCGCGACGCCTATGTGCATTTCGTACAGGATCCGTTTGATATCGCGAGCATCGTGCGCCCCTACGTCAAATGGGAATATTCGCTGCCATCGGGCGTGGTGGTGAAAGAGGCCCTGGCGCGCGCCAGCGCCTTTGCCCACAGCGATCCGCCTGGGCCCGTCTACATGATGCTGCCGCGCGAGACGCTTGCCGAGGAATGGGACGAGGCCGCCATGCCGGCCTATCCAGCGGCACGTTACGGAAGCGTGCAGGCCGGTGGCATCGAGCCGGCACGGGTTGGAGCCATCGCGGACGCGCTGATGCGCGCCGAAAATCCGATAGCGTTCGCTGCCTATCTCGGACGCAAGCCGCATGCGGTCGCGGCGCTCGACCGGCTGGCGCGGACCTGCGGCATCCGCGTTGGCGAATTCAGCTCCATCGATCTCAACATCCCGCAGGATTCGCCCTGCTTTGCCGGTTCCGATCCGCTCGCGCTGCTTGCAGGCGCCGACCTCGGACTTCTGCTCGACACCGACGTGCCGTTCGTGCCGCAGTCGGCGAAGAACGCCGCCGCGATCAAGTGGATCCAGATCGATCTCGATCCGCTGAAATCAGACTTTCCGATGTGGGGCTTTGCCACCGATATCCGCGTGCAGGGCGACAGCAGCATCATCCTGCAGCAGATTTGCGACGCGGTGGAAGCCCGTGCCGACGACAAGTACAGCCGCGACGTCGCCGATCGCATCGCGAGTTGGGAGGGCGCCCGTGCGGCTGCTGCGCAAAAGCGCACCGCGGCCAGCGCCAACAAGGGCGTTTCCGGCGCGCTCAATCCTGCCTTTGTGCTGGCTACGCTGAGCAGCAAGATTTCGCAGGATGACGTCGTGCTCAACGAGGCCATCCGTAATGGGCCGGTGCTGCAGGAGCACGTCAAGCGGACAAAACCGCAAAGCTATGTGGGTCTCGCCGGCGGCGGGCTCGGCTTCAGCGGCGGCATGGCGCTGGGATTGAAACTGGCGCGGCCGGATCGCCGCATCGTGCAGGTGATCGGCGATGGCGGCTTTCATTTCTCCTCGCCCGACAGCGTCTATGCCGTGGCGCAGCAGTACCAGATCCCAATCTTCACCGTGGTGCTCGACAACGGCGGCTGGCAGGCGGTGAAGTCGGCGACCCAGCGCGTCTATCCCAAGGGCGTCGCGGCGGAGACCGATCAGTTCCAGTCGCGGCTGATGTCGGGACGTCAGGGCGAGCGACGCAATTTTTCGGACGTGGCACAAGCGTTCGGCGCCCACGGCGAATGCGTGACCGAGCCGGACGAGCTGGCCGCCGCGATCGACCGCTGTCTTGCCGCGCTTGATGACGGCAAGGCGGCGGTGCTGCATGTGCACGTGACGCGGCTGTGAGGGACAATCCAATGAAGGCTTTGGCACTTCCGTTTTGCGCCGCGATCGGGACGCTCGCAATAATTCTGGCAGCCGGTATCGCCCGGCGGGGCGCGATGGCCAAGGCCGCGAACATCAAGATGGTGCAGTGATCCGGCGCTGTCCCCGGAAATGAGGACACGCGCCGGAGCCGGCAACGGCTAGACTTTCGGAATGAAGCGTTCACCAAGACCTATGGAGGGCATCATGGGTTATCGCAGATTCCTGCTTGGTACGGCCGTCGCAAGCCTCATCGTCTCGGCCGGTTCGTCGTCATCCTCCGTCGCACAGCAAGCTCCCGATCTCGACCAGCTGACAGCGGCGCAGGCCGCGGCCGATATCTGCGCCGGCAAGATCACGAGCACGGCGCTGACATCGGCGGCGATTGCGCGCGCCAAGGCCAGCGCGAAATACAATGCCTTCATCACGCTCGATGAGGCCGGCGCCATGAAGGCGGCGGCCGCCTTCGACGCCAGCAGCAAGAAAGGCGCCTGCAAGCCGCTCGGCGGCGTACCCGTCGTCATCAAGGACAACATCGAGGTGGCGGGGCTGCCCAGCAGCGCCGGCACGCCGGCGCTGAAGGGATTTGTGCCGAAGAAGGACGCGCCCGTGGCCGCAAGGCTGCGCGGCGCCGGCGCCATCATCATCGGCAAGACCAACATGCACGAGCTTGCCTTCGGCATCTCCGGCTACAACGGCGGCTTCAAGACCGGACCGGAGTCCGGCGTCCGCAACGCCTACGACGCCACGAAGATCGCGGGCGGCTCGTCGTCCGGCACCGGAACCGCCGTCGGCTTGCGGATCGTCACCGCCGGTCTCGGCACCGACACCGGCGGATCGGTGCGGATTCCCTGTGCGGTCAATGGCTGCGCGGCGCTGCGTCCGACCGTCGGCCGCTACCCGCAAGGCGGGATCGCGCCGATCTCGCACACCCGCGATACCGCCGGCCCAATGGCTGCCACCATGGCCGACGTCGCCCTGCTCGACCGCGTGATCGCGGGCGGCGGCACGATCACGCCGGCCAATCTCAAGGAGGTTCGGCTCGGTGTCGTCAAGACCATGCTCGCCAATGCCGACAGCGATACCGAAGCTGCCTTCCGGGCCGGACTCGACAAGATGAGATCGGCCGGCGTCACCCTCATCGATGTCGACATGCTAAAACTCGGCGAGCTCAACGGCAAGGTCGGCTTTCCGCTGGCGCTTTACGAGGCCTATGACGACGTCGTCGCTTACCTCAAGAAGATCGGCACCGGCGTCACCATCGAGGAACTCGCCAAGAGCATCGCAAGCCCCGATGTGAAGGGCACCTATGACGGGCTGGTGATCCCGCGAAAACTGCCGGGCCCGAACAATACGACCGTGGATGCCAAGCCGGCCTATGACGATGCCATGAAGACTGCGCGCCCTGCGCTGCAGGCGCTCTACAAGGAGACGTTCGCCAAAAACAAGCTCGACGCGATCGTGTTCCCGACCGTGCCGAAGGTCGCCATCGCAGCGCAGCCGGATTCCTCGAGCCTGGAAAATTTCCTGCTGTTCATCCAGAACACCGATCCCGGCTCCAATGCCGGCGTGCCGGGCATCCAGATTCCGGTCGCGCTCGGCGCTTCCAGCAAATTGCCAGTCGGCATCGAGCTCGACGGTCCCGCGGGAAGCGACCGGCGGCTACTCGCGATCGGCATGGCGATGGAGAAAATCTTCGGCCGCCTGCCGGCGCCGACCAGCCCCTAGAATGAGACCGCGCTTCTACGAAAGCGCGATCTCATTCTAGCCTTTTGTTGAGCATGATCTGGTCCGAAAACCGGCCTCCACTTTTCGGGATCATGCTCTAGCACCTGCGCGCCAAGAGGCTGGCGACGCCGCTGCGGCGGCGGACGCCGAGCTTGGCAAAGATGCGCTTGAGATGGGTGCGCACGGTCGAGATTTCCACGCCGAGCCGCCAGGCGATCTCCTTGTCGCCGAGATCGTCGGCAATCATGCGGGCGATCTCGAGCTCGCGCACCGACAGTTTCAGCTCGGCGGACGGCCCGCGCGTGTCCGTGCCCGTCGGGATGCCCTCGGCGCGAACCAGCGCGCCGGTGAAGGCCGGCTCGATCAGCCGCAACAACTCCAGCGTATGGGCATCGAAATTGTCGCGCTTGCGGCTGCGCCAGACCCGCATGTCGCCGATATTGCGGTCGCCCACATAGCTATAGGCGTTGACGCCCCAGTGCAGCCCGTCGCGGGCGAGAAAATCGTTGAAGAACTCGGTGCGCATCAGCTCGCGCTGCGGCATCACCTGCGTGACCAACGTGGCCTCGCGCCGCGCCTGCAGCTTGAAGGTGATGGGATCGTGGTACTGGTAGTAGGCCTCGTAGGCCGCGAGGTTCTTCGGGTCCATGTTGAGGAACGCCGCCTTGTCGAAACGGCCCGATTTTTCCTGCCAGACATAGGAAGCGTAGTAGTCGGCTTCCAGCAGCTCAAGCAAGTGATGCCCGACCGCTTCGCGGACGTCATGCTCGCCGAGGTCCTCGGACAACAGCCCGAAGATTCGCGACAGCACCCGGCTTTCGGCAGCGGTGACATACATGGCGGGTCACGATGCTATCCCAGAACCGTCGTGGTGGGAACGGCCGGCGATCAGTCCGCCTTGATGCCGGCGTCCTGGATCACCTTGCGCCAGCGCTCCTCTTCGCCACGGAAGTAGCGGTCGAATTCATCCGGCGGCGCCGGGATCATCACCAGCCCCTCGTTGGCCGCGATCTTGCGAAACGGTTCTGACTGCAGAGCTTTGCCGGCGGCGCGGTTCAGCTTGTCGATGATCTCGGGCGGCGTCTTGCCGGGCGCGAACAGGCCGTACCAGTTCTCCAGCACATAGCCGGGAACGCCGGCCTCCGCCACCGTCGGAAGTTGCGGAAAGGCCGGCGAGCGCTCGGCCGACGTCACCGCCAGTGCGCGCAGCTGCCCGCCTTCGATCAGCGCGGCCGCGCTCGACACGGTCGTGAACATCACCTGGATTTGCCCGCCGAGCAGGTCAGTGATCGCGGGCGCCGATCCCTTGTAGGGCACCGCCGTCATCTCGACGCCGGCCAGGCGCTTGAACAGCTCACCGCCAAGATGCGCCGAGGTGCCGGTGCCGTAGGTGCCGAACGACAATTTTCCGGGGTCGGCCTTTGCGGCCGCGATCAGCTCGGCGACCGATTGCAGCGGCGACTTCGGATTGACCACCACGATGTTGAAGGCGCGCGCCACCAGCGCGACGGGGGCGAGATCGCGGTGCACGTCGTAGGGCAGTTTTGCAAGCAGGCTCGAATTCACGGCACTCGCAAATGTGCCCATCAGCAGCGTGTGACCGTCAGCCTCGCTGGTCACTACCGCCTGGGTGCCGACGATGGTGCCGGCGCCCGCCTTGTTCTCCACAATGACGCTGCCGCCGAGATCCTTTGCCATCTCCTGCGCCAGCACCCGCGCAATCGCATCGGTGCCGCCGCCCGGCGCCTGCGGCACGATGATCTTGATGATGCGTTCCGGGAAAGCTGCATGAGCCCGCTGTGCGGCCAGCGCGCCGATCAGCAGTCCGGCTGCAAGCGCAAGGCACCAGGTGAAGCTGCGAAGTTTCGAACACATGACCATCGGACTCAGGAATAAGGATTGATCCACTTCTGCTGCTCGGACGCATGATGCGCCAGCATATCGATGAAGGTCCGCACCTTCGCCGACAAATGATGCCGATGCGGATAGACCGCATTCATGGAAATTTCCAGCGGACGGTATTCCGGCAGCAGCCGCACCAGCCGGCCGGATTCGAGATCGTCGTGCACCACGAAACCGGCCGCAAGGCAAACCGCCACACCCTCCAGCGCCACCGTCCGGATCGCCTCGCCGCTGTTGGTGATGAAGTTGCCGGCGACCCGCACCGACGCCGGATTGCCCTTGCGATCGACGAAGCGCCACTCGTCGCCATAGGGGTAGTTCGCATGGCGCATGCAATTGTGTCCGGCGAGCTCGGCCAGCTGCTGTGGCCGGCCGAACTTTTCCAGGTAAGCATGCGAGCAGCACAGCACATGCCGCCAGGTCGCGAGGCTGCGCACGATCAGCGAGGAATCCGGCGGCGGCGTCATCCGCACCGCGATGTCAAGGCCCTCGTCGATCATGTCGATGTCTCGCTCGCCCATGGTGAGGTCGGCCTTCACGTCGGGATGGGCCGACAGGAACTTCGCCACGACGGGCGCGACGAACTGCACCATATGGGTGTGGGTATGGATGCGCAGCGTGCCGCGCGGCGTCGACTGCAGGGCGCCCGCGATGTCGTCCGCCTGGGCGATATCGGCGAGGATCTGCACGGCGCGGTCGTAATAGGCGCGGCCGACTTCGGTCAGGCTGACTTTTCGCGTGGTGCGGTTGAGCAGCCGCGCGCCCAGCCGGTCCTCCAGTGACTGCACATGGTTGCTCACCATCGTGGTGGACATGCTGAGCTTGCGGCCGGCGGCCGAGAAGCCGCCGCATTCAACGACCTGGCTGAAGACCTCGAGGCTGGTGAGGCGGTCCATCGCATTATCCGCTTCTGGTTCAGCGCTTCGGGCACCGCATTGGCAGCAATCGCTCTGCAGGTACGGCAATCGCCCTCGGGCAGACCGCTGCTTGGTTCGCTAGACCCTAACCCGGGGCCGCCGACGAGAATTCGGTCCCCGGATTATCCACCCGCAGTGGATAATCATTCAAGTCCTTACCTGATTATCGATGATGCCGCAAAGCCCCATCTTTGCCGCGAGCCGATAGGAGCCGCCGCCATGTCCGAGATGCCCCGCAGCGAAAGTTTCCGCGAAGCCGCCGAGATCGCGGCCGAGGTGGCTCCAGCCGCCCCAGCCCCCGCCCCCGCAGCTGCGAAGCGCAACATCCTCAAACGTGCGAGCCTGGTGCTGGCGTCGCTCGCGACCACCGCCGCCGCCGGCTATTTCGGCTACGACTACGTCACGGTCGGCCGCTACCTGGAGGCCACCGACGACGCCTACGTGAAGGCGGACTCCACCATCGTCGCGCCAAAGATTTCCGGATACATCGCGCAAGTCCTTGTCGGCGACAATGAGCGCGTGAAGCCCGGTCAGCTGCTGGCCAAAATTGACGACCGCGATTACAAAGCCGCGCTCAACCAGGCTCACGCCGATGTCGCTGCCGCCGATGCGACGATCCGCAATCTCGATGCGCAGATCGATTTGCAGCAGCCGCTGATCCAGCAGCAGGCCGCGGCGGTCGAAGCGACGGAAGCGGCACTGAAGTTCGCGCAGGAGGAGCAGGCCCGCTACGACGGGTTGATGAAGACCGGCTCCGGCACGATCCAGCGCGCGCAACAGACCGACGCCGCGCTGCGCGAGAAGACCGCGCAATTGCAGCGGGAAAAGTCGGGCCTCAGCGCAGCCAACATGAAGGTCGAGGTGCTCTCGACCGAGCGCGCCAAGGCCGTGGCACAACTCGAGCGCGCCCGCGCCGTCGAGCAGCAGGCAACGCTCAACCTCTCCTACACCGAGATCAGGGCGCCGGTCGGCGGCAACGTCGGCGCGCGCTCGCTGCGCGTCGGCCAGTTCGTGCAGGCAGGCACACAGCTGATGGCCGTCGTGCCGCTCGACGCCGTCTACGTCGTCGCCAATTTCAAGGAGACCCAGCTCACCCATATGCGCGACGGCCAGCCGGTCGAGCTGCGGATCGACGGATTCAGTGCCACGAAACTGAAGGGCCATGTCGACAGCCTGTCGCCGGCCAGCGGCCTCGAATTCGCGCTGCTGCCGCCCGACAACGCCACCGGCAACTTCACCAAAATCGTGCAACGCGTGCCCGTGAAGATCGTGCTCGACGATATCAGCCTGAAGGGCCTGTTGCGGCCGGGCATGACGGCCGAGCCGAGCGTCAACACGAAATCTGCCGTGATCGCCGAACGCGAGAAGGCGCGCCGAGTCGCCTCGAACCCTCCGGCTTCCGGCGACGGCGACTGATATCCACCCCTCGCACTGCTTCCGCTCAACCGGAAGGAAACCGCCATGACCACGCTCCAGCCCACCGTCAACGCCGCTTCATCCGTCTCCTCCAGCGGCGGGCACGCCGCGGCGCCGGCCGAGCCGGCGGTGTCGGCGAGGACGTGGATCGCCGTGGCCGGCGCCACGCTCGGCGCCTTCATGGCGGTGCTCAACATCCAGATCGTCAACGCATCGCTGGCCGACATCCAGGGCGCGATCGGCGCCGGCATCGATGACGGCGGCTGGATCTCGACCTCCTATCTGATCGCCGAGATCGTGGTGATCCCGCTGAGCGGCTGGCTGGCGCAGGTGTTCTCGGTCCGCAAATACATGCTGACCAACGCTGCATTGTTCCTGCTGCTGTCGATCGCCTGCGCCTTCGCGCAGGATCTGCCGCAGATGATTGTGCTGCGCGCGGTACAGGGTTTCACCGGCGGCACGCTGATTCCGATGGCCTTCACCCTCATCATCACGCTGCTGCCCAAGGCCAAGCAACCGATCGGCCTGGCGCTGTTCGCGGTGTCCGCGACATTCGCGCCGGCGATCGGCCCGACCATCGGCGGCTATCTCACCGAGAACTGGGGCTGGCAGTACATCTTCTATGTCAACCTCGTGCCGGGCGCGCTGATGATCGCGATGCTCTGGTTCTCGCTGGAGGCAGCGCCCATGAAGCTCGCGCTGCTGCGCGAGGGCGACTGGCTCGGCATCGCTACCATGGCAATCGGTCTGTCGGCGCTGCAGACGGTGCTGGAGGAAGGCAACAAGGACGACTGGTTCGGCTCGCCCTTCATCGTCAAGATGTCGATCGTTGCCGCGATTGCGCTGACGCTGTTCGTTTGGATCGAATGGACCAGCAAAAAGCCGCTGCTCAACCTGCGGCTCTTGTTCCGGCGCAATTTCGGCTTCGGCATCCTCGCCAACTTCCTGCTCGGCATTGCGCTGTACGGTTCGGTATTCATCCTGCCGGTCTATCTGTCACGCATCCAGGGCTACAATGCCGAGCAGATCGGCTTGGTGCTGGCCTGGACGGGGTTTCCGCAGCTGCTGCTGATCCCGCTGGTGCCGCGGCTGATGCAGAAGTTCGACGCGCGCATCATCATCGGCATCGGCTTCGCCCTGTTCGCCGCCTCCAACTTCATGAACATGCACATGACCAACGACTATGCGGCGGACCAGCTGTTCTGGCCCAATGTCGTCCGCGCCTTCGGCCAGGCGCTGGTGTTCGCGCCCCTGTCGGCGGTCGCGACCGCCGGCATCGAGGCGGAGAATGCGAGCTCGGCATCGGGCTTGTTCAACATGATGCGCAACCTCGGCGGCGCCGTCGGCATCGCCCTGCTGCAGACATTGCTGACCAAGCGGGAGCACTATCATTCCAACGTGCTGATGCAGTCGGTGTCGCTGTTCGAGCAGGCAACCGTGAGCCGGATCGAAAAGCTGACGCAATATTTCATGGCGCACGGCGTGCCTAACGCCGCCAATGCGATGCATCGTGCCTACGTCGCCATCGGGAAAATCGTGCAAAAACAGGCTTTCATCCTCGCCTTCGGCGACATGTTTTTTCTACTCGGCATGGCGCTGATTGTCGCACTCGCTGCTTCGTTACTGCTCAAGAGGCCTGCGCGCCTTGAAAGCGGCGGCGCGCACTAGAGATATGCATTCGAACGAACAGGAGAGAACCATGAAGCCCCGGATGAACTACTACCAGGCCGCTCCCGACACCATCAAGGCGCTGGTTGCGGTGGAAGAGGTGATCAAGGCCTCCGGCCTCGAGCGATCGCTGATCGAGCTGGTCAAGATCCGCGCCTCGCAGATCAACGGCTGCGCGTACTGCATCAACATGCATACCGCCGACGCCCGCAAGCAGGGCGAGACCGAGCAGCGGCTCTATCTGCTCAACGCCTGGCGCGAGTCTCCGCTCTACAGCGAGCGCGAGCGCGCCGCGCTGGCTTGGACCGAGGCGCTGACGCTGATATCCGAGACGCACGCGCCGGATGCGGATTATGAGGCGATGCGCGCCCAGTTCTCCGAAGCCGAGGCCGTCAACCTCACCGTCCTGATCGGCGCCATCAACGCCTGGAATCGCGTCGCGATCGGCTTCCGCGCCGTCCACCCGATCAAGGCGAAGGCGGTGGCCTAGACGGCGGTCGCCCTCGCGAAGTCGACATAGATCTCGCGCAGCCGGTCGGTCATCGGGCCGGGCTTGCCGTTGCCGACCTTCTTGCCGTCGATGGAAACCACGGCCTGCACGAACACGGTGGCGCTGGTGATGAAGGCTTCCTTCGCCGCCAGCGCCTCTTCCACCGAGAAAGCACGCTCCTCGACGCGGAGCTGGCGCTCCTCGGCAAGCTTCACCACCGCCTTGCGGGTGCAGCCGGGCAGGATCGCGCTACCGTTGTGCCGGGTCACGATAACGTCGTCCTGGGTGAGGATGAAGCACGACGACGAGCCGCCTTCGGTGACCTTGCCGTCCTCGACCATCCAGGCCTCGCCGGCATCGGCTTCGGCGGCAGCCTGCTTGGCCAGCACCTGCGCCAACAACGCCACGCTTTTGATGTCGCGCCGCGCCCAGCGGATGTCGGGCACGGTGATGACGCCGATACCGGTCTTCGCCGACGGCGCATTGACGATGTCCTTCACCGAAGTGAACATGATCAGCGTTGGCTTGACGTCCGCCTTCGGGAAAGCGAAGTCGCGGCCGCCATCGGCGCCGCGCGTCACTTCCAGATAGACCATGCCGTTGACGAGGTTGTTGCGCTTGACCAGCTCCTGCTGGATTTGCTGGATGCGCTCGAGGCTCTCCGGCAAGGGCAGCGCGATCTCGCCGACCGAGCGCTCTAGCCGCGCCAGATGCGAGGCGTTGTCGATCAGCTTGCCGTCGAGCACCGCGGCGACCTCGTAGATGCCATCGGCAAACAGGAAGCCTCGATCGAGGATCGAGACCTTGGCCTCCGAGAGCGGCACAAAGTTGCCATTGACGTAAGCGATCGGTTCCAAGCGAGGTCTCCTATGTGAAAGTCCGGGATTGCTTCACTCATATACGTAAATTGCTAGTGCCGATAAACCCTCCGTGTCATTCCGGGGCTCGCGCCAAGAGGCGCGCCCCGGAATGACAACGGGGCTAATGCTGCAGAATCTTCGAGAGGAATTTCTGCGCCCGGTCGCTGCGCGGCTTGCCGAAAAAGTCCTCCTTCAGCGCGTCCTCGACGATCTCGCCGCGGTCCATGAAGATGACGCGGTGGGCAACCTTGCTGGCAAAGCCCATTTCGTGGGTCACCACCATCATGGTCATGCCCTCGCGGGCGAGGTCGACCATCACGTCCAGCACCTCGCTGATCATCTCCGGATCGAGCGCCGAGGTCGGTTCATCAAACAGCATCGCAATCGGGTCCATGGCGAGCGCGCGGGCGATCGCGACGCGCTGCTGCTGGCCGCCGGAGAGCTCTGCGGGATATTTGTTGGCGTGCTCCGTCAGGCCGACGCGCTCCAGCAGTTTCATGCCCTTTGCCAGGGCTTCATCATGCGGCCGGCCCAGCACCTTCTCCTGCGCAAGGCAGAGGTTCTCGTTGATGCGCAGATGTGGAAACAGCTCGAAATGCTGGAACACCATGCCGACGCGCGAGCGCAGCTTTGGCAGATCGGTCCTGGGGTCGTTGACCTTGATGCCGTCCAAAATGATCTCGCCACCCTGGATCGGCTCCAGCGCGTTGACGCATTTGATCAGCGTGGACTTTCCCGAGCCCGAGGGACCGCAGACCACCACCACCTCGCCCTTGGCGACGCTGGTGCTGCAATCCCTCAACGCCTGGAAGCTCGGCCCGTACCACTTGTCGACATGGCGGAGTTCGATCATCGGGCCTCACTCGATCATGATGGGAGATCGCATCATGATCTCATCTCTTGGTTTGAGCATGACCTCTTCGGAAAACCGGCTTCCACTTTTCCGGATCATGCTCATCGGACAATGGCAATGCGCGCCTGCAGGCGCCGAACGCCGTAGGAGGCCACGCAGGAAATGGTGAAGTAGACGACGGCCGCAAACAGATACATCTCGACCAGACGGCCGTCGCGCTGCGCGACCTTGCTGGCGGCGCCGAGGAAATCGGTGATCGAGAGCACGTAGACCAGCGAGGTGTCCTGGAACAGCACGATGGTCTGCGTCAGCAGCACCGGCAGCATATTCCGGAACGCCTGCGGCAGCACGATATAGCGCATGGTCTGGCCGTAGGTCATGCCGAGCGCGCTGGCGGCGGCCGGCTGCCCGCGCGAGATCGACTGGATGCCGGCGCGCATGATTTCCGAAAAATACGCCGCCTCGAACATGATAAAGGTAATGAGCGAGGATGAGAACGCACCCACTTTGATCGGGCGCGAGGCGCCGGTCAGCCATTGCCCGATATAGGGCACCAGGAAATAGAACCAGAAGATCACCAGCACCAGCGGCAGCGAGCGCATGAAGTCGACGTAGAGCCCGGCGATACGGCCGAGCAGCCGGTAGCCGGACAGCCGCATCAGCGCGATCAGCGTGCCGAACACCAGCCCGCCGAGCGCCGACAGCGCGGTGAGCGTCAGCGTGAACGTCATGCCCTCATAGAACAGATAGGGCAGCGAGCGGCGGATGATGTCGAAATCGAAGCCGGCAAACATCGGGCTATTTCCCCGAGATGTAGCCGGGGATCGCGACCCGGCGTTCGAGGAGGCGCATGGCGGTGACGACGATGAAGTTGACCAGCAGGTAGATCACGGTCGCGGCTGTGAAGGCCTCGAATACCTGGAAGGAAAATTCCTGCATCGAGCGCGCCTGCCCGGTCAATTCGATCAGGCCGATGGTGATGGCGACCGCGGTATTCTTGATGGTGTTGAGAAATTCCGACGTCAGCGGCGGCAGGATGATGCGGAACGCCATCGGCAGCAGCACGTAGCGGTAGGTCTGCGCCGTGGTCAGCCCCAGCGCAGTGGCCGCCTGCCTCTGTCCCCGCGGCAGCGCCATGATGCCGGCGCCCAGTTGCACGGCGACGCGCGCCGACATGAACAGGCCGACGCCGATCGCGGCCGTCCAGAACGGCGCGTTGGGCAGTTGCTTCAGCCACAGCCCTGCCGCGCGCGGCAACAGCTCCGGCAGCACGAAGAACCACAGGAACAGCTGCACCAACAGCGGCATGTTGCGGAAGAATTCGACATAGAGGAAGCCGATCCACTGCGCGGTCTTCGACGGCAGCGTGCGCAGCACGCCGACGATCGAGCCGGTGACCAGCGCGATGATCCAGGCGAGCAGCGCCGTCTCGATGGTCAGCACGAGCCCCGACAGCAGCATGTCGAGATAGCTGCCGGTGCCCATCGGGTTCGGCTCGAAGAAGATGTGCCAGTTCCAGTTATAGTTCACGTATCCCCCGCGCCGAAGCGCACTTCATCATCGAACGTCCATGCAAATGTCCGGCCATTCCTCCAATGGCCGGACGACGCATCCTCTCGACCCTCATCCTGAGGAGCGGCGCTTGCGCCGCGTCTCGAAGGATGAAGGCCCGTCTGTGGCCTTCATGGTTCGAGACGCGCGGCTTCGCCGCGCTCCTCACCACGAGGATCGCACACCTTTACTTATACGCCTCCGGATCCGGCGAATCCGTCGGCTTGGCAAATTCGTTCTTTAGCTCCGGGCTGATTGGCGCAGCGAGGTTCAGGCCTTTCGGCGGAATCTTCTGGGTGAACCATTTGTCGTAGATCTTCAGACCTTCGCCGCCGGTGTAGACCGCGGCGGTGGCGGCATCGACGACCTTCTTGAAGGCCGCGTCATCCTTGCGCAGCATGATGCCGTAGGGCTCGGGCTTGGAGAACGCATCCTTGGAGATGACGTAATCGTCCGGCGCCTTGGAGCCGGCGACGAGACTCGCCAGCAAAATATCGTCCATCACGAAGGCGACCGCGCGATCGGTCTCCACCATCAAGAAGGCCTCGGCATGGTCCTTGGCCGGGATGATGTTGATGTTCAGGCCGCGCGCCGCATTGGCCTCGGTCAGCTGCTTGATGTTGGTGGTGCCGGCGGTGGAGACCACCGACTTGCCCTTGAGGTCGTCGATCTTGCCGATGTTGCTCGACTTCTTGGAAACGTAGCGGCTCGCGGTCAGGAAGTGGGTGTTGGTGAACCAGACCTGCTTCTGCCGCTCGGCATTGTTGGTGGTCGAGCCGCATTCGAGGTCGATGGTGCCGTTGGCCATCAGCGGAATGCGCGTCGCCGACGTCACCGGGTTGAGCTTGACCTCGAGCTTGTCGAGCTTCAGCTCCTTCTTCACGGCATCGACGATCTTGTAGCAGATGTCCATGGCGTAGCCGATCGGCTTCTGATTGTCGTCGAGGTAGGAGAAGGGGATCGAGGACTCGCGGAAGCCGAGCGTGATCGCGCCGGTCTCCTTGATGTTCTTCAAGGTGCCGGTGAGCTCCTGCGCATTGGCTGCGCCTGCGCCAAAAGCGGCGGCGAGCGCCAGACCAATCATGTAACTGCGTTTCATCCGTGTACTCCTTCGATCAGGTAGGAATGGGCAAACTTTTCAGGGATATTTGCCGGAAACCGGCTTGATGGGGCCATGATGGCCCGAAAGCGCCGGCAGCCGCAAGGCGCCCTGGCTGCGCCTTTGGTGGGATGCTTTCTGGTTAACGAGGGACGCCCTCTCGGGTGGGCAATCGCATGTGGCATCCACGAGGACCGTCCGCAGATTCGCTTCGTCTCTCCCGCTTGCGGGGGAGGCCGACGCGCTCGAAGAGCGCGGCGGGTGGGGGCCCTCTCCACGCGGGGAATCCCAATGCGGAGGCACCCCCACCCCGGCCCTCCCCCGCAAGCGGGAGAGGGAGCGCAGTGCCGACGCCGCTGCAGCTCGCTCCTCATATGCGATTGCGCTGCCCTTGGGTCGGAATCATTGTCTCCGCCCCTTCTCGCCGAGGTCCCAGAACAGCCCCGCCATGATCGCGAGCGCTTCCTCCGTCACCGGCATCAGAATGTGCTCGTTCGGCGCGTGCTGCGAGCAGCCGGGATAGGAATGCGGCACCCAGATCGTCGGCAACCCCAGCCCTTCCGAGAACACATCGTTGGGCAGCGAGCCGCCGAAGTTCGGCAGGATCGCGGGCGCCTTACCGGTGGTCTGCCGGATCGACTCCGCGGCCCAACCGATCCATGGGCTGTCGAAATCGGTGCGCGAGGCCGCGAAGCTCTGCGCGCCCGTCACCTCGACCATTGGAAAGCCGTTGGCGTGAAGATGTTTTCGGACGGCATCGACGGCTTGATCATACTTCGTGCCGACCACGAAGCGAAGCTGCAGCACCGCGTGCGCTTCGCCGGGAATGGCATTCGCCGGGCTGGCGATATTGCCTGACGACATCGCCAGCACCTCCAGCGTATTCCAGGCGTAGAGCCGCTCCGCAGGCGACAGCCCCTCCTCGCCCCAGTTCGGCGACAGTTGCGGCTCGGCGGCCGTCGGCTCGACCCTGACGTCGGCAAGCACGTTGCGGATCGCATTGGAGATCCGCGGCGGTTTTAGCGCCTCGAGCTGCATCTGCCCCTTCTCATTTACAAGGCCCGCAATCGCGTTCGACAACACGGTGGCGGCGTTGGCGAGCACGCCGCCCCAATTGCCGGAATGATGCCCGCCGTCGCGCAGGTTGACGTCGAGATGAATGCGCAAGCCGCCGCGGCAGCCGAGGAAGATGGTCGGCCGCTCCGCCGACAGCCGCGGCCCGTCGGAGGCGAGGAACAGGTCGGCCGCAAGCTCCTCGCGATGGCTCTCGCAGACGCGGCGCAGATCGGGCGAGCCGATCTCCTCTCCGGTCTCAATGATGAACTTTGCGTTGAAGCCGAGCTTGCCGCCGCGCGCCTCGCGCACCACGGAGAGCGCCGACATATTGACGCTGTGCTGGCCTTTGTTATCGGCGGTGCCGCGGCCATAGACGCGCTCGCCCTTGATGGTGGTGCGCCAGGGATCGAGATTGTCGCGCCATTCGCCTTCCATGCCGTCGACGACGTCGCCATGGCCGTAAGTGAGCACGGTCGGCAGCGAGGCATCCTCGCGATACTCGGCAATCAGGAACGGCCCCTTGCCGCTCGGCGACTCCACCAAGCGTGTCTTGAAGTCGAGCTCGGCAAAGGCCGATTGCAGCTCGTCGGTGAGATAGGCGCGCAGCGCAGCGCCGGAATTCGCCTGTTGGCTTTCGGTGCGGTAGCCGACCCGCCGGTCCAGGATTTTCAGGAACTCGCCGGACTGGAAATGCTGCCGTGCCCGGGCGATCGCGTCGGCTCTACTCATGCTCTTTTTCCTTTCGCAACAGGCCTTTTCTTGCCGAGCCTAGCAGAGCCGATTTGCCCTTGCTAATCCCTGCCCAGATGTAACAATTTCTGCACCCATCAGTCGCGTTGCAACAATGACAAAACAAATCCGCCTCAACGCCTTTGCCATGAACTGCGTGGCGCACCAGTCGCCGGGACTTTGGACGCATCCGCGCGACCGCACGCTGGAATATAACCGGCTGCCCTATTGGCTTGATCTGGCAAAGGCGCTGGAGCGGGGGCGGTTCGACGGGCTGTTCCTTGCGGACGTGCTCGGCGTCTACGACGTCTATGGCTCTAGCCCCGACGCGGCGTTGCGCCATGCGACGCAGACGCCGGCCAACGAGCCCTTGATGCTGATCCCGGCGATGGCGGCGGTGACAAAACATCTCGGTTTTGGCGTGACCTCGAACCTCTCCTTCGAGCCGCCCTATCCGTTCGCACGGCGGATGTCGACGCTCGATCATCTGACCGACGGGCGGGTGGGGTGGAACGTGGTCACCGGCTATCTCGACAGCGCCGCGCGCGGCGCCGGCAAGGACAAGCAGACCGCGCATGACGACCGCTACGACATCGCGGACGAATATATGGAGCTGGTCTACAAGCTCTGGGAAGGCAGTTGGGAGGACGATGCGGTGCTGCGCGACCGCGCGCGCGGTATCTTTGCCGATCCGGCGAAGGTGCATCGCATCTCGCATGAGGGGAATAATTATCGTCTCAACGCCATCCATCTTTCAGAACCCTCGCCGCAGCGCACGCCGGTGCTGTACCAGGCCGGCACCTCGCCGCGCGGAAGGCAATTCGCCGCCCAGCACGCCGAATGCGTGTTCATGTCGGGGCCGTCGGCAAAAGTGATCGCGCCGCGGGTGGCCGCCATTCGTGAGCTCGCGGCGGCTGCGGGGCGCGATCCCCGGGAAATTCTGATGTTCTCGATGTTCACGGTGATCCTCGGGCGCACCGAGGCGGAAGCGAAGGCGAAGCTTGAAGACTATCGCCGCCACATCAGCCCCGAGGGCGCGCTGACCTTGATGTCGGGCTGGACCGGCGTCGATTTCTCGCAGATGGCGCTCGACCAGGAAGTGCGTCACGTCACCAACGATGCCGGCCGCACCGCGATGGACAACATCACCCGCGCCGATCCCGATCGTGTCTGGACCGTGCGCGAGGTCGCGCAGCATGTCGGCATCGGCGGCATCGGCCCGGTGATTGTCGGAACGCCGGACAAGGTGGCTGACGAGATGGAGGCCTGGTTCGATGCCACCGACGTCGACGGGCTCAACATGCCGTTTGCGGTGTCGCCCGGCGACTTCGACGACATTGCCGACATGCTGGTGCCGGAGTTGACCCGCCGCGGCCGCTACAAAGCGGAATACGCGCCGGGCACGTTGCGGGAAAAACTGTTCGGCGCTGGGCGGGCGCGGCTGAACGAGCGGCATCCGGCCTCGCGCTATCGGCCGGGCATCGCGGCGAAGGCGGCGGAGTAGTGGGTGGATTTCATGCTGCGAGGCCAGCGATCGCTTGGCGTTGCGGCCTCGCTGGCCTGGATCGTCGTGGCAGCGCTGCTGGCCTCCCGCAACGAGACCTGGATCGCGGCCTGGCGGGTTTACTGTCATCTGACCGCTGATACGGCTTGCGGGAACATGGTCTATATCGTGGTGCATTGGTCCGCGATCGTAACCTTGATCCTTGCTCCTGTTATTCTCGGCTGGCTCGTGGGCTGGACAATCCTTGCCTTCAGGCGGCGGCGACGGGTGTAGGCGCGCGAATAGTCGAACGGCCGGCCTCCGTCATTGCGAGGAGCGAAGCGACGACCCGTCTACGCTTGCTTCGCAAGCTACGCCGGGCTGCGAGTCCGCCGAAGCGCGGAGAGCGAAGACGGAAGCAATCCAGAGTCACGCACGCGACTCTGGATTGCTTCGCTTCGCTCGCAATAACGAGGAGACATATGCGCTCATTCCCGCAGCGCGCTTTCGCCCGGGTTTTGCATCTCGTTTGCTCCCTCTTCGGGAAGAGGGCGCAGGGAAGGCCGGGCGCCGGCGGCACCCGCAGATGGGGTAACGGGCTCCCCGGAGGCCTTCCAACCAAGCCGCGCTAGCTACGGCGCTGTTGGTGGCGCGCGTCGCGCGGCTTGGTTGGAAGGCAAGCGGTCGTCCCTCACATAGATGGTGTT
>Ga0081539_10000541_pt1 | contig 78036 bp, 67 predicted proteins | sample TabmetS4T2R2_FD_71023 | JGI IMG/M metagenome (GOLD analysis project Ga0081539, IMG submission 71023) | Tabebuia heterophylla rhizosphere microbial communities from the University of Puerto Rico - S4T2R2 | ecosystem: Host-associated > Plants > Roots > Rhizosphere ...
AGTGGACGACGCCGACCAGCCGTCCTCGACGAGAGGGCCGGCTCGGGCGGCGAAGGCGACGTCCGCCAAGGCGACACCCGCGAAGGCCTCGGTCAAACCGGGGGAGAGGAGCGCGGCCAGAAACACGGGGACGACGGCGCGGGCCGCAACGGGCAGGCCGGCTGCCGACCGGGCCAAGTCGGCGGCCGGGGCCAAGGCGGTACCCGCTGTCGAGCCGGCCGCCTACCAGAGGGAGGCCGCCGAGCTGCTCGCCGCGTCCGCCCAGCGGCGCCGGCGGCGCACCACGACCGTGCCGGTCGAGCCCGCGCCATCGGAGCCGGTACGCCGGCGCCGGCCGCCACCGACCATGCCGGCTGACGAGTGATCGGGGCCGACCGCAGCGGAGGCCGCCCTCGTGGGCGGCCTCCGTGCTGTCTGTCGTCCGAAAGGGCCCTCCGCGCTGCCGACGCGGAGGGCCCTTTACCGGGGGAACGGAGTAACCGAAGGGGGGCTTCGTCCGTTAAGGGTAGTTTACCCCCGTCATGGCGAAGTGGGAAGTCCTCGCCTGAAAGCGGACAAAAAGCCCTGGAGGGCCGCTCGTGCCCGCACGGGTGGCTCGGTGGGACGCGACAGCTTCTGTTCCGGGCCCGGCGTAGGCTGTCCGCGTGGCTGATCTTCTGGTGTGGATCGACTGTGAGATGACCGGGCTCGACCTCGGCAAGGACAAGCTGATCGAGGTCGCGGCGTTGGTCACCGATCCCGAGCTCAGGATCCTGGGCGAGGGCGTCGACCTGGTGATTCACGCCGACGACGCGGCGCTCGACGCGATGCCTCCGGTGGTCCGGGACATGCACACGAAGTCCGGCCTGACCGACGAGGTGCGGCGTTCGGCCATCACCATGGCCGAGGCCGAGGAGGCCGTCCTGGCGTACGTCAAGGAGCATGTGCCGGCTCCGCGCACTGCGCCGCTGTGTGGCAATTCGATCGCCACCGACCGTGGCTTCCTCGCCCGCGACATGCCGGCGCTGGACGCGTTCCTGCACTACCGCATGATCGACGTGTCCTCGATCAAGGAGTTGTGCCGCCGGTGGTACCCCCGGGTCTACTTCGGGCAGCCGGCCAAGGGCCTGGCACACCGGGCGCTCGCCGACATCCGGGAAAGCATTCGCGAGCTGGAGTACTACCGCCGGACCATCTTCGTACCGCTGCCCGGCCCGGACGTGGACGCGGCCCGCGTCATCGCCGCGGAGTTGTAGCTCACTCCGCCGCGCCGGGAACCCGCTCGACGGGCGTCCCCGGGATGCGGCTATGATGGTGCGGCACCACGGGGACGGCTCCTCGTGCGCATGGTGGTCGTAGCTCAGCTGGTAGAGCACCGGGTTGTGGTCCCGGGTGTCGCGGGTTCAAGTCCCGTCGATCACCCCAAAGTTTCTCGTCGCCGACCGCGGCGAATGGTCGGCATGCTGCCGTCGTCCTGCTACGGGCCGGACTTCGCTCGCCGCGGCCCGGCCACCGTCGATGCCGTGGCCGGCTGATTTCTCCGCGCATTCCGCGCATCCGCACAATCGCTTTTCCGAAGCGACGCGAAATGCGGCCGAGGGCCGTACCCGCGACGGGTACGGCCCTCGGTGCTTCGTCGTGCCGGATCAGCGCCGGGGGCCGTGGCCGCCGCCCGGGAATCCGCCGTCGTTGTGCCCGCCGCCGGGGAATCCGCCGTCGTTGTGCCCGCCGCCGGGGAATCCGCCGTCGTTGTGCCCGCCGCCGGGGAATCCGCCGTCATGGTGCATGCCGCCGTGGTTGCGGTCCGAGCTGACGCTCAGCGCCCACCAGCCGCGCTTGAAGCCCCAGCGCACCCGGTAGCAGGTGTAGTCGTCCCAGCGGTCCCGCCACTCGCCGATCCGGCCCGCCTTGTTGCAGGAGATCGGGCCGCGGAAGTAGCCGACGACCCGGCTGTGGCTCTGCACCCGGTGGTCCGCGCCCGGGTGGGTCGCGGAGGCGGTCGACGTCGCGGCGGACGCCGGGCCGGCACCGATCGTCGCGCCGGCGGCCAGCGCCATTCCGGTCATCGCCAACATGCGTGTCACTTTATTCATGGGGCCACCTCTTCTTATTCGAAGTGCTGCTGACGTGCTGATCATATGAAATTGGCGGTCCTTTTTAGGGCGGCAACGCAAACACAAATGGGTGATAGCCGGGCAACATGAAAGGCGATGCCGGTGTCATTCACGTGTATTCGCCGGAGACTGCGAAAAAAGCGCGGTGGCCGGCCGAAAGGATGATCATAAGGGGACGACACGGGCTAATCCCACCGATGTGCTTTCCGCTGATCCCCTGCCCCATCCGGCGTGTCGCCGTGGCCCGCTCATTAAGGAAGCGGCCGCACCGGCCGACAGAACGGGCGAGGAAACCTCGTCCAGAGGTGGTGACTGGATTGGTGCTGCAGCAGGCCGGGGAGTGGACCGACGATGAGCTGCCCCGGCTCAACCAGGCGATTCTGAGCGGCGACGCGCCGCCGGCCCTCCTCGCCGAGCGGGTACGCGACGAGCTTCTGCCACGGCTGCCGGCGATCGATCGGTTCTCCGCGGTACGGGCGCGGCAATGGGTCGTACGGCTCGGCCTCGTCGGCGCCTCGATCGGGCGCCACTATCAGGAATGGACCCCGAGCGGTAAACAGACCCCGGAACGCGCGTTCGACGGCCTGGCGGTGGGCGCTGAGGGCGTGCCGTTCCGGGACTACTTCGCGGCGCTCGCCGATCGGACCGGGACCGGCCACTACGGCCGGGACAGCTACGCGTCGCTGGTGCGTTGGAACGTCGGCAGCTTGGAGGTACGCCTCGGCGGGGAGTTACTGGCGGTGCTGCCGGGTGTCTTCGACGACGGCCGGATCCGCAGCTATACCGGTACGCCCGGCGAGGAGCACTTCTTCCTGCTGGTCAAGCAGGGCGAGGCGATCGAACTGGCGGTCAACGACGTGCTGGAGCCGCTGGCCGGCGGCCGACTCGCGCCGGCCGGCGAGGACGCGCTGGCCCGCGTCCGCACGGCGGCCGCGCTGCTCGGCGGCCTGCGCCGGCTGTTCCTGGACTTCGCCGCGCTGCCGCCCGGTCAGAGCATGCCGGCGGACCAGTTCATGGACGTGTTCCGGCAGTTCGCGGTGCACTGGACGGACGGCGACATCCCACCGAGCGGGGCGCTCGACGCGGAGGCCCTCAAGCGCGACTTCCTCCTCGGCATAGCCCTCCCCGGGTACGCCGAAGGCGTCCGCCGGCTGTTCCCGGCGTTGCTGGCCGCCGAGCGGTCGGCCCTGGAGACGCTGATGGCCCAGCCGGCGCTGCCGCAGCGGCTGCTCACGTCGCTGGGCGTCGACGCGGCGGCGCTGCGTACGGCGGACCCGGCCGACCTACGCGGCCTGCTCGGCCGGCACCCCGCCCTGGCGGACTGGTTCCGGCTGCTCACCGCGCACGCCCGGGCCTCCGGCGCGCATCTGATGCTGAGCAAGAAGTTCCTGTTCAAGCCGCAGCGACGGCGGGACGCGGCGGGCCTCGGCGACCGGCCGCTGGTCTCCAACCGGGCCGGCACGACCGGGATGAACGAGAACTTCCTGGAACGGCTGACCCGGGCGCGGCAGGAGCACCTGCTGGCCCCGCTCCGTGCGGCCCTCGGCGGCGAAACGGCGGAAAAGGAGCCGGCTGCGGGAGTACGGTCGCATCCTGGGGCGGCCGCGCCGGTCTCCGTCGCGCTGGTGGGTTGACATGCCTGGCCAGGGGAGTTCGCCCGGGACGACCTAGCACCAACCGGAGGCGTGCGGTGGAGGCACGGATAAGGGGCGGCCGGACGGTGGCGACGGTCGGCGACGAGCACTTGATGGCGCTGATCGACCACACCTCGGCCGTGATCTACATGCGCGACGTCGACGGCCGCTACCTGCTGGTCAACCGGGAGTACGAGCGGCTGTTCCGGTTGCGCCGGGAGGACATCGTCGGCCTCACCGACCACGATCTGTTCCCGGAACCGATCGCCGACGCGTTCCGCGCCAACGATCGGGAGGCGTTCGCCCGGGGCGTACCCGTCCAGATGGAGGAGGTGGCGCCGGGCGAGGACGGGATGCGGACGTACGTGACGGTGAAGTTCCCGCTCACCGGCGACGACGGCCGCGCGTACGCGGTCTGCGGCATCTCCACCGACATCACCGAGCGCAAGCGCGCCGAGGAGGAGGTGCGGCGGCTCAACGACGAGCTCGAGGTGCGGGTCCGGCAGCGCACCGCGGAGCTCGAGGCGTCCACCCGGGAACTGGACGCCTTCTCGTACTCGGTCTCGCACGATCTGCGCGCGCCGCTGCGCGCGGTGGAGGGCTTCAGCCAGGTGTTGCTCGAGGACTACGCCGACGCGCTGGACGAGGACGGCCGGCACTACCTGAACCGGATCCGGGCCAACGTCGGGCGCATGGACGAGATGATCGACGACCTGCTGCACCTGTCCCGCGCCACCCGCAGCGAGCTGCGCCGCGAGCGCACCGACGTCACCGCGCTGGCCCGGGACGTGCTCGCCGAGCTGGCCGTCGCCGAGCCGCAGCGCTCGGTCGCCGCCGACATCCCGGACGGCATGGTCGCGCAGGGTGACCCGCACCTGATCCGGCTGGTGCTGCAGAACCTGCTCGGCAACGCGTGGAAGTTCACCGCGCGGTGCACCGACCCGCGGATCCGGATGAGCGTGGAGCGGCAGGACGGCGTCGACGTGTTCACGGTCAGCGACAACGGCGCCGGATTCGAGATGCGCTACGCGGACAAGATGTTCGACCCGTTCCAGCGACTGCACTCCACCGCCGAGTTCGAGGGCACCGGCATCGGCCTGGCGATCGTGCACCGCATCGTCACCCGGCACGGCGGGCAGATCCGTGCCGAGGGCCGGCCGGGGCACGGCGCGACGTTCCGGTTCAGCCTGACTCCCGCGCCGTAGAACCGGCCGGCGGTCGATTCCGCTTGAGTTGATTAGACTCAACTTTGGGTATGGAACGTCCGCACAGGTTTCGACGCGGGAGGAGCGAGGAACGGTGCCTACCACGACGGGTGACTACTACCAGACCCTGGGAGTGGACCGGTCGGCGGGACAGGACGAGCTTCAGCGCGCGTATCGCCGGCTGGCCCGCCGCTTCCACCCCGACGTGAACCAGGATCCGGGGGCGGAGGAGACCCTCAAGCGCGTGAACGAGGCGTACTCGGTGTTGTCGGACCCGAAGAAGCGAGCCCGCTACGACCGCTACGGCGACGCCTGGCGGCAGATCCCTGAGGGCTACGACGGACCGCCTCCGGGCGCGTACGACTTCACCGGACCGGGCGCCGGCGGTTCCGGCTTCCGCGGTTCCGGGTTCGGCGACACCGCCTTCGGGGGCGCGCGCCTGGAGGATCTGCTCGGCGGGTTCTTCGGTGGCGGTCCCGGCGCCTTCGGCGGCCGGGTGCCGTCCTCCGACATCGAGGCGGAGATCGAGCTGGCTGTCGAGGACGCGTACGCGGGTGGCCGGCGCCGGCTGCGGCTGGCGGGACCGGACGGCGAGCGGAGTCTCGAGGTCAACATCCCGGCGGGGGTGACCGACGGCCAGCGGATCCGGCTCGCCGGGCACGGCGGCTTCGGACCGGGCGGGCGCCGTGGCGACCTGTTGCTGACCGTACGGCTGGCGCCGCACCGGCGGTACCGGGTGAGCGGGCGCGACCTCAGCGTCGACCTGCCGGTCGCGCCGTGGGAGGCGGTGCTGGGCGCGAGCGTGCCGATGGACACCCCCGGCGGCCGGGTCGACGTGCGAGTGCCGCCCGGCTCGTCGTCGGGCCGCCGCTTGCGCCTTCGGGGCCGGGGCCTGCCGCACCCCCGCGGCACCGCCGGCGACCTGTACGCCGAGGTCAAGATCGTGGTGCCGGAACGACTCACCGGCGAGCAGCGCAAGCTGTGGCGGCGGCTGGCCGAGTCGGGCGGCGTCGACCCGCGCCGCGCTTGACAGCCCCGCCAGCCCGTGTGTGAAGGTGCGCCACGATGCGCGCCTCAACTCCACACACTTCCGCTTCCCGCGCGGTGTGGGAGGTCTGGGCGCTCCCGGTGGCGCAGCTCCACACACCTTGCCGTAACGGACGCGGTGTGGGGAGTTTGGGCGCTCCTGGTGGCGCAGCTCCACACACCTTGCCGGGACGGACGCGGTGTGGGGAGTTTGGGCGCTCCTGGTGGCGCAACTCCACACACGGGATGGCGGCGGGCGCTGTGCCGCAGAGCGGCGGCGGTCAGGCGGCCTGGGCGACGGCGCGGTGGCGCCGCGCGTGCGCGGCGCGCCGGCTTCGGGCGGGCAGCAGGTGGCGCAGCGGGGCGGCGTGCGCGGCGGCCGCCGCGGCCTCGGCGCGCAGGCTGTCTCGGGTGCGCCGGGCCAGCTCGGCGTCGTGCCAGGCGGCCCGCTCCGCCATCTCCGCCGCCCGGTACCGGCCGCGCAGGTGGCCGGCGGCGGCCCGGAGCACCACGATCTCCTGGTCCATCGGGTGCAGCCGCGGATCCCAGCCGGCCCGTCCGGCCTGCGCGTCCGCGACCGCGCCGGCGGGCAGCTCGTCCCGCTTGGCCGCGCCCCACACCGCCCGGTGCAGGAACCGCTCGCGCTGGGCGTACTCGGCCGGGTCCGGTGTCGAGGCAGGCGTGCCGAAGGCCGCGGCGGCACGGCTGCGGGTCAGCCGCTCCTCGGCGGCCAGCCACGCCCGCGCGGCGGCGTCCGTCCGCTCGCCGGTCTGCTCCCAGCGCTCGCGCCAGCGGTCCGCCGCCAGCTCGGCACGGTCCGCGGCGACCCGCAGCTCCTCGGCGTAGAGGTCGGCCTCGGCGGCGTCGGCGCGCCGCTGCCGTCGCTGTTCCCGCAGGTACTCGACGGGTTCCCGGAGCGCGCGCCACGGATTCCGGACGCCGGCCGGGCTACCCAGTACCAGCAGGGCGGGCAGCGTGAGCAGCGTCAGGATCGCCCAGATGGCGACCGGAGCCGGCTCGCGCAGCAATATCTCGGCAACCATGTTCATGGTCAATGTCCTTAAGGTCCGCTGGTCGGTGACGGGGATGGACGGCGGGGGCCGCCGGGGCGAATCACGCGACAGTGGACGGAGGTGCCCGCGAAGCTGTCCGGCGCGCGACATACTGCGCGGTGAGGATCCGCTGGGAAGTGGTGCGACGCGGGCCGGCGGCGTGGCGGGCGAGCGCCACGAGCGGCTGGTGCGCCGCGGCGTCGGCGGTGCCGGAGGCGGTGGTGTCCGGTGCCGCGACGGCGACCGCCCCGGGCCGGTCCACATCGGGCTCGGCGACGCCGGCGTCCCGCTGCGGCGCCGCGACCAGCGTGAGGACGAGGACGAGCAGCGCAGGCATCGATCTCAGCACACCGCGCTGGAGGGTCGCCGCCATGCGTCCAATGTACCGAATGGCGCCGGGCTACGCCGTCGCGCGTCCATCCGAGCGGGCGGCGGCCAGGCGCAGGCCGCGCTCGGCGTACGGCTCGGCGGTGAGCGCCCGCTCGGCCAGCTGCCGGGCCGCCACCGGGTCGCCCTCGGCCAGCCGCCGCTCGCCCAGCACCAGCGTCGCCTCGGTGAGCTCGGCCAGGATCGCCGTGCGCTGCGCCACCAGTTGCTCGGGCAGATCGGGCTCGCGCCGCCCGAGCCGGACGGCGCCGGCCAGGGCGGCGTCGGCCGCCGCCGGATCACCCCGGGCACGTGCCAGGCAGGCCGCGGAGCTCGACCACGTCGACCTCCAGCGCCGGCCCGGTGACCAGCCGTACCCGGCCCCGTTCTGCGCAAAGGCGGCCGCCGTCGTCCGGCGGCGTACGCATACCAGCTCCACAAGGTCACCAAGTGGAACAAGGACAAGACGCGGGTCGAGGAGCTGAAGGTCGACAAGAAGGAAATGGTCTGATCGTGCGTGAAGATCAGATTCCGCCTGCCGACGAGATCCTTCTCAACTGGCGCTCCTCGTACGCCGCCAGGTAGTCCGCCTGCTCGGCGGTGACGACGTCACAGATCCAGTCCCAATGCAGCGCCACCCGGTCACCCGGCGACAGGCCGGGCAGCAGCGACCGCCCCGCCGCCGACCAGGCCGCCCGTTCCACCCGCTCCGGCCCGGGAACCAGCGCTGATCCGGTCCACACCAGCGGCCGGCACACCACGGTCGCGTCCTCGCCGGACACCGAGCACACCACCCCGGTCCGGATCCGGCAGCGGTCCAGCACCCGGACCGCGGCGGCGTTGCCGGTCCGGCGCAGCAGCGTCGCCCACGGGTACACCTCGAACACGTGGAAGCTGTGGTGCGCTACCGCGCGCCCGCCGGCCCGCGCCCACGTCCCGCCGGCCTGGCCGGCGAACCGGTCGCGCAGGAACGCCACCAGATCCTCCGGCGCCCCGCGGCAGAGCAGGCCGTTGCCGATCCAGTACGCCTGCACCACGGCCTCGTCCAGCGGGTCGGTGATCCCCGCGCACCGGGCGAGGAACTCCAGGTACGGCCACGCCCCCTCGAACTGCCGGGCCCGGCGACCGATCTCGTCCGGAGCCTCGGAGCGCAGCAGCGCACCGGCACCGTCCGGGCCGCAGTAGCCCAGCTCGTTCGGCGGGTACGCGTACCGCGCGAAGAGCAGCGTCCCCGGCACGCTCACTGCGCCTCACCCGCGGCGGAAGACCGATGCAAAACCATTGTCAGCAGATCCGGGGCAACTGCTCGCCGATCGGCATGCTCACCACGCGGGTGCCGCCCAGCGCGGTGCGGGCCACCACCATGCCGGGATGCTCGGCCACGCACGTGCCGATCCGGCGCGCGCCGGCACCGTGCGGGTGGTCGCGCATCGCCGCCAGCACCGCGTCGGCCCGGTCGGCGGGGACGAAGGCGAGCAGCTTGCCCTCGTTGGCCACCTGCAGCGGGTCCAGGCCGAGCAGGCTGCACGCGTCCGCGACGGCGGCCGGGATCGGCAGGTCCCGCTCGGTCAGCTCGACGCCCACCCGGGCGGTGCGTGCGATCTCGTTGAGCGACGCGGCCACCCCGCCGCGGGTGGGGTCGCGCAGCACGTGCACGTCGGCACCGGTGGCCAGCATCGCGGCGACGAGCCTGTGCAGCGGCGCGGTGTCGCTGGACACCGTCGTGCCGAACTCCAGGCCCTCCCGGCAGCTCAGCACCGCGACACCGTGGACGCCGATGTCCCCGCTGATCAGCACCGCGTCGCCGGGGGTGGCGCGGGGCGGGCCGATGTCGACGCCGTCGGCGACCAGGCCCACGCCGGCCGTGTTCAGGTACACGCCGTCACCGCTGCCGTTGTCCACCACCTTGGTGTCGCCGGTGACCAGCCGGACGCCGGCGGCCCGCGCCGCCGCGCCCATCGCGTGCGCGACACGGCCGACATCGGCGAGCGCCGTGCCCTCCTGCAGGATGAACGCCACCGACAGGTAGAGCGGCGTGGCGCCGGCCATCGCCAGGTCGTTGACCGTGCCGTTGACGGCCAGGTCACCGATCGAGCCGCCGGGGAAGAACATCGGCTTCACCACGTACGAGTCGGTGGAGAACGCGATCCGGGCGCCGCCGGCCGGGACGACCGCGCAGTCACCGAGGTCGCCGGGCGCGGCCGCGGACCCGTACGCGGGCAGGAAGAGATGTTCGACCAGTTCTCCGGACATCGCCCCGCCACCGCCGTGCCCCATCACCACCTGCGGGGTGTCGCGCAGCGGCACCGGGCAGCTCCAGTTCTCGAAGTCCACACTCCCGATCATGACGCCGGCACCAGGTCGAGCCGGCGGTACGCGTAGTAGGCGGCGCACGCGCCCTCGGACGACACCATCGTGGCGCCGAGCGGGTTCCGCGGCGTGCACTGCTTGCCGAACGCCGGGCACTCGTGCGGCTTGACGAGGCCCTGCAGCACCTCGCCGGAGCGGCAGACCGCCGGCTCGGCGGTGCGGATGCCCCCGACGTCGAAACGGTGTTCGGCGTCGTACTCCCGGTAGCGCCGGGCCAGCCGCCAGCCACTGTCCGGGATCGTCCCGATGCCGCGCCAGGTGCGGTCGGTCACCTCGAACACCTCGCGCAGCATGGCCATCGCGGGCAGGTTCCCCTCGGGGCGCACCGCCCGGGGGTACGCGTTCCGCAGGTCGTGCCGCCCGGTCTCGAGTTGCACGATCGTCTGCCGGATGCCCTCCAGGATGTCCAGCGGCTCGAAGCCGGTGACCACGATGGGCACCCCGTATTTCTCGGCCAGCTGCGGATACTCGGCCGTGCCCATCACGCTGCACACGTGCCCGGCGGCGAGGAACGCCTGCACGCGGCAGCTCGGCGACTCCATGATGGCGGCGATCGCGGGCGGCACCAGGACGTGCGACACGAGCACCGAGAAGTTGCGGACGCCGAGGCGGCGGGCCTGGTGGACAGCCATCGCGTTGGCCGGCGCTGTCGTCTCGAACCCGATGCCGAAGAAGACGACCTGGCGGTCGGGGTTCTCCCGGGCGACGGTGAGCGCGTCCAGCGGCGAGTAGACGACGCGGACGTCGCCGCCGGCGCTCTTGACTCCGAACAGGTCCTGGCCGCTGCCGGGCACGCGGAGCATGTCGCCGAACGAGCAGAAGATGACGCCCGGCTGTGCGGCGATGGCCAGCGCCTTGTCGACGGTCTCCAGCGGCGTCACGCAGACCGGACACCCGGGACCGTGGATCATCTCGACGCCCTCGGGCAGCAGCTGGTCGATGCCGTGCCGGATGATCGAGTGGGTCTGGCCGCCGCAGACCTCCATCATCGCCCAGGGCCGCGTGGTCACCGCGTGGATCTGCTCGACCAGCTTGCGGGCGAGGTCGGGGTCGCCGAATTCGTCGAGGTACTTCACCGGTCTGCTCCCACCTGCCGGGCCGCCTGGGTCCAGCCGTCGCCGAACTCCTCTTCGAGGATTCCGAGCCGCTCGAAGTCGGCCAGGGTCTGCCGCGCCGACACCTCGTCGAGGCGCTGGATCGCGAAGCCGACGTGCACGATGACGTACTCGCCGGCCGCGGCGTCCGGCACGTACTCCAGGCACACGTTCTTGCGGACGCCGCCGAAGTCGATGTCGGCCATCAGGGTGCCGTCGACGTCCGCGACGCTCACGATGCGGCCTGGGACCGCCAGACACATGTGTTTCTCCTTTCTGGACGGTCAGCCGGCCGCGCCGACGACCAACTGGCCGAGGGCGATGCCGCCGTCGTTCGGCGGTAGCAGCCGCGGTAGCAGCAAGGTGAAGCCGCGCTCGCGCAGGGCGGCCTGGGCCCGCTCGACCAGCAGCGCGTTCTGGAAGACCCCGCCGCCGAGCGCGACCACGTCGAGCCCGGTCCGCTCGCGGCCGACCTGCGCGAAGTCGGTGATCAGCGCGGCCACGGCGGCGTGGAACCGGGCCGCCACGGCCGCGGCCGGGACACCGTCGCGGACGTCGTCGGCGGCGGCACGGATGACCGGCCCGGCGTCGGCCACGACCGGCCCGCCCGCCTCCGGACGCAGGCCGAAGGCGTACGGGGCGCCGGGATCGCCCGGTGTCTGGCGAGCCAGTCCCTCCAGCACGATCGCCGCCTCGGCTTCGTACTCCACGGTGTGCCGCACTCCGGCCAGCGAGGACACCGCGTCGAAGAGCCGACCCATGCTGGACGTGGGCACGCAGCCAGGCGCCGGTGACGGCACCATGGCGAACTGCCGGGCGAGCAGGTCGCGCTCGGCGGGCGGGCACGCCGCCACCGGCGGCAGCCCCGGATTCCAGGGCACACCGGCGGCATGCAGGTGGGCCAGCGCCATCCGGTACGGGCGCAGCACGCTGGCGTCGCCGCCGGCCAGCGGCACGTACCCGAGATGCGCGGCCCGCCGGTACGCCCGGTAGCCGGCGATCAGCAGCTCGCCGCCCCAGACCGCGCCGTCGGGGCCGTACCCGGTGCCGTCGAACGCGATCCCGATCACCTGCTCGTCGGGACCTAGTCCGTGCTCGGCCATCACCGAGGCGATGTGCGCGTGGTGGTGCTGCACCCGGCGCACGGGCCGGCCGCCGGCGTGGCGCCGGGCCCATCCGGTCGAGCGGTAACCGGGATGCAGGTCTGCCACGACGACCTCGGGGCGGACTCCGGTGAGCTCCTCGAGGTGGCGTTCGGTGGCGGTCAGCGCCTCGATGGTGCTGAGGTCGTCCATGTCACCGATGTGCTGGCTCACCCAGGCGTACCGGCCGTCGCCGAGGGCGCAGGTGTTCTTCAGGTCGGCGCCGGCGGCCAGGGTGGGCCCGATGTCGAACGGCAGCGCGATCGGCAGCGGCGCGTAGCCGCGCGACCGGCGGACCGGCAGCTCGGCGCCGGCGACGTACCGGGTCACCGAGTCGTCGCAGGGCACCCGGATCGCCCGGTCGTGCCGCAGCCAGGCGTCGGCCAGCCCGGCGAGGCGGCGCAGGGCCTCGGTGTCATCGGTGACGATCGGCTCCCCGGACAGGTTGCCCGAGGTCATCACGAGCGCGTCCGGGCCCGGCGGGTCGCCGGGCAGGCCGAAGAGCAGCACGTGCAGCGGGGTGTACGGCAGGAATACGCCCAGGTCGGGACTGTCCGGGGCCACCGCCGCCGCCACACCGTCGCCGGCGTGCGACCGCCGGGGCAGCAGGACGATCGGGCGGCGGACGCCGGCGAGCGACTCCTCCTCCCCGGGCGTGAGAGTGACCAGTGTGCGCGCCGTGTCGAGGCCGGCGACCATGACGGCGAACGGTTTACCGCCACGCCGCTTGCGGCGCCGCAGCTCGGCGACCGCGTTCTCGTTGCGGGCGTCGCAGGCCAGGTGGTATCCGCCGAGCCCTTTGACCGCCACGATGTGCCCGGCGGCGAGCAGTTCGCGGCAGGCGGCGACCGGGTCCGGGCCGCCGAACCGGTTCCCGGCCGCGTCGACGAGTTCCACCCGCGGACCGCAGTCCGGGCAGGCGACGGGCTGGGCGTGGAAGCGGCGGTCGGCGGGGTCCTCGTACTCCGCGCGGCAGGCCGGGCACATCGGGAAGCCGGCCATCGTGGTGGCCGCCCGGTCGTACGGCAGCGCGGTGACGATGGTGAAGCGGGGACCGCAGTTGGTGCAGCTGAGGAACGGGTGCCGGTACCGCCGGTCGGCCGGGTCGCGCAGCTCCCGCAGGCAGTCGGCACAGGTGGCGACGTCGGGCGAGGCGAGGGTGCGGACCGGGCCGTCCGTTGTGGACGCGGCGATGGCGAAGCCGGTGCCGCCCCGGGCGGGCAGCTCGTCCTCCGTGATCGCGGCGATCATGGCGAGCGGCGGGGCGTCCGCGCGCAACAGGCGCCCGTATTCGGCGATCGCGCCGGATTCGCCCTCGACCTCGATCACCACGCCCGCCGGAGTGTTCACCACCGAGCCGGCCAGCGCCAGACCGGCCGCGGTCACGGCCGCGAACGGGCGGAAGCCGACGCCCTGCACCAGGCCGGACACGGTGAAGCGGCGCCGCACCCGCTCCGGCCCGGCGGGCCGGGCCCGGCCGATCAGCTCCAGGCCGGCCAGCGCGCGGTCCGCCGCCACCGCGTCGATGATCTCGACCGCGAAGCCGAGGTGCAGGAGCACCCAGTCGTCCGGCTTCGGCGGTGTGTCCAACATGCCGACGTTGACCCGGCGCCGCGCGCCCAGGACGTCGACCAGCGCCAACTGGCCGGCGAATCCGGGAACCAGCTCGACCACCCGGCCGGGGATGCCCAGGCACATGTCAGCTCCCCGGGCCCGCGGTGCCGCGGACCCGGTCGAGCAGGGTCCGGGTCGCGGTGATCGCCTCGGGCACGGCCGCGGCCACGACCGGGCTCAGGCCGATCCCCTCGGCGACGGTGGCGGCGCGGCAGCCGACCAGATAAGCCGCCGGAAGCCGGCCGCCGAGCCGGGTGACCGCGCCGAGGACGGTCACCGGGTCCATGCGATGCGCGTCGACCTGACCGGACGGGTCATCCGCCGGATCCATTTCGAGCACCACGACCTCGCCGGGCGGCCCGTCTGCCGGCAGGGCGTCCACCAACACCAGCGCGTCGTAGCCGCCGAGCAGGTCGTACGCGAGGTGCATGCCGCGGATGCCGTAGTCGGTGACCCGGACACCGGGCGGCAGGCCACCCTCCGCGGTCAGCCGCCGCGCGACCTCGGGACCGAATCCGTCGTCGCCGAGGAACACGTTGCCGACGCCCGCCACCAGCACGCTGGCCGCCGCCGGCTCGGCGGCGGCCAGCGGCTCGAGCTCGTCGGGCGCGAAGTAGTAGTAGCGGCCGTACCAGTCGTGCAGGTCCGCGGCCGGGTCGTCGACCGGCACCACGGCGACGTGCACCTCGCCGTCCACATCGGACAGGACGGCGGTCACCCGGGCGACCCGGCCGGCCAGGAACACGTCCTGGGCGTCGGCCCGCCGGGACGGGCGCAGGCGGACGAGGCTGCCCCGGGCGATGCGTACGCCGCCGACCACCGCCGTGTCGGTCGCCGGATCCACCGCGGCGTCGGCGGCCGGATCCCACCAGGGGACGTCCCCGGCGGGCTCGGCGTCGTGCCAGGCACCGTGCAGGCGCTGCAGGTCGGCGGGGGTCAGCGCGTCGCAGCGCTCGACGATTTCGCGGGCCCGGGGATCCGTCGCGCGCGCCTCGGCCTTCTCCGCCTCGGTCATCGTCATCACCCGCAGCGTGAGGATCTCGTCGATCTCGCAGAGGTCGAACAGCGGGCCGGGGCTCTGCTCGGCGAGGCGCGGGTGGTCTTCGAGGATGATCGGCGCGCCCAGCAGCACGTCGCTCGAGCCGTGCGGACCGGCCAGGGCCGGCCAGCAGCGGTGCTGGCGGCAGCGGGCGGCCGCGGCCGCGGCGCCGGGCGGCGGGTCGAGCAGCGAGACGAACGCCGCGTCCCGCGCCTCGAGCAGCAGGTGGGTACCGAGCAGCGAGCGGCGTACCGCGGCGTCCTTGCCGGCCACCCGTGCCGGATGCTCGTTCGCCACCGCGACGGTCAGCCGCAGCAACCCACCGTCCGGCTCCGCCGCCGTGGTCAGCCGAGCGGTCAGCGGCTCCCGGCGGCGCACGATCCGGCCCACCACGGTGCCACCCGGCTCGGCCAGCGGCTCCTCCTCGGCGCCGCCCGGCACCGCGATCGGAAACTCGGCCCGGCCGGTCAGCGGCACGTCGCATAGCGTGATCTCCCGCTCGACCGCCTCGTCCCAGCTCAGCACCGGCGAGCCGGCCACGGTGAGGGCAGCGGCCGGGGTGTGCGAGCCGTCCGGCTGCCGCCGCTGCACCTCCCGGACCTGCAACTGCAGGAAGCGCAGGAGGATCGTCACGGCCGGCCGGCCGCCGGGCCGCAGCAGGCACTGCATGGCCAGGTCCGGAGCCTCGCCGAACGCCTCGGCGCCGGCCGACGGCGGACCGAGCACCCCGAACTGCCAGCGGGACCGGTTCTTGGCCGCGCTCGCCCGGTAGGGATACAGCAGATAGCCCTCGTAGAGGACCGCGTCGGCGACGGCGCGCGCCGCGTCCAGGCTCACGGCGCCGTCCCGAGCAGCTTCTGCAGCGTCTCGTCCCAGCTGGTCAGGCCGTGCCGGGCGCGGTAACCGGCGAGCCGGCTCAGCACCTCGGTTCCGAGCCGGACCCAGCCCGTGTCCGGGTAGTAGAGCTCGATCATCCGGCGCCAGGTGGCGACGGGCAGCCGGTGCCGCGCCTCGCAGCTCCACGGGATCTGTTCCACCGCGAAGCCGGTCGTCCCGGGCAGGAAGACCGTGCCGGAGAAGAGGAAGTTCAGCGGCACCTCCCCGTCGGCCAGCGCGTGCAGGTAGCGGGCGCCGACCACCTCGAGGTCGTACGTGCACGGCAGGGCCAGGTCGGTCTCGGTGCGGCCGGTGAAGCCGGGCACGGTGGCACCGCATTGCATCCACAGGAACGGCCGCAGCGTGTCGGCCCATCGGTGCGGCTCCCCGAACAGGTCGGTCAGCCCCTCCTGTTCGGCCCGGTCGTAGCGGCGACGCTGCGGCTCGATGCGGACCTGGCAACGCAGCGCGATGGCGTGCACCGGCCGCCCGGTGGTCTCCTCGACGGCCAGGCGCGCGGTGAGCTGCGGCGTGACCGCGTACGGCTCGGCCGCCACGTCGGCCACCGTGAACCGGTAGTCGCTCATGGTGCGCCCTCCGGTGGTGCGGGACGGCTGCGGTCGCGAACCGTCGCGAAGAACTGGTCGACCGCGTCCTGCGCCGCACGGCCGCCGTCGACGCCGCGCCAGACCGTTCGCAGCCGCCCGACCAGCTCGTAACAGGCGTCGATCGGCACGAGGTAACCGTCGGCGCCGCAGCGGACTAGCAGCGCCTCGACATCCGGGCGCAGCGTGCGCAGCGCCGGGACGGCCGCCGCGAACCGGTACCGGGACGGCAGGTCCACCTCGGACTCGATGGCGCCCGCCGGGCCGGGGAAGTACGCCACCATCCGGTCCCGGGCCGAGTCGTGGACCAGGAACGCCAGCCCGACCGGGATCTCCAGTTCGGCCCAGTCCCGCTCGGTGAGAACCGGGCCGCCGAACGACAGGTAGCGATCCGGCACGGCCCGGAACCGCAGATCGGCGTGATCGTCGGTGAAGAGCAGGTAGCACGCGCGGCAGGCGCACCGCACCGCCCGGGTCTGCCGGTCCACCACGTGCCCGTGGGCCGCGGCGACGGCGGTGGCGCACAGGTCGCAGCGCTCCGCGGGCGGTGCCGGCCGGAGGTGGGCGATCCGGCGGAGGGTGGCCAGCGGCGGCTCGGTCACGATCACTCGCTCCCGGCCGACTGCGTCGGCGTGTGCAACAGCTCCAGCTTCTTACCGCCGCCGAGGTACATGTGCACGCCGCAGGGCAGGCACGGATCGAAGCTGCGCACCGTACGCATGATGTCGATGCCCTTGAAGGCGTCCCGATCGTTCTCCTCGAAGATCGGTTGGCCCTGCACCGCGTCCTCGTACGGGCCCGGCGTGCCGTAGCTGTCGCGCGGGGCGGCGTTCCACGGCGTCGGCGGGTACGGGTGGTAGTTGGCGATCCGGCCGTCCCGGATCACCATGTGGTGTGACAGCGCGCCGCGTACCGCCTCGGTGAACCCGCAGCCCACGGCCTCGTCCGGCACGTCGAACGGCTCCCAGGTCCGGGTGCGGCCGGCCCGGATCTCGGCGAGGGCCTGCTCGGCGAAGTACAGGGCGCAGGCCGCCGCGTACGCCTGGAAGTAGGTCCTCGCCCGATTGCGCTCGAGGGTGTTGCTCCACCGCGGGATGGTCCATTCCAACTCGACCGGACCCTTGAGCGCGGTCCGCGGCAGGTTGATCCGTACCGACGTGCCGGTAGCGCGCACGTAGCCGATGTCGACCAGTCCGGCCAGCGCGGTGGTCCAGAGCCGGGCGAGCGGGCCGCCGCCGGTGTCCAGGGCGAGGTGGTCGGTGCCGTCGAACCAGCGCGGCGACATCACCCAGCTGTACTTGTCGTCCAGGTCCCGCTTCTGCGGCCGCGGGTTGGTGTGCTGGTTCCACGGGTGGCGCCGGTCGACCGGGTTGCCCAGCGGGTCGTGCGTCACGAACATCTCCTGGTCCGCCCAGTCGTCGTAATAGGACGAGCCGAGCAGGATGCGGATGCCCAGGTTGATGCGGACGAGGTCGGTGGTGAGCAGCTTGCCGTCCACTACCACGCCCGGGGTCACGAACATCCGGCGGCCCCAGTCGGTCATGTCCGCGTACCGGAAGTTGCAGTGCTCGGGGTTCTGGAAGGAACCCCAGCAACCCAGCAGGACCCGCCGGTTGCCGACCAGTTCGTAACCGGGCAGCGCCTGGTAGAAGAAGTCGAACAGGTCATCGTGCATCGGCACGACCTTCTTCATGAACTCGACGTAGCGCATGAGGCGGGTCAGGTAGTCGGTCATCAGCTGGACGGTGGCCACCGTGCCGACGCCGCCGGGGTAGAGCGTGGACGGGTGCACGTGGCGGCCCTCCATCAGGCAGAACATCTCCCGCGTCAGCCGGCTCACCTGCAGCGCCTCGCGGTAGAACTCGCCGGTGAACGGGTTCAGCGAGCGCATGATGTCGCCGACGGTGCGGTAGCCGTGCTCGCCGGCGTGCGGGGCCTCGGTGCGGTTGGCCAGTTCCAGGACCCCGGGGTTGGTCTCGGCGACCATCCGCTCGCAGTAGTCCACCCCGACGAGGTTCTCCTGGAAGATGTTGTGGTCGAACATGTACTCGGCGGCCTCGCCGAGGTTGACGATCCACTCGCCCAGGTGCGGCGGCTTCACCCCGTACGCCATGTTCTGCGCGTAGCAGGAGCAGGTGGCGTGGTTGTCGCCGCAGATGCCGCAGATCCGGCTCGTGATGAAGTGGGCGTCGCGCGGGTCCTTGCCCTTCATGAAGATCGAGTAGCCGCGGAAGATCGAACTGGTGCTGTGGCACCGCGCGACGACCCGCTGCTTGAAGTCGATCTTGGTGTAGATGCCCAGGCTGCCGACGATGCGGGTGATCGGGTCCCACGCCATGTCGACGAGCTCGGTGCGCTGGCCCCCGGTCATGTCTCCTACTTCCCGTCACCCGGCCCGGCTCTCCGGCGTGCCAGGATGTCATCCGACGCCCCACCTCCCCGGCGGAAGCGAAGGCCGATGCACGAACTGTCGATTGCTCAGCACATCGTCGATGCCATCTGCGAACGCGCCGACGGACAGCTTGTGCGACGCGTGACCGTACGGGTCGGGGCCCTGACCGCCGTGGTGCCGGACGCCATGCGATTCTGCTTCGAGCTGGCCGTCGAAGGCACCGTCGCCGAAGGCGCCCGGCTGGACATCGAGCACCGTCCGGCGGCCGGACGATGCCGGGACTGCGGCGCGGACTTCGCGCTCGCGGACGCCGTCCTGTTGTGCCCGTGCGGTAGCGCCGACGTGGCCGTGACCGCCGGCCGCGAGTTGCAGATCGTCTCCATGGAGGTGGGCTGAGTCATGTGTGCGACCTGTGGATGCGGCACGCCCGAGCACCACGATCACCACGGACCTACGACGATCACGCTGGAGCGGAAGGTGCTGGCCGCGAACGACGCGGTCGCCGAGCGTACGCGTGCCCGGCTGACCGGCCGCGGGATCCTCGCGGTGAACCTGATGAGCTCGCCCGGATCCGGAAAGACCACCCTTCTCGAGCGGACCGTGCGCGACCTCGCGCGGGAGCGGCCGGTCGCGGTGGTCGAGGGCGATCAGGAGACGGCGTTGGACGCGGACCGGATCCGCCGCACCGGCTGCCCCGTGGTGCAGGTCAACACGGGTGCGGGCTGCCACCTGGACGCGGCCATGTTGGACCGCGCCCTGGACCGGCTGGACCCGCCGGACGGTTCCCTGCTGTTCGTGGAGAACGTCGGCAACCTCGTCTGCCCCGCCCTGTTCGATCTCGGTGAGGGCGGCAAGGTCGTCGTCATTTCGGTGACCGAGGGAACCGACAAGCCGCTCAAGTACCCGCACATGTTCGCGATCGCGGACCTTGTTGTGATCAACAAGGTCGACCTGTTGCCGTACGTCGACTTCGACGTGGACGCCTGCCGGAAGGACGTGGCGGCGGTCAATCCCCGGGCGGAGGTGGTCATGCTCTCCGCGACCCGCGGCGACGGCATGGCGGCCTGGTACACCTGGCTCAACTCGCGATCATGAGCTCGGGCGACCGGCGCCACACCTGGTACAGCTCGGCGCCGTCGCCGGTGGGGAAGACCCGCACCACCCGGTCGGCGCGCAGGAAGCTGGCCAGCTCGGCGGTCACGTCGTGCAGCCCGGCCATCGCGGTGACGACGACCGGCAGGCTGCCCTCCTCGAGAAGCCGCGCGGCTGTCTGCCGGCCCGCCCCGGCATCGCATGTCGGGGCCGGCAACGCCACCACGTCGTGCCGGGGCAGCCGATCGCGCAGATCGGCGATCGTCCGGTGCCCGGGACCAGTTCGGGGCCCGGTGCCGATAACCACCAGAAGCTCTTCGTCGGTAGCCAGGGCGGCCAGCCGGGAGGCCACGGCGGCCGAGTCTGCGTCGGCGTCCGGCTCGCGGACGGCCGCCACGGTGAGCGCCGCGGGGTCGTCGAGAGCCGCCTGCGTCTCCCACCAGCCGGTCTCGGGCTCGCGGACGACGGGCGGGTGCAGGGCCGCCGGGCGGCGTGGGTGACGCCGGGTCGGGGCGGTGCGGAGGGTCCAGCGGCAGGCGTCGGGCGCCTCCACCGTACGGTGCCAGAGCAAGGTCCACTCCTCGGATCGTCGCGCAGTGCTTCCGTCAGGTAACGCTGCCCGACGGTCCGGCGCCCGCACCAGCCCCAGCCGTGTCCGCACACATGTGGTCGGCCGCCGGTTCCGTGGATCTTGCCCCTGCGCTGGTGGGAGCCGGTTGGCGCGGGCCAAGTGGACACTTGTGTCGGGCGTCTCCGGGTGACCGTTAAGCCACCCGGGTGACGCGGCGAGCCTGCTCCTAGGCGGTGGTCCGGCCGAGGCCCGGCCGCAGCGACACCTGAAGCAGCGCCGGCGCCGGAGCCGGCACCTCGACCACCACGTCGGCCAGCTCGGGTGCCGCGTTCCGCACCGTGGTGCCGACCTCGGCGAGCGCGGCCTGCCGGGAGGACGCGCAGCGTGGCGCACCGCCCAGACGCACCCGCGCGACGCCGCCGGCGGTTCCCAGGTAGGTGAGCTCTCCCAGGCGGGGCTCCAGCGAGCGCAGGGCGTCGCGGATCCGCGTCTCCGCCGGCACGGGGTGCAGATCGTGCACCAGCAACAGGCTCTCCACCAGGGGATCGGCGCACAACGGGAGGACACCTTCCGGCCCGAGCAGCGCGGCGATCCGGGCGAGGCCGTCGCCGTAGAGCCGGACCAGGCAGGCGGTCAGATCCTCGGCCACCGCCGCGGCGCGCGGGTCCGCCCGCAGCTGGCCGAGAAGCTCGTCGATCCGCCGAGCCGCCGCCTCGGCCTCGGGCGGGGTCATCGCCGTGCCCTCTTTCACGAGGCCGTCCTTCATCGCCGCTCCTGCCCGGAGGTCATGCGCAGCGTGAAGCCACGCAGCGTACGGACGAGCGGCGCATACCCCGCCCCGCCGGCCGGTGCGTCGGGCTGCTCCATGAACGGCATGAACTTGTCGGGGAAGCCGGGCATGGTGCAGGCGATGCAGATGCCGCCGACGTTGGGGCAGCCGCCCACCCCGTTGATCCATCCGCGCTTGGCGACGTTGCACCGCACCACCTGGCCCCAGCAGCCGACCTTGACGAGGCAGTTCGGCGATCCGTACCCGGTCGCGAAGTCGCTCTGGTCGTACGCGGAGGCGCGGTCGCAGCCGGCGTGCACGGTGGCCTCGAACAGCCAGCGCGGCCGCAGCGCCTCGTCGAGCGGCAGGTCCGGCGCGTGCCCGGCCACCTGGTAGAGCAGATGCAGGAGCGTCTCCGCCAGGTTGTCGGGATGGGTGGGGCAGCCCGGCACGCAGACGATGGGCAGCCCCGACTTGGACTTCCAGCTCCAGCCCAGGTAGTCGGGTACGCCCATGGCACCGGTCGGGTTACCCGCCATCGCGTGCACGCCCCCGTACGCCGCGCAGGTGCCCACCGCCATGACGGCGGTCGCCCGCGGTGCCAGCCGATCGAGCCATTCCGCACTGGTGATCGGCTGCCCGGTGGCCGGATCGTTGCCGAAACCACTCCAGTAGCCGGCGGCCTTGTTGCTCTCGTCCGGCACGGAACCCTCGACCACCAGGACGAACGGGTCGAGTTCGCCGCGGCCGGCGCGGTGGAACCAGTCGATGAAGCTGTCCGGGCCGGACTCCGGCCCGCAACTGTCGTCGAAGAACGGCCAGTGCAGGGCGATCCGCGGCAGGCCGGGCAGCGCACCCGCGACGATCTCCTCGATGCTGGGCTGGGTTGCCGCGGTCAGCGCCACGGACTCCCCGTCGCAGCTCAGACCACCGTTCATCCAAAGAATGTGCAGCACGCCGTCGTCCGGGACGCTCACCGACCGTCACCACCGATCCGGGTCGAAGCCGAGGGCGATCCTATGCGGGGTAATCCCGGGCGCGGAAGCCGTCACCCGATCGGGTGGCGCCCGCACCCGTAAGCTCTCCGCAGGACACATCGGATGCGACGGAGGGAGGATCGTGCCGTCGTCACATGTAGGGGAGCACGTCGAGGTCGTACCGCTGACGATGATCGCGCGAGCGTTTCCGGCCCGTCCGTCGGCGCTGCCGGACGTCCGCGATTTCGTACGCCGGCAGCTGACCGGTACCCCGATTCCGGACGAGGACGTGCGGACCCTGGGCGAACGGGTCGCGAAGGTCCTGCTGGAGGGCGCCGGGACGACCGGGAGTATCCAGGTCTCGCTGCGCATCTTCCCGGAGTCGGCCGAGGTGGACGTGCTCTTCGCCCCGGACGCCGCGCAGGAACCAGCCGATGCGCCGGCGCCGGTACTCGCCCGCGCGGCGCCCGTACCGACCCGCGCGGTCCCGCCGCCGCAGGCCGCCCCGGCGGCCGCGCCGGCCGATGATCCGGCACTGCCGCCGTCGTTCGCCGTCTGGCTGGGCGCCCGGCTGCGCGCGGAGGGTCTGACCATGGAGGCCGCGGCCCGCCGGCTCGGCGTGTCCACCAAGACGATCAGCCGGTGGGCCGCGGGAACGACCGAGCCGCGGCTGCGCGACCTGTACCGGATCCGCGAGGTCTTCGGCGAGCCGCCGCTCAGGTGAAAGCGCCACTCTTACTAAAAGTAGTGAGTGGACATACGCTGAGTATCCGCGCGCCGCGAAGACGCCGACCCTGAGGACCGCGAACCATGACCCTGATCGCCGACGACGAGGACCGATTGCCGGCACCGGACGCCGTGGACCCCACTCCCTGCCTGATCGTCGACGTCGCGGTCGCCGCCGCGCAGTACCGGCGGATCGCCGCCGCCTTCGCCAACGCGCAGGTTCACTACGCGGTCAAGGCCAACCCCGAGCTCCCGGTGTTGCGCGAGCTCGCCGCGGCCGGCTGCCGGTTCGACGTCGCCAGCCGCCCCGAGATCGACCTCTGCCTGGCCGCCGGCGCGCACCCGGCGACGCTGTCCTACGGCCACACCATCAAGAAGGCGGGCGACGTCGCTTACGCGTACGCGCGGGGCGTACGCACCTTCGCCTTCGACAGCCTGGCCGAGCTCGACAAGATCGCCCTGCACGCACCCGGCTCGGCCGTGTTGTGCCGGTTACTGGCGTCGAGCAAGGGTGCCCGATGGCCGCTGAGCCGCAAGTTCGGCTGCACGCCGGAGATGGCCGCCGACCTGATGCGCCGGGCCGCGGACCGCGGCCTGGACCCGGCCGGGCTCTCCTTCCACGTCGGCTCGCAGCAGCTCGACGCGCGGCGCTGGGAACCGAGCATCGCCACGGCGGCGGAGGTCTTCGCCGTCCTCCGAGCGGAGGGCCTGGATGTGCGGGTGCTCAACGCCGGCGGCGGCTTCCCGATCGGCTACCGCACCCCGGTGGCGCCGATCGAGACGTACGCCGAGGCGATCGCCGCCGCGCTGGACCGCCACTTCGGCCCGTACCGTCCGGAGCTGATGATCGAGCCGGGCCGGTACATCGCCGGGCCGGCCGGGGTGCTGCACACCGAGGTCGTGCTGGTCGCCCAGAAGGCGTACGCCGACGAGGCGCGCTGGGTGTACCTGGACGTCGGCCGGTTCGGCGGGCTGGCGGAGACCGAGGACGAGGCCATCCAGTACCGCATCGTCACCGCCCGCGACGGCGCCGCGGCCGGACCGGCCATCCTCGCCGGTCCGACCTGCGACAGCGTCGACATCCTCTACCAGCGCACCCGCTACGACCTGCCGCTGGATCTGCGGGTCGGAGACGTGGTGCGGATCTTGGGGGCGGGCGCCTACACCGCCACGTATGCGTCGGTGGGGTTCAACGGGTTCCCGCCGCTGCGCACGTTCTGCGTCCCGTCCGCCGCTTGACAATATGCAGGTAAACAACTGCATAATCGAGGTCGTGGACAGGGTCTTCAAGGCGCTCGCCGATCCGACGCGGCGCCGGTTGCTCGACAGCCTGCGCCGCGCGGACGGGCAGACGCTGGGCAGCCTGTGCGGGCAGCTCGACATGGCGCGCCAGTCGGCCACCCAGCACCTGGCCGTGCTCGAGGACGCGAATCTGATCAGCACGGTCCGCCGGGGCCGGGAGAAGCTGCACTACCTCAACCCGGTCCCCATCCACGAGATCCAGCAGCGGTGGATCGCGGCGTTCGAGGAGCCGCGACTGCGGACGCTGGACACGATCCGACGACAAGCAGAGGAGCCAGCGATGTCCTCCGGCAAACCCGACTTCGTCTACGTGACCTACATCGAGAGCACCCCCGAGCGGGTCTGGCACGCCCTGACCGACGCGGACCTCACCGCGTCCTACTGGGGGCACAGCAACGTCTCCGACTGGCAGGTCGGATCGCCGTGGGAGCACCGCCGCACCGACGGCTCCGGCGTGGCCGACGTGGCCGGCGAGGTGCTCGAGTCCGAGCCGCCGCACCGGCTGGTCATCACGTTCGGCGGCCCGTCGGTGGTGACCTTCCGGATCGAGGCGTACCACGACATCGTCCGGCTCACCGTGCTGCACGAGAACCTGGCGACCGAGGCGGACCTCCAGGCGGTCTCGGCCGGCTGGCCGGCCGTGCTGGCGAACCTGAAGTCGCTGCTGGAGACGGGTCACGTCCTGCCGCAGGCACCGTGGGAGATGCACGAGGAGCTGCGCGCGGCGCAGATGGCGCAGCACGACCCGGCGTGACCGCTACCCCGGGACCGGGGCGACCGGCGCCGAGATCGGCCGACATGCGGCGGTGCACGTGCCGGATGAAAGCGGCCAGATCCTCGCAGTAGACGGAGGGATTCCGGTAACCGTCCGGACGGCGGTAGCGGTGTGCGTAGTGCCCGCCGCCGCACACGGTGTGCAGGTCGCACGCCAGGCACGTGGGGGACAGGGCGGCCGCCCCGATCTGCCGGGCCACGACACCGGGATGGCTCAGCGCCGCGTCGAACTCGTCGGCGAAGACGGTGAGCCCGGTCGCGCCGGCACCGGGGTAGGACGACTTCAGCGAGTCGGAGAGCTCGATGGCGCCGTCCGTCTCCACCACCACGACCGCCACGGGACTGAGCCCGACCTGCTCCGAGCGCCCGGCACCGCCGAGGAGCAGGGCCATCACATCCTCGAACAGGCGGATCGACGTCTCCTGCCGGGGAGCGTCGTACCAGCGATCGAAGACCGCGATCAGCCAATCGGCGTAGGACGCGGCCCGCCCCGGGGGATGCGACCAGTTCGCATGGGGCAGCAGGAGATCGATGGCCGGCGGGCGGTGGGCCAGAAGCGCCTCGAAGCACTCGATCGGATCGGTCGCCGGATCGATCGTGCAGAGCAGGCCCGCGAAGCTGCCGGCGTGCTCCGGCGAGGCGAGCAGGCGGAGGCCCCGGTCGACCGCGGCGGAGCTGCCGCGGCCGTCGCGGTGCCGGCGGTGGCCGTCGTTGTCCGCCGCGGCGCCGTCGAGGCTGACTCCGACGCGTACGCCGTGCCGGCGGAACATCGCGAGGACGCCCTCGTCGAGCAGCGTCCCGTTGGTCTGTATCTGCACGTCGAGACGGCGCCCCGGCGGAAACGCGCGGCGGAAGCCGGTGATGAGCTCGTCGAGCACGCCGGTCCCGGCGAGCAGCGGTTCACCGCCGTGCAGCACGAGCCGCATGCCGGGCAGGTCGTGCCGGCGCGCGTGCGCGGCCGTCCGCCGAGCTGCCGTACGCCAGGTGCGCCGGTCCATCACCGGCGGGCGGCCCCGCCAGGTCTGATCGGCCATCGTGTAGACGTAGCAGTAGTCGCAGGCGAGGTTGCACCGCTGATGGACCTTGAGGACGACATCGCGGAAGGGGGTCGGGCGCCAGCCCGACCGGCGCATTCCCGCCACGTCCAAGGACCGGCCCGGCCAGGCGGCCGGCGCTGCCCGCACGGATCTCATGCGGGCATGCTAGGACGGCCGGCGGGCCGGGCCCGGTACGCGGCTCCACCACAGCGACAGGCCGATCCCGGTGCCGGCCAGAAGCGTTCCGGCCAGCAGGAACCAGACGGTGATCTCGACTTCCTCGTGGTGCAGGCCGATCTCCCGGGGCAGGTCGCCGAGGACGTCCACCAGCTGATCGGCGTCCTCGGCCCGGAAGTACCGCCCACCGGTCAGGTCCGCGACCCGGGTCAGCGCCCCTTCGTCGAGCTCCTGGAGCCGGCCGCCGAATCGGCCACCGCCGCCGAACTGCTGGCCGCGGCCGCCGAAGTAGTCGCCGCTGATCTGGTCGGGTGTGCACACCATCGGGGCGGGCTGCGTGGTGCCGAAGCCGATGGTGAAGACCCGGAGCCGGCGGCCGGCGGCCTGCTCGGCGGCGAAGACCGGGTGGACACCGGTGGTGTTGGAGCCGTCGGTGAGCACGACAATCGTGTCCGGCTCGAAGTCGTGAACGGTCCCCGGCGCAGCGTCGCCCAGGTCGACGCCGCTGGGCGCCACATCGGGGTTCTCCGCGGCGATCGCGTCGATCGCGGTCAGGATCGCCTGACCGATCGCCGTGCCGCGGGCCGTCTTCAGCGTGTCGATCGCGTCCAGCAGGGCGTCCTTGTCGGTGGTGGGCGCCACCAGCAGGCCGGCGACCCCGGAGAAGGCGACCAGGCCGATCCGGGTGCCGTCGTCCTGGGCCTTGATGAACCGGCGGGCCGCGTCGCTGGCGACGGCGAGCCGGTTGGGGGCGATGTCGGTGCTGCACATCGAGCCCGAGACGTCGATCGCCAGCAGGATCGACGTGCTGTTCGCCGGCACGGCGACCGAGGCCTGCGGCCGGCCCAGAGCGCCGGCCAGGGCGAGCAGCCCGGCGAGGAACAGCAGGACCGGGATGCGGCGCCGCCACGACGTACGCCCGGGCAGCGCCGCCCGGATGAGCGCGACGCTCGAGACGGTCACCGCGGCGCGCTTGCGCCGCCGGTTGTACCACCAGCGGACCGCCGGCAGCAGCGGCACGGCGAGCAGTGCGAGGAGCGCCCACGGCCAGCTGAACGACATCACACGATCCTCCCGTGCCAGCGAATGCCGAGCAGCCCGCCGAGCGTGAGCAGCAGCAGGGCGGCGCCGGCGAACGGCGCGGTCAGCTCGACGGGCTCCTTCGCGGTGGTCAGACGGAGGTCGATCGACTTGGTCGTCTCGGCCAGCGCGGCGGCGTCGGCGGCCTGGTGGTACGTGCCGCCGGTGGTCTGCGCGACCAGCGTCAGCAGCGTCTCGTCCAGCGCCGTGCCGAGCTGGTAGCCGTCCACCTCGACGGTGGCGCCGCGGGCGGTGCCGACGCCGACGGTCTGGATCCGGACGCCGGCGGCGGCCGCGAGCTCCGCGGCGGCCTCGACGTCGGGTCCGCCCATCTCCTGCCCGTCAGAGAAGAGCACGATCGTCGCGGACGGCCAGTAGCCGAGCTCGGGTGCGGCGGCGCCGTCCTCCGGCAGGGTGACCGGCCTGCCCGTGATCGTGCCGAGCGCGACGAGGATCGCCTGCCCGAGCGAGGTGCCGCCGCTCGCGGAGAGCCGGTTGATCGCGGCCAGCACGGCGGCGTGGTCCTCGGTCGGCGCCTGGGTCAGCAGCGCCTGCTCGCCGAAGAGCAGCACGCCCACGTCGACGCTGTCCGGCTGATCCTCGACGAACCCGGTCGCGGCCACCTGGGCGGCGGTGAGCCGGCTGGGCGCCACGTCCTTGGCCCGCATGCTGTTGGAGACGTCGAAGGCGAGCAGCACGGTGCCGGACACCCGCGGCACGGCGAGCTCGGCCTCCGGCCGCGCGGCGCCCACCAGCAGGATCGGCAGGGCGGCGAGCAGCACGGCGTACGGGAGGTGGCGCCGCACCGCCGCCCGGCGTGCACCGCCCCCGGCGAGTGCCCCGAAGCCCGCGGCGGTCAGCGCGGCGGTGCGGCGTCGCTGCAGTGCCGCGTAGCCGGCGACCGCGACCGCGGTGATCAGAAGGGCGGCGGCGAGGACGAGCGGGTAGCGGAAGCTCATCGCCGGCTCCGTCCGGACCGGCGGACCAGGTCGACGAGCACCGCCAGCAGATCCTGATCGGTGGTGATCCGGTGCGGCGCGACCCCGGCCTGCCGCATCGCGCCGGCGAGCGCCTCCTCGCGGGCTGCGACCTCGGCGGCGAGCCGGCTCCGCAGCAGCGGATCGCCGGTGTCCACGAGCAGCTGCTCGCCGGTCTCCGCGTCCTCGACGACGAGCATGCCGAAGTCGGGCAGGTCCAGCTCGGCCGGATCGACTACTCGGATCACCACGACCTCGTGGCGGTGGGTGAGCATGGCCAGGGCACGCTCCCAGCCGGGATCGCCGATGAAGTCGGACATCACGACGATCAGGCTGCGGCGCCGGGCGGTGGTGCTCGCGGCCAGCCGCAGCATCGCCGCCAGGTCGGTGGTGGCGCCCGGGCGGGCGCGCGGCGGCGGGCGCGTCAGCTCCCGCGCGATGCGCAGGATCTGGTCCCGGCCGGTACGCGGCTGGATGATCTTGCTGTTTCGGGGTTGCATCGGTTTTCCGCCGCGGGCCGGCTCGTCCTCGTTGTCGAAGAGGATCGCGCCGACCCGGTTGCCGCCCTGCGCGACGATCCGGCCCAGCGCGACCGCGAGCTCGGTGGCCACCGACTCCTTGCCGGCCTCCGGGCGGCCGAACCGCATCGACGCCGACCGGTCCACCACCAGCCAGGCGGTCATCTCGCGGTCCTCGGTGTACTGCCGGACGAACGGCTCGTCGAGTCGCGCCGTGACGTTCCAGTCGATGTGCCGGACGTCGTCCTCCGGCGTGTAGAGGCGCAGGTCGGTGAAGTCGATCCCGGTGCCGCGCCACACCGTGCGGTACGCGCCCCGCAGCCGCCCGTCGACGCGGCGGACGAGCCGCCATTCCAGGCGCCGGAGCAACCGGTCGGGGGCCGAGCCTGCCGGACGGGCCATCGGTCACCGGCTCCGGCCGGCCGGTTCGGGGACCGGCGTGTTCGCCAGGATCTTGGACAGCACCAGGTCGGGCGTCACGTCGTCGGAGAGCGCCTCGTAGGAGAGCACGAGCCGGTGGCGCAGCACGTCGAGGGCGAGGTCGGTGAGGTCCTCGGGCACGACGTACTCGCGCCCTCGCAGGTAGGCGAGCGCGCGGCCGGCGAGCACGAGGCTGATCGAGGACCGGGGGCTCGCCCCGTACGTGACGTACCGGGCGAGGTCGGTGAGGCCGGTCCGGGCCGGCTCCCGGGTGGCGTGCGCGAGGTTCACCGCGAACTCGATCAGCGACGGGTCCACGTACACCCGGTCGGCCTGCTGCTGGAGGCCGATCAGGGTCTCCGCGTCGATGATCCGCTGGATCACCGCGGCCGGGGCGAGCGCCCGCTCGACCACCACGAACTCCTCGGTCACGCTCGGGTAGCCGACCAGCACCTTCATCATGAACCGGTCGACCTGGGCCTCGGGCAGCGGATAGACGCCCTCGGACTCGATCGGGTTCAGGGTCGCCATCACCAGGAACGGGTCCGGCACGCGGTGGGTCTCCCGGCCGATGGTGACCTGCCGCTCCTGCATGACCTCGAGCAGCGCGCTCTGCACCTTGGCCGGCGCCCGGTTGATCTCGTCGGCGAGCAGCAGGTTGGTGAAGACCGGGCCGAGCGCGACCTGGAACTCGCCGGTCGGCTGGTGGTAGATCCGGGTGCCGAGGATGTCGGCGGGCACGAGGTCCGGGGTGAACTGCACCCGGTGGAAGGCTCCGCCGATCGCGCGCGCCAGCGAGTTCACGGCGAGCGTCTTGGCCAGGCCGGGCACGCCCTCGACGAGGATGTGGCCGCGGGCGAGCAGCGCCACGAGCAGCCGTTCGAGCAGGACGTCCTGGCCGACGATGGTCTTCTTGACCTCGTAGAGGACCCTCTCGATCGGGCCGGCGGATGCCGGCGGTGCTCCGGCGTCGCTCCAGTTCATGAATCGTCCTCTCGATGGATCACAGTGGGGGCGCCTGGCCGTCGCCCGGCCCGGCGCCGAGCGCCGCGCCGATCGGTACGGCGAAGCCGATGCCGATGAAGGTGTCCGCCTCGGTCGGGTTGGCGAGCGCGATCACGATGCCGGCGACCCGGCCCTGATCGTCGATCAGCGGTCCGCCCGAGCTGCCCGGGTTGACCGCCGCGTCGAACTGGATGAGGCCGCTGATGTCGGCTCCCCGTTCCCGGGACATGACGCGGCCCAGGCCGGAGACGACGCCGCTGGTGGTGCTCGCCGTGAGCCCGAGCGGGTTGCCGATGGCCACCACGTCGTCGCCGACCGCCAGGCCGCCGCCGAGCACCGCGGGCACCACGATCTCCGGCAGCTTCGCCGGCCTCAGCGTGGCGATGTCCTGCCGGGCGTTGCGGACGCGGACGACCGCCGCGGACGAGGTGCCGTCCGCGTACTTCACCGTGATCGTGCGGGCCCCGTCGACCACGTGGTACGCGGTCAGGATGGTGCCGTCCGCGTTGACGATCACGCCGGCGCCCACTCCGGACTCGGCCATGGTGTTCCCGGAACCGCCACCCGCGGTCTCGATGAGCACCACCGACGGCAGCAGGGTCTGGTACACCTGGGCCACGGTCAGCGGCGTCTCCGAAGGCGCGGGCGAAGCGCTGGGCCGCGTAGCGGGCGTCGCCGTCTCGCCGTTCCCGCGGACAAGTACGAGCGCGGTGATCGCCACCGCCCAGACGGCGACCGCGCCGACGAGTACACGCCGGCGTACCCGGGCCGTGTCCCACCCGCGCGGCCTCGAGTCCGCGGGCGGCGGGGCCGGCGGGGCAGCGCTGGGCCGCGGATCGCCCGACACGCCGAGGCCGGTGATCACGGCTCGACCGTCGAAGTCTCCATTCGTCGACTCTAGGAGCGTCACCGGGAATCCGCCCCACCGGTCGCTGCCGGGATGCCGGGACCGCGAGATCACCCACCCTCATCAAAACGCTGCAAAACCGGCGCCCGCGGTCGCGGCCGGAAGGGCCGACCGGCGTAGCTTGAGGGGCAGCAGATCGTCTCTCCACCGTTCCGGCGAGGAGTCACCGATGCACAAGATCATCAACGATCCGGCCAACATCGTCCCCGACGCCCTGCGCGGTCTCGCCGCCGCCCACCCGGAACTGCGCGTCGACCATGAGAACCGCATCGTCGTCCGGGGCGACGCGCCGGTCGCGGGCAAGGTCGGGCTGATCTCGGGCGGCGGGTCGGGACACGAGCCGCTGCACGCCGGATTCGTCGGCGCCGGGATGCTGGACGCGGCCTGCGCGGGAGAGATCTTCACCTCGCCGGTGCCGGCGCAGATGGTGGCCGCCACCAGGGCGGTCGACGGCGGCGCCGGGGTGTTGCACATCGTCAAGAACTACACCGGCGACGTCATGAACTTCGAGATGGCCGCCGAGCTGGCCGAGGCGGAGACCGGCGTCGCGGTCACCTCGGTGATCACCAACGACGACGTCGCCGTACAGGACAGCCTCTACACAGCCGGCCGGCGCGGCGTCGGCGTCACCGTGCTGGTCGAGAAGATCGCCGGAGCCGCCGCCGAGCAGGGACGCCCGCTGCCCGAGGTGGCCGGCGTCGCCCGCAAGGTCAACGACAACGGCCGCAGCATGGGCATCGCGCTCAGCTCGTGCACCGTGCCGGCGGCCGGCAAGCCCACCTTCGACCTGCCCGACGGCCAGATGGAGGTCGGCATCGGCATACACGGCGAGCCGGGCCGCCGCCGCGTGCCCGTGGCACCGGCCGGCGAGATCGCCGACATGCTGGTCAGCCCCATCCTGGCCGACCTGGACTTCACCGGGGACAGTGGCGTGATCGCCTTCGTCAACGGCATGGGCGCCACCCCGCTCATCGAGCTCTACGTGCTGTACCACGAGGTCGCCACGATCCTCGGCAAGGCGGGTGTGGGCATCGCCCGCTCGCTGGTCGGTCCGTACATCACCAGCCTGGACATGGCCGGCTGCTCGGTCACCCTGGTCAAGGCCGACGACGAGATCCTGCGGCTGTGGGACGCCCCGGTGCGGACCCCGGCGCTGCGGTGGGGGGCCTGACCCGATGACCGGCACTGTGGACACCGCGGCCCTGACCGCCTGGCTGCGGGAGTTCGCCCGGCTGATCGGCGACAACAAGAGCCTGCTCACCGAGCTCGACTCGGCGATCGGCGACGCCGACCACGGCGTCAACATGCACCGGGGCATGACGGCTGTGCTGGCGACCCTGGACGCCGAGGTACCGGACACGCCGGCGGTCCTGCTCAAGCGCACCGGCATGACGCTGATCAGCAACGTGGGCGGCGCGAGCGGCCCGCTGTACGGCACGGCGTTCCTGCGGATGGCCACCGCCGCCGGAAACGACGCCTCGCTGGCCGACGGCGACGTCGCCAAGATCCTGCGGGCCGGTCTCGACGGCATCGTGGCCCGCGGCAAGGCCGAGGCCGGGGACAAGACGATGTACGACGCGCTGGCCCCCGCGGTCGACACCCTGGACGCCGTGCTCGCCGACGGGCAGCCGCTCGCCGAGGCCCTGGCGGCGGCGGTCCGGGCCGCCGAGGAGGGCCGCGCCGCGACGATCCCGATGGTGGCCCGCAAGGGCCGGGCCAGCTACCTCGGCGAGCGCAGCGCCGGCCATCAGGATCCGGGAGCGACCTCGGTGACCCTGCTGCTGGCGGCCGCCGCGATAACCCTGCCCGGCTGATGGTCGGGCTGGTCGTGGTCAGCCACAGCCGGGCGCTCGCCCGCGCGGCCGTGGCGCTGGCGGCGGAGATGGTGCCGGGCGCCTCGGTGCCGATCGAGATCGCGGCCGGGCTGGACGAGACCACGTCGGGCACCGACGCGGCCGCGATCATGGCCGCCGTCACCGCCGCCGACCGGGGCGACGGCGTGGTGGTCCTCATGGACCTGGGCAGCGCGGTCCTCTCCGCCGAGCTGGCGCTGGAGCTGCTGGCGGACGACGGCGTACGCGAGCGGGTCGTGCTCTGTCCGGCCCCGCTCGTCGAGGGGCTCGTCGCCGCCGCGGTGGCCGCGGCGGGCGGTGCCGACCGCGGGGAGGTCGCCGAGGAGGCCACGGCGGCGCTCGCCGGCAAGCAGGCGCAGCTCGGTGTGGCGCCCGCGACCGGCGACGCTCCGGCTCCGGGCACCGCCTGGGGACCGTATGCCGAGATCGCCGTGACCAACCCGCACGGCCTGCACGCCCGCCCGGCCGCGCGGCTGGTCGCGCTGGTCCGGCGGTTCGACGCGCGGGTGGAGATCCGCAACCGCAGCACGGGGTCGGCATGGGTGCCCGCCGCCAGCCTGTCCCGGGTGGCCACCCTCGGCGCCCTGCGCGGGCACGAACTCGAACTGCGAGCCTCGGGCGCGCAGGCGCGGGCCGCCGTCGACGGATTGGTGACGCTGGCCGCCCGCGCCTTCGACGAGACCGCCGCCGAGGCCGAGACGCCGGCGGAGGTTCGCGACGCCCGGGCGCGGGCCGCCTCACCCGGCATCGGCATCGGACCGGCCTGGCACTGGGACGCCGCGGTGCCCGAGCCGCCCGACGTCGCCTCGCCGGGGCCCGCCGCCGAGTGGCAGCGGATCGACGAGGCGCTCGGGTCCGTACGCCGGGACCTGCACCGGATCCGCGACGCCGGCGGGCCGCTCGCCGGCATCTTCGACGCCCACCTGCTCCTGCTGGAGGACGCCGACCTGCTGGCCGACGTCCGGAACCGGATCGACGGCGGGGCCGCGGCTCCGCGGGCCTGGTCGGCGGCGACGGACCGGGTCGCCGGCGAGTTCGACGCGCTAGGCGACGCTTACCTCAAGGCCCGCGCCGCGGACGTGCGCGCCGTGGCCGGGCAGGTGCTGCGGGCGCTGCTCGGCGTCGCCCGGCAGCCGCCGGCGGGATCGGGGGTGCTGATCGCGCCGGATCTGACTCCGGCCGAGGCCGCCGGTCTCGATCCGGCCCGGGTCGCCGGGGTGCTGCTCGCGTTCGGCAGCCCGGCGTCGCACGCCGCGATCCTGGCGCGGAGCCGCGGCGTTCCGGCGGTCGTCGGGCTCGGCCCGGCCGTGCTGGAGATCCCGCCCGGCACGCCGATCGCCCTGGACGGCGGCACCGGTGAGGTCGTGGTGCAACCGTCCGCGCGGGTGTTGTCGGAGTTCCGCGACCGGGCCGCCGAACAGGCGTCCCGCCGGGACCGGGCGGTGGCCCGAGCGGGTGCGCCGGCGGTCACCCGGGACGGTGTGCCGATCACCGTGGCCGCCAACGTCGGCTCCCTCGCGGACGCGCGCGTCGCGGCGGCGAGCGGTGCCGACGAAGTCGGCCTGCTGCGCACCGAATTCCTCTTCCTCGACCGGGACACGGCGCCGGACGTGGACGAGCAGGAGGCCGCGTACCGAGGCGTCGCCGAGGCGCTCGGCGGCCGGCGGATCACGGTGCGGACCCTCGACGTGGGCGGGGACAAGCCGCTGCGCTATCTCCCCGCGGGCCGCGAGGAGAACCCGTTCCTCGGGGTCCGCGGGATCAGGCATTCACTACGGCATCCCGGCCTGCTCGCCGATCAGCTGCTGGCGATCGTCCGGGTGGCGCGGCAGGCCCCGGTCAGCGTCATGTTCCCGATGGTGAGCACGGTCGACGAGGTGGTGGCCGCGCGCCGGGTGCTGGACGCGGCCGTCGCGCGGGCCGGAGTCCCGCCGCCGCCGGGACTCCGGGTGGGGATCATGGTGGAGGTGCCCGCCGCCGCCCTCAAGGCCGCCGCCTTCACGCCGTACGTGGACTTCGTGAGCATCGGGACGAACGACCTGACGCAGTACGCCCTGGCGGCCGAGCGCGGCAACGCCGCCCTCGCCACCCTCGCCGACGGGCTCGATCCCGGCGTGCTGCGGTTGATCGACGCCGTCTGCCGGGGCGTGGGCGTGCCGGTGGCGGTCTGCGGGGAGGTGGCGGCCGACGAGGCGGCGGTGCCGTTGCTGGCCGGCCTGGGAGTGCGCGAGCTGAGCGTGGCGCCGCGAGCGGTCCCGGTGGTGAAGGAGGCGGTCCGCTCGACGGTCGCCCGTGACGCGGTCGGCGCGGCGGCACGGGCGCTGGCCGCACCGGACGACGCGGCTGTCCACCGCCTCCTCGCCCGGGATGCCAACTTCGTCTCCCGACTTCCGTAGCGGCGATCGTCACTGCATGCTGATCGTGGTGACACGATGAGTGAGCGCGCGCTGCCCTGGCACATCCTGGCCGAGATCGGGAGTCCGGCCCGGGAGGCCCGGCTGGCCGCCGTGGACCAGCTGACCCGCCTGGTCTACGGTGCCGATCTCGCGATGGCGGCCGCCGCGCGGCGCGCCCTCGAGCGCCTCACCGAGGACGACAGCCGCGGTGTCGCGGCCGCGGCCGCCGTGGCCCTGGAGCGTACGGCGGTGCGCCTGAACCCGGACCGGGTCGATCTCGGCCGGATCCCGCCCGATGCTCCGCCGGCCGCCGCGGACGTCCTGGTCGACGGGCCGCCGCTGGCCCTGGCCGGCGCGGCGCTGACCGTCTCCGGCCCGGGCCTGCGCGCCGAGCTCGCCGGCCGCCGGCTCCGCATCGAGTGGCAGCCGCGGTCGGACTGGCTCGACGGGTCGGTCACGGTCCGCGGCCCGGCGGGCTGGGCCGACGTGCGGGTGACCGGGCAAGTGGCGGCCGGACCCGTCCCCGGCGCGGCCGTGGAGGAATGGCTGGGGACGGTCGACGACTACGGCGATCCGCGGGCGACCCGGGTGACCGTGGTCAGCAGCCCGCCCCGGCGGCGGCGCACCGGCACCGCACTGGCCGTCGCCGGTGTGGTGACACTAGTCCTGCTCGGCGGCGTGGGCGTCGCCGTGGCGCTCGGCTCCGACGGCCGGCTCGGCCGGCCGCGGGTGGCCGCAGAACCCGTCGTGCCGCCCACGCCGGCTCCGGCGACGACGGCCGCGGCAGTCGCCGCCGACCCGGCCCCTTCCGCCTCCGCGGCGGTGCCGCCGGCGCGCCGGGTGGCCAGCGTGGACACGCCCGCGGTGGTGGGCCGGATCCGGGTCGGCGCCGAGCCGGAAGGCGTCGCCGTCGCGCCGGACGGCCGCACGATCTACGTGGCGAACCAGGACTCCGACGTGGTCTCCGTGGTCGACGCGGCGAGCCGGCGCGTGACCTCCGTGCGGCTGCGCAACACGCCCCGGTTCGTCACCACGTCGCGCGACGGCCGCCTGGTCTACGTGTCGATGTACGAGGACGACAAGTCCGGCAGCGGGGTGGCCGTGGTGAACGCGGCGAGCCGCCGGGTGGTCCGGTATCTGGCCACCGGCGAGCAGCCGTACACGCTGGCGGTCGGCCCGGACGACCGGCTCTGGGTGCCGATCCACGGCCAGGGCCGGGTCGAGATGTACGACGTGGGCGACCAGCGCCCGGCCGCCCGCGTCGTGGTGCCGCGGAATCCGCACGCCGTGGCCTTCTCCGCCGATCTGCACCGCGCCTTCACCGCCGATCACGAATCGAGCGCGGTGTCGGTCATCGACATGCGCACCGACCGGGTGCTGCGATCCATCCCGGTGAGCCGGGCGCCGCACAGCCTCGCCGTCTCGCCGGACGGCACCACCGTGCTGGTCGCCGGCTACGAGGGGAACACCGCCCACCTCATCGACGCCCGGACGCTGCGGCACACCGGGCCGTTGCGGGTGGGGGAGAGGCCGCAGAGCGTCGCGTTCGCCACGGACGGCCGGCACGCGTACGTGGTCGACGAGGGCGACGACACGGTGACGGTCCTCGACGCGCGAACCGGGGCGGTGACCGCGACGGTCCGGGTCGGGCGCAGCCCCCGGACCATCGCCGTCGCGCCGGACGGCGAACTCGCCTACGTGTCCAACGGGGATGACGACACGATCTCCGTGTTGCGGGTGGGGCGATAGCGCCCTCGCGCCGGACGGGTCGCCCGCCTATTATCAGAACGTGATTGCTCGATACACGCAGCGTCACTTCAATCGGTTGCGGCGATGACCCCGGCCGGTTCGGTCGCGCTGGGCATCGTGGTGTTCGGCGCGCTCAGCTACGGCGGCGCCTCGATCCTGCAGGCGGTCGCCGCCCGCCGCAGCACCAGCACGGTGCGCACCATGAGCCACCCGCTGTACCTCGCGGGCATCGGCTGCGACGTGCTGGCCTGGGTCGGCTCGATGGTCGCGCTCCGCGAGCTGGCGGTCTACCTGGTCGAGTCGGTCCTGGCCGGCTCGCTGGCGGTCACCGTCGTGGCCGCCCGGTTCGTCCTCCGGTCACGGCTGCGCCGGCGGGATGTCGCCGCCGTCGCCGTGACGATCGCCGCGCTGGCGGTGCTGGCCCTGTCGGCGGGCGAGCACCGGCCGGTCACGGCGTCCACCGAACTGCGTGTCGTGTTCGGCGTGGCCGCGGTGACCGTCGTGTCGGCCGGCTGGGCGGCCACCAGGATGGGTGTCGCCGGCGTGGTCGCGGCGCTCGCCGGGCTCTCCCTCGGCGGCGCGGCCCTGATCGGCCGGGTGCTGCCGACGGTGGACGGCCCGCTGTACACCGAGCCGCTCGTCGCCGCGCTGCTGATCTTCGCCGGCAACGGCATGATGCTGTACGCCGGTGCGCTCCAGCTGGGTGACGTCGGCCCGGTGACCGCGGTGCACTGGACCGCGGAGGTGGTCGCGCCCTCCGCGGTGGCGCTGCTGCTGCTCGGCGACACGGTACGCCCCGGATGGGGCCTGCCGGCTCTGGTCGCCGGCCTGGCCACCGTCGGCGCCGCGGTGCTGCTGGCGACCGCACCGGCGACCCGGGCGACCGCGCACGCCGGGGAGACGCCCGCCGTTCCGGCCGTGCCGGCGGAGGGTGCCGGCCCGGCTTCGGCCACGCCGTTGCCCGTACTGCCTGTTCCGGCCGTCGGACTGGCGGTAGGGGACCGGATCATCTGGTGGGGGCCGCCGCCGATCTGGCGGCCGCCGCCGCGGGCCAGCCAGGCCCTGCCCAGGCGCTCCGCGGACGCGCTGACCTGGAACCCGCCCGTCGTGGGGAATCCGGCGTGGACGCAGCGGCGACCGGCGGACGGACATGCCGCCCAGCTGCCGATCCCCGTGGTGCCCAGACCTGCGCACGAGTTGCCGGCGCGGCTGCGCCGGGATGCGAGTTTTCCGGCGCGCCCGAGTCCTTGCCGGGAGGCAAGAAACGGAGTCGAAGCGTAGTGTCATCCTCGCGCTCGGTGACCACGATCCCCGTCCGCCGGGACCGTGGGAACCCGCCCGCCGAGCACCGTGTGAAACGAGGTGACCATGTCCTCCGTCCCCCGTCTGGTCCGCCGTGTCCTCGCCCCCGTCGTCGCCGCTCTCGCCGCGGTCGCGCTGCTGCCCGCCGTCCCCGCCTCCGCCGCCTCGCCGCCGAGCTCGATGGCCGCCATGGGCGACTCCATCACCCGCGCGTTCAACGCCTGCGGCTGGTACGTCGACTGCACGTACCGCTCGTTCAGTACCGGTGGCTCGAGCCTGATCAACAGCCACTACCTGCGGATCCTGGCCAAGAACCCGGCGATCTCCGGGCACAACTACAACGACGCCCGGTCCGGCGCCAAGGCGTCGGCAATGCCGGAGCAGGCCGCCACGGCGGTGTCGCAGGGCGTCGAGTACGTGACCATTCTGATCGGCGCGAACGACGCCTGCACGAGCTCCGAGTCGACCATGACGTCGGTCGACGCCTACCGCGATTCGATCCACACCGCCCTCGCGACGCTGAAGAGCGGCCTCCCGAACGCCCGCGTCGCAGTGATCAGCATCCCGAACGTCTACCGCCTCTGGTACATCGGGCACACCAACGCCGGAGCCTTGTCCGCCTGGTCGCTGTACGGCATCTGCCAGTCGATGCTCTACCGCGCCTCGTCCACGTCCAGCGCTGACGAGGCACGCCGCCAGCGCGTGCGCCAGCGGGTGATCGACTACAACACGGTGCTGGCGCAGGCCTGCACCGATTACGGGGCCAACTGCAAGTTCGACGGGAACGCCGTCTTCGACTACAACTTCACCCTGTCGCAGGTCTCCGCCTGGGACTACTTCCACCCGAACGCCGCCGGGCAGGCCGTGCTCGCCCGGATCTCCTACACCGCCGGCTTCAACTGGTAACGGGGGGCGTGCCGGAGCCACCCAAAAGCTCATGCCGGCCCGGTGCCGGCCGATTCTGCTCGCGTGATTTCGTTGCGGATGATGCCGGCCCGCGGGCGGCTGTGGCTTGGTGCCGGGTTCGGGATGGGCTGCGTACTGCTGGTCGTGCAGCTCCTGGCGATCTCGCCGGCGGTCCGGTCCTGGATGAGCGGGCATCCCTGGACCAACAACGTCCTGCAGGACGCCATCTACCTGCTGGCCGCCCTGCTCGTGCTGGTCCGGGGACTGACGGTGCGTCAGGACCGCGGTGCCTGGCTGATCATGGCGACCGGGCTCGCCTGCTATGCCGGCGGCACGGTCTACTGGTGGGCCGTCATCATCCACCTGGACCCGATGCCTTATCCCTCGCTGGCCGACGCGATGTGGCTCGGGTACTACCCGTTCGCGTACGCGGCGGTGGTGCGGCTCCTGCGCGCACGGCAGTCCCGTACGGGGGCACCTACGTGGCTCGACGGCCTGATCGCCTCGGCCTGCGCCGCGGCGTTCGCATCCGTGATGTTCCTCACCGGCTTCGCCGGTGACTCGAGCGGATCCCTCTGGTCGGCGGCGGTGAGCCTGGCCTATCCGGTCGCGGACATCGTGCTGGCCGGTGTGCTGCTCGGTGCGTGGGCGCTCAGCGGCTGGCGCACCGAGCGGGTGTGGATCCTGCTGCTCGCCGGCATGGGGACCAACACCATCGCCAACGGCATTCACATGATCGAGCTCACGAGCGGGGAGAGCCTGCCGGGCGGCCTGACGGACGCGCTGTGGACCGTCGCCGTGGCGGTCATCGTCGCGGCGGCTTGGCAGAGCCCCCAGCGGAACTCGGACCGGCGTCCCGGGCGCGCCCTGGTCGGCGTGGCGCTCCCGGCCGTGCTGGCCTGCGCCTCGATGACACTGCTGCTGTACGGCAGCTGGCGGTACGAGGGCCTGCCCCGCGCCACCAGCCTGCTCGCGACGGCGGCGATCGCGGCGGCGATCGTGCGGATGCTGCTGACCGTACGTGCGGTCGAGTCCCTGGCCGACGCCCGCCGGCAGGCCCGCACCGACGACCTCACCCAGCTGCCCAACCGCCGGTTGTTCCTCGAGACCTTCGATCGCGATCTGCACCGGCGCGACCCGCAGGCCCCGATGGCCGTGGCGATCGTGGACCTGGACCGGTTCAAGGAGATCAACGACAGCTTCGGCCACCATCTCGGCGACCGGCTGCTGCAGATGGTCGCCGCGCGGCTGGCCGAGGCCGTCGGCACCGACGGTGTGCTGGCCCGCCTCGGCGGCGACGAGTTCGGCGTGCTGCTGCCCGCGGCCGAGGTGAACCGCGCGCTCGAGCTCACGTCCGACCTGCTGGCCGCGCTGCGCCGCCCGTTCGACCTGGAGCAGATCACCCTGCACGTGGACGCGAGCATCGGCGTGGCGGTCTTCCCGGACCACGGCACCGATCGCGGCACGCTGCTGCGCCACGCCGACAGCGCCATGTACATCGCCAAGAACGACCAGAGCGGCGTGGCCGTGGCGACCGGCGGCGCGGACGACGACGCGGGCCGGCGCCGGCTGACCACGCTGGAGGAGTTGCGCACCGGCCTCGACCGCGGCGAGCTCGTCCTGCACTACCAGCCGCAGCTGGACCTGGCGTCCGGCGCGGTGTCCGGCGTCGAAGCCCTCGTCCGGTGGAACCACCCCAGCCGGGGCCTGGTCTATCCCGACGGGTTCATCCCGCTCGCCGAACACGCCGGCCTGATGGGGCGCCTCACCATGCAGGTCCTCGAGATCGCCCTCGAGCAGTGCCGGGCCTGGCGCGCCGACGGTCTGGACCTCACCGTCGCGGTGAACCTGTCCGCCTCGAACCTGCAGGACCCCGGCCTGGCCGGAGCCGTCGCCGACGCGCTGGCACGGCACGGCGTGCCGCCGGCCGCGCTGCACCTGGAGGTGACCGAGGAAGTCCTCATGCGCGACGCCGCCCGTGCCACCGAGGTCCTCGCCCAGCTGCGTGCGATGGGCATCCGGCTGGCCGTGGACGACTACGGCACCGGGTACTCGAGCCTGGCGTACCTGCACGCGCTTCCGGTGGACGACCTGAAGCTCGATCGCGCGTTCGTGGCCCACTGCGACACCGACCCGCGCAGCGCCGCGATCGTGAAGAGCACCGTCGAACTCGCCCACAACCTGCACATGCGCATGATCGCCGAAGGCGTCGAGAACGAAGCCGTCCTCGACCGCCTGCACGAATGGGACTGCGATCTCGTCCAGGGCTACCACCTGAGCCGCCCGCAGCCGCCGGAGCGCCTCACCCCGTGGCTGCGGGAAGGGCGGGCGCTCGTTCCGGACCGCCGGGAGGCGGCCGCGGCCCGCTGAGGGGGTTGACGCGCTCGAGCAGAATCTGAGAGACAGCATCTTCGATATCCAAGGGGATGATCGTCATGCGTCTCGAGGGAAGCCGGCTTGCGCGCTTACCCACCCATTTGACCCTTGTCCTGCTCACCGTCCTGGCCGCCGTGGCCACCCTGGCCGGCCCGGCGGCGGCGGCCCCGGCCAAGGCCGGCAAGCCGATCGCCGCCGCGGCCGTCGCCGCCTACCCCACGTTGCAGTACGGGGCTCGCGGCTCGGCGGTGACCTACCTGCAGCAACGCCTGGTCTATCTGCGCTACGACGTCGGCGGCGTGGACGGCGTCTTCGGCTACAACACGCTGCATGCCGTCTACGCCTTCCAGAAGGTGCAAGGCATCAGCGTGGACGGCGTCGTGGGCCCGACGACGTGGGGCAGGCTCGCCTCGCCGTACCGCCCGAAGGCCCGCTACTACCGCAGCTCCGCCGCGGTCGAGGTCAACCTGACCAAGCGGGTGGTCTACCTGACCAAGGCCGGCGCGGTGACCCGGATCGTCGACGCCTCGCCGGGCAAAGCCTCCACCCCCACCCCGACGGGCAGCTTCTACTTCACCCGCCGGATCGACGGCTGGCGGCAGAGCGATCTCGGCCTGCTCTGGCGGCCGTACTACTTCCACTACGGCTACGCCATCCACGGTTCCACCTCCGTGCCGACCTATGCGGCCAGCCACGGCTGCGTACGGGTGACCATGTCCGCGATGAACCGCCTCTGGTCGGTGTTCTACATCGGGGAACGGGTCTACGTCTATCGATGACGCGGACGCCGGGCCGGGACGCGACGGTGCATCCCTTGACCGTCGCTTCCCGGCCTCTTGTCTTGAGTGACGCTCGCCGATATGTTGCGGCCAACCGTCAACTCTGGCTCTCCGCTCGAACGGAGGTGTCCGTTGTCCTCGTTCCTGGTTCCCCCGCACCGCGGTACGGTGCGCGTCGCCCTGCTCGGACTGGCCGCGAGCCTGCTGATCGTCACCCCCGCGATGTCCGGGCCGGCCGCTGCCGCCGCCGGCTGCACGTCTCCCGCCGACTGCCTGGCGAAGATGACCCTCGCCGAGAAGGCGGGGCAGATGACGCAGGTGGCCAACACGTACCTGAACAACAAGAGCGACATCACGACGTACGCGCTGGGTTCGGTGCTCAGCGGCGGTGGCGGCGGCCCGAGCGGGGCCGGCGGCACCGCGACCCAGTGGGCCGACATGGTCGACGACTTCCAGAGCTACGCGCTGCGCAGCCGCCTGGGCATCCCGCTGCTGTACGGGGTGGACGCCGTCCACGGGCACAACAATGTGCGGGGCGCGGTGATCTTCCCGCACAACATCGGCATGGGCGCCACCCGGAACGCCACCCTGGTCGGCCAGGAGGCCGACATCACCCGTCAGGAGGTGCTCGGCACCGGCATCCGGTGGACCTTCGCGCCCTGCGTCTGCGTGCCGCGCGACGATCGATGGGGACGGACGTACGAGGGATTCGGCGAGGACCCGTCGATCGTCTCGCCGTTGGGACAGGCGGCGGTCGCCGGGTTCCAGGGATCGACGCTGAGCGGCACCTCGGTGCTCGCCACGGCCAAGCACTACGTGGCGGACGGGGGCACCACGTACGGCACGGGCGGCAGCGGCTACCTGATCGACCAGGGTGACGCCCGGATCTCCGAGGCCGAGCTGCGGTCGGTGCACCTGCCGCCGTACCAGAGCGCGGTCGGCGCCGGGGCCGGCTCGGTGATGGTGTCGTACAGCAGCTGGAACGGCGTCAAGATGCACGGCAACGGGTACCTGATCACCACGGTGCTCAAGGGCGAGTTGGGCTACCAGGGCTTCGTGGTGAGCGACTGGGCCGGGGTCAAGCAGTTGCCCGACGCCACGTACGCCGACAAGGTGGCGCGCGCGGTCAATGCGGGCATCGACATGATCATGGTGCCGGACGACTACGTCGGCACGATCAACGCCATCGTCAATGGCGTCACCTCCGGAAAGATCGCGCAGGCTCGGGTGGACGACGCGGTCACCCGGATCCTCAACGCGAAGTTCGGCCTGGACCTCTTCAACCACCCGTACGCCGATCGCGGCTACACCGCCCAGGTCGGGTCGGCCGCGCACCGGACCGTGGCCCGCCAGGCCGTCCGCGAATCGCTGGTGCTGCTGAAGAACAGCGGCAACGCGCTGCCCCTGCCGAAGACCGGAAGCTACAAGATCGTGGTCGGCGGCAAGTCGGCCGACAACCTCGGCTACCAGCTCGGCGGCTGGTCGATCAGCTGGCAGGGCGGCGGCGGTACGACCACCACCGGTACGACGTTCTGGCAGGCTCTGCAGCAGGCCACCGCCGGCACCGGCATCACCCTGCAGAACGTCGGCACGCGAACCAAGGCCCGCTACAGCGGCGACGTGGGGATCTGGGTCGGTGGCGAGACCCCGTACGCCGAGGGCCAGGGCGACTCCTCCACGCTCGCCTTCGGCAGCGACAACTCCGCCCACCTCACCGACCTGTGCTCGCGGGTGACGGTATGCGTCGCCATCCTGTACTCCGGCCGGCCCGTTCTCATCGGCGACCAGCTGCCCAAGGCGGACGCGTTCATCGCCGGCTGGCTGCCCGGCACCGAGGCCGCCGGCATCACCGACGCGCTCTTCGGCGGCGGCTTCACCGGCCGGCTGCCGGTGACCTGGCCGGCAGCGGTCACCGCGGAACCGATCAACTCCGGCGACGGCAAGAGCCCGCAGTTCCCGCTCGGGTACGGTCTGAGCCCGTACTGATCGATCGCGGCGGCGGTGCGGCACGGGACCGCACCGCCACCACGTCCTCGGTAGCACCGAGCGCATCGACCGGCTCGCCGACTGGATCCGCCGAACTGCCGTCTGACCGGTGGCAGGTGGACGCGTCAGCCAATCGTCGACCTCGGCCCTGGTGTGTCGACCTTTCGATCCGCGACCTGTTGATGTTCGTTTTGTGACACGCCGGCTTTACATCCGCGACGCCTGGCCTTTCGATCTGCGGCACTCGGCTAGTCGGTCCGGCCTGGCGATCCCGGCATCACCACGAGATTCGAGAAGCACCTCATCCTTCGATGATCACGTTCGGGAAGGAGCGGGACCACGAGGTCAATTCCCAGATCCGGCGGAACAGGGGAGTGGCGCCGCGGACCGTCGTGGGCCCGTGCTGCCCGGCGACGGCTTCGCACGCCGTGCCGAGACTTCGTGCTCCGCTGACGTCGATGAAGGTCACGCTGCTCACGTCGAGTACGGGCGTCGAGCGGCTCGCGGCCGTGGCGACCAGAAGGCGGTGCAGCTGCTTCGCGACGAAGAAGTCGATCTCTCCCGCCAGCCGCAGCGTACCGTCGGGGCCGACATGCAGGCGGAACGCGGTCGGGTCGCAGGTGCGTCGGGCGTGGACGCTCTCGGCCAGCAGCAGATCGTCCGCCGGCCAGCGGTGCCGGTCGTACCCGCACATCGCCGTGATGGGGAACCGGCCGGCGAGCTGGTCCGCCCGCAGTTCGTATCCCGGCCAGGCCGCCAGCGCCTGCGGATGGTCGAGCACGAACGTGCAGTCCGCGTACGCGCGCAGGCCGGTGAATCCGTCGTCGACCGCCGCCAGGGCGGCGTCGGCGTACCCGGCCAGGCGCCTGTCGACGTCGAAGACGCCGTCGGCCAGATACATCTGCTCGGCCGAGCCGAGGATCAGCGTGCCGTCGTCGACGAGCTCGTCGAGGGGAACCCCGACGTGCCGCAGGTCCGCACCGATCGACGCACTCGCGGCGTCCGGCATGGTGAAGACGCAGACGCGTTCACGGCGGGCGAGGCCGGCGACGACGTACTCCAGCAGCGCCTGCCGAACCTCCGCTTCCTCCCCGTACGCGAAACACAAGTGATCGTGCGGGACCAGGTCGGGGATGCCGGGACCTATCACGACGACAACCCCCTTACCTGCTACGCCGTCCGGCCGCTTCGCGGAATTCTATTCGGGAAGACGTCCCGCGGGACCCCACGCCCAGCGATGCCCCTCGATCGGGGTCCGCCGTAGGGCCCGTGCGTGCGGGCCTGTTCGGGCGGCGTCACGACGATTGGCGAGCGTCCCGTAGCTGTACGGTGCCGCGCTGACCGCGGATCGTCGGGCTCTGCCTCTCCGGCACACGGGACGGCTTACCGAGCCGGCGAGACGAGCTTGGTGGCCAGGCGCTGTGCCGCTTCGATACTGGCGGAGATGGCCGCCTCGCGTCGTTCGGACCCCATGTCGACCGGCTGCGCATTGATGAATTCGATGTCGGCGATGCCGACGAAGCCGAAGATCGCCCGAAGGTAGGCCTCCTGAAGATCGAAGGCGTGCATCGGGCCACCCGCCGAGTAGTCGCCGCCGCGCGTGGTGATGCAGACCATGCGCTTCCCGCGACAGTGACCGACGGGCACGCCGGCGTCGTCGTACCCGAACAGGTAGCGGGGTTGAACGATGACATCGATGTAGTACTTGAGCACGTACGGGATGCCGAAGTTCCACATGGGCGTGGAGATCAAGCACACGTCCGCACGCATGAACTGGTCGATGAGCTCCTCGATGTGCCGCCAGGACTCCGCATGACTCGGATCGATCGGCTGTCCGCTCATCAAATTGTACTTGACGTGGATGTTGGCACCGTCGAGCGCCGGCAGGTCTCGCCCGAATAGATCGAGGGTCTCAATCTGCGCGTCCGGGCACTCGGCTCGGAAAGCTTCCAAAAAAGGATAGGAGATGCGAAGAGTGCTCGAATCGGCTGCCCTGGGCGTGGCGACGACGTGCAGTAACTGCATGACGTGCTCCTTTGACGGAAGTCCGTGGCTCGGGATCGTACCAGTCAAGAGTCGCCGGGACGACATTCCCGCTCGATCGTGAGGCTCGATATCACTTCATTTAGATATTCGATTTCTTTGGTCGTCTGGCTCATAGGGACCGCACAGAGAGCACACAGTACGTCCCTTGATACCGCCTGCATCGTGGTGGCAGTCGAACACCTGCCACCGAAGAAACGAGATCCCGATGAAGATCCGCAAAGCCCTGGTAGCGCTCAGCCTGCTCATCGTTCTGCCCACCGCTGTCGCCTGCACCTCGACGGAGACCACGACCTCGGCGGCCGGATCGTCGTCCTCGCAGACGTCTCAGACGACGGATTCCGCCGGCGACACCAGCGCGGGGGGTGGTCCCGGCGGGGGTGTGGACGCGAGCTCCGTGTCCACCGAAGAACAGCTCATCGCGTTGATCCAGGAGGCCTACGGCGACGCCGGCCTCGGTCTGCACCGCGGGCACCAGCCGGTGGAGGACGTCCTCGACGAGGTGCTGAAGATCAGCCACGAGGAACTTCACGAGCGGATGGAGCAGCAGGGCCAGAACCTGGCGGCCGTCGCCACCGACATCGGCGTCGACCCGCAGACCCTGATCGACGCCCTGGTCGCGTCCTGGAGCCCCGCGATCGACAACCTGCTGCAGGCCGGCACGATCACCCAGGACGAGGCCGACGCCTACCACGACGCGCTGCAGGAGGCCTTCACGTTCCGGGTGACGTGGGACGGTCAGGAGGCGACGCCGACCTTCTCCGGCCTGGACGCCTGACCCCGGCTGGTTCACACCGCCCCGTAATCGTCGCCACGACCGCCCGGCGGCGGCCATCGCCCGGCCGCCGCCGGGTCTTACGGTGACGTCGCTGCCTTTGTACGTTCATTGCATGAGTGGCCTTGCCTCGATCGAGGTGACGACGAACCGCGGCGCCCGGCCATGAAGGGCGATCGGGTGGAGATCGTGGTGGACGCGGGCGGCGAGGCGCGGACCTACGAGGTGGTCGCGACCCGGGCGGGTCGCCGAATCGAGGTGTCCATCGTCCGCAACGTGGTCACGGTGGCCGAGGTGACCCGGGGCGGCAGCGTGGTGCGCAGCGCTCGGTTCATGGCCAGCCGCGTGCTGGCGCTGGTCGAGCATCCGGCACCGCGTCCGGCACTCCCGGACGACACACCACCGACGCGCGCCGGATAAGACACCGAATTGTTTTGTCGACGGCTCTGTCGACCGATGCCCGAGTTGTGAATGTTCCTGCCCGTGTCGGCCATGGCGTCCCGCGAGGCAGCCGGTGAATATCCATGTTCAGGTCGGTCCGGGCAGCTTTTCGGTGGAGTCCGCTCGGTGAGCGACGGGCGTAGCTTAAGATCTCTCTGCGGCAGCGGGAATGGATTCACCGCCGGTCAAGCGTGAGACGAGTCGAGGAACGTCGGCATTCGCGCAACGCAACAAAGAGCGGAGTGACGAAATCATGCCCAAGTTCATGGATGTACACGACGGCTTCGTCGGGGTCACCGGCGAACAGTTGCTCGAGGCGCATCGACGAGACCTGGCCATCGAGGGCGAGGAGGGCGTGCATTTCGAACACGCCTGGCTGGACCCGGCATCCGGCAAGGCCTTCTGTTTGTCGACCGGGCCGGACAAGGAGAGTGTCCTGCGCGTCCACGAGCGGGCCGGGCACCCGACGAACGAAATCTACGAAGTCCCGATCGAAGTCGACTAGCCGGCGCAAATGAGCTTGGAGGTGCCGCCATGGGCGGTTTGAGTAGCAAGTCCTTCGATGCCGCGGACGAGACGCGAACTCCGGACAAGACCAAAGTCGACGTCGTCCGGCTCAGCGGGGCGACGGTGGCCCGCCTCACGCTTGAGCCGGGCTGGCGGTGGTCCGAGTGCATCAAACCCGTCGTGGGCACCGAATCCTGCCAGGTACGTCACGTCGGAGCTCTGGTATCGGGCCGGATGCACGTGGTGCACGACGACGGCACCGCCGCGGACGTCGGCCCCGGGGCGGCGTACGTGATCGAACCCGGCCACGACGCGTGGGTGACGGGTGACGAGCCGGTCGTCGCGCTCGAGTTCGAAAGCGCCGAGACGTTCGCCCGCGGCTGACGGTGATCCGGGCTCGCTCCGACGTCCCACCGGCGCCCGCGTTGCGCCCCCATCGGCCCGGCGGGACGATCGTTTAGCGCAACGCTGCTAGACGGTCCGGCCAAGGGGGTCCGCGTGGGCGCTTCAACGACGGTGTGGCTGCTCACGATCGCCGGGCTGGTCGTGATCTTCGGTGTGGACATCCTCGTGATGGGTCGGCGTCCACACGTGGTGAGCATGCGCGAGGCCACGCTGTCGGTGATCGGCTATGTGGTGCTGGCCGTGCTGTTCGGGGCCGGCCTGTGGTGGTTCGCCGGGCCGCGCTACGGCACCGAATACTTCGCGGGTTACGTCACCGAGCTGAGCCTGTCGGTGGACAACCTGTTCGTCTTCGTGATCATCATGTCCAGTTTCGCCGTGCCCTCGAACCTCCAGCTCAAGGTGCTGCAGTTGGGCATCGTCGGGGCGCTGATCCTGCGCGGGCTCTTCATCGCCGTCGGCGCGGTCGCGTTGCGCTCCTTCAGCTGGCTGTTCTTCCTGTTCGGCGCGTTCCTGCTCTGGACGGCGTGGAAGCTGGCCACCGGGCAGGGCTCGGAGGGGGATCCGAAGGACAACAAGATCCTGCAGTGGCTGGAACGGCGGCTGCCCACCACGACCGACTACCACGGCGACAAGTACGCGGTCCGGCTGCGCGGCAGGCGGGTGTTCACACCGCTGGCCGTGGTGATCGTGGCGATCTTCCTGATCGATCTGATGTTCGCGATGGACTCCATCCCGGCGATCTTCGGTCTCACCGGGGAGGCCTACATCGTCTTCACCGCGAACGCCTTCGCGCTGATGGGTCTTCGCCAGATGTTCTTCCTTCTGGACGGCCTGCTGGATCGGCTGATCTACCTGTCCATGGGCCTGGCGGTGGTGCTCGGGTTCATCGGGGTCAAGCTGATCCTGCACGCCAGCCACGAGTACGGCGCGCCGGTGGGCGAGATAAGCACACCGGTCTCCCTGACCGTCATCGTCGTCACCCTGCTGGTCACCGTGGCGGCCAGCCTCGCCAAGGTGCGCCGCAATCCGGAGGTCTACGCCACGCACGACGTCACCGGGCACCATCACCCGCCCGGCGATGAACTCGAACACCTCCGCGAGGTCGGCGTTCACCCGGAGAACGAGCCGGTCAGCGGCGGAGAGGATCCGGGGCCGCCGCACCGCCGTACGGAATGACGGTCGCGCCGGCCGGGACGGCGCGATCTGTTCGACGATCGCGCCGTCCCGGCCGGCCCAGGATTACCGGAGCCCGGCCGCGTGCCGGACGGCCCGCCGGGTGAGGACCCTGGCGAGGTGCTGGCGATAGTCGGCCTGGCCGGACAGGTCGCTCGGCGGGCTGGTGCCCTCCGCCGCCCGGTCGGCGGCCTGGGCGAGAGCGGCGTCGCTCGACGCGTCCACGCCGGTGAGCGCCTGCTCGACGGCCTCCGCCCGCAGCGGCGTCGTACCCATGTTCGTCAGCCCGATGCGTGCCTCGGCGATCGACCCGTTCTCCCGGCGCACCGCCGCGGCGACGCCCACGATGGCCCACGCCTGGGCGACGCGGTTCAGTTTCTCGTACCGGAAACCCCACCCGGAGCCCAGCTTCGGTACGCGCACCTCGAGCAGCAGTTCGTCCGGCGAGAGAGCCGTTTCGAGATAGTCGACGAAGAACTCCCGCGCCGGGATCGTCCGCTTGCCGCCGGGGCCCTGGGCGACCAGCTCGACGTCCAGGGCCAGCGCCGCCGCCGGCAGATCGCCCGCCGGATCCGCGTGCGCGAGCGAGCCACCGAACGTGCCCCGGTGCCGGACGGCCGGATCCGCGACCGTGGCCGTCACCTCGGCCAGCAGCCCGGCGTGCCGCCGGACCAGTTCGTCGGTCATCACCTCGTGGTGGGTGGTGAGCGCGCCGATGACCAGAGCGTCTGCCTCCTCGCGTACGCCGCGCAGCTCGGCCAGCCGCCCGACGTCGACGACGACCTCCGGGGCCGCCAGGCGCAGCCGCATCAGCGGGAGCAGGCTCTGCCCGCCGGCCATCACCTTGGCGTCCTCGCCGTGCTCGGCCAGCGCGGACACCGCGTGGTCGACCGACTCAGCGCGTACATAATCGAACGCCACGGGGATCATTGCCCGCCTCCCGCCGTCGTGCCGGTCTGCGGGCCGCCGTAGGCGATCGTCCCGCCGGGTGTGGACGCAGTGCCCGATCGGCCGTGCTCGATGGCTCGCCAGACCCGTTCGGGCGTGCACGGCATTCGCACGTCCGACACGCCGAACTGGCGCACGGCGTCCACCACCGCGTTGACGACGGCGGGTGTCGACGCGATCGTGCCCGCCTCGCCGACTCCCTTGACGCCGAGCGGGTTCGTCGTCGCCGGTGTCTCCGTCCGGTCGGTGACGAACGCCGGCAGGTCGACGGCGGTCGGCACCAGGTAGTCGACCATCGTGCCGCTGACCAGGTTTCCGTCGTCGTCGTAGACCGCCTCTTCGAACAATGCCTGCCCGATCCCTTGGGCCACGCCGCCGTGCACCTGGCCGTCCACGATCATGGGGTTGACCACCTTGCCGACGTCGTCGACGGCGACGTACGAACGTATCTTCACCAGCCCGGTCTCGGTGTCGACCTCGACGGCGCACAGGTGCGTCCCGTGCGGGTACGAGAACACCTCCGGATCCACGATGTGATCGGCGGTCAGCACCGGCTGCATGCCGTCGGGCAGCGAATGGGCGGAGAACGCGCCGAAGGCGATCTCCTGGATCGACTTCTGCGCGCCCGGAGTGCCCGTCACCCGGAAGGTTCCGCCCTCGAACTCGAGGTCGCCGGGGTCGACCTCCATCAGGTGGGAGGCGAGCGTCCGGGCCTTGTCGACGACCTTCTGCGCGGCCATCCGTACGGCGACCCCGCCGACCGCCAGCGACCGGGAGCCGTACGTGTCCAGGCCGAACGGCGCGGTGAGCGTGTCGCCGTGGATGACGTCCACGTCGTCGTACGGCACGCCCAGCGAGTCCGCGGCGATCTGCGCGAACGTGGTCTCGTGGCCCTGTCCGTGCGGGGAAGTGCCGGTCACCACCTCGACGCGGCCGGTCGCCAGCATCCGTACGGTGGCGCTCTCCCACCCGCCGGCCGCGTACCCCACCTCACCCAGCCACCGGGACGGTGCCAGCCCGCACATCTCGGTGTAGGTGGACGTGCCCAGGCCGAGCTGGACGACGTCGCCGCGTTCGCGGCGCTCCGCCTGCTCGCGCCGCAGCTCGTCGTAGCCGAAAAGCTGGAGCGCCTTCGCGGTGGCGGCTTCGTAGTTCCCGGAGTCGTACGTGAGCCCGGCGACCGTGGTGTACGGGAACTCCTCGTGGGTGATCCAGTTGCGGCGGCGCAGCTCGATCGGGTCCATCGAGAGCTCGGTGGCCAGCTCGTCCATGATCCGTTCGACGACGAACGTCGCCTCCGGCCGGCCGGCGCCGCGGTACGCGTCGGTGGGCGTCTTGTTCGTGAACACGCCCTGGCAGGTGAGGGTGTGCGCCGCGAACTTGTAGATGCCCGGGTACATGTAGCGGCCCAGCAGCGGGATGCACGGGGTCAGCAGTTGCAGGTAGGCGCCCATGTCGGCGGTCAGGTCGACCTTCAGCCCGAGGACCCGGCCGTCTCGGGTGGCGGTGAGCTCGACGTCCTGGACGACGTCGCGGCCGTGGATGGTGGCCTGGTAGTTCTCGCTGCGGGACTCGGCCCACTTGACCGGTTTGCCGAGCTTGCGGGCGACGACGAACGCGATGATCTCTTCGGCGTAGATGTCCAGCTTGGAGCCGAAGCCGCCGCCCACATCGGGCGCGATCACCCGGATCTGCTGTTCCGGCACGCCGGTGTTCAGGGCGACGAAGATCCGGACGAAGTGCGGGACCTGCGTGGCGGACCAGATCGTCGTCTGCCCGGTGGGTGACGTCGGAGCCACCGCGACGGCGCGCGGCTCCATCGCGTTGGGGATCAGGCGCTGGTTGTAGAACCGCCGCTTCAGCACCACGTCGGCCCGGCCGCGGGTGGCCTCGAAGTCGCCGTGGTCGAGGCGGAAGGTGAAGCACCGGTTGTTCGGGATGTCGTCGTGGACCAGCGGCGCGCCACCGGAAAGGGCGGCCTGCATGTCCACGACCGCGGGCAGCGGTTCGTAGTCCACCTCGATCGCCTCGAGGGCGTCCGCCGCGGCGTACGGGTCGGTCGCGAGTACGACGGCCACCCCGTCGCCGACGTAGCGCACCTTGTCGGTGGCCAGCGGCATGTGCGGCGGCGTCTTCTGGTCCTCCGACACCGTCCAGGCCATCGGCAGGCTGCTCCAGGAGTCCGCGAGATCCGCTCCGCTGTACGCCGCGACCACGCCCGGTCGCTGCCGGGCCGGCTCCACGTCGACCCGGGTGATGCGCGCGTGTGCCATCGGACTGCGCAGCACGGCCATGTGCACGGCTCCCGGCAGCGCGACGTTGTCCGTCCACATGGTCTGGCCGGTGATCAGCCGTGCGTCCTCCTTACGCCGCATCGGCTGGCCGAGGACCGACTCGGGCTTGTCGACGGTCGCGGTCATGGGGACACCTCCGCCCGTACCTGCTCCGCCGCCTCCGGCTGCGCGGCCCCCATCGCCATGGCGGCACTGCGCACCGCCTGGACGATGTTCTGGTATCCGGTGCACCGGCACAGATTGCCCTCCAGCCCGTGCCGGATCTCGTCCTCGGACGGGTCGGGGTGCTCGTTCAGCAGGTCGATCGCGGCCATCATCATGCCCGGCGTGCAGTAGCCGCACTGCAGCGCGTGGCTTTCGTGGAAGGCCTTCTGGATCGGATGCCACTCACCGTCGGCGAGACCCTGCACGGTGGTGATCTCGGTGCCGTCGGCGTGGACCGCCAGCATCGTGCAGCTCTTCGCCGACCGGTTGTCGACCAGGACCGTACAGGCGCCGCAGTTCGAGGTGTCGCAACCCACCGGGGTGCCGACGAGGCCCAGCCGGTTACGCAGGTAGTGCACCAGAAGCAGTCTCGGCTCGACGTCGTCCTGGTGCCGGACGCCGTCGACGGTGACGTTGATACGGACCATGAAACCTCCCCTGGTCGCTGTGGCGCTGATCACACCCTAAACCCGTGGCGGCCCCTCGCGGCCGGACAGAACAGCGGCCAGTTCCTCGTACGCGGCGAGGCTGTGCCCGGACACGAACTCGTCGACGTGTGGCAGCGCGGCCGCCATCCCGGCCGTGAGCGGCGCGAATCCCGGCTTGCCCCGGTGCGGATTGACCCAGACGACGCGATGGGCGAGGCGATGCAGCCGGGCCATCTGCTCGGCGAGCACCCGGGGGTCGCCGCGCTCCCAGCCGTCGCTCGCGAACACGACCACCGCACCGCGGGCGGTGCCGCGCTGTCCCCAACGGTCGAGGAACGCGCGCAGCAGTTCACCGAGCCTGGTTCCGCCCGACCAGTCGGGGACGGCGCTCGCCACGGCGGCGAGGGCCAGATCGGCGTCCCGGCCACGGAGCTCACGGCTGATCCGGGTCAGCCGGGTGCCGATCGTGAAGACCTCGGTACCGGCGCGCCGGTGCGCCGCGGCGTGGGCGAAGCGCAGCAGCGCGTCGGCGTACGGCTCCATCGAGCCGCTGACGTCGAGCAACAGCACCAGGCGGCGGGGCCGGCGCCGGGGCGCGTGCCGGAGCAGCCGCGCCGGTTCGCCGCCGCCACGCAGCAGGTGCCGGACGGTGCGGTGCGCGTCGATCTGGCCGCGGCGCGCCGGGGCGAGCCGTCGCGACCGGCGCGGCGGGCCGACCGGATCCAGCAGGGCGATCAGCCGGCTAATCTCGTCGCGTTCCGCCCGGGTCAGCCGCGCCACGTCGCGGTGCCGCAGCGTCTCCCGGTCGCTCGCGCTCAGCGCGACGCCGGATCGGGCGGTGTCGTCGTCCGCGACGTTGTCGTCGCTGGGCTGGCCCAGGCTCACGACCGCCACGGAGTTCATCGGCACGCGCCGGACCGCCGGGCGCTCGCCGTGGAAATACGCGGCGAAGGCCTGGTCGAAGCGCCGGATGTCGTCCGGCCCGGCGCACAGGGTCAGCCGGCCGGCCCAGTAGACGTCCTCCGCGCGGGTCACGTCGAGCTGGTCGAGGGCTGCGACCATGCTCTGGATCCGGTCGGTGGCGACCTCCAGGCCCGCGTACCGGAGCGTCCTTGCGAACCTCACGACCGCGGCGACCGGGTCGGGCTCGGTCATGACCGGCCGGTCTCGCTTGATCGGGCTCCGAAGCCGTTCGCGCGGACCCGGTCGGCGTCCTCGTGGTACTTCAGCACCGCACCGAGACTGGCCGCCGCTGCGTCCGGGTCGAACTCGTGCGCGCCCAGCTCCAGCAGCGCCCTGGCCCAGTCCAGGGACTCGGCCACGCCCGGCGGCTTGAGCAGGTCCTGCTCGCGCAGCCGCCGTACCGCCTCGGCGACGCCCGCGGCCAACCGCTCGCTAGCCTCCGGAAGCCGGCGCCGGATGATGGCGACCTCCCGGTCGAACCCGGGATGGTCCAGCCAGTGGTAGATGCATCTGCGCTTCAGCGCGTCGTGCACCTCCCGGGTGCGGTTGCTGGTCACCACCACGACCGGCGGAGTTTCGGCCCGTACGGTGCCGATCTCCGGAATGGAGATCGTGAACTCGCTGAGCACCTCGAGCAGGAATGCCTCGAACTCGTCGTCGGCGCGGTCCACCTCGTCGACGAGCAGTACCGCGTCGCCGGTCTCGACAGCCTGCAGCAACGGCCGGGCGAGCAGAAACCGGCGGTCGTACAGCTCCGACTCCAGAAGCTCGGCGTCGAACCGTCCGGACGCCTCGGCGGCGCGCAGATGCAGCAGCTGCCGCGGGAAGTCCCAGTCGTAGAGAGCCTGGGACGCCTCGATGCCCTCGTAGCACTGCAATCGGATCAGCGGTACGTCGAGCAGAGTCGCCAGGGCGTGCGCCAGCGAGGTCTTGCCGACGCCGGCTTCGCCCTCGAGGAACAGCGGGCGGCCCATGCGCAACGCCAGGAAGGTCGCGGTGGCGAGGCCGGTGTCGACCAGGTAGCCGGTGGCGTCGAGGCGATCGGCGAGGCCGCCCGGGGAATCGACGTTCCGCGCCCGCTCAACCATGCCTGCACCTTAGCCGCGGAGCGGCGGCGGGATCAGGGCCAGACCGCCCGGCGATGTTCCCGGTCAACTCGGGCCATCCCGACCGCCCGCGTGCAGGTCGCTCAACAGTTCGCCGAGCAGCCGTTCCTCCATGACGGCCCGGCCCGTCGTGCGCATCGCCGCAGCCAGCCGCGGATCCCACGGCGTGGCCGCCGCACTGCCGAGCAGCGGCATTCCCGTGGTAGCGGCATCCACGTAGTCGGTGGCGGCCATCCGCCAGGCGGCGGCATCCGGATAACGGGCGAGAGCGGCCGCGGTGAGGCGCACGCCGGTCCAGTCGAAGTCGTTCCGCCACCGGATCCGCGTCCCCGGCCTGGCGGCCCGCAGGAGAGCGTGGACCGCGGCGGACGGTGCGCCCTCGGTGCACACGAGCGGGCGCGACGGGCGGGCGGCGGCGGCCCGCAGCACGGCCGGGTTCTCGCAGACGAAGACCTCGTCGCAATCGAGGGCGAGCGGGGCGAGTCGCAGTTGGTGCAGGGTGACCCGGAACGGCACCCCGGCCGATGCCGCGGAGGTGAGCCAATGGCCCACCACTCCGCCGGTGGCCGGGACGCCCAGGACGAGCACCTGGCTGGCGAGGTCGTCCGGGACCACGCCGGCGAGCTCCCACAACGCCCGCTCCTGTTCCGCGCCGGACGCCGCGCCGAGCTCGTGCCACCGTGCGACGGCTCGCAGCACGAGTCCGCGGACGAACCCGTCGGCGAGCGCCTTGGTGTCGCCGAGAATCCGTTCGGCGAGCGCCGGCAGCGGCTCGTCGGCGGCGGGCAGGGCATCGAGGACCGCCACCACGTCGGCGAACGGCAGCCGGCCGCGGACGATCCGGGTGACGGTGCCGTCGCGGCGCAGGCCGTCGAGCCAGTCCCGGTACCAGGCGGTCCCGGCGTGCCGGCATCCGGCGGCGACCGACAGCACCGCGTCGCGCGCTACCGACTCCCGCTGCCGGTCACCCGGCCGGTCGCGCAGCGGCCCCAACACCGCGGCGAGGCCGTCGCCGTACGCGGCGAGCAGATGTTCGTCGAGCTCGGTGAGCCGCACGGTGAGCCGGCCGACGCCCGCCGGACGGTGTACTCCGGTGACACCGATGACGACCAGGCGCTCGGCGTCGGTCGGCGCGCTCAGCGACACCGCGCCGTCGAGGCTCCCGCCGGTACGTTCGAGGCTGCGCCGGGCCGCGGCGAGCAGCCGCCGCCACCCCGGATCGTGGAGCAGGTCAGCCATCGGCGAGGGCGGGCGCCCGCCGGGTCTCCGGCGACCCGAGGGCGCGGGCCAGGGTGCCGTCGAAATCGGCGACGGTCATCGCGCCGTCCCAGACCAGCAGGACCGTCGAGACGGTGTGGTCGACGGCGGAGTGGGACAGGTCGTAGTGCGCGACCCCGCTCACGGCCGGATGTGTGGCCCACAGGTCGTAACCGGTCATGAACAGATCCAAGTCGAACTGCTTGGCGAGCGACATCAGCTCACCGCGGCCGGTGTCGTCGACACCCGCGAACGCCTCGTCGAGACCGAGCAGCCGGGGGGCGGCGGGCCGGGCCGAGCCGAAGAGCGCGTTCGCCGCGGCGAACAGCGGCAGGTGCAGCGACACGGACTGCTCGCCGCCCGAAAGCTGGCTGTGCCGGGCGCGGGTGAGCGGCTCCGTCGTGCCGCCGGGCCGGTGCAGGGTGAACGCGAACACCCGCCACTGCCGGTAGTCGAGCACCTCGGCCAGCAGTTCCCGGTACGGCTTCTCCGGCGCGACGGATCGAGCCGCCTTGATCCGGTGCGCGAAGTGCCGGCGCAGCGTGGTGAGCTGCGTCGGACCGAGCCGGGCCGGATCCTTCTCCAGCAGCTTGCAGATGTCCCGCTGCTCGGGGTCGAGGTCGTCGGAGAGCCGCCAGCCGACACCGACGGTGAGCCCCGACGACATGCGCCGGGCGCGCATCTGCGTGTCCATCGCGTCGACCAGGTCGCGGGCCTCGATGGTGCGGTGGTGGATCTGCCGGGCGAGCTGGCCGAGCAGGGCGTCCTCGAAGACGCGCTGTTCCGCGTCGGTGAGCAACTGTTCCTGGTCGTGGCGCTCCCGCGCGATCCGCTCGGCGAAGTGGGCGACGGGCGTGAGACCCTGCTCGTCGGCCACCCGCACCACGATGACGCCGTCGTCGGTGTCCCACTCGGGGCGATGATCCAGCCCGGCGGCGGGCAGTTGGGCCTGCAACTCGCCGAGCGCGGTCGTGAGCCGGGTGGCGCTCTGCTTGAGCGACGTCTCCGTGGGGGTGAGCTCGCGCGTCGCGGTGAGGATGGCCTCGTGCAACTCGACGACCGCGGGGTCGAGCTCTGCACTCTCGTGGGCGGGCCAGCGCAGCCCGGTCGGACACCGCATCAGCCCGAGCAGGTCGGCGTGCGCGTACGGGCGCAACCGCTGTGCCTCGCGCCGGACCTCCCGGAGGGCGGCGGCGACAGCCTCGACACCGAGGTCGACGCGGGCGGTGGCGGCGGCCCGCTCCTGCAACGCCGTGCTGTGCGCCGTACCTGCGTCGCGCAGCGCCGCCTCGGCCGCCGTGATCGCGTCGGTCGTTCGGGCGACGTCGGCCAGCACCTGCTGAGCCTCGGCGCCGATCGCCTCACTCAGGGTGCGCAACTCCTCGGCCTTCTCCCGGTACCGGGCGTGCGCGGCGCGCGCCTCCGCGCGCGCGGCTTCGAGCCGCTCCTGAGCCTCGGTGTGCCGGTCCTCCGCCTGGACGGCGGCCCCGTCGGCGGCGTCGGCGGCCCGGTGGGCGGCCTCGAGCCGTACTCCGAGGCGGTCGAACCGGTCGACCGCCGCGGCCACCGCGTCGAGCCGGTCAACGGGCAGACCGCGTGCGGCGACGACCCGGCGCAGGGCGGTCCCGGCAGCGGCCTGTTCGGCCACCGCGGCGTCCAGGCGGGCGGCCGCTTCGGTGACCGCCTCCTGCCGCACCCGTAGGGCCGCCGCGGCCCGGTCGAGCTCGCGCAGCGCGGTCTGCAGGCCGGTGAGCGGCGGCAGCGCGTCCGCGGCGGCGTCCACTCGCTGGAGTACCGCTTGCAGAGCTGCCCGTTCGGCGGCGGCTGCCGCGACGGAAGCGTCGAGCGCCGCGATCCGGCGGTCGCACTCGGCGATCCGGTCCGCCCGCCGGGCGGCCCGAGCCGTCGCGCCGATGTACTCGCAGCGATCCTTGGCGAACCTTCCGACGCCGGCGCCCTGCCCCCACCGGCCCGACGGCGCGACGCCCGCGAGCTCGTCGAGGGCGATGGAGGCCAGGACCGCGACGATCCGATCCGCCGTGACCAGCTCCTGGGTCTCCGGCACCAGCACGTCCGCGAGGCTGGCACCGGCGGCCGGCGGACCCGCTCGCAGGTACGCGTCCTGCTCGCCGGCGTCCAGGGCGGCCAGCGTGTCGTCGCCGGACGGGTGCAGCCAGGCGTCGAGCAGCCCGGCGGCGTGCAGGGCGGCCTCGATCCCGGCCGCATCGGCGGCGTCGACGCCGTCGGTGAACCGCACCAGCTGCCACAGCGGGGCACCGGCCCGGCCGGCTCGAGGGGCCGGACGGGTCGGGGAGGACGGCGGCGCGTCGTCCTGTTCCGCGGCGATGCTGTCGCGCTCGGCCACCACGTCGGCGCGGTCGGCCTCGAGTGCGGACGATCGGGCGGTCAGGGCCGCGATGGCGTCACGCCGGGCGGCCACCGGGGCGGCGACCGCGCCCGCGTACACCTCCCGCAGGGACGGGCCGTCGACGGCCGCGACGATGGCGTCGGGCAAATCGGCGAGGTCCAGCTCGGCGAGCAGGTCGGTGCGGTCGGCGGCCCAGCGCCGTACGCCGTCCACGATGTGTCCGCGCGCGGCTTGCACTGCCTCCTCGGCGGCGATTTCGGTGGCGGTCGCGTCCTCGACGGCGGCCGCGGCCGACCGGGCAGCCTCGGCAGCCCGGACGTGTTCCCGTTCCGCCACGTCGAGCCGGTCGGCGTGGTGCCGCACGGTCGTCACGTCATCGCGGCGAGCGGCCGCCCGCGCGGAGACCCGGGTGCCGAGACCGTCGGCCGCGGCGTCGGCGTCGCCCCAGCCGATACCCGCGGCCTCCGCATCACCGGCCAGCTCGCCGGCGAGGCGGCCGGTCTGCGCCCGCGCGTCCCGGGCGGCGACCATGTCCCGTTCCCAGTCGGAGCGCCGGCGCGCCGCGGTGTCCTGCTCCTGGGTCACGACGCCGTCGGCACGCCGGGCCGCCGCCGACAGATCGTCGGCGTGGCGTTCCAGATCAGCGAGCTGCTCGTGCGACCGATAGGCGGCCGAGCTCTTCAACGCGTCCAGATGGGCGCGCAGCCGGCCGGGCTCCGCCTCGGCGGCGCGCAGCCGCTCCTCCGCCGTGCCGACCGCGGTATCGGCCACCGCCACGGCCGCCCGCGATTCCCGGAGCGCCCGCCCGCGGTCGTCGGCGTCCGCGCGGCGGGCGCTGAGCGCGTCGGCCGCGGCCCGCGCGTGGGTTCGCAGGTAGGTCGCGTAGACGCCGAGGAAGGCGGCGGTGGCGCCGTCCGCGGCGATCAACCCCTCGAGGGTCCGGGCGACCGCCTCCATGTCGTCGAAGGAGCGCGCGGCCTCCACCAGCAGGCCGTCCTCGACCGGGCGCAACCCGCGCTGCAGCGTACGGGACAGCTCGACGGGGTTGAGATCCTTCGCGAGTTGCGGCTTGCGCAGCGTCAGCACGAGGTCGAGGAGCTGCTCGTACCGCGCCGGTCCCAGCCCGAACAGGGTCGCGTCGACGAGGTGCCGGTACTCCTCCGCCGAGTCGCGCACCGCCTCGGCGCCGAGCGCCTCGACGAGGTCCTTGCGGGCCAGCGGCCGGTCGTCGGCGTCCAGCAGGGACAGTTCGACGCCGACCCGGCCCTCGGCGACGAAGTGCCAGCGGGTGACGCGGTCGTTGTGCTTGTGCGCCCGCAGCCCGATGCCGATGGTCACGTGCCGGGTGCCGTCACCGAACTCCATCCACACGTACCCGTGCGCGGACTCCTGACCACGGTAGAGCAGGTTGGACTTCATGGTGCGGTCCTCGCCCGCGAACGGGTTCAGCCGGCGCGGCTCGATCCGGCCGTCGAGCACGTACGGGAAGAGCACCTCGAGGGCCTTGGTCTTACCCGATCCGTTGGGACCGCGCAGCACGAGCCAGCCGTCGACGAAGAGGAACTCCTCGTCCCGGTAGTCCCACAGGTTGATGATCCCGGCCCGGGTGGGCGCGAAGCGTGCCACGTGCCCTCCTTAGAACAGCGCTCGTTGACGGACCTGGGCGACGGTGTCGCGGTACCGCCCGACGAGCGGGCGCACCAACACCCCGCCGGGGACGGCGACGACCGCCCCGAAACGGACGAGCAGCGCCACCGCCTCGGTACGCAGCCGCTCTGGGTCGGCGTGCCACGCCGCGCCGAACGCCTTTCCGTACCGACCGAGGATGTCGGCAACTGCGTCCCGCAGGAAACTCTCCGTGATGAACGGAGACCGGTTGTCGTCGTCGCCGGTCTGATCCTCGTCGACCGTCCGGTCGTGGTCCCCGGCGAGATCATCCTCGAGGCGGACCCGCGTGGCGTGCGGCAGGCCGGCGTCCACCTGGCCGATGAGGACCGCCTGCGCCGCACGTGGGTCCGGCACGGTCATCCGCCGCACCCGGCGCCGGTCCGGGTCGCCCGCACGGTCGGCCATCGCCGCCGCGAGCAGCACCGCCGCCTGGGCCACGTTTCCCGTGCCCGGAAAGGCCTCCGCCGACAGCCGCGTCGTGTCGACCAGCAGGACGCCCTCCGCGCGCCGCTCGACCCGCAACCCGGTGAGCCGGTGGAGGTCGGCCGGCAACGCGGAACCGCGCAGGTGGTTGGCCACGTCGGCCGCCACGTCGGCGTAGTAGACGACCGGCCGGTCCACGACGGCGCGCCGGGCGGCCTGCGCGGCGGCGCGGCGATCGGCGTTGCCGCTGCTGCTCATCGAGCGTTCCAGCAGCGCCGCGACCGAGTCGACGTGCTGGAGCACGCGCGGCGGCCGGAACAGGGCGAACACCACGTCCCGGGCGATGTCGTACAGCGCCTCCCCGGCACCGGGGTCGCCGGCCCAGGAGGCGCTGGATCCGTCGGCGAGCCGCAGCACACCGCGTTCCTCCAGCCACCCGACCGCGTCGACCAGCGCCCGCCGGTCCGGTCCCGCGTCCGGGTCGAAGCCGAGGCCGGTGATCCGGTTGGCGTCGCCGGCGACGGCGTCGGCCAGCTCGCTCAACGTGATCTGGATGCCGGCCCGGCCGAGCACCGCCAGGCTCAGCGACAGGTACGCGTACCGCTGCCGGTCGAACGGCCGGCCGGTGCGGGTGACGGCCGGCCGGTCGGGGTCGAGAACGTCGGCGGTGCGCACCAGCCGGGCGGTCGCGCCGTGCAGCTCCAGCCGGTATCCGAACGCGTCGGCCAGGTCACGGCGCAGCTCGGCGGAGAACCGCCGGACCCGCGGCAGCGCCCGCTCGTCCGGCCAGGACGCGGTGATCAGCGGATGTCGCAACAACAGCCGCACCGCCCGCTGGTAGTCGGCGAGCTCCAGATCGGAGACCTGCGTGGCGAACCTCATGCCGGCTCCCCGCCGACCGCGCCCGCCCGGTTCACGCCGCCACCCTGGTGTGCGCGGCGGCCGTGACGGTGAGCGCGTATCCGTCGAGATGCATCCGGCCCGCCTTGGTGGACACGGTCGTGAACCGGCCGGGCGTCGGTGTCAACGTCAGGCGCACGCCGAAGGCCGCCGCGGCGAGTGGCACGTCGGCGCGCCCGGCCGTGCGTGCGGCGAGCGCGACGTCGAGCAGTCGCCGCAGCACCGCCGCCTGTTCGTCGTCGAGAGCGGCGTCGTCACCGGCATCGGCCGCGGCGAGGGCCGCGGCGGCCTCGACATGCCGGCGCTCGTCGGCGAGCTGCCGCTCGCGCAGGTACCGTCGCGCCAGGTCGGACCGCTCCACCCGGGCCGGCCGCCCGTTGCCCTGGCCCGGCGCCCGGCCGGACTGCACCAGGGTGCGCGAAAGCTCGACGGCCGGCGCGTCCCACCAGGACAGCCGGGTCGCGATCGCCTCCGGGTCGTCGTGCGCGACGCCGACGTGCCGCGGACCGCCGAGCGAGAACACGGCGTCGAAGAGGGCGTGCGCGGCCTCCTCCGATCCGGCGTCGGTGAACCAGGCGGCCAGATGCCGCAGCTGCGACTCCCGGCTCACGCCGCCGCGCCGGGCTTCGGTCACCCGGCGCAGCAGGGAGAGGACGTCGCCGATCGCCGCCATGGTGGCCCCGGCCAGCCGGTCGGCTTCGCTCGGCGCGTCGGCGCCCGGCGGCGCCAGCCACGACCGCAGCCCGACCCACCGGCGCCGCCAGTCCTCCAGCCGCTCGGCCGGGGTGGCGAACAGTCGCTCGTCGGCCTCCGCCGCCGCCTCGACGAGGCGGTCGAGGCCGGTGGCCTCCACCTCGTGCACGGCTTCACGCAGCCGGGGCGTATACCGCTGGAGCTCGTCGTGGAAGTCCCGCAGGTGGGCGAGCAGGGCGTCCTTGTGGGTCAGGAACACCTCGGGGCGCACGTCATGGGTGCGGCCGAGGTCGCTGAGCATGTGGTAGAAGCGGGCCGCTCGCTCCGCCACGTCGGCGAGGGCCCGGTCGAGGCGGTTGAGCTTGCGGTACACCTCTTCGGCGTCGCCGGCCGCGTTCGCCGCGGTGAGTGCCTTGAGGTCGGCCAGCAGGTCGGCGAAGACCAACCGGGACAGCGTGCTGTCCTCGACACCGGCCGCGAGAACGCTCTCGACGGCGCGGTGCGCCCGGTAGCCGGCCTCGGTGAACTGGTAGACGGAGTGGCGGTTGCGGTACTCCGCGAGAGTGGTGGCGCGAGCGCCGTCCTGACTGCGGTCGAGCACTCCCCAGTCCACCAGGGCGTCCAGCAGGCGGGACAGTTCCAGGCCGGCCGGGTCCGGGCACTCCGGCTGTGTCGCCGCCATGGTGTCGAGGGCCGTCGCCACCTCGGAGGTGTGCAGGACCACGTGGTAACTCGCGCGGGCGGCGTCGAAGGCGCGCAGGACCCAGAGGTACGCGAGACGGTTCTCCGCCGTGACGTAGCCGAACAGTCGCATCCGGTCGTCGAGCCCGAAGTCGTCGAGCCCGAACGACGGCGTGCCGGGCTGCCCCATGCGATCCTCCTCGTCCTTGACGGCTCCCACGGTATCGAGCACCTCCGACAAACTTCCGTGGGCGTACGCCCATCGTGGCGGAACTGGATCTCTACCGGGCCGGCGCGTCCGGCGCGAGCCGACGAGCAAGATCGTGGATGTGCCGAGACTTCCCAAGGTGTCGCTATCGAGCGGCGGTCGCGGATCTTGTTGTGGTGTGCCCGTGGGAGGGTGGTCGGGACGCCAAGGTCGTCGGCCGGCCCCAGGTAAGCCGAGGTCAGCGCGGTGGCGCGGGCGTCATCCGCCCGACCTTGCCGCCGTTTCCCTGCCGCCGCGTGGTCTCAGTGCCAAGTCTCCCTGGTCTCTTTGGGACGTTTCGCAGGCATGAAAACGGGATAGATCGGGCCACAGCGGGTCCGTTCACCGGTCAAGACCGGTGAGGCGAGACATCGATACCGCGTGCCGTTGGGGAGCCGCGCCAAGATCAGGTCAGCGGTACGGGTGCTGCAAACGGGAGCCCGTGTTCCGGGCTGCCGGTGAGGATCTTGGCATCCGAACCACCCGCCGATGGGGCTCCTGACGCTCGCGCCACCGCGCCGACCTCGACATTCCCCGAATCGGCCGGCGACCTTGGTACCCCGTCCCCGCTGGCGCGTGGTCCCGATTCCAAGATCGGATACTGTTTGGTTCGGCGGGTACGGTGACCTGCGGCGATGCGGCAGGCGCGGCCGGCGCGGTGGACCTTGGCGTCGTTCCCCCACGCCCACGTGGCCACCCCACCAAGATCCGGCAGCAGGAGCCACCGGCAGCCGCCCCGGTCTCTTCGGACGCCTCGCAGGCAGGAAAACGGGATAGATCGGGCCACAGCGGGTCTGTTTACCGGTCAGGTCGGCGCGGGGTGTCCGGTAGTTCCTGGTGCCGGCGGCCCTACCGCCGTGGCAAGACGTCCACCGCGCTGGCCGCGCTCGCCGGCGATCGGCCGAGAGGATGATCCCGGTGAGCCGAACAGCCTTGACCTCGACCGTCCAGGCCGGCCGGCGAGCGGCCGGCCTGGACGACGGCTCAGCGGAGGTCGAACCGATCCAGATTCATGACCTTGTTCCACGCGGCCACGAAACCGCGCACGAACTTGTCGTTCGCGTCGTCGGTGGCGTAGACCTCCGCGTTGGCTCGCAGCTGGGAATGCGAACCGAAGACGAGGTCGACGGCGGTGGCGGTCCACCTCAGTTTGCCCGTGGCGCGGTCCCGGCCCTCGAACACGTTCTCGGCCGACTCGGCTGCCTTCCACTCCGTACGCATGTCGAGCAGATTCACGAAGAAGTCGTTCGTCAGCGTCCCGGGCCGATCGGTGAAGACGCCGTGCGGGGACTGCCCGGCGTTGGCGTTCAGCGCTCGCATGCCGCCGATCAGCACCGTCATCTCCGGTGCGGTCAGGTTCAACAGGAACGCCCGGTCCAGCAGCAGGCTCTCCGGCGAGAGCTTCTCCCCGGCGCGCAGGTAGTTGCGGAAACCGTCGGCTCTCGGTTCGAGGACCGCGAACGTGTCCACATCGGTCTGCTCCTGCGAGGCGTCCGTACGACCCGGCGCGAACGGGACCGTGACGTCGTGCCCGGCGTTCCGCGCCGCCTGCTCGACGGCCGCGCATCCGCCCAAGACGATGAGATCGGCGAGCGATACCTTCGTGCCGCCCGACTGGGCGCCGTTGAAGTCCTGCTGGATCCGCTCGAGGGTGGCCAGCACGGTGGTCAGCTCGGCCGGGCTGTTGACCTCCCAGTCCTTCTGCGGTGCGAGGCGGATCCGGGCCCCGTTGGCCCCGCCGCGCTTGTCGGTGCCGCGGAAGCTCGCCGCCGAAGCCCAGGCCGTGGTGACCAACTGGGAGATCGACAATCCCGACTCGAGGATCGTGCGCTTGAGTGCGGCGACGTCCTCGTCCGTGATCAGGTCGTGGTCCACCGCGGGAACCGGGTCCTGCCACAGCTGCGGCTCCGGAACCCAGGGGCCGAGGTAGCGCGAGAGCGGTCCCATGTCGCGGTGCAACAGCTTGAACCACGCCTTGGCGAAGGCCTCCGCGAGCTGGTCCGGGTTCTGCCAGAAGCGGCGCGCGATCGGCTCGTAGATCGGGTCGATCTTCAGCGCCAGGTCCGAGGTCAGCATCATCGGGGCGTGCCGCTTCGACGGATCATGGGCGTCCGGCACCGTGCCCTCGGCCGCGGGGTCCTTCGGCTTCCACTGCTTTGCGCCGGCGGGACTCGTAGTCAGTTCCCAGTCGTACTTGAACAGGTTGTCCAGGTAGCCGTTGTCCCATTTGATCGGCTCGGTGGTCCACGCGCCCTCCAGCCCACTGGTGAGCGTGTCCGCACCCTTGCCGGCGCCGTAGGAGTTCTTCCAGCCGAGACCCTGCTGCTCGATCGGCGCACCCTCCGGCTCCGGACCGAGGTACTGCGGATCCACCGCACCGTGCGTCTTGCCGACCGTGTGTCCGCCGACGATCAGCGCCACCGTCTCCTCGTCGTTCATCGCCATCCGGCCGAACGTCTCGCGAATGTCCCGGGCGGACGCCAGCGCGTCCGGGTGGCCGGCAGGCCCCTCCGGATTCACATAGATCAAGCCCATCTGTACGGCGCCGAGCGGACCGGCTAGCTCCCGGTCGCCGCTGTAGCGCTCGTCACCGAGCCAGGTGTCCTCCGGTCCCCAGAAAATCTCCTCGGGCTCCCAGATGTCCTCGCGCCCGAAGCCGAAGCCGAAGGTCTTGAATCCCATCGACTCGTACGCCACGTTGCCGGCGAAGACCAGCAGGTCGGCCCAGGAGATCTTGCGGCCGTACTTCTGCTTGACCGGCCAGAGCAACCGGCGCGCCTTGTCCAGACTGGCGTTGTCCGGCCAGCTGTTGAGCGGCGCGAACCGCTGCGAACCGCTGCCGCCCCCGCCGCGCCCGTCGGCGATCCGGTAGGTACCGGCGGCGTGCCAGCTCATCCTGATGAAGAGCGGCCCGTAGTGGCCGTAGTCGGCCGGCCACCAGTCCTGCGATGTCGTCATCAACTCGACGAGGTCCCGCTTGAGCGCGTCGACGTCGAGGGTCTTGAACTCCTCGGCGTAGTCGAAGTCGTCGCCCATCGGATTGGACCGGGGCGAGTGCTGGTGGAGAACCGAGAGGTCCAGCTGGTTCGGCCACCAATCCCGGTTCGTCCGAGGTCGGGTTGCCTTGACAGTAGGTGCGGGGATTGCCGGGTTTTCGCTTTCGCTGACGCTCTCGGTCGCGTCCTTGTTGTCAGACACGTCGGTCCTTCCCCTGTTGCGGTCTTCTTGGTACTAAGGCCTCGGCGGTCTCAGGCTGGTCGCCGACTACGCTCGCACTCGCTGAGATCTTCACGCACCGGCATCCATGATCGAATCCGTGGCGGCGTGCGGATGGAGCGCGGCTCTCGGCGACATGCACGCCGCGAAGTCTCGTCCAATTTTTGGAATCAATCAAGTTTCAGTAGTCGACCGTCAAGCGCATGTTCCGACCGTAGAAGTTACGCACCGGCTCGGCGCCGGGGTCCGCCAAACGCGGTCCAGCCGCACCTCACTCGGGTCGGACCGGTTGGTCCTGCCGCCCGCTGTCGGCCACCTGCCGATCGATCTCGGCCTGTTCTCGCGCGTTGCGCCGGGCGCTGGCCACCAGCGCCGCCGCTGCCCGATCCAGCCGCGCCCGGGACCGGTCCAGCGCCTGCCGACCCCGGTCGATGGTGTCCAGGCCCATCTCCACGTGATCGTCGGTGCGGACCTGCAACTGACGGGCGCGCTCGGCGAGGACTTCCTCCCGAGCATCCAACTGCTGCTCGCGAACGTCGGCGGCGGCTTCCCGCGCGTCCGCGATCCGGTCTCGCTGGTCGGCGATCCGCTCTCGCTCGTCGGCCAGCCGATCGCGGTCGTCCGCCGCGCGCTGCCGATCGTCCGCCAAGTGTGCACGATCGTGGGCGTCGACAGCCTCCGACCGCGTGCCGCCTTCACGGTCGCGCCGGCCAGCCGGGCTTGGCGCGTCACCATGGCCATGCTCCATCCCCGTACGCTACGGCGTCGAGCACCGGTCGGTCACGGTGGCAGCAGATGGTCCGCGGTGGCCGGTGGGTCGGAGAAATCGAGCGCCGCCTGCTCGACGGCCTGGTCGGCGACGGTGAGCCGGCCCTCGTGCTGGCGGAGGTGTTCCTCCCAGGTGGCGACCCGGAACTGTTCGACGAACCGGTCGCGTCGGTCGGCGTCACGGTACAGCTCCCAGCGGGTCGCCCCGGTGCGCAGCCTGGAGCGGCGCAATTGTTGCATCGCGGTCAGCCAGGCCTGCTCCTTCTCCGGTGCGATGGTGTAGGTGACGGTCACCTGGACCGGCCCGGTCGTCGGATCCGGGTCGAGACTGACCCGTGCCTCGGTCCAGTAGACGACCGGGTCGGCGTCGGTCTGCCCGGCGTCGGGCACCCGCCAGAGGAGTCCGATCCCGACGGCGACGAGCTCCAGGACGGCAGCGGCGGAGAACGCGGCCCGAAGGCCGACCTGCTGGGCCACCACTCCCCAGGCCAGCGCGCCGATCGCCTGGCAGCCGGTGAAGACCATCGTGTAGATCGCCATGCCCCGGGCCATCACCCAGCGCGGCAGGAACAGCTGCAGCTCCGCTACGAGCGTGGAGATCGTGGCCGTCCAGGCCAGACCGGCGAAGACCAGCACCACCAACGCCACGGCGAAAATCGGTACGAGTACGAGTAGCGCCAGCGCGGCCGCCAAGATCACCCCGGCGGTGGCCAAGGTCGCGTTGGTGGACAGGAACCGGCGGGCGCGGCCGAGCACCAGCGCACCGCTGATCGCCCCGAGCCCCAAGGCGGCGAACAGGATGCCATAGCCGCCGGGGCCGACGCCGAGCTGCTGACTCGCGAGCAGCGGCAGCAGCGCCCACATCACTGCCGCGGGCAGGATGAACACGGCCAGTCGCAGCAAGACCCGCCGTACCGAGACGTCGTGCCAGACGTACCGGCCGCCGGCCCGCAACGCCGGCCAGAATCGTTCCCGCGCACTCGCGGCCACGGTGGGAAGGCGGTGCCAGAACAGCAACGCGATCGCCAGTGGAATTACCGACAGCGCGTTGACGGCGAACACCGTCGGGATTCCGAAGGCGGCGATGATCACACCGGCCAAGGCGGGTCCGGCGGCACGGGAGAGGTTGATGCCGACCATCTCCAGCCGGGCGGCGGACCGGATCTGATTTCGCGGCACCAGCTCCGGCGTACTGGCCTGCCAGGCCGGAAGCTGGACTGCGCCGCCGACACCGAGCAGGAAGGTGAAGGCCAGCAGCAGCGCGGGCGGCATCAGTCCCGCCAGCGTGAGGATCAGCAGCAGCACGCCGACGAGGAGGAAGTAGACCTGCACGGAGAACAGCAGCCAGCGTCGGTCGAAGCTGTCCGCGATCACCCCGGCCGGCACGGCCAGTAGCATGATCGGCAGCGTGTTCGCCGCCTGCACCAAGGCCACTACGGCGGCCGCGTTCGGGGCGTCCACGAGCAGCCACTGCGCGCCGAGTGTCTGCATCCAGGTCCCCATGCCGGAGATCAGCACCCCGATCCACAGCCAGGCGAACATCCGCTGCCGCAGCGGCGCCCACGGCGAGGACTCCAAGCCCGCCGCGGTACCGGTCGGGTGGTCGAGCGAGCGCGTCACGGACGGCCTTCCTGTTGCCGGTTGCCGGGTCTGTCCGCCTCAAGACAAGCCGATCGGCTGCGCGCGTGGCAGTATCTGATGACCCCGGTAACTACAGAACCTCCCAGCGGCGACCGACCGCGCGCCGGGGCTCAGCGGCCCACGAGGCGCTGCGGACGATCGCCGCTCTGTGACCGGCGGGCCGCTCAGTTCGGAGAGCGGATCTCAGGTTGCTTCAGGTCGAAGAACTCGGGCTCGCCGACGCTGAGCTTGTTCATCTCCTCCATGTTGGCCTGCAGCTCCGGCGGCACCTCCTTGCGTTCCCCCTCCCGGGCGGCGGCCTCCGACGTGAAGTACATGACCATGGTGTAGGCGCCGCCCTCGTGTCCGACGGCGACGCTGCCGATCACGTCGGGACGGAACGCCGCCCATTTGTCCGCGTCCTGGGCCATGAGTTGCCTGGCCCGTTCGGGGTCGGTGCCCCGGCCCTGCATGATCTGCACGAAGCCGGCCCCGTCGGGGTCGCCGTGCAGGTCAAGGGTGACGTCCGTGCTGTCACGCATCGTCACCCCGCCGTCGAAGAGCTTCTCGGTCTCGCTCCACCACTGGTCCTGCTCGGGCCGCTCGCTGTTACGGCGGGCCGCCTCCTCGGACTCGAAGCGGACCACCGCGATCGCCCGGCCGTCCTCGGTGACGCCGCCGGTGGTGCCGAGCCAGCCGGTCGCGCCGGGTGCCAGATCCCGCATCCAGCGCTCGGTGGCCGCACGCAGCGCTTCCGGATTCGATGTGCTGCCCTGAATGATCTGAACGAACATCGCGAGCCTCCTAAAACATCGTCGTACTCGGACCGTGCCGACGCTACGACCGCCGGCTGTCCGCGTGAATAAGCCCAACGGTGGAGGGTGACCCCGGGCGTGTGATGCCAGCATGGCACATCTGTGAGCCAGAATGCCTTGTATTGATGCCATGAGTGTGCCATCCTGGCACCATGGACTTGACCACGTATGTGAGCAACCTCGGACGTGAGTTCGCCACGCTCGCCGAAGCCGGCGGTGAGGAGGCGCGTGCGCTGGTCGAGCGCCTGACCGGTTCGCTGGAGTCGGCCATCCGGATGACGCTGCTGGACGCGCTGTCGGCCGCGGCCGACGAGATCACCCGGGACCTGGCCCCGGGTTCGGTGGAGCTGCGGCTGCGCGGACGGGATCCGGACTTCATCGTGACCTTGCCACCCGCCGAGCCGATCCAGCCCGCGGCCGAGGACATCGCGGCGACGGCCGACGGCATGCCGGACAGCGATCTGCTGATCGCCGAGGACGGCCCCGTCGCGCGGATCAACGTACGCCTGCCCGAGCAGCTCAAGGCCGTGATCGAGGAGGCCGCGGCCAGGGAGGGGCGCTCGGTCAACGCCTGGCTGGTACGGGCGGCCGCCGCCGGCGTGCAGCGCTCCGATCGCGATCAGCGTCCCGAGCGACGCGGCGCCGGGAAACGGACCAAACAGGGCCTCACCGGCTGGGTGCGCTAGCCGCACCGCACGCTCTTTCTCCCACCACGTCCCCGACCTGCGGGGACGACCACCCACCCACGATTCGGGGACAACCATGCCCAGGTACGAGACGCCCCAACCGATCTCCGTCACGCTCGAACTCGGCGTCGGCGACGTACGGATCGCCGCGAGCGACCGTACCGACACCGTCGTCGAGGTCCGCCCGAGCGACGAGGCCGACGAATCCGACGTCCAGGCCGCTGCGCAGGTCCGTGTCGACTACACCAACGGCGTGCTGCAGGTCACCGGCCCGAAGCGGGTCTTCGATTTCTCCCGCAAGACCAGGTCGGTCGACGTGTCCATCGAACTCCCCAGCGGTTCCCAGCTGTCCGCTCACCTGCTGATGGGCGACCTGCGCTGTGCCGGCCGGCTCGGGCAGTGCCGGCTCAGGACCACCGGCAACGTCTCGCTGGAACGAACCGGCCCGCTGCGCCTGCACACGGGGGTAGGCCACGTCACCGCCGACGGCATCGCGGGCAACGCGGAGATCTCCACCGGCTCCGGCAAGGTCCAGATAGGTGAGATCGAGGGCACCGCCGTGGTGAAGAACTCCAACGGCGACACCACGATCGACGCGGTCACCGGCGACGTACGGGTGCGCAACGCCAACGGCGCCATCGACGTCGAACGGGCCGGCGCCGGCGTCGACGTGAAGACCTCCAACGGCAGCATCCGCCTCGGCGAGGTGGTCCGCGGTTCGGTCGTACTCGGGACGGCCACGGGCGACCTCGACATCGGCATCGCCGAGGGCACCGCCGCCTGGCTCGAGGTGAACACCGGATACGGGCACGTGCGCAACCAACTGACCAACGCCACCCGGCCCGGAGAGGCCGACGAGACCGTCGAGGTGCGCGGCCGCACCTCGTACGGCGACATCACCATCCACCGGTCCTGATCCACTTCTCGCCCAGAAGGGAAATCATGAGCAGCCAGCAATCCCGGGCGGCGATCGCCGCGACGGGGCTACGAAAATCGTTCGGCGACCACGTCGTGCTCGACGGTCTCGATCTGAACGTGCCACGGGGAACGGTCTTCTCGCTGCTCGGCGCGAACGGCGCCGGCAAGACCACCACGGTCGAGATCCTGTCCACACTGATCAGGGCGGACGCAGGTGACGTCCAGGTCGCCGGGCACGACGTCGCCCGCGAACCGGACGCGGTGCGTGCCGCGATCGGGGTGACCGGTCAGTTCTCCGCGGTGGACAACCTGCTCACCGGCGAGGAGAACCTGCTGCTGATGGCGGATCTGCACCACCTCGCCCGGCGCGCCGGCCGGCGGCGTGCCACCCAGCTCCTCGAACAGTTCGACCTGACCGAAGCGGGCAGCAAGCCGGCATCGACCTACTCCGGAGGCATGCGGCGGCGGCTCGATCTCGCGATGACCCTGGTCGGCAGTCCACAAGTGATCTTCCTCGACGAGCCGACCAGCGGACTGGACCCGCGCAGCCGCCGGGACATGTGGCAGATCGTCCGGGACCTGGTGGCGAGCGGCGTCACCATCTTCCTGACCACGCAGTACCTGGAGGAAGCCGACGAGCTGGCCGACCGGATCGCGGTCCTCGACCACGGCCGGGTGGTCGCCGAGGGGACGCCGGAGGAACTGAAGCGCCGCATCCCCGGTGGGCACGTTCGCCTGCGGTTCGCCGACTCGCAGGCCCTCGACGCGGCCATGGGCGTGTTGGGTCAGGCCTCCCGCGACAACGACACGCTCGCCCTGCGGGTGCCCAGCGACGGCAGCCTGCGCTCGCTGAAGACCCTGATCGGCCGGCTCGACGACCGGGCCATCGAGGTCGACGAGCTGTCCGTGCACACCCCCGATCTCGACGATGTCTTCCTCGCCCTCACCGGCAATCCCACCCACGAGAGGGTGACCACCCGATGAGCACTCCCGCCCTTACCGGCCTGGCTCCGGCCGACCTCCGCTTCTACCCGCTGCGCGACTCGGCGACGATGCTGCGCCGCAACCTCAAGCGCATGCTGCGCTACCCGTCGATGACCCTGATGCTCGTCGGGATGCCCGTCGTCTTCCTGCTGCTGTTCGTGTACGTGTTCGGCGGCACGCTCGGCGCCGGGCTCGGCGGTCCGGTGCCCGGCGGAGCGGCCGGCGGGCGCGCCGCGTACGTCAACTACGTGGCCCCCGCGATCATCCTGATGACCGTGACGGCGACGGTCCAGGGAACCGCGATCTCGATCGCCATGGACCTGACCGAAGGCATCATCGCCCGATTCCGCACCATGCACATCGCCCGCGTCTCGGTGCTGACCGGACACGTCCTGGGCAGCGTGATCCAGGCGATGGTCAGTCTGGCGATCGTGATCGGCGTGGCGCTCCTGGTCGGCTTCCGGCCCACCGCCGGGCTGGACGCGTGGCTGGCCACAGCCGGTTTCTTGGTGGCGGTGACCTTCGCATTCGTCTGGCTGTCCGTCGCGCTCGGCCAGGCGAGCAAGACCGTCGAGACGGCGAGCAATCTGCCCATGCCGCTGGTCCTGCTGCCATTCCTCAGCAGCGGATTCGTCCCTACTGACTCCATGCCGGCCGGCCTGCGCTGGTTGGCCGAGTACCAGCCGTTCACCCCGATCATCGAAACCCTGCGCGGTCTGCTGACGGACGAGCCGATCGGGAACGACGCGTGGATCTCGCTCGGCTGGTGCGCCGTCATCGCGCTGGGCGGATACCTCTGGTCGAAGCGACTGTTCAACCGCGAGTCCTCGCACTGAAGCGAAGAACGCGGACGCCTGGCCAGCCGGTCCGTCGTGGTCGGCGATGTGGTCGGCGCCGAAGGCGTCGGCGTGTTCGTGCGGGTGATGTTGCCCGTTCGGCTCACCGAAGGCTTTCAGATCACCTACGGCACCTGGCTCGCGCTGCTGAACCGCGCTGACTTCGATCGAGCGCGCCGCCTGTGGCACTCGGACGAGTACTCGTCCCTGGTCCTGGAGGGCGTTCTGGCGAACGCCATCGAGCCGTGGGGACCACCGCTGATGACCCGGGCACGGGCGGCGGTCCGGGACGTCAACCAGGTGCCGTACGTCGAGACGATCTACGAGGCCTCGATCCTGGGTGCTGTCCGCTATCCCTCATGCCGCATGGCATGGCCACGCTTGGTAGCTACCATTGCCCGGCCAGGTGGGCAGTACCAACGGCACGATCCTTGCCACGGGAACGCCGGCGCGGTCGATGTAAATCTCCTCGCCGCGTTCCACCCGCTCGAAGTCCTTGCCGGTCGCCGCCGCTGAGGCCCCGCGGACTTCGGCGTTCCCAAACTCCAGACCGGCTCTGACTGCCATGATGGTGCCATGACGCTGAGTCACGTTCCCGCTACAGTGGGTACGGACATGGCGGGACCGCCGCAGCACCCGCGCACCCTCGGATGGGTGCGGACAGCCTCCCTCGCCATGGGCGGCAGCAACCAGAGTCTGTTCCTGCTCGGCGCGCTGCTGCTAGCCCAGGGCAGCGCCGCGATCCCGCTGTTGATCGTAGGGCTGTTGCTCAGCCTCGCGGCGATGCCCGGCTGGATCGAGCTGCTGCTGATCTGGCCCAACCGGGTGGGTGGCGTGGCTGCCGTCTGCGGCGAGGCGTTCCGGCCCTACAGCGCGGTGCTGGCCAACCTCGCGGGCACCTGTTACTGGTGGGGCTGGGTACCCACGTGCGGCCTGACTGCCCTGATGGCCGCGGGCGCACTGCACAGCTGGTACCTGCCCGGCATACCGGTGACCCTGCTCGCGATCCTCATCCTGCTGGCGTTCACGGCCCTCGACCTGTGCGGTATCCGGCAGGTCGGCACGGGCGCGGTGGTCATCGCGTCCGGCGCGGCGACGCTCGCGTTCCTGTCCGTGGTCATCCCGGTCTTCTCCGGCAGCGTCGACTGGCACCAGGCCACGAGCTTCACGCTGACGTCGCCGTTCGAGGGGATGTTCGGCGCGGTGACCAGCGCCATGGCCGGGCTGTACCTCATCGGCTTCGCCGCGCCGGCCTTCGAGGCCGCCGGCTGCCACGTGGGGGAGACGGTCGATCCGAACCGCAACGTGCCCCGGGCGTTCTACGCCGCCGCGGGCATGGCCGTGCTTTTCTTCGTCGCCGCTCCGGTGGTCTGGCTCGGCGTGGTCGGCCCGCCGGGCCTGGAGGGCGACCTCGCCGACACGCTGGGGCCGACGTTCTCGCCGCTGCTCGGCGGGGCGGCTCGCGCGGCTGCCGTCTGGCTGATGACCCTCAACATGTTCCACGGCACCCTGCAGCCGCTGGCCGGCGCGGCCCGTACGCTCGCCCAGCTGTCCGAGGACGGCCTGTTGCCGCGCCTGTTCGGGCGGCGGTCCCGGCGGGACGTGCCGTGGCTGGCCACCAGTCTCACCGCCGCCATGTCGATCATCTTCCTGATCATCGGTGACCCGGTCTGGATGATCGCGGCCGCGAACCTCACGTACCTCATCGGCATCGCGCTGCCCAGCGTGGCCGTGTGGCTGCTGCGCCGCCACTCACCCGAGCTGCACCGCCCGTACCGGGCACCCCGCGGCATGATCGCCGCGGGGCTCATCGCGGCCAGCGCCTGGGGGATCAGCGCCGTCCTCGGCTTCGAGCAGTTCGGGCTGCCCACCGTCGTATTCGGTGTCGCCCTGGCGTACTCGGGAGCCGGACTGTACGCGCTGCGCCAATGGCAGGATCGGAGGCGCAGCCCCGACCCCGGGCCGCGCCGGTCGCTGCACACCAAGCTCACCGGCGCGATGCTGCTGGTCATGCTGCTGGACAGCGCCGGCTATCTGATCGCGGTGAACAGCGTCCACGACCTCGAGCCCGCGCTCAAGTCCGCGCTCGCCGACATCTTCGTCGCCGTCGCCCTGGTGACGATCTCCGTCGGGCTGGTGCTGCCCGGCACCATCGCGCACGTCGCCAGCCAGGTCGCCGCGGCGGCGAAACGCCTGGCCAACGGCACGCTGGCCGAACTCACCCAGGCCATGGAACGGCTGGCCGCCGGCGATCTGGCCGCCGCGCGGGCGCGGGTCGACGCCGATCCCGTCGCGGTGCACTCCTCCGACGAACTCGGCGCCATGGCCACCAGCTTCAACACGATGCAGGACGAGGTGGCGCGGACCGCCGTCGCCCTCGACGGCGCCCGGGAGAACCTGCGCAGTACCCACCGGCACCTCGCCCGGCTGGCGGCGATCGTGGAGTCCTCCCGGGACGCGATCATCGGCGTCGGTCTCGACGGCGCCATCGTGTCCTGGAACGCCGGCGCCGAACGGCTGTTCGGATACCCGGCAGGGCACGTGATCGGCCAGAGCCTGGACGTCCTGTGGCCGCCGGAGCGGGCCGACGACCACCGCGACCTGGTGTCCTGGATCAGCTCCGGCAGGCCGGTCGACGACTTCGAGACCGTCTCGCGGTGCCACGACGACCGCCGCATCGCGGTGGCGCTCACCCTGTCGCCGACACACGACGGCGGGGGCGCGCTCACCAGCGCCTCGGTGATCATGCGGGACATCTCCGAACGCAAGGAGCTGGAGGCGCAGCTGACCCGGCAGGCGTTCCACGACGCGCTGACCGGGCTCGCCAACCGGGCGCTCTTCCGCGACCGCGTCCAGCACGCGCTGGCCGGAACCGGCCGGCATCCCACCGGCGTCGCCGTGCTCTTCCTCGACCTGGACGGCTTCAAGACCGTCAACGACTCGCTCGGCCACGCGTCCGGGGATGTTCTGCTGCTGGCCGTGTCACATCGGCTGCTTTCCTGCGTACGACCCGGAGACACGGTCGCGCGGCTGGGCGGCGACGAGTTCGCGGTCCTGGTCGGTGAGGCGTCCGAGCCCGTGGCGACCACCGCCGCCACCCGGATCCTCGCGGCACTCGACCAGCCGGTCGCCGTCGAGGGCCGGGATGTCGCGGTGTCGGCGAGCATCGGCATCGTGCTGGGCGACATCGGCGATGACGCCGACGAGCTGCTCAAGCGCGCCGACATGGCGATGTACGCCGCCAAGGCGGCCGGCAAGAGCCGGTTCATGACCTTCGAGCCGAAGATGCACGAACGCGTACTCGAAAGGCTGGAGGTCAGCACGGAGCTGCAGCTGGCGTTGCAGCGCGACGAGCTCACGGTGCACTACCAGCCGATCGTGCGCCTCGACGACACGTCGATCGAGGGCGTGGAGGCTCTCGTCCGCTGGCAGCACCCCACCCGCGGGCTGGTGCCTCCGGGATCGTTCATCCCGATCGCCGAGGAGAGCGGCCTCATCGAGTCCATCGGGCGCTGGGTCCTCGACCGGGCGTGCCGGCAGGCCGAGAGCTGGCGCGCGGGCGGCGAGCGAAGTTGCGGGATCAGCGTGAACCTGTCCGGCCGGCACCTGCAGAACCCGGCTGTGGTCGACGACGTCCGCACCGCCCTGGAGAGCAGTGGCCTGGATCCCGGGTATCTCACCCTGGAGATCACCGAGAGCATCCTGATGACCGACACGACGGAATCGCTCGACCGGCTCCGGGCGCTGAAGGACCTCGGCGTGCAGATCTCCATCGACGACTTCGGCACCGGCTACTCGTCGCTGAGCTACCTTCGGCGGTTCCCGGTCGACGTACTCAAAATCGACAAATCGTTCGTCAACGAATTGCGTAACTGCTCCGACGACGCCTACGCCTTCGTCCGTGCCATCGTCCAGCTTGGACAAACTCTGCGACTCAAGACGGTCGCCGAGGGCATCGAGCACGAGGAGCAGCGCGACGCGCTGCGCGACATCGGCTGCGACTACGGGCAAGGCTTCCTTTTCGCTCGGCCGATGCCGCCCGAGGCGGTCACCGCCTTGCCCGCCTGGCACCCGGTGGCCGGCTCGTCACATCAGGTGTAATGGATGCGCGGCATACGCGGGCCCGCTACCTGACGCCCGTCCAGAACTCTTCCAGCATCGCAGCGCCGCGGGCGGGATCCTGCAGTATCCACCAGTGACCGAGGCCCGCCAGCTCGACGACCTGCGCACCGGCGTTGTCAGCGGCTGCGCGGGCGCTATGCGCGTCGAGGAACGGGTCCTCGGCGGGCAGAACCACAAGGCCTGGTGCCGGAATGTCGCGGAAATCGCGGCTCCAATCCCGGCCCACGTCGATGGCCGAGCGGTACAGGGCGAGGATGCAGTCGGCCATCGTCTGATCCATCGCGCCCGCGATGGCGATCGCCTGCTCCCGCCCGACACCGAACTGGATGAACACCCCCGCCCGCGCCTCAACCGGCTCGG